>ERZ1643246.74-NODE-74-length-125426-cov-14.212465_pt1 | contig 125426 bp, 133 predicted proteins | sample MGYA00579265_ERZ1643246 | MGnify/ENA primary metagenome ERZ1643246 (study PRJEB29033, sample SAMEA4952261) | chicken gut metagenome | biome: Broiler Chicken; feature: Gastrointestinal Tract; material: Caecum | place: Ireland | collected 2018 | study: Broiler...
GCGTCATTGTTCTGCAATTCGCCCATGACTATGTACCTCTCTTTCGCTGGCATAGTTTCAGTTTACCTTATCTTTTTGAAAAAATCTACCCGCAACGCAATGTAATGAAATTTGAGGTGAAGTAGCCTCTTCCCTGATCCATCAACTTGTATTGTTTTCCAAAAAGAAGTACAATGAGAAAAATTGAGGTGTAGTGCTGGTATACGATGCCAAAAGAAATAGTGGGTGACGTTAATGATTGAAATTGCTGTCTGCGATGATGATAAAGCCTTTTTAAAAGAGATAGATACGATACTAAAAAAACAAAATCCCTTTGGTGGAAAATATAATCTTACGTTTTTTCAGTCTGGTATGGCATTACTTAAGAATACAAAGATACGTTTTGACCTTATTTTTCTTGATATTCAAATGCCAAAATTGGATGGCATCAAAACAGCGAAGTTTTTGAGAGAACAAGGCAATAACGCTGTTTTAGTATTTCTTACAGCAGTGTCCATTCCGAGTACGGAAACTTTTAAGGTGGCGCCATTTCGGTATTTGGTAAAGCCGTTGACACAAGCAAATTTATCAGAGGATTTGCCGGAAATATTTGACGAAGTAATAAGACGATACCAGACACTTTTGATTAAATGTGGAGAGAGGCTGCATGAAATAAAAATATCTGCAATCCTTTATCTTACGATCAATCATAAAAGTGTAGATATTGTTACTGATAGCGGACGTTTCACAACCAAAGAAACCATGCGGGAATTGGAACAGAAATTATCTCCTTTTGGATTTGTACACTCTCATAAAAGTTATCTGATAAATTTAAACCGTGTATCCGCTTTGAAAAGGCTTTCTGTAACAATGGAAAGTGGAGAAGAATTGCCGATTTCACAACCTAAAGCAGTTTCGTTTAGAAAAAGCTTTATAGAGTATGCAGAACGAAAAGTAGGAATATTAAAATGAGTTCTTTATGGTGGATTGTAAATGTTATAAGTACGTTTGTTGAATTATTCATTTTTGATGATTTTTTAGAAAAGTTTGTAGCAAATAAAAAGTCAAAGCCTTTGATTCATTTTTTCTTGTATGGCGGCAGTGTTGGCGCTTTGGTATTGGTTAATTCTGTGCAAAGCCCGTTACTTGATATAGTCGGGGCTCTTTTTGTATATAGTTTTTTTCTGTATATAGCATATCAGGGGATGGGTTTTTCTCGACTGCTTACGGTGATATTCTTTTTATTTTCCGTAGCATGTATAGAATATCTCGTCAGGGCTGTCTGCTTCCTCATATTTGATAAAATTACCTCGATAGGCTTTGTGGCTATCAATATAGTCTGCTTATTATCTGTCGTATTGCTTGAAAAATTACTTTTGGTTATTTCCTACAAGAATATTTCCTGGCAGTATCGAAGATGGTTTGCAGCATTTTTAATCCTTCCTATTTCTTGTTTGATTTGGCTTCTTCTGATGATCAGCGGACACGATTTTATGGAATACAGAATGAGTAACGATTGGATCTCTGTTCTTTTCTGCTATATCCTTCTGATTTCTAATTTGCTTTGCTTCTATTTTTTAGAGCAATTAATTAAAACAGCCGACGAAAATCAGAAAAAGCAAGCTTTTATTCAAAAACAAAAAATGGAACAAACCTACTACACCGCTATTCAGGAGAAAGCAGAGCAGCAGACAAGACTGTTGCATGATATCAAACATCATATTCAAGTACTGGGACAAATGGCCGCTGATGGAAATAACGACAGAATTGTAGCGTATTGCAAAAGCGTCATGGACATCTATACAATTCCGGTTACGATAGAATATACCGATAATAATATTATAAATATTATTCTTTCAGAAAAGGCAGAAATTTGCAGGAAAAAACAAATTGATTTCAAAGTGAATGTTGCTGTTGTGCAGTTGGATCATATTGATCCTGCCGCTGTTTGCCTTTTGTTTGGAAACTTATTAGATAATGCAATAGAAGGGGCTGAGAAATGTTCTGAACACAAATTTATTACAGTTCAGATTGAAAAGTTTAACGAACAATTTGTTGTCTTATCAATAAAAAATTCCTGCCAGACGGCAATGCTGAAAAAACATGGCCTGTTTCTGACAACAAAACCAGATAAGGACAAGCATGGTTACGGGTTAAAAAGCGTTCAGAAGATAGTTGAAGAGCAAGGCGGAACTGTGGAGTTTGACTGTTCAGCGAATGTATTTAAGACTACTGTTTTGCTTCACATTCCGGCTTCTGTTTAACTTTTTCCCGATTGTGGTTAGTTTTTTCCCGCCTTATTGAAATATCTTATGGTTATGCGTATGATATTGCCAATCAAGGAGGGAATGACGATGAAGATCAAATTATCTTTTTTACTATGTTTAACAAGTATGTTCTTGCTATCCGCGTGTGGCAATGGTGATGAGAACAATTCTTCACTTTTTTCAAATTATTCGTCGGAAGTATTGGAGACTTATTGTGCAGTGAAAGGTGCGGTTCAGACTAAAAATAGTGACACTGATCTTGTCTATATCGAATGCAGTCAGAATATAGATACTTCGATGGAGTATAGTTTTACCCGCAGCAAAGGCGACATAAAAATTTATTATCATTCGCCGGACGGAACAGACTATCTGCTGGAAGACACCTCAGAAGAGAAAGGTTCTTTAGTTGATGGCACTTGTGATTTTTCCTTGGAACGAGGATTAGGGAAAATCTATTTTACAGGCACAGATAGTTCATTTGAGTTCAGCATTACCATTCATGTGCATGAAGAAAATATCCGGTATTTTGATGCTAAATCACCACAAGAGAACTGTGATAAAGAGCAAGAGTACGAAGAATATGAGCAACAATTAGAGGAAAAGTATGGGAATGGAATACGTCCAGACACTTAGGAGTGTAATTTCGACCGGTTGCTAAAAATGAACGATTTTTAACTTCTGATTTTTAATGACCTGCATCTATTGAAATCAATTTCTGTTTCTTCTATCACAGGGGTGCAGGGAGGGGAGTGGATGCAGGTGAAGAAAGAGGAGATGCGACAGACCATCCTTGAGATCGCGGCGGACCAGTTCTAGTGCTGCTTGGAAGTGTGATCCTCTATAATCTGGGTTCCCTGCCTTATATGGAGCGTTACAGGGATATGGCGACGCTGAAAGTCCTAGCTTTCACGACAAGCGGATACGCAGTTTGATGGTCCAGCAGAATCTCTGGCTTGCAGCCCTTGGCGCTGCCATCGGGCTGCCTGCTTACCTGCTAGTAAATTCGACGAATCACGACATAATCCGCAATATCATAAAGAATATTTATTTTTTGCGGTTTTAAACCGCAAAAATATTGACTGTTTTGAAAAGATGCGATATATTGTACATACTGGAGGTGGTTATTATGATTTACAGACCGATGTATGTTGATAAGATTATGTGCTATGTCGATACTCCTTTTGTGAAAATACTTACTGGTGTACGCCGCTGCGGAAAATCAACAATTTTAAAAATGATCATGGAAAAGCTGCAAACCGAAAAGAATGTAAAAGCTTCGCAGATTGCAAGCTATCGTTTTGATTCAATGGAATACGAGGATATGACATCGAAGCAGATGTATACCGAATTGAAAGGCCGCCTGATTGACGGAAAAAAGACTTACTTTTTCCTTGATGAAGTTCAGGAAATCACCGGCTGGGAAAAAGTGGTTAATTCTCTTGCCTCTGACTATGATGTGGACATTTATGTTACGGGTTCCAATTCACGAATGATGTCATCAGAAATTTCCACTTATCTTACGGGAAGATATATTGCATTCCACATTTATACGCTTTCGTTTGCTGAATTTTTAACATTCAAATCGCGCTATAAAGCTGTTTCCGATCCAAAAGCCGAATTGACGGAATATATCAGACTGGGCGGATTTCCGGCTACACATTTGCAGGATTATTTACAAGATGAAATATACACGATCGTTAAGGATATTTATAATTCCACGATTTTCTCGGACATCGTAAAGAGAAACCAGATAAGAAAGATTGATCAGCTGGAAAGAGTAGTAAAATATGTCTTCAATAATGTGGGCAATACCTTTTCTGCAAAATCCATCTCTGACTATCTGAAATCGGAACATCGTAAAATTGACAATGAAACGGTATACAGTTACCTTGAAAAACTCGAAAAGGCGTATTTGATCCACCGTTGTTCGAGGTATGATCTGCAGGGAAAAGAAATCCTGAAAACCCAGGAGAAATTTTATCTTGCAGATACAGCGCTCAGATACAGTGTACTCGGATATAATTCAGACAGCGTTGCCTCAAGCCTTGAAAATGTAGTTTACCTCGAATTGTGCCGCCGTGGCTATGCAGTTCATATAGGAAAGACGGATGGCGGGGAAATTGATTTTGTAGCATCACGGCAGAATGAAAAGCTGTATGTTCAGGTGACGCAGATGATCAGGTCGGAAAGTACCGAAAAAAGAGAGTATGACCGGCTTCTTTCCATACGTGATAATTACCCGAAATATGTTCTTTTGACAGATGATTTTGCAGGTGGTAACTATCAGGGGATTAAAACAATGCATATAGCGGATTTTCTTCTCAGTAATGAATACTAATTGAGAAAATGCCAATAAATACAGAAATAGGGCGTATCGTATGGAGGATAGAATCTCTCAAGTGATACGCCTTATTTTTAAAGGTTTAACACGGCTTTTCAACTGGTTATTATAATAGATAAATCCGAAGATACAAAAGGAACATTGAAAATATATTTCATATTGTTTCCACATTACTCTGGTATTATGGAGCCGGGAGGTGTAAAAATGGCTGTTTTGTTGATTGTGGAAGATGATATTGCCACCAACGAGGCAATCTGTGAATATATGAGATCCGCAGGGCATACCACGCTGGCCGCTTTTGACGGAGAGCAGGGCTTAGAGATTGCGGGAGAGAGAAGCGTCGATTTAGTGATTCTGGATATTATGCTCCCGAAACGAAACGGTTTAGAGGTATTAAAAGATCTGCGAAGGACAAGCAACATCCCCGTCTTAATGCTCACCGCCCTTGACGATGAGCCTACTCAGGCGGCCAGCTTTGATGAACAGGCGGACGACTATATCACAAAGCCCTTTTCCATGCTTTTGCTGGGGAAACGGGTGACGGCCCTGCTGCGGCGGTGTGGGAAAAGCCCGGAACTGAAACAAATCCAGATGGGCGATATTACGGTGGATTTCGGCGGCTACACCGCTTCCGGGCCGGACGGCCCCATTGACCTGACACCAAAGGAGATTGACCTGTTGAAACTGCTGGTGGAGCATAAAGGCTTGGTGCTTACCCGGTCGCAGATCTTGGACGAGCTGTGGGGATATGATGCCCCCATCATCGACCGAACGATTGATACCTACATTAAGAATTTACGGAAAAAGCTGGCCCTTGACCGGATTGTAACGGTAAAAGGCGTTGGCTACAAGTATGAGGAACACCCATGAGAAACTTAAAGCTCTTTACTAAAATCTTCTTATACACCTTTCTGGTAATGCTGTTTGTCACCGTGATGGCTCATGTTTTTCTCTATGTGCTTGCGCCGCAAATGACCGTAAGCACCAACCGTTTTGTGGAAGGGGCCATTATCGAGAGTGCTGTGAATACCGGAATCTTGATAAAATCCGCTATCGGAAAAGCACTGCCGGTATCCCTGCTTTGCTGCGCCATCATTTCCGCCGGGTGTTCCCTGTTGTTTTCCAGAGCCATGACGAGGCCGATCAAGCAGATTGCGGAAACAACGGAAAAGATGGAAAAACTGGATAAGGCTGCAATCTGCGTGGTGCATACGAAGGACGAGATTGGCGAGCTGGCCGCCCGCGTAAATAAGCTGTATGCCAGCCTGCTTTCCACCATTGAAAATCTGGAAGAAGAAAAGCAAAACGTCCGTGAGGCGGAACGGTCAAAAATTGATTTCCTGCGGGCCGCCTCCCATGAGCTGAAAACGCCGGTGACGGCCCTGAACGCGATTTTGGAAAACATGATCTTAGGCATTGGAAAATACAAAGACCGGGATCGCTGTCTGTTGGAATGTAAGGAGATTACCGGACAGCTCTCCTTTATGATTAAAGAAATTCTGGATACCTCCCGGCTGGATTTTACACAGGAGAAACAAGACGCGGAAACCTTTGACCTGTCGGAGTGTCTTCCGGCGATCTGCGAGCCTTATCAGTTGATTGCGAAGGCAAAGGGACTCGACTTTTCTTTCAGCATACAGGGAAAGTGCCCTGTCCATACGTCAAAGAAAAGCCTTGAAAAAATCCTGTCCAATCTGCTCTCCAACGCGGTTTCCTACACAAAGCCGGGATGCAAGATCACCGTTCTATTGACCGCCCGGCAGATAAAAATAGAAAACGAGTGTACGCCCATCCCGCCGGATAAGCTGGCACATGTATTTGAGCCGTTCTACCGTCCGGACTTTGCCCGTGACCGTAAAGATGGCGGGAATGGGCTGGGATTATATATTGTAGATACGCTTTCAAAGGCCCTTGGGCTGCCCTATCAATTTGAGGCAACTAAAAACCCACCGGGAATGTGCTTTATCCTTTATCTCCCATAAAGCGATTGCTTTTTTATCCGTTTCATACTGGTTCCATATTGGGGTGCTATGCTGTCAGCGTTGCAACACTTATCCTATATGAAACGGAGGTCATTCTATGAACTTTATGAATCGAGCGTGGCTGTACATCGTCCGCAAGAGGGGCAAGAGTATCCTTCTTTTTGTCATCTTGCTGGTGATGGCAACCTTTGTACTGACCGCTCTGGCGCTGGGGAACGCTTCGAAAGCCGCCCAGCAGGAGCTGCGGCAAAGCCTTGGCGGGAGTTTTCTCATTGGCTTTGACTACACGGAAAACAACCCCTATTTGAAGGTGGAAAGCGTGGATGGCGGAACGCTGATGTATTCCACTCAGCAGATCAGCCCGGAGCTGGTAGAGCAAATCCGGGAAATTGAGGGAATCAAGGAGTGCAGCGCCACCGTGGAGGGGCTGGCGGCGTTCCCCTCTCTGGAACTGTTTACCGGCAATATCCCCATTGAGGAAGAATTTCGCGCATCCTCAAAGATTTTAAGCACATGGAAAAGCGAGGAGCTTACCCGGTTTACTTCCGGGCAGCTTACGCTGACGCAGGGGCGGCATATCCTGCCGGACGACAAAAACAAGGGGCTGATCAGCAAGGATTTGGCTGAGAAAGACGGCCTGAAAATCGGTGACAAAATCCAGACGGACAAAGGCGTGGAGATTGAGATTGTGGGCCTGTTCTCTCCAAAAGAAATCGAAGGCATCAACGATCAGGTGACGACCTACGATAAAATACAAAATCTCATTATCACCGATCTTGCTGCTTTGGTGGCTTACGAAAACGGCCCTGCAATCCAAGGATTTAACGAGCTGACGGTATCGGTGGATGACCCGCAGAACATGGAGGAAATCATTTCTAAAGTAAAGGAAATCAGCGGTGTAGACTGGAAGGGCTTTTCTTTCCTGGTTGACAATGAGGACTATGAAAACGCCGCGTCCTCTTTGGAACAGTTATCGGAGCTGGTATCCACCATTTTGATGATCGCGCTGATGGTAAGCATCGCCATCCTCTCGCTCATTCTAACCATGTGGGCCAGAACCCGCATCCATGAAACCGGTGTCCTGCTCTCGGTTGGGATCAGCAAGCTGTCCATCTTAGGGCAGTATATTGCCGAGGTTTTGCTGATCGCGATATTCGCATTTTCCCTTTCTTATTTCTCCGCCAGCGCCATTGCGGGCCAGATGGGAAACGTATTGCAATCCGGGCAGGCGGTAACGGAGGCGCAGCAGGAAGACGGCTTATCTGCCGGAACCCGTGGGGAGGCCGGAACAGATACCGGTGAGCCGGAAATCGAAACCCCTAAATTACAGGTTCGCGTACAGGTTGAGGAAATGGGACTTCTGTTCCTGCTGGGAATCGGGATTGTAACAGTATCCGCCGGAATTTCCTCGATTTCCGTCATGCGGCTGAAACCGCGGGAGATTCTATCGAAGATGAGTTGAGAAAGGTGGTAACGATATGAAAAAAGTACGGAAAATGGTTTCGGTCCTTTTTCTTGTGGGGCTGTTATTTACAGGGTGTACACCGAAAGAGGACAAGGCGGATGAAACGCAGGATCAATCCGGTGCGCCAATCATAGATTATGAGGTGCCGGATAAAGTAAAGGACTATGATTTTGACTATGAATTTGTACCGGATGGGGAATAGGAGGTGCCTCTATGGCAATTTTAGAACTAAAGAACCTGACGTATTCTTATGACAAAAAGAGGAAGGTGTTAAAAGGGATCAATGCGCAGATGGAGGCTGGAAAGCTGTATGCCATTCTCGGCCCGTCCGGCTGCGGAAAGACAACGCTTCTTTCCCTGCTGGGCGGTCTGGACAGCCCTACAAGCGGAAGTATCCTGTTTGAGGGGAAAGATATCGCACAGGCCGGATTGGCAGGCCATCGGAAAAAGAATGTTTCCTTTATCTTTCAGAGCTATAACCTGATTGATTATATGACCCCGCAGGAGAATGTCCGGCTGACTTCAAAGAAACCGGCGCTCTCGTTTCTGGGACGGCTGGGACTGACGAGAGAGGAATCCAAACGGAACGTGCTGAAGCTTTCCGGCGGCCAGCAGCAGCGGGTAGCCATCGCAAGGGCACTGGCAAGCGAAGCTCCAGTGATCTTGGCTGATGAGCCTACCGGCAATCTGGACGAGGATACGGCTGGGGATATTACGGAAATCCTGAAAGAGAGCGCGCATCAGATGAGGAAATGCGTGATCGTCGTCACTCATTCAAATGAACTGGCGAAACAGGCGGATGTGGTATTCCAGCTGAAAAAGGGGGAGTTGAAAAGCCGCAATAATTATTAAAAGATTACTTTTTGATCGTGCTACAATGCCTCATGGAAAGGAGGGAATGCCAATGGGGAAGCAATCCATCATCAGCATTGAGGCAGTCATCGACTATATCGAAAGCCATCTTGACGGGAAACTGGAATTAGAAACAGTTGCGGAGGCTGTCCATTATTCAAAATATCACCTGCACCGGCTGTTTACCGAAACGGTAGGAATGACAATCCATGATTATGTCCAGCGGCGTCAGCTTACAGAAGCGGCAAAACTCCTGGTCTTTTCTGAGAAACCGATTATTGAAATTGCGTTTCTTTGCGGATATGAGAGCCAGCAGTCGTTTTCATCAGCGTTTAAGGCGATGTATAAGCTGCCGCCCGCAGAGTACCGTGAAAAGCGGAATTTTTATCCTTTGCAGCTGCGCTTTACTTTACATCGGGAAATGGAGGCTGTGGAATTTACAATGCAGGATATCCGTCTGGCGGAAAAGAAGGATATTCCTGATTGGATAGACTTAATGCGGCTTGTTATTGATGGGTATCCGGTCATGGACGAAGCGGAGTACTTGGCTAAGCTGGAAGAAAGTATTTCTGAGAGACACGCGCTTGTTCTAAGAGATGAAAACTGTCTCGTCGGAGCGATTGCATTTACCTGTTCTCCGGGCAGTATAGAATTTCTTGGGATACACCCGCAATATCGCAACTGCGGACTCCAGAAGCTGTTCCTGGATGCTTTGCTGGAAATCTATCTGCCGGGACAGGAGATCAGCACAACAACCTACCGGGAACAGGATAAGGCGGATACAGGGCATCGGGATCTGTTACTGCAGCTTGGCTTTGCCGAGAGAGAACTGCTGACAGAGTTTGGCTACCCGACACAGCGATTTGTGCACCCTCCGAAAAGACAGGAGGGTATGGAACATGGATGACACACAACGCACTGGCTGGCAGAAAAGAATCCTTCTTTTCCTGACCAGCCAATGTATCACACTTTTTGGCTCGACACTCGTTCAGATGGCGATCGTCTGGTATGCGACTATGCAGACAGCCAGCGGCGTGTGGGTTGCCGCATTTACAGTGGGCTCCTACCTGCCGCAGTTTCTCATTTCATTTATAGGGGGCGTATGGGCAGACCGGTACCACAGGAAAAAGCTGATCATAGGCGCGGATATGCTGATCGCATTTGCCACGTTCATCATGGTACTGGCCATCCCGCATATTTCATCAGAGCCTGCTTTGCTTGGTGGCCTGCTTGTCATGTCAGTTGTCCGTTCTTTCGGGGCAGGAATACAAACACCGGCGGTCAATGCTGTGATCCCACAGCTCGTTCCGGCACAACAGCTCATGCGGTACAACGGGATCAACGCAACCATGCAGTCTGTCGTTAATTTTGCTGCTCCGGCGGCAGCAGGCGCGGTATTTGCGGTCAGTACATTGAGAACGACGCTGATGATAGACATTGTAACGGCAGTCCTGGGAACGGGGCTGCTGTCCTGCCTGGTACTGCCGAAGCAGGACACTTCTTTTGAAAAGAGCGGTGTGCTTTCTGATATGAAGATTGGCGTCAGATACGCTTTCTCAGACAGGGGGATCGGAAAACTTCTGATTATCTATGGGCTGTTCACGTTCTTTTGCGTTCCGGCAGGCTATCTGGCAGGGCTTCTCGTCCGCCGGGTATTCGGGGATACTTACTGGTATCTTACGGCAGTAGAAGTCGTGGGGTTCGCGGGCATGATGGCGGGCGGAGTCGCTATGAGTACATGGGGAGGCTTCCGGAGCCGGGAAAAGACTTTAGCGGCCGGGCTTTTGGCGTTTGGTTCCTTTGCGATCGGTATGGGCTTTTCAAAGAATTTTATTCTCTATCTTGGATTGATGGCGTTTTACGGAGTTGCATTGACAATGGTGCAGACCGCGATTACCACGATGCTGCAGGAGAGAACAGATACCTCTATGCAAGGGCGTGTCTTTGGCTTACTGGGAACCATGTATGCCGGTTTTCTGCCGCTTGGCATGGCTGTATTTGGTCCGTTGGCGGATATACTTCCCCTGCAGTGGATCATGATCGGATCGGGGATCGCGCTTATTCTCATTGCAGTTATAACTTATTTTCATCAGGTACTTAAGGGGGTAAATTAGAAGAAAAGATCCGGTTCATCGGATACAAAGAAGGTGATAAGAACATGGGAAAGTACTGATTATGACAATAACAGATGAAGAGGATAGCGTCTTGAAGCGAGTTCTGGATGTATTGGCGGTTGAGCCACGAGTTATGCAACAGCCTGGTAAAGAGAATATGGTTCTTTACTTTCCGGAATTGACTATCTATCTTTCTCGGCACCAAGTATTTTTAGAGGGAAAAGAGGTGTTTCTGACCAACTTAGAATTTGGCGTTCTGCTTTATCTGGCGCAGTGTCCCCGCCACGTCTTCACAAAGAGACAGATTCAGGAAGCTGTCTGGAAAAGAGAAACCGAAAGTTATGAAAACGCAGTGCAGTGTATCATCTCTGGACTGAGGAAAAAACTGAAGCAATATTCCAATAAAGAATATATCCGAACGGTCAGAGGTGTCGGATATAAGTTTGAGATCCCGGAGGCATAGAGCTTTCGGGATTTTACTGTTAGCATGTGACATTGGATATTTCCGCTTAAACGTAAACTGCGGATAGAGGATAATCAATCCATGTTTCTTGTCTTGATTTTTGGTAAATAGAGAATATACTTAATAGTATGTTTTTGCAAATACGTCGGAAAGGAATTGAACATAATTAATGAAAGAAAATAGAATTATGATTGTTGATGATGAACCAGATATATTGTATTTGCTTGAAAGAGCATTGAACATCGAAGGATTTTTCAATATTATTAAGGTTGAGAACGGATTAGCCGCTGTGGATACATGTAAACAAATTCCGCCCGATATTATTATTCTGGATGTAATGCTGCCTGATATTGACGGTTATGAAGTATGCAAGCGCATCCGGCAGTTTTCCCATTGTCCAATCCTGTTCCTTTCCTCTAAAAACGATGAAGTGGACAAAATTCTGGGATTGGCTGTTGGAGGGGACGATTATGTAACGAAGCCCTTTAGTCCAAAAGAAGTGGCGTTCCGGGTGAAAGCGCAACTGCGGCGAGCGGAATATCGGCAAAGTTCAGTACAACCTCATACAATTACTGTTGGAAAGCTGGTCATTGACCCAGACGGTTGCCGCGCTTCAAAGGACGGTACGGATATGGAACTGACTGCCAAAGAATTTGAAATCCTGCATTTGATGGCACAGAACATTGGGCGTGTGATTAGCCGGGAGCGCCTATACGAATCCATTTGGAAAGAGGACAGTTTTGGGTGTGACAATACAATCATGGTGCATATCCGACACCTGCGTGAAAAGCTGGAGGATAATCCCACAAGGCCGCAATACATTATCACAATGAAAGGTTTAGGCTATAAGCTGGTGAATCCTGATGAAAAATAGATGGAAAAGAAACCCTCTTGTAAGAATTGTTGTTTTCCTCGCCACACTGATTTTGATCGGGGCTGCGTTGGGAATTGGATTATTTTACTATGCTTTTTCTATTCCCGAGCCAGAAGGATTAAGTCTGGCAGCATGGCCGAATCGCTTTACCGATAATTTTTCAATCTGGATGGGAAATGAGGATGGAATAATTACAATAGAGGACATTGGATTGGAAAGACTGGACGAATATGGGCTTTGGCTTCAAGTCATTGATGAATCCGGCCAGGAGGTTTTTTCCCATAACAAACCGGCAGACTATCCCTCTGACTACTCGGCCTCTGAATTGGTGGAACTGGCAGAGAGTGAATACGAAAACGGGAACACAGTCTTTGTGAGCAATTATGAAGAATCCGGCTATACATGGAACTATATCATTGGTTTCCCTTATGCCATTGGAAAATATATGCTCTATTATAACGGTGAAACTGTAAGCCGACTTTCTCCAATGTTTCGGACAGTAATATTTTTTATGATTTTTTTGGGGATTTCTCTGTTTCTTATTTATGGTTTCTGGCTCACAAGACAAATGGGGAAAATATCAAGAGGAATAGGTGCTGTTTCACTTCGTACTTATCAGAAGCTCCCGGAAAAAGGGATATTCAACGAAATCTATGCGAAGCTCAATCAAATGGATGTGGAAATTCGTCAAAGCGATCAGCTTAAGAATGAAACAGAGCGCGCACGTCAGGAATGGATTGCCAATATTACGCATGACTTAAAGACACCGCTTTCTCCTGTAAAGGGATATGCGGAGCTGCTTGCGTGTGGGACTGCAAGCGATAGCCAGACGGTACAGGAATATGGCTCGATTATTTTAAAAAATGTTGATCATGTCGAAAAGCTGATAAATGATCTAAAGCTGACCTATCAACTGGAATCAGGGGCAGTGCCTTTTCATCCAAAACAGGTTCAGTTGGTGCGCTATCTAAAAGAACTGGTGATAGAGATTGCCAATGACCCGGCATTTTCAAATCGAAGCATAGAGTTTGCATGTGACCTTCCGGAAATTACGGCTGTCATTGACCCCGATCTTTTTCAGCGTGCGGTATGCAATCTTGTTGTCAACGCTCTCGTTCATAATCCGCCTGATACGACGGTAGCGGTATCTGTTTCAGAAGATAAGGAAAAGGGGGTATGTCTTTCTATCCGTGATAATGGTGTAGGGATAAGCGAAACAGAGCAGGAGAAACTATTTACCAGATATTATCGAGGAACCAATACAAAAGAAAAATCAGAAGGCAGCGGCTTAGGGCTTGCGATTGCAAAGCAGATCGTGGTTCTCCATAATGGAGAAATTTCCGTTAAAAGCGAACCGGGAGCAGGTACCGTATTCTCGATTGTCCTCCCTGCAAATTAAGGTTAAATTAAGATACAGAAAAGTCAGACCTAAGATGGGTGATTTATGCTATAAGCATAGACCACCCATTTTCATTTGGCCTAAATACAGAGTGAACAGGAGGAATCGTATGGAACTTCAATTACAGAATTTGCGCAGGCAATACGGTACAAAATGCGCTGTCGATAATGTAAGTATCCATTTTAAACCCGGTGTATATGGACTGCTTGGTGCAAACGGAGCGGGAAAAACCACTTTAATGCGGATGATCTGCGGTGTGTTGAAACCCACATCCGGCAGTATCCTTTTAGATGGAAAGACAATGCAGGAGCTGGGGGAACGCTATTACACTCATTTGGGCTATATGCCGCAAGATTTCGGCTTCTATCCTGATTTTACTGCCCGTGAGTTCATGCTTTACATGGCAGCGGTAAAAGGCCTGGATAAAAAGTCTGCCAAAGCCCGGACGGAGGAACTGCTGAAATTGGTAAATCTGTGTGATGTAGCTGACAAGAAGATCAAGTCATATTCCGGCGGTATGAAGCAGCGTTTAGGAATCGCACAAGCGGAGCTGAACGATCCCGACATTCTGATCCTGGATGAGCCAACTGCCGGGCTTGACCCGAAGGAGCGTGTTCGCTTCCGCAATATTATTTCCGACTTCGCCAAAGATAAGATTGTGATTCTCTCTACCCATATAGTTTCGGATGTTTCGTACATTTCGGATATTATCTTGATGATGAAACAAGGAAAAATCGTGCTTCAAGGGCCTATGGAAACTATCACGAATAGTATTCAAGGAAAAGTGTGGGAGGTTATGGTCGATGAGCGCAAAGCCGCTCAATATAGCCGGAACCTTCATGTTGTCAACCTGCACCATGAAGGAAATTTGGTTCGTTTGCGGATCGTAGATGATGCAGCACCTGCGCCGGACGCCAGTATCGTGGAACCTAGTTTGGAAGATTTGTTCCTGTATCATTTCAGTGAGGATGTGCAGAACGAAAGGAGTGACGATGATGAAAACCTTGATTAAGTACGAGTTTCTAAAGGTCTTGCGAAAAAAATCCACCTTGATCGCAATAGCGGTAAGCCTGCTCATAACTGCTGTTTTCTTCGCCCTGCCGATCACACAGTTTCAAATTTATAATCAAGATGGCGTCCTCCGGGGGCTGGAAGGTATTGCATACGAAAAAGAACAGTATGCGAACATTTCTGTTCCCTTAACGAATGAATATGTTACGGAGGCCATTCAGGATGTGCAGGCACTTTTTGAAAACCCCGACAATATAGGCTATGACGGGAATGAGGAGTTTTTGATTGAGGACGCATATTGGAACGGGATTGCTCCGCGGGAAAACCTGCTGGGCTTGATTGCAAGGAACTATGCAGCGCCTAATGAGAGTGTCGGGTACAATGCACTCACTGGTTTAGATGTTTCGGGTGGCGCAGATTTTTATCAGGCGCGCCAGGACAAAATCGAAACCATACTGAATAACCCTTCCAATGAGCTATCGGAGGCAGAAAAGGACTTTTGGCGGAATATGAATAGTAATGTAGAAGAACCGTTCCAATACGGCTACTTCGGCGGATGGGAAATCATTATTTCTGCTTTTGAACTTTTCATGTTTGCTATTTTAGCTATCTGCATTGTGATTGCGCCCGTTTTTGCCGGTGAATATCAGGCTGGGACGGATGCTGTCATTTTGTCCGGTAAGTACGGAAAGACGAAGTTGATCACGGCAAAAATCATTGCTGCGCTCATATTTGGCGTATTAGCATTTACCCTTCACATTCTCGTAGCATTTGGTATCCCCCTTGTGGCATTTGGAGCGGATGGATGGAATCTTCCTTTGCAGATCAACGGAACTACCGTTCCGTATCCGCTCACATTTCTGGAGGGGACGTTTATCAATTTGGCTGTCATTTATATGGTTCTGATCGCCATGATTGGCTTAACCCTTTTTTTGTCAGCTAAAATGAAAAGTCCTTACCTTGTGCTGATTGTCATGGTTCCGGTACTCTTTATCCCCATGTTCCTTACTCCGAATGGAACCACTGGGATCTACAATTTGCTTGTACTTTTGACACCGTACCAATCGCTGGTTCCTCGTTTCAGCTCGTACCTTTCCTATCAGTTTGGTTCCGTCATTTTGGACGCTTTTGCCATGAGAGGACTTGTGTATGCAATACTGACATTGATTTTGCTACCTCTTGCGAGAATCAGCTTCAAGAAACATCAGGTTGCATAAGGAGGGGCCGATGAAAAATAAAAGGTATATCATAATCGCAGTTATTGTAATTATCGTTATCGCTGCGGTGATAATGATAGCACAACCGTTGAAGTGGTCTGAAAAGTCATTTGAAGCTGTTGTTCAGGAAACGGTTATTCAATCCGACGGAGAAGTCCGATTGATCGTAGAGAGAACAACAGAAATCTATGGCAGTCCTATAAACTCCCTCGGTATCAGCGAAGAAACGAAACTTGTGGATGCTAATGGAGAAGAAATAGAGATTGGCGACTTCCAACAAGGAGATACCGTAAGTGTAACTCTGAAAGATTCTTTTACAGAAGAAACACCATTTTATTATCCGGTTGTGTATGAGATAAAACTTACTAATCCATAAATATCAAAAATGTTTTGTCGGACGATGCCAAAAGAAAAAAAAGCCGTCGTTCAGCAGCTCATACCCATGCCCTTATGAAATCACGGCGGCCTTGATTTATCCAAAGCCGCCGCTCTTTTGTCTTCCAAACAGAATGACGATGCCTTGACGCTTGTGAGAGCGGCGGCTTATGGGGATTTTCCTATGTATTTAGAAATCCGCTCTGGACGAGGGGATAATCTTCAATATTTGCCATACGGCACTTTCCACCTACATTGTATATTTCATATTTTGCCGGTGGAAGGTTGCAATATGCGTGTTGGTTGCATTTTATTATTCGCCTATTCCTTGGCCCGTCAATTCTCCCCTTGACATTTGATATTATCCTAACTATAATGTACTTGTACAATAAGTACATTATAGTTAGGTAAGGAGGGCAAACATGGAAATCGTTATCAGCAGCAACACAAGCAAACCAATCTATGAACAAATTACCTCGCAGATTAAGGCGCTGATAATGAGTGGTGAATTGCAAACAGGTGATCCCATTCCCTCTATGCGTGCAATGGCGAAATCGCTTCATGTCAGCGTGATTACTGTTCAGAAAGCGTATGAAGATTTGCAAAGAGATGGGTTTATTGAAACGACAGTGGGGCGTGGAAGTTTTGTTTCTGCCAGCAATCGTGACTTTATTCAAGAAGAACAGCAGCGCAAGGCGGAAAGTCACCTACAAGAAGCCGCAGAAATTGGCAGGACAAGCGGTATTTCTTTAGATAAGCTAATCGAACTGCTCACATTATTTTACACGGAGGAGGCTTAAAATGAGTTCAGCCATCGAAGTCCGAAACCTGCAAAAAAGTTATACTGGTTTTGGATTACAAAATGTTTCTTTTTGTGTTCCGCAAGGAAGTATAGTCGGCCTGATCGGTGAAAATGGCGCTGGCAAAACAACTACCATCAAGGCCATTCTGAATTTGATTGACATAGGAGGCGGGGAAATATCTGTTCTCGGTTCTCCCAATAAAATCACCAAACGAACGCGGGAAGATATTGGCGTGGTATTTGATGACATTTGTTTTCACGAAAATCTCTCTGTTTCTCAACTCGGTAAGGTCATGCAGGGAATGTATAAAAGATGGGATATGGCCCTGTTCAAACAGTATTGTCAACGGTTTTCTTTGGATAGCAAAAAACGGGTTGGCGACTTGTCAAAGGGTATGAAGATGAAGTTGTCCATAACGGTTGCATTATCCCACCAGCCCCGGCTGCTAATTTTGGACGAGGCGACAAGTGGTTTAGACCCGGTTATGCGTGATGAAATTCTGGATGTGTTTTTGGATTTCATTCAAGACGAGCAAAACTCGGTTTTGCTTTCCTCGCATATCACAAGTGATTTAGAAAAGGTGGCCGACTATATCGTGTTCATCCATCAGGGAAAAGTGATTTTCTCTTTAACCAAAGACACCCTTTTATACCAATATGGTATTTTGCGCTGTCGAACCGACGAATTTAAGCAAATTGATAAAGACGACATTCTGGCCTACCAGAAGAAAGATTTTGAATGGGAGGTCTTAGTGGCCGATAAAGAAAAAGCCGCACAGAAATATAAAAAGTGTGTTATCGACCATGCAACGATTGACGAGATCATGCTTCTATATATTAAGGGGGTACAGCAATGCGAGGGTTAATTCTGAAAGACTTTTACAATATGCTAAAAAATATTGGTCCGACGCTGGTAACAACAATCTGTGTTGGTCTGCTTCTCATGGTACAGGGAAATCCCTCACTGTTTGTTATCGGGTTTGCAGTAGCGGGTGGTGGTGTCTGTTCCACTTGTCTGCGTATGGATGAAACCGCTGGCTGGACAAAATTTGAATTGATTGCCCCTGTAAGCCGTACAACCGTTGTTGTTGAGAAGTATGTTCTTTTACTTCTTCTTACGATAACTGGCCTGATTGTCGGCGGTGTAATCAGCTATGTGGCTGGTACTTTAACCGGCACACTGGATATTTCCAAATTTATCATGTATGTATCAGTTGCTTTTAGCATTTCTCTCATTAGCGGCAGCCTGATTATCTTTTTCCTTTTTAAGTTTGGAATGATTAAAGCAGACTTTTTTACCGTCCTTTGTTATGCTGTGCCAGTAGGCATTTTTGTGGCAGCACTGGTTGTTGTAAAGAAGCTCGGACTAAACATAATGGTTGGTTCCCCTTACATGACCATCACATACTTTTTTCCATTACTTGCGCTGGTTGTAAGTTTACTAACGGCTGTGGCAACTGTTGCCGTGTACCACAAGAAACAATTTTGAAAGGAGCGACTATGGCAAAAGAATTATCTATGACCGAGAAATATGCGTTGCTTATGCTCTACGGCGGGGGCAATCGTACCGACTTTATGGCCTGCCAATCTACCGCGGGAATTGTGTTAGGCGGCTTATTTGAATTGCTGCAATCTAAGCACATTTTCGTAGGCAGAGGCAATAAACTGATGACTGACAGAAAAACGGGCTCAGTAAATGAGTGGCAGGCAACTCTATATGACAATATTTGCGGACATTCTGCAAAAAGCATACAGGGATGGTTAGAGTATTATTGCTTTAGCGCAACCTATAAAAGCATCCGGCCCGTTGTGGATGATGTGCTGAACACGCTGGCCCATAAAGGATATATCAGTATCAGATGGCGGCGGGGGCTGTTCCGAAAGAAACGATCTGTCGCAATCAATACGGCACAATCTGCCTCCATCATTGATGGATTTGTTACGGGCGTTCAAGACGGGCAAGACAATGACGAGATTATCTTTTGTGCGGAAATGCTTTTGCTTGCAGATGTGTTCAAAAGCTACTTCCCGATGGGAAAGCGATGGGCTATCAAATCGACATTGAATGACTATAAACATTCTAGTATGTGGAAAATGATGGAGCCATACGCAGATGCGGTACGGAGCTTCAATTACCAAAACACCGTTTATACAGGAGCTTCCCAATGATTGATACTGTAAAACCTATCGCAGCAGACCAAACGGTTCTTGAAGGCTTGAAAGGAGTGACGCTATTCATGTTCAAAAAACTTCCTATTTTCACTAAACTTATGTTTGTATGTTCAAGTATTATTTTGGTTCTCCTTTTAATTGGTTTCATCATATTTCCATTTATATCTGGAAAGATGGAGAACAGTAATTATTGCTTATCAGATTTTTCAGAGATGTCGTCTTTTGAAGATAGCTTAATCGATAAAGGTGTGCCTTATGAAAAAATATCAGATACGGTGATTAACGTCCCAAAGGAATGGTCTGCCGTTGCTGATGATCTTTTTCAAGACTATAATAAATCCTGAATAATATACCGGGCGCGGGACTGTTTGGTCTCTGCGCCCGGCTTTTTTGCATTTGGTGCAAAGTTTACCTGTGTAAGTTGATCTCTGTATCTTGACATCTAAGTGTATTTTGTGTATAGTGTGTATATAATAACATCACACTAAAGCAAGGAGGAAGTGGGATTGTGAATATAATCATTTCAAACACTTCTGATAGACCTTTGTATCAACAAATCAAAGACCAGATAAAGGACGCTATTTTGAAGAACGAATTAGTTGAGGGCGACCCGTTGCCGTCAATTCGTTCTTTTGCAAATGATCTGCAAGTTAGTGTTCTTACAATACGCCGAGTATATGAAGAATTAGAACAAGAGGGATTTGTCGTAAGTCAAGTTGGTATTGGAACATTTGTATCTGCAAGTAATATCGAACTACTAAGAGATACTAAACGCAGGCTTGTAGAACAAAAAATGCAGGATATGTTACAGACTGCAAAATCATTGAACATTAGCAAAGATGAACTCAATGCTATGATGGATATTCTTTATGAGGAGGTATAAGATATGGCTGCGATTTTGGAAGTATCCGGTTTGAAAAAGTCATATAAGAATTTTGAACTAAAAAATGTCAGCTTTTCAATCGCCGAAGATTGTATAACTGGGTTTATTGGTGTAAATGGTGCAGGTAAAACAACTACAATTCATGCACTTTTGAATTTGATTTGTAGAGATGGCGGCGTAATCAAGTTTCGCGGTAAAGACATTTCAGCAGACGAAAAGACATTCAAAGATAAAATAGGCGTGGTATTTGACAGTGGTTGTTTTTATGACGAATTGACAATAAAGGATATGACGGCTTTACTGGCCCCAGCCTATTCAGAATGGGATAATCACACCTATAAGCAATATTTGGAAATGTTCTCCTTGAAGCAGGAACAGATAATCGGAACATTGTCTAAAGGAATGAAAATGAAATATGCTTTGGCGTTGGCATTGTCCCACAATGCGGAATTACTCATCATGGATGAGCCCACCAGCGGACTTGACCCGTTAATGAGAGAACAATTTATTAACATATTAAAAGCCTATATTGAGCCGGGTGGTAGATCGGTTTTCTATTCTACGCATAATACGACCGATTTAGATAAATCGGCTGATATGTTGATAATGATAAATGCGGGAACTATTCTCTTTGAGGAAGAAAAAGATTTTTTGCTTGATAAATTTAGAGTGGTAAAAGGTGATGTCAAGTACCTCTCCCCGGATATAAAATCTCTCATGCTTCATTTTGATATAAGCAAGTATGGCTTTACCGGAATCACAGACAAGGCACCTAAAATTAGAGAGATTTATCCCGATGTGGTTTTTGAAAGGGCCTCAATAGAGGACATAATGTTAGCGTATGTAAAGGAGAGTGAATGAAATGTTAATACCTCTGATAAAGAAAGATTTAATGATAGTTAAAGCCTACTCTTTAGGGGTAGTTGCAATAGCGGCAGGTCTGCCATTATTACTTGCATGGCGGCAGCCTCAAATGGGTGGTATGATTAGTCTGCTAATGGCGGTTCTGATTTCTTCGGTTGCGTTCAACTTAGCTATATCAGAAAAGGAAAATCAATATCCTAAAGCAACTGCCCTGCTTTCTTCAACTCCCTATACAAAAGGGAAAGTGGTTATTTCAAAATATGCGCTGTACATTATTATTTATTTGGTCTGCTGCGTTGTATATTGGGGTGAAATGCAACTTGTTCCAGATCTCAAACTTGAAAATTTTGCTCAAGCCACTGCATTAGTCTTTCTTGTTCAAGCGTTGGGACTGGGGATTTTTCTTCCGATACAATATAAATTCGGATACGAAAAAACAAAGTTTGTATGTTTTTTGCTGTTTCTTTCTCCTGTTATCATAGACATAACAAAACGAGTTAGTTTTCCCGCTCAATTGGTCTCACTTATGCAGTCAAATACGATAATGGTGACAGCTATTTGGAACGGTTTTGGGATTTGCGTATGGTTTATATCATTTGCTATTTCAAAAAAGATATTTGATAAAAAGGATTTAATCTAAAGGAAAGATAATGAATGAACAAAGGATTTTATATATTGCCGTGTCGTTTATATTGGAGTATCCCAGTGGTTGTAAAATCTATTGTGACAATATAATGGATTTTTCAACATAGTGTACAATCTCAGATCTATAGGGAAGTATTGAAGAAATATAACGATGAGGAATATATCCGAACGGTCAGCGGTGTCGGATATAAGTTTAAGATCCCGGAGGCATAGAGCTTCCGGGATCTCGCTATTTTATCGGCAATGTCAGGAAGAAGGTCGCCCCTCCGCCGGGAGTATCTTCAAATCCAATCCTGCCTGCCAGTATCTTCGCCAGTTCTTCCGCGATGCTCAGTCCCAGGCCAAAGTGGGATTTATCCGTATGGGATTTATCCGCGCGGTAGAACCGGTCGAAAATGAACGGCTGATCCGCCTTGGCAATCCCTTTCCCGTGGTCTGCCACCAGAAAAGTCAGCTCTTTGGTGGTCTGTCTGGTCTGGATTTCGATGCTGCTGTTTTCCGGGGAGTAGGAGACGGCATTATCCAGAAAGATGCTTAAAATCTGGAACAGGCGCTCCTGATCGGTATCAAGGCGTGGGTACTCTGTCTCTTCCAGAGCCAGCTTAAGCTGAATGGATTTCCCCTTGCATACTGGTTCGTAAGCCTCGAACAGTGTGATCAGCAGGGTATCAATATTTATCTTCTGCCTGTGGACCGTCCACTTGTCGGCATCGGAGGAGGCGAGCAGCAGCATATCCCGCACGAGCCGAGACATCCGCATACATTCTGTATCAATCACGCTTAGATGGTTCTGGATCTGGGGCTCCTGTCCGCCGATGGTTTCTATCGCCTCAGCGTTTGCCATGATGACGGCTAAAGGAGATTTCAGTTCGTGGGAGGCGGCTGCAACAAAGTCTTTCTGTCCTTTCAGCACGCGTTCGGTTGGCTCAAATGCCCGGCGCAGGAGGAAACGGCTCACCAACAGGATACAGCCAAACGCCAGCAGCCAGATACTGCCGTAGGCAGGAAGCTGCCGGAGCAGGAGCTCCCGGATGGAGGTCTGTTCATAAAACAGCACCAGAGAGTACCACTGTCCCGACTTTGTGCTGATGACCGCAGGGATCACGTAATAACGGTCATGGCTGTTTCCCTCGATTTCTCCGTAACCGCCTTGGTCTGTTATTTTCGGCAGATCCGCATGATTTCCTGCGGAAACCATGTCGATACTCTCCTGGGCGATTTTCCCCAGTGTGCCAAAGTCTGTACGGGTGTCCGGACTGCTCTGGTATAGGACTTGCCCGGTGCTATCCTTTAAAATCGTATACACATTCATTTCCCGTTCGTAATCGGAGAGCAGGGCTTCCGGTGCTGAGGCGTCCACCTCCAGTTGATAAATGATCAGGGAAGCCATGCGCTGGATGTAAGAAATATCCGCCATCTGGCTTGCCTGCCAGGTATTCCAGAAAGAAAATCCCAGGATCAAAGAGACAACTGCCATAAAGATAACAACGAGGAAGATCCGCAACCGGGTTTGTAATTGTTTAAGCATGGGCTGGTCCCTCCAATCGGTAGCCTGTGCCGTAGATGGTCTTGATTTCGCAGGCACTTTTCAGCTCCCGGAGCCGTTTCCGGAGGAAGGAAATGTAGTTGTCCACGTTTCCCGGCTCGATCTCAGAATCGCTGCCCCATACTTTAAGGACAAGCTGTTCCCTGGAAAAGACGGTTCCCGGATGCTGGATAAAGGCACTGAGAAGCTCGGTCTCTCTTGCGGTCAGTGTCAGCTCATGTCCTCTGCAGCTGACAAGGCGGGTGGAAGCATCCAGGTGAAGATCCCCGTAGGAAAGCACCTGGATTTCCTGCATTTTCCCAGGGCGGCGTGTCAAGGCACGCACTCTTGCCAGGAGTTCCCGGATATGGAAGGGTTTTACCAGATAATCATCCGCGCCGCCGTCCAGTCCGTCAATCCGGTCGTCCAGAGCGGACATTCCGGTAATAATGATCACCGGGATCTGGATATCCTTTCGCCGCATGGCTTTTATGATGGTCAGTCCGTCAATGACAGGCAGCATGCGGTCTACGATGGCAAGGTCATAGCCATAATCCTTATTCAGCGCGTACAGCATTCCCGTTTCCCCGTCGCTTAAGCAGTCCACAGAATAACCGTTTCGGATCAGCTCCTGCTGGATGGCACTGCTAAGGTCCATGTCATCTTCGAGAAGTAATACTTTTATCATAATGGATGTCTCCTTCTTATTAATATTGTCTCCAGATAACAGTATAGCAGAGAAACCTTCTAAAAGTTCTCTAAAAAAAGATGGAAAATGGATTCTGTTTTTGAGGAGTTTTAGAGAGGTTCTTCTGTATGATGGGACTGCAAAAACGAAAAGGAGATGATGGAAATGAAACACAGAAAAAAAGGAATCACAATTTTACTTCTGGTCTGCACTCTTGCCCTGGCAGGATGCGGCAGCTCCCATACCGGAGAGGGTACGGGAGGAAACGCTCCTGCACGTACTAGCCAGAATGCGGACACAGATTCATCCGGAAAAGGAAGCGGGGATGAGCTGTTGGACAATGCTGCTTTAAAAGGAACGGTATCCGATTTCCAGGAGGGGAGCTTCCAGGTAATCCCCACCCAGGACAAAGACCATGGGCAGACGGCAGTGGAGGCTGCGCCCGGCATGGAAAGTGGGATGGAGAGTACAACGGTTTCCTACGGGGAGGACTGTACGTTCCAGATCGCCGTTTTTAACAGTGAGACAGGGGATGTACGCTTTGAGGATGCCGCGGCTTCCCAGGTGAAGAAGAGTACCGGAGTTGCTGTTTATGGCGAGACACAGGAGAACGGGGAGATCCGTGCCACAAAGGTCTATATTACCCGGTATGAGTAAGGAAGGAGAGAGCAGTATGCCGTTTTATCAGCGAGGCGTTCTTTACCTGACACGAAAACGTGCCAAATCCATTCTGCTTTTGATGATTTTTCTGTTTGTCAACAGCATGATCCTTGGCACGAACATGATCCTGCACGCCGCGCAGAGTACGGAAGCCGCCATGAAGGAAAAGACGAAGGCGAAAGTGGTCTGTGAAATGATAGATGCAGGGCAGCCCGTTACAGAGGTGGATGCAAGGAAAATTGGAAACTTAGATGCAGTGACATCCATAAATCGGATGGGACAGCAGGCCGCATATCTGCCGGAGCTTCTTCTGGTTACTGGGAACACTTCCACGGAAGCGGATAACCAGAAAGTCAGCCTGTTATCCTTTGATGACATGGAGACAGACAGCCCCTTCGCGGATCAGTCCTTCCGGCTGACAGAGGGCAGGCTGATCGGTCCGGACAGCCAGTACTGTGCAGTCGTGAACCAGGGATTTGCCCAGGCGAATGGGCTGAAGGTGGGAGATACCTTCTCCCTTGAGAATGAGGAGGGAAAGAAGACCACGGTGGAGATCATCGGGGAATATCTTGCCGGAAATGAAACCCGGCAGGAGAAAGAGACTCCTGCTCTTTACCGGCAGGAGAACCAAATCTATATCGACAATACAGCGTATCTGGAACTATTTGGCGAGAAAGGATTCTATAAACTGTCCGCCTATGTCAGCCAGCCGGAGCTTCTGGATTCACTTGCCGGGGAAATGCAGGAAATTGTGGGAGAAAAGGCAGGGGTCACTACATCCGATACCCTGTATCAGCAGATGAAGGCTCCACTGACGCAGATTACCCGGGTGGTGTCGCTGATGCGTCTGCTTGCTTTCGGCACCGGTACGGCCGTTGTTTCCCTGCTTTTATGTATGTGGATGCGCAGCCGCCAGAAAGAAATGGCGGTGTTCCTCAGTATGGGAGAGGGGAAATCCGTGGTCTTTTGGCAGGCGCTGCTGGAATCGGCGGTGGTCTTCCTGATCGCGCTGCTGGGAGCCTGTGCCCTTGGTGCAGCCGCAGCAGGCTGGATGCAGAAGCTTCTTCTTGCCACTGTGGATACAGGGACTTCTCTTACTGTTACCTTACAGGCTGGCGATATTGCACAGCTTCTGGGAATCGGGGGAGCTGTAGTAGGGATCGGAGTCCTGCTGTCCCTGATCCCGGTGCTCCGGTCAAATCCAAAAGATATTTTATCAAGAATGGAGGGATGATTCATGAATCTGTTTGAACGGGCAGGGCGTTCCTGCTGCCGGAAGCCGGTTCGCAGCCTGCTGCTTTTGCTTGTGGTGTGCCTGATCAGCCTGCTCTTCCTGTCGGGAATGGCAAGCCGCAGCGCCAATATCGGGGCGAAAGACAGTACCCGCCAGGCCATCGGCGCGGGATTCCTGCTGGAATATAATCCGGTGAACCGGAGCCAGCGGATCGAGGAAGCCAGCGAAAAGATCTCAGAGCTGTACGAGGACGGCCAGGGAAGCTACGGGGGCGTCCATCAGGAGAAGATTACGGTCAATGGCTCGGAAAACTGGAGTGTCTACACAGATAACTCTTTTGAGTCATTAAAGACGGAGGATATTGAAAAGATCGCAGGGACGAAAGGGATTGCCGACTATAATATCACCACAGTCCCTACTGCCGTGAAACCGGCGGACTTTGAGCGGATTGAGGATGCGGACACCGACCAGACCAATGACTTTCAGGGCGTCACCCTCATCGGAAACCGGGATATGGCGCTGGATGCCAATGTCTTAAGCGGAAATGTTACCCTCAAAGAGGGGCGGATGACCACAAAAGAGGATGCCAATGTGTGTGTCATCTCAGAGGAACTGGCGGAGAAAAACGGACTGGAAGTGGGAGACCGTATGAGGTTTCATCCTCTTAAGGAAGAAGAGCCTGTACAAGAAGCAGAGATCGTAGGGATCTATCAGGTGCAGGAGCCCATGCAGCCCTATATGTCCGGAGATACGTTCCGCTCTGAGAATGTGATCTTTACGGATCTGGATTTCCCTGCAAAGGCGGAGCAGGATGATCCGTTGTACGAGAAGGCTTATTTCAAAGTGGCAGATGTGGATGATTATGAGACTGTGAAAGACTCCATCCGGAAAACGGACATGGAGTGGGAGTGGTATGATCTCATAGATAACAATGGCAATCTGGATACCATGGCGTCCAATTTTAATGATCTGGAGAAAATCAGCAATACGCTTCTGACGGTGGTGGCGGGAGCCGGATTTGTGATCCTGTTTCTGATCTTCATTTTCTGGATCAGGAACCGGACCAATGAGATCGGAATCCTGATGTCCATCGGCATCGCAAAGGGGAAGATCCTCCTGCAGATTTTAACAGAAACGGTTCTGATCGGGGGTCTTGCCATTGCTTTGTCGTTCCTCATCGCCCCTGCGGTGTCAAACGCAGCGGCACATTACCTGACCGGTCAGCAGGAACAGCAGGCCGGGGTACAGGAGGAGATGGACGCCGGCAAGATTGCCACGGATTACCAGGCGCCGGAACTGACTGTGACGGATGTGGAGACCAAGATCACACCGGAGATGCTGCTTACAGACGGGGCTGCGGTGACAGGGCTGATCGCCGTTTCCACCTGCGCCTCCAGTATCCTGATTTTCCGTAGAAAACCGAAAGACATTTTAAGTGAAATGAGTTAGGAGGAAGGAAGAATGATCTTAGAAGCAAGGAATCTCATGTATTCTTATTCGTCAAAACGGGAGAAACTTGTCCTGAAAAATGTGTCGGCCTCTTTTGAAGAAGGTACGTTCTATGCGGTGGTTGGTGCCAGCGGCTCCGGGAAGACCACGTTCCTGTCTCTTCTCGCGGGGCTGGATGCCCCCGTGTCCGGGCAGATCCTTTATCATGGGGAGGACATCCGTAAAAAAGGATTGAACTGCCACCGCAGGCACAATATCTCTCTGGTATTTCAGAACTATAATCTGATCGACTATCTGACTACCGAGGAGAATGTAAAGCTGGGCGGCAGGAAGGACGTCGGGGAACTGCTCTGTCAAGTCAGTATTCCAAAAGAGGACTGGAAGCGAAATGTGCTGAAACTCTCCGGCGGCCAGCAGCAGAGGGTGGCGATTGCCCGTGCCCTGGCGAGTGAGGCGAGGGTGCTGCTGGCAGATGAGCCCACCGGAAATCTGGATGAAGAGACAGCGGCAGAGATTATCGAACTGCTGAAACGAACCGCCCACGAACTGGGGAAATGTGTGATCGTAGTGACACACAGTAAGCAGCTTGCGAAGGAGGCGGATGAGATTCTGGAGATGAAAGAAGGGAAACTAAGAAAGCAGGAGAGAAGCTGTTTAGAAGTACGGGAGGGATAGAGAGCGGTTGCGGATTTATAACTCCAGAGAAAAACAGGAATCCAGCGACGAAGAACCGTCAAAGGATTCCTGTTACTATGCTGAGAATGATAAAGTTGTTTTGAAACCGTTTCCTTCCGTACTCTGTATTGCCATTGTCCCGTGGTGTGCTTTTATGCGAATACGGAGTTTTGCAGTTCAATTTTCAGTCAAACCCCAGCAGGCTTTTTAGCGGCAAAGTTACATAGAAAGTTGCTCCGCCTCCTGCGGTATCTGTATGGCCCACCGTTCCGCCCAGCATTTTGGACAGTTCAAATGCAATACTCAGGCCCAAGCCGAAATGTGTTTTATCAGAACGGGATTTATCCGCACAATAGAAGCGGTCAAAAATGTAGGGCTTATCCTTATCAGCAATGCCACATCCATGATCGACAATGGAAATTGTGATTTCCTTTGGCAATAAGCCGGCACATATGTCGATAGAGGCTCCGGGTGGAGAATAATAAATGGCATTATCCATAAAAACACTCAGAATTTGGTATAGCCTTTCACGGTCAGTGATTAGCTTTGGAAAACTGGTTTTATTCAGATCTAAGTTCAGGTGAAGCTTTTCTTTTATGCATACCGGCTCATAGGCTTCGTAAAGGGAGATCAATAAGGTATCCACATTGATTTCTGCCGTTTGGACGGTCCATTTATCTGCGTCAGAAGAAGCGAGAAGCAGCATATCTCGGACGAGCCTTGACATCCGCATACATTCGGAATCAATCGTCTGCAGACCGGACTGTATTTGCGGATTGTCCTGCGGGACAGTGTCCTGAAGTTTTTCCGCACTAGTCATGATCACTGCAAGGGGGGATTTCAGTTCATGGGAAGCTGCTGCGACAAACTCTTTCTGCCCTTTCAGAATCTTTTCTGTCGGCTCAAAGGCTCTTTTGAACAGGAACCGGCTCAAAAGAAAGATGCACAGAAAGGAAGACAGCCATACCATGATATAGGTTGCCATGCGGGTTGTAAAAACTTCCCACATGGAGGTTCTTGGATAGAAGATCTCCAGCATGTAGATCTGTCCTGATTTTGCGCGGATGGTGGAGGTCACTCCGAAATAACGCTCTCCCTGGCTGCCGGTAAGTTCTAGGGGTTCCATAATGGAGGAAGCCTCCGAGGTTGTCTGAACATACAGAATCATCTCGTTCATCGCAATGGAAAGTGTTTCGGCTTTTGTTGGAAAATCGGCATTGTCTTCATAGAGGACATCACCATATAAGTCCTTCAAAATAGCAGCCACCTCATTATTTCCCCAGTTCAAAAGTATGCGTTCTGCCGGAGCCTGTTCGGTTTCTAATTCCAAGACGAAAAAGGAGGCCATTTTCTGTAAGTAATTTTTATCTGCCGCAACCTCGGACTGATACTGGCCATAAGATAGAACCGCTATAACAGCGGTTATGAGGCACATGATCGCAATTATAAAAATTGTCTGTAATCGTCTGGATAACTTTTTAAGCATGGGAACGCTCCAATTTATAGCCGGTGCCATAAACCGTTTTTATTTCACAGCGGCTTTGCAGTTCTTTTAACCGTTTGCGGAGGAAAGAAATATAGTTTTCTACATTTCCCGGCTCAATCTCTGAGTTTGCGCCCCACACTCTCACAATGAGCTGCTCCTTGGTTAGCAGAGTTTCCGGCGTTTTCATCAGATGATACAGCAGTTCTGTTTCTTTTCCTGTCAGGGTCAGCTCCAACTCCCCCCTGCGCAGCAACCGGTTCATCCGGTCAAAGGTTAAATCACAATAGGTGAGACAGTTGGATTCTTTCATTTCATGTGGGCGCCTTGTCAAAGCACGGACTCTGGCAAGCAGTTCCAGAACGTGGAAAGGTTTTACAAGATAGTCGTCGGCTCCGCCGTCCAGGCCTTCGATCCGGTCATCCAAGGCAGCCATTCCTGTAATGATAATAACCGGAATCGTGATACCCTTTCTCCGCATGGACTTTATAATCGTCAGTCCGTCAACGATCGGCAGCATACGGTCTACAATAGCTAAATCATGACCTAAATCAGTATTGAGGGCATAGAGCATGGCGGTTTCCCCGTCATGGCAGCAATCCACGGAATAACCTTCTTTTCCAAGAGCCTGTTCGATGGTATCGCACAGGGTCAAATCATCCTCTAATAGTAAGATTCTCATAATATACATATCCCTCTGAGTTCATTTTTTCATCTGATTATAGCATACGAAACCTCTAAAAGTCCTGTAAAAAATTGTGGAAAATGGGCCGCCATTTTGAGGACTTTTAGTGGGGCTTTTCTGTAGCATGAGAGGGCAGGCAAACGAAGAAAGGAGGAAAACGGAATTGCAAATGAAACACTCAAAAGGAATTACCTTACTGTTGGCAGGCGTAAGTGCCATATCTCTGATGACAGGCTGCGGCAGCAAGGCGGAAGCTCCTTTAGGAGCGGAAGGCGGATCTGAGATGAACGAGGAGGTATATGAGGGCGCTGTTTTGACCGGTATGGTTATCGACTATGCAGACGGCGAGTTCTCTGTTTTGGCGATACAGGAGGAAACTGCTGACGATGGCGGGGCGATTGCCATCATGCCGGCTCCGGGTTCCGAGGGAGCGAGCAATACCACAAAGGTCACCTATGATACGGATTGTGAGTTTCAGATTGTCAAGATCGATGCTTCCCGGGAAAAAGCCCCTGAGTATCAGGATGCCGGCTCCGGGGATGTACAGAAGCTGACAGAGATTATTGTCTTTGGAGAGGAATTATCCTCTGGTGAAGTACAGGCGGATAAGGTGCTTATTTCACAAATCTACAACAAAGACAAGATGCCTGGCAGATATTAAGATTGGCGGGGGTGCGCTATGGCATTTTATCAACGGGCTTTTTTATACCTGTGGCGGAAACGGGGGAAATCAATGCTCCTGTTGCTGATCTTTCTGTTTGTCAATACGATGATTCTAAGCACCAATATGATTCTGCGCGCCGCGGAGGACACAAAAGCCGATATGCAGGAAAAGACAAAATCAAAGGTGGTCTGCGAGGTGGCAAGCACAGGCACGCGGATTACCATGCAGAATCTGGAAAAAATACAAAACCTGCGCCATGTAACGTCTGTCAACCGCTCAGGGGAAAATCCGGCTTTTTTAAGCAATGCGGTTCCGATCACAGGCAGCGGCTCAGCGGATGACGCAAATTGGATGGTGAAACTGTCCTCATATGACGAGCTGGCATATGACAGCCCATTTGTGGATCGCCCGTACAAACTGACGCAGGGTGATTTCCTGACTGCAGACACCAAAAACAGTGCCGTTGTCCATGCTGATTTTGCGGAAAAGAACGGGCTTGCTATTGGTGATGAGGTCGGGGTGGAAATTAAAGACGGGAAATCCGCAACTTTGAAAATCATAGGACTTTACCGGGCTGGGAATGAGCGAAAGCAAGGTGACGACATCTTGGCAGTACGCCGCATTGAAAACCAGATTTTTATTGATAATACGGCCTACATCGGATTGTTTGGTGAGAACGATTTTTACAAGGCGGCTGTTTATACGGATGCACCGGAATATCTGCAACGTTTAAGTGGTGATTTACAAACTCTGCTGGGGAGTAAAGTGAGCGTTGAGAGTTCAGACGCGCTCTACCGCCAGATGAAAGCCCCTCTGGAGCAGACTACAAGGGTCGTGGAGCTTATGCTTCTCCTTACCTTTATCACCGGGACAGCGGTCATATCCCTGTTGCTTTGTATGTGGACAAGGACAAGACAGAAAGAAATGGCAGTTTTCATCAGTATGGGAGAAAAAAAGATAAAAATCTTTTTGCAGGCGATGCTGGAATCCGCAGTTCTTTTCCTGATGGCGGCCATGGCGGCCTGCGGTTTGGGAACCTATACGGCAGGATGGTTACAAAGCGTACTGATTTCTTCCAATACCGCTCAGATGGAACTGCAAATATCGCTGCAGGCAGAGGATATGGCATTACTGCTTGCCATAGGTGGGGCTGTTGTGTTGCTGTCCGTATTTTTGTCGGTCCTTCCCATCCTAAGAACAAATCCTCGTGAGACGCTTTCAAGAATGGAGGGATGAAACCATGAATTTACTTCAGAGAGCTTGGCGTTCCGTTGTCCGAAAGCCTGTCAGAAGCTTGCTGCTTTTACTGGTCATTAGTATTATCAGTGTGCTCTTCTTATCCGGAATGGCCAGCCGAAACGCCAGCATCGCTCTCAAAGACAATACCAGGCAGGCCATCGGCGCAGGATTCTTAATGACGAAGAACGTGGAAAATGAGAGCAAGCGTGTGGAAAAACTTTCTCAAAAAATAGGAGATAAGGACGGGAGTCTGGAAGGATATCACCAAAAGAAAGAAATGATTGAGGGGCAGCCCATGTGGAGGACATGGACGGACAATGTTTTCCACTGTATCAAAACAGAGGATATTGAAACGGTTGCCAGTGTGGACGGCATTTCAGATTATAATATTACCACAGCCCCTACCCGTGTAAAAGGCAGCGGCTTTGAGCGCATTGAAGACCCCGAAGCAGACCAGACCTATGACTTTGGCGGTGTTGCCCTGATTGGCAATCTGGATATGAAACTGGACGCCAACGTATTGAGCGGAAATGTGAGTATCATAGAAGGCCGTATGGTCGCTGCGGACGACAAAGATGTATGTGTAATTTCTGAGGAACTTGCCAGGAAGAACGGGCTGAAAGTAGGAGATACCATGACCTTTCATCCCATTGAGGAGGAAGAACCTGTATCAGAGGCGGGAATTATCGGAATTTATCAGGTGAAGGAAAAGATGACGCCCTATATGTCCGGTGATACCTACCGCTCGGAAAATGTGATTTTCACAGATTTGCATTTTCCGGAAAAGGCAGAGCAGGATACGCCTCTTTTTGAACGGGCCTGTTTCAAGGTGGGCGATGTAGACGATTATGAGGATGTCAAAAAAAGGATCATGGAGCTCGATCTGGACTGGGAATTGTATGACCTGATTGATAACAACGGAAATCTCAACACCATGGCCGGGAACTTTAATGACTTGAAGAATATCAGCGAAATCATGCTGTTGATCGTAGCAGGTGGCAGCTTTATCATCCTGTTTCTGATTTTCCTGTTTTGGATTCGCAACCGTAATAATGAGATGGGGGTACTGCTTTCATTGGGTGTCTCAAAATCCAAAATCCTATTTCAGATAATCACAGAGGCACTCATCATTGGCGTGATTGCAGTGGGTATTTCCTTTGCCGTGGCGCCGGCCACAGCTCAGGAGGCAGCCACCTATCTCGTGGGGCAGCAGGAAGAGCAGGCACAGCTGGAGAAGGACGCTGTTGCCGGCCAGGTAGCGACCGAATATAAAGACACTGAACGGATGATTACCGGTGTACAGGCAGAGGTCACAAAGAATATGCTTCTTGTGGACGGCTTGGGGATTGGCGCACTTATTATTCTTTCAACAGCGGCTGCCAGCATCCTGGTTTTCCGGAAGAATCCAAAAAGCATACTGAGTGAAATGAGTTAGGAGAGGACTTAAAGCTATGGCAGGAAGAATACAGGAAAACTAAAAAGCAGGAGAGAAGCTGTTTAGAAGTACGGGAGGGATAGAGAGCGGTTGCGGATTTATAACTCCAGAGAAAAACAGGAATCCAGCGACGAAGAACCGTCAAAGGATTCCTGTTACTATGCTGAGAATGATAAAGTTGTTTTGAAACCGTTTCCTTCCATACTCTGCATTGTCATTGTCCCGTGATGTGCTTCTGTGATCTGGCGTACCAGCAGTACACCAAGACCATGGCGCAGACGTAGATTTTCATCGCATGGGGTGGTTTTCCGCTCTAAGTGTGGGGCGGTACAGCTTTACCTTTCTATGAGAATACGGAGTTTTGCAGTCCCGGTGGGAATGGCTGTCTGCCTGAGTATTGCGGGATTAGGTTGCCATATTTTAGGATTTAGCAGTATGTTCCCGTATTCCCAGATCATCCTGGGGCTGTCATCGCAGGATGAGACGCTGCCGGTTGACAGTATGGTTTCGTTAGTCCTGATGGTGATTGTATACATTGTATTGTTCATCCTATTGGCAGCGCATCGTTTAAAAAAGGCGGATGTCGTAGCAGGATAGGGAGACAAGAACATACGAGGATATTTTCACTGTTGAGAAGTATGTTGTACTGGGAAAATAACAAATCAGTGTTAAGTAAATTTCATATCACAATCTGTCATCGTCCGGTTGGCTTAAGTTCTGCCGGGCGATATTTGATACTATGGACTACGTTTCTGTTCTAAAAATCCTTGTCGGTTTTGTAAATCTTTGGTAGAAAATTGTTCTGTACCCTATCTTTGAAACGAAAAGTAAGAAATCTATTGACAATGAAGTGTATAATGTGTATAGTGTGTATATAAAAACATCACATTAAAAGGAAGAAGATATGAAAATAGTCATTTCAAATACGTCAGATATGCCTCTATATAAACAGATAGAGGACCAGATAATTGATGCAATACTAAAAGGTGATTTATCCGAAGGGGAAACCTTGCCGTCAATCCGCTCGCTTGCGAATGATTTGAAGGTGAGTGTTTTAACAATCCGAAGAGTTTATGACGACTTAGAAAAAGATGGGTTTGTAAATCGACAAGTAGGTATTGGAACAATTGTTTCTGCAGGTAATGTTGAGTTATTAAGAGATTCTAAACGTAGACTTGTAGAACAAAAAATGCTGGATATGATACAGACTGCAAAAGCACTCGGGATTACGCAGCAAGAATTAAATGATATGATGAATATTTTATTTGAGGAGGAGTAGGCGTGGAAAACATTTTAGAAGTAAAAGGACTGAATAAAACTTATCAAGATTTTTCATTGAAGGACATTTCATTTTCTCTGCCGGAGGGGTGCATAACAGGCTTTATCGGTATAAATGGAGCAGGGAAAACCACCACATTACGGTCTATTTTAGGATTAACACCGATAGAGTCTGGTGATATCCGTGTATTTGGGATGGACATGGCTACTAATGAGAAAGCAATTAAAGAAAGAATAGGAATTGTTCTTGATGAAGGAGGATTTTATGATGAATTAAGTTTGTCAGAAATGAAAGGTATTATAGCTTCTGCCTATCAGTCATGGAATGAAAACGAATATAGGGCATATCTTGACCGCTTTTCACTTAATCCGAAACAGAAAATCAGCACCTTATCCAAAGGTATGCGAATGAAATACGCCTTGGCGCTTGCACTTTCGCATGAGGCAGAATTATTAATCATGGATGAGCCGACTAGTGGGCTTGATCCCCTTATTAGAAGTCAATTGCTCGATATTTTGAAAGAGTTCATGGAGAGGGGCGGACGAGGTGTATTCTTTTCCACTCATATAACGTCTGACCTGGATAAAATAGCTGATATGCTGGTAATGATCGATGGGGGGCGAATTGTTTTTCAAGAAGAAAAAGACACTTTGCTGGACGGGTATCGGATTGTGAAAGGTGATCTGATGAAACTGGATTCAAATAGTGAAAAGATGTTTATGGCTATAGATAAAACGACATATGGTTTTACCGCAATTACAAAGAATGTTGATGAAGCCCGAAAAATCCTGCCAGACAGCATTTTTGAACGACCTGCAATAGAGGATATAATGCTCTGCAACATCAAAGGAGGAAAATAAGATGTTACTGCAATTGGTTAAAAAAGACTTTTTAATTGTGAAAAAATATGTGCTGCTCATGATAGCGGTGTGTGTTGTTTTTCCGTTGTTTCTTATATGGAGATCGCCGGAATATGCGGGCATACTGGGGTTCGTGTTGATAACAATTTTTTCGATTTTCATGTTGTTACAGTATGTATCATTAAAAGAAACACAATATCCGAAGGCATCTACTTTGTTATGTGCCTTACCATTTTCTCGGAAAGACATTGTACTGTCTAAATACATTTTTTGCATATTGATATACTTTGCCTGCAGTCTGATTTTTGGTCTGGAAACGCTTTTATTTCCTCAACTCCGTAATGTGGGATATGAATTGCCGGCTTTGTCGTTTCTGGTGATATCAGTTGTTTTGGGCATTTATCTTCCAGTACAATATAAACTGGGGTATGAAAAAACGAAAATGTTTTTCGTAGTGCTCATTATGGCGTCTCCATTTTTGTTTGCAAAGTCACTGGAAATTGAAACAAACTTTATAGCGGAAGTTTTATCTGAGAGGAATCCTATCGCTTTATTAGCAGCTTGCCTGATAATCAGTATGGTAATTCTGATTATCTCTTCTGTTATCTCGACAGGGATTTATAAAAAAGCTGATTTATCGTAAAACTTTTGAGGTGTTTGTCATGGATGAAGAAGTTGTTTTTTTAGGGGCTATAGCTCTGATTTCTTTTGCCTATTGTATTGTGAATATTGTTTCCTATCTGTTGTATAAAGATTCTTCTGGAAAGACGCAGGGGGTAATAATTTCATTCAAGACAATAAGTCTGCCGACAGAGAAAATGAGAAATTCAAAGTGGGCGACTATAACATATACTGTGGATGGAAAAAGATATACTTCAAAAAAGCGGATACAGGTTCCTATGACAGCAGATGTTGGCAGTAAAGTTTTGGTGCGTTATGATACAAAACAGCCTGAGAGACTATATTGTTTTTCTGTAAAGCGTATCGCTGTTTCCGCTTTAGTTATGATTGGCAGTTTGATAATAATAGGACTAATATTTTTGAGTTGAAGGAGGACTCCAAAATGCTGCATTTTCCAGAATGGTTTGTTGCGATTTGCATTTTATTGCCGATTGGAAATTATATTTATCGCAAATGGAAACAAAATAAGAGGAAATAAACATGTACACAACTCAATGTAAACGTAAATATTTACAAATAGCTGGACAGATAAAAAAAGAGATATTTTGTGGTAATTTACAAGGGAATACCCCTCTGCCTACAATCAGAAAATATGCCATCGTCTGTCAGGTTTCTATAAGTACGGTTTCTAAAGCTCTCCAGTTTTTGGAGAGACAAGGTATTATTTATGCCAGGCGAACAACAGGCTATTATGTTGTACCGCATATTTATGAAAAGAAGAAAGAGTTGGCTATGTCGCTGATTGAAGATTTGGTCACAGCAGTTAGAATACTGGGCTATACGGAAGAAGATCTATTGTTATTTGTGAAGGAATACAAGAAAGATGTCGGCAAGTAAGGGGGATGGTTTTATGGGAAAGTGATCGTATTGACTTTTAGCGATGAAGATAAAAAGCTCTGTGATAGAATATTAGCTATGATCTCGGATGAATCGAGAATGGCTTGCCCTCAAAAGGAGGTTCCCAGTTCTTTGATTTTTCCAAGATTAAAGATCCATCCCTGCCAACACAGAGTATTTATAGAGGAAAAAGAAGTGCTTTTGACTAACTTAGAGTTTGAAGCGCTTCATTTTCTGGCCCGGCGTCCAGGATATGTATTTACAAAAGCGCAGATTCACGAGGCAGTCTGGAAAAGAGAAACTGAAAATTACGAAAATGCGGTACAGTGTGTGATTGCCGGAATAAGAAAGAAATTGAAGGCTCACACAGAAAAGGAATACATACAAACAGTGCGAAATGTTGGATATCGATTTATTGTGCCGAAGACATGAGATGTTTTTTGAAACGGAATATGTCATTTACTTTATATAGATAATTGTAAAAAAATTTCTTAAATGTCGGAGCGAAATGATCTCAATTTCACTCCGATATTTTTATGCTATAATTTTTTGGGGGAAAATGAACCGCCAAGAGTGTTGTGACGAATATAAGGTGAACGGGCAGTGGAGGTGAGGCATTGGACGCAAGAGAAATCGAAAGGTGCATTGATGAATTTGGAACGGATTTATATAGATTTTGTCTGAAACTCTGTATCGATAAAGTAGACGCAGAGGATTTATATCAACAGACATTCCTGAAGGCCTTGGAAACCAAATGGCAGCTTGACTGGGAACAAAATCCGAAAGCCCTGTTTTTCTCACTGGCACATAATCTATGGAACAGCGATAGACGAAAGCAGGCCCGAAGAAACAAGATCGCACCCTGTGGGAATCTGGAGGCGGGGGAAGAGGCTGCCCTGCATTCTGGTGAAAGTATTGAAGATAACTATTTACAAAAAGAACTGATGGCGGAAGTAAATCAGATGATCCAAACACTTCCCGAAAAGATCCGGATACCGATGATATTATTCTATCTTTCGGATTGTTCCATAGATCAAATTGCTGTTATTATAAAAAAACCGCCTGGAACGGTAAAAAGCCGGTTGTTTAAGGGAAGATCCCTGATTAAAAAAAGATTGGAGGAAGCAGGTTATGAGGAATGACGGTTATGATACAGAGATAGATAGAATTATTCGGGAAGCTATAGAACTTACCGATAAGCCAGGAGCAGACTTGAACGGGAAAATTAAGGCGTCCTTATATGAAAAGGAAAGACTGATGCGAAAAGAACCTGCCGCGCGAGTCTTATCGGTCTGGTATCTGCCGATGATTCTAAATTTAGTGACATTTCTTATGCTGGCAATTGCTTCATTTATGATGATCAGTAATACGTATTTATCTTATTTTGCTACAGGGATTTGCCTTTATATCGGTCTGGCGGGCATTCTGCTTACCGCAGTCGGGGTAAAAAGAACGAATATGAAGGAGAATATCACTATTTGTATAGAGAAGAGAGGTGAGTTGGCGTGAATCATAAAAAGAGGAGCAAATCTCTGATTGGTATTGGAGTTATAGCTATCTTGTTATTAATTGTTTTGCGATTTGGTCTATACTTCCTCAAAAGTGATGGATTTAGCGGGCTCTCCATGCTGATCCCACTTTTACTGCTGCTTTTTATTATTTTTTCACTATGTACCAGTTCTTTTTTTGCAGCATGGGTATATCAGGATTGTAAAAAAAGAGGAGACGATCCGGTGTTATGGGCAATCGTAGTATTTATAGCTACACCATTTATTGGATTACTGATTTATTTTTTGCGCAGGTCAGAGTTGAAAGGAACATGCCAAGCCTGTGGGCATCGAGTTTCAGTAAAAGCAAAGTTTTGTGAAGAATGCGGAACGCATATCAATAAGGAGGAAAATATTATTATGGTAAAACAGGGAACACACCATTTAAAGTTAATTGTGGCAGGGATTGTAAGTATGGTACTTATGCTCATATGCCTGACTGGATTCATTGTGAGCGCAGCTACAGGAAATGGCGTAAATACAGATGTCGCTTCCAACGAGAGAGTATGGAATTTAGGCACAATCAGCATGAATTCCAATACCTATCTGGATGGTATCTGGAAGTTAGATTTTAGAAGTGCCAGTGACGGATTTGTAGAAGAACAAAATATGAAAATCGATGATGCAGATTCCCAGTCTGTCTATGCAGATGTTTCCTGCAAAACGGTGCCGGAGGGCGCAACCCTTGTCTTGTGGTTAGTACAGGGAGATATATCAAGATCCATAGATGTGACAGACCTGTCGGAACCGGTTGAGTATTCTTTATCTGAATTTCAAAACGGGAAAATCCATGTGAGACTTCAGATTAACGGTGTGGAAGATGCTGTTTCAGAGATTTATATTCGATAGGGAATGAATGTTAATTTGCGTTGCTTGCCTCAAGAGACATCTGCTGACTACAATGAAGCCATAAAAAGGAGGTATAGCTGATGTTTGGTGACAATTTGAAATTAATACGCAAGCGGAAAGGAATGACACAGGAGGAGCTGGCTATTCGACTTAATGTCGTGAGGCAGACGGTATCAAAATGGGAAAAAGGCTTGTCCGTACCGGACGCCGACTTGCTTATAAAACTGGCTGATGTTCTTGAAGTAAAGGTAGCTGAATTATTAGGCGCAAATAGTGTTGATGATGAGAACAAAAATGAAATTGCGGAACATCTGGCACGTATCAGTGAGCAATTGGCGATAAAAAACCGTCGTTCCCGCATAGTTTGGAAAGTTTTGGCGGGACTAGGTATTCTATTTCTTGTTATCAATTTTTCCCTTGTTATTGTTGGCATTATATCTCATAACTCATACAGCGAGGACATAGAGATTCAGCAATTACCAATTTCTGAAGAAAGCCAGATATATGAGAATAACCAATGAAAATGAAATTAAGCGAACTGAAACTGGGGATATCAGGCTTTTGAGCAGCCATTGACAAGGAATGTTTGCCGTAGTATGATCATATCCAGAGTTTACAGCTCTTAAAAAGGAGACGGACTATGAATAACTTTCGTTTGACAGACCAGCGTAAAAAGCGAATCAGCTCTGTACAATCCATACCGATGAAACATTGTGCAGAGTATAGCGTAGAAAGAGCGTATTGAGATTTCATCGGAAAGCCAGGGGGAAACTCTACCCTTTTTGAAGAAACGGCTTTCCGCTTCGTGATCATGTGTATAGGGCTATGGACAATGTTTTGTCTGTAGCCTTTTGTTTTTACTGTTGAAGGTAAAAGGCAGAAGGCAGATGCATGTTTATGTGTCTAAACTTCTGCCTTTTTGCGTCTAAAATATTTGAAAGGATAAAATAGCGATGAGTTTATTAGAAATTGAAGGATTATCACATTCATTTGGCGATCATGTACTTTATAAAAATGCTGGATTTACTTTAAATAAAGGAGAGCATGTCGGCATTGTCGGGGCAAACGGGACGGGAAAAAGCACGTTTATAAAAATTTGCACGGGACAAATCATACCAGACAGCGGCCGGCTCGTCTGGCAGCCGGATATTGCCATCGGTTATCTGGATCAGTATGCCGAAATCCGTCCTGATCTGACAATGAAGGAGTTTTTACAATCTGCTTTTTCAAAGCTCTATGAAATGGAAGAGCGGATCACGCAGCTCTATGAAAAGGCGGCTGAAGGAGATGACAGGAGCCTGGGACTTGCGGCCCGATACCAAGAGGAATTGGAAGCATGTGATTTTTATTCTATTGACACGGCAATTGAGCGTGTCATCAATGGATTAGGACTGTCTGCGATTGGACTTGATCGCCAGATCGCGGAGATGAGCGGAGGACAGAGAGCGAAAGTGATTCTGGCAAAACTGCTTCTTGAGAAACCGGATGTGCTGCTATTGGATGAGCCTACGAATTTCCTTGATAAAGAGCATGTGGAGTGGCTGGCGGAATATCTGTCTGCACTGGAGAATGCTTTTCTGGTAGTTTCGCATGATTATGGATTTTTGGCAAAGTTTGTGAACCGTATCTGCGATATAGACAATCATACAATCACAAAATACTATGGAACGTACTCGGAATTCCTTCGGAAGAAGGCGTTTTTGCGGGAGGACTATATTCGTCAGTATGCGGCGCAGCAAAGGGAGATTAAGAAAACGGAAGAATTTATACGCAGGAATATCGCCGGCCGGAAATCTAAAATGGCAAGAGGACGCCAGAAACAGCTTGACCGGATGGATAAGATGGAAGCACTGGAGCAAAAAGAGATCATTCCCCATTTCCGTTTTTCGGGACTACCGCTTACCAATACAGAGCATTTACTGGTTAAGCAGCTGGCAGTGGGCTATCATTATCCTGTTTTGTCGGATATAGAGTTCAGTGTGAAAGGCGGACAGAAGGTTGTGATCACGGGTTTCAATGGAATTGGAAAATCAACTTTGTTGAAGACGCTGATCGGGCAGCTTCCACCTATGCGGGGGGATTTTAAGTTCTCTGACCAGGTAACTTTCCTTTATTTTGAACAGGACCTCACCTGGAAAGAACCGGGATGGACACCGATTCAGATAGTCTCTGACGCCTATCCTCATATGATTATAAAAGATATACGCAAACAGCTGGCCCAGTGTGGGATTTCAAGCAAACATGCGATGCAGCCGATCAACACACTGAGCGGGGGAGAACAGGCGAAAGTAAAAATATGTCTGCTGACATTATCCCCATGTAATTTCCTGATCCTGGATGAACCAACGAATCATTTAGATTTCCATGCAAAAGAAGCACTGAAAGCAGCCCTTTTTAGTTTTGAAGGAACGGTGCTTCTGGTATCACATGAAGAAGCATTTTATCAGGACTGGGCGCAGAGGGTGATCAATATAGAAAAGCAAATAGGATAGAAACAAAGATCCGATTACTGACCGGACAAAGCAGATATTTTCATCCTCATAAAAAATAGATAATTATATGTCACCATTGGTACTAGATATGTGTATTATTAGTGAAGGAGAAAGGATAATCGGATGAATGGTGATCACATTAAAGAGATATTCTCTTTATATAGTCCAACATTATATAAAATATCAAGCTTGATGTTAGGCAACAGAAATGACGCTAACGATGCAGTTCAAGAGACGTTTTTAAAGTACATGCTATCACATAAAAAATTTTGTACAAATGATTACGAGAAAGCATGGTTAGTCAGAGTCAATATTAATATATGTAAAAATATGCTGAGATTTCGTAAGTTACATCCACACGTTGCTTACGAAGAGCTTACAGATAAATACCATAGTTGCGGAGAAAACAAAGTGATGGATATTTTAATGGAAATGAAAAGCAAGGATAAAGAAATATTAATTTTGTACTATGTTGAGGGCTATTCATGTAAAGAGATAAAAGAGTTATTAAAAATTAGCGATAGTGCTGTAAAAAAAAGACTTGAGAGAGCAAGAAAGAATTTTAAAAAGTTATATGAGGAGTGATAGATTTGTTTTTTGAAAAAATGTCAGATTTGGCGGGAGATATTACATTTGATGAAAGAAAAGTAGACGAGCTATATACGAAATGCTGTGCGAAATATGAACTAAAAATCAGGAGAAAAAGGAGAAATTACTGTTCTATGACATTTATAGCCGTAATACTTCTGATCTGTATGTGTACCACTTTGCATAATTTGAATTCAACAATAGTATATGCTTCCGGAATTGAAGGAAAAATTCAGTTAAAAGAAGGAGAAAAGATCCGGCTCATGGAGGAAATGACTCCACTGGGAAGAGGATATACGATTGAAATATCTCTTGGGAAAAATGAACGATTTGAAGTGATAGAAGGACTGGAGAACGCTAATGCTGAAAATATTTTTATTAAAGAAGCTTTCATATATTGGATGCCGGATGGGTTCTCGCCAGGAAGAATAACGGATGAAAAGGGTGAAGATATTCAAATTAATAAAACGAATAGTTCAGTGTTAAAAGTGCGGGTGTATAAAGGCGAAAAGACCGAAGACATCAATTTACGATTGGAAAGGGGGGACAAGGGGGCATATATCGAATTATTAGAAAATGAAAGTGGGAAGTAAAAGCTGAAAAATAAGTTTAGGAGATGAGGTTATGAAGAGCAGAAAAATAATTGGAATATTATTATGTAGCGTGATTATACTATCTGGATCTGCCATGGTATTTGCTGGTGATAATGAAGAAAAGGCTGCAATTACACCGGATAACATATGCGTTAATTCGGATGTTCCGGAAAAGTCCAATAAAGAAGAACCATTGGCCGGTCTTAAAGTTATTACAGATGAAGAAGAGATCTCAAGGATTACTTTGGAAAACCCGGAGATAAAAAAGTATTTGGAGCAAAATGAACCATTCGCTGAACTTGAAATTATCACCGACCAAAGTGAAATTAAAAAAATATGGGAAGAGAATCCTGATGTAAAAGCACTTATGCAGTCTGAAACGCATTACTATTTAGCATATGTGAAAGGAACTGGTGTCAGACTAAGAAACTTGCCATCGACATCAGCGGCCATTAATGGTCTTTTATATGAAACAGAAAATGATTGGGTACTTCTAAATGACAATTATTCACTGAACGAAAAATATTTATGGTGGGAAGTTGAGGATAGCTCTATCGGTTTTTCCGGCTTAATTGTAAATGATTATATTTATCTAAAAACTTCGACTGACACAAGCAGAAATGCGGATGATATACCAGAGGTTGATTTTGATACGTTAAAATTCATCCAATAGCACCTTGTGGTCATTAATAAACAGAGGTTAATATGAAAAAACATTTGCCAGTTACCGCAATATTTTTCTTGGTCTTTTGTTTTTCCGGTTGTAATCTACAATTACAGGCAGATTGTGAGATTGTAAAATATCAATGGGAGATGGAGAGTGTTTCCAATTTAGAAGGAGATATTATTGTATCGAATCTGAAGCAATCGGATCTGGCAGGGAGTCAATGTGATTTAGTACTTCAATTTAATAAAGACAATACTTTCTTACTATCCGATAAAACGAACAATGCTGTTTGGAATGGAACTTACAGTCTTGAAAGGGCGAACACATCTCATCCATGTACATCACATAAACTAAGCATGGTATTTGAAAATGAAGAATCTGCATTTATTGGAGTGTACGGGACGAGGTTATATAATAATTCCGAAATCCCTTCAATCCTTTTTCAAACAGATGATTATATATTGTCTTTTTTGGCATATGAAAAAATTCCATGACATGTTATGCTCCTCCCGGAAGTATGGAACTTCCGGGAGATTGCCAAAATCCCTGTAAATGGAATTCTTTATTTCAAGCTAAAGCGCCCCTTCATAGACGAGATCCACATTTCTATCGCCTGTGCAAGCATATACTGCTGTTCTAAAACTGCCATTCCCACTTCTGGGATTTCAGGATCGTTTTTCTTAATATCCAGGTTTTCCTCCAGATAAGATTTGAGTGTTTTAACCTGATCCTCAATATTGGCAAGACAGGATTTCCGGGTTTCTTCGGGTAAACTGTCAATATTGACGATTACTGCGTTAAAATCCAAAAAGATATTAATCGGTTTGCGTGAAATTTCCATCATCAGTTTTTCAAACTGGCGGTGTCCGGATTCGGTCAGTGTGTACACTGCCTTTTCCGGCATTTTTCCTTCTTTGACCGTTGTACTTGTAATGTATCCTTTTTCTTCCAGTTGGATTACTTTTTTATATATTGAAGGTGTACTGATTTTTACCCATTTAGAGATATTGCGGTATTCAACCAGTTTTTGAATGTCGTAAGCACTTAAGGATTCTTTTTTGAGAATGCCGAGAACAATTAAATCGATTGTTGCCATGAGAAGCTCCTCCTTTTTCTTGACAACTACTATAAATTATAGTAGTATGTGTATCGCAGCTGCGATTGCTATAAAATATAGTAATATACTTTATAATCCATGTCAAGAGAAAGGAGATTTTATATGAACAGCAGAAACAATAAAATGGAGCTTTTGGGAAATGCCCCCATATCCAAAGCACTTCTTGCAATGGGAATTCCGACCATGTTGGGTATGATGGTAAACGCCATCTACAATCTGGTTGACGCGTATTTTGTCGGTGGTTTAGGTACAAGCCAGATGGGAGCAATTTCCGTGGTATATCCGCTCGGTCAGATCGTTGTAGGTCTTGGTTTGTTATTCGGGAATGGTTCTGCCTCGTATCTTTCCAGACTGTTAGGCAATCGGGATCAGGAGCAGGCAGATAGAGTTGCGAGCACTGCCTTGTACAGCAGTGTTGCAGTAGGAGCGGTGTTGATTATTTTTTCAATGATTTTTCTTCGTCCCATACTAAGACTTTTAGGCGCGACAGACAGTATCATGCCGTATGCTATGACCTACGCAGGCATTTATGTTGTCTCATGCATATTTAATGTGTTCAATGTAACGATGAACAATATTGTAACAAGCGAGGGCGCAGCAAAAACTACAATGTTCGCGCTGATGGCAGGCGCTGTCCTGAATATTGGCTTAGATCCGGTTTTCATTTATACATTGGATATGGGAGTTGCAGGTGCCGCAATTGCAACCGCCATTTCCCAGATCGTTTCTACCCTGATATATCTGACCTTCATTTTCAGGAAAAAGAGTATCTACAGCTTTAAAATGAAGAACTGTACATTTACAAAGGAAATTATGTCGGAAATATTCAAGATCGGTATCCCTACCCTGGTGTTTCAGATCCTGACAAGCCTTTCTATATCCCTTGTAAATACGCAGGCAGGACCGTATGGGGATTCCGTGATTGCCGGGATGGGCGCTGTGACGAGGATCGTCTCTATGGGCAGCCTGATCGTATTCGGATTCATTAAGGGGTTCCAGCCGATTGCGGGGTATAGCTACGGCGCGAAGAAATTTGACAGACTACATAAGGCAATCCGGACCTCCATTCTATGGTCCACGGTATTCTGTGTGATTTACGGACTGTTACTGACCATATTTTCAAGCAGGATCATAGCGCAGTTTACAGATGGCGATCTGGAAATGATCCGCGTAGGGACGCAGTCGCTGCGCATAAACGGGCTTTCCTTTCTGTTGTTTGGATTTTATACCGTATATTCCTCCCTGTTTCTCGCACTGGGGAAGGGGCTGGAAGGGTTTGTCTTAGGAGCCTGCCGGCAGGGGATCTGTTTTGTCCCGGTTATTTTGATACTCCCAGTATTTTGGGGAATAAACGGGATTCTTTATGTGCAGCCGATCGCGGATGTACTTTCTGCCATTATCACCATATTTATGGCATTGCATTTACATAAAGAATTGGCGCTTGCAAAACAGAAATTTATAACTCTTTGACAGCGGGCAAAGCAATCCTGACGCATAATCCCTGTGGATGGGCCACGGAGAAATGTACGGTTCCGTTATGAGCCTTTACGATCTGGCGGACGATCTTAAGACCGAGGCCATGTTCTATATCGTCAGTAGATTCCTGCGTGCTGGTTATGGATTTGTCCTGGTTCAGCTCCTGTAGTCTGTCTTCGCTCATTCCTTTACCGTCATCTGTAACGGTGAAGATGCAGGAGCCATTTTCCAGAGCTACAGAAAGTATGATCCTGCAGCCAGATGGGTTGTGGATCATGCTGTTGCGGATGAGGTTGGAAAGCATCCGCCTAAGCAGGAGATCATCACCGGTCAGAGTGATTTCCTTTCCAGGCTGCTGCTCGGAAAATTCCAGTTCATACTGTTCCGGCATCTCTTCGTTGAGGATCTCGCTTAATGCCTGACGGGCTGATTCAACAGCGTTCAGGCGCTCCTTGTGAATGGGCTGCATGGAGTATTCCAGCTTTGTTGTGAGGTTCAGATCAGAAACGAGGTTTTTCAGTTTTTCACTCTGGCGCAGGATGATACCGGCCTGTCTCCGCGTCGCTGGTGGAAGCGCAGATGTTCCTTCAATCTCGCTTGCATACATTAGGATAACAGACAGAGGGGTTCTGATATCATGGGAGATCCCGCGTATCCAGACAGCCCTGGTATTGTCCTTTTTTATTAAATAGTCGCCGGCCCGGTTTAATCCGGAATTGATTTCCGCCAGTTCCCCCTTTTCTTCGAGTGAGACTGGTTTTCCCTCCGAGAGCTGGTGGATGCCTTCCAGGATTGGCTTCATGGCTTTTTCTACCCGGCGTGTGCTGCGGATAAACAGGTATGCCATTAAAAGAAGGTTGATACAAAATACAGCGCCGATCCCTGCCAGGAGTGGACGGATATATCCTGCCTTAAAAGAAAAATAATAGTTGGCGATGTCTCCCGGCGGAAGCCCGACCACCAAAAGTCCGTCTGTGCGTTTCCAGATATTGACCGGGTAATCATCCAGATACCAGCGGCTGAACATTGCTACCTCTGTTGCAGTATACCGGCGGGGGAGTTCAGCAGGCAGATCCTGCTCCCAGATGACGATTCCGCTGTCGTTTAAGATCATAGCCCATGCGCCAGAATCCGCCAGTATTTCCTCCGCCTGCGCATCAATGTGGAACTGCCCGCTGTCCGCCTCGATATGCCGGGACAGCTCCTCGATCGGGAAGTTGGAGTTTTTTACATTTCCCAGACCGGCAATCACAAAATACGCGCCAAGCAGCAGGATATTGAGGAGAAAGAAGAGGATCAGGATTCCAATCGTTGAGAGAATATAGCGACGGAAAAACCGCTCTATGGACTTCATGGCTGTGCCTCCTTAAGATTAAGACGGTATCCGACGCCCTTGACCGTAATGAGGGAAACCGGTCTGGACGGATCAGCTTCGATCTTCTCCCGCAGGTGGCGGAGATGCGTAGAAAGGGTCTTTTCATATCCTTGCCAGAATTCTCCGCATACAGCCTGGCATAAGGCACCCGTTGTAACGATCCGCCCGGCGTTCTGGTAGAGCTTTTCAAAAAGTGTCAGCTCCTTTGCCGTCAGTGGATAGATCCCGCTGTCGCGCTGTACTTCCGCTTTTTCCAGATCAACCGTGGAAGCGTCGAGATACACCCTTTTCTCCTGTTTTGGATAGGAGCGTTTTAAGATTGCCTGTACCCGGAAAAGCAGCTCCTTTGGCAAAAAGGGCTTTACTAAATAATCGTCAGCACCGTTTTCAAAACCGGCGAACTTGTCGTCAGCCTCTCCCCGTGCGGTCAGCATAAGGACTGGGACCTTGCTTGTTCTTCGGATCTCTTTTAAGACATGGAATCCGTCCATACCCGGCATCATGACGTCCAGGATGATGATGTCAGGCTGTTCTTTTTTCCACACTTCCAATGCTGATTTTCCGTTATTAGCCGTGAGTATATTCCGATAACCTGCCCGCTCAAACATTGAGGACAGGGCTTCGAGCAGATCTGCTTCATCATCCACAATTAGAATCTTTTTGTCGTACATAAGATACCTCCTGTTCACTCTGCAACCATTATATCGTAAAAAGTGTGCCCTTACTATTTATGACCGGAAATCTCAGAGTAAATTCAGAGTTGCCTCAGCGTTATCTCAGACTTCGTGTGTTATTCTTGCCTTGTAAATGAAAAGGAGGCAAGAAACTTATGAGTGAGTATATGATTGAAACCCGGGATCTGACCAAGAAGTACGGAACCCAGTCCAGCGTTTCCCATCTGGATATCCATGTGAAGAAAGGGCGCATCTACGGGCTCCTGGGGCGTAATGGAGCAGGGAAGACTACTACGATGCGCATGCTGCTGGGTCTGACAGCGCCCACTTCGGGAGAAGTGAAGATATTCGGAAAGCCATTCGCAGGAAATGAAAAAGAGATCCTGCCCCGGATCGGCTGCCTGATCGAGTCACCGGGATTTTATCCCAATCTTACGGGGACGGAGAATCTGAAAATATTTGCGGATCTGAGAGGACTGCGAAGCCCGAAGTACATTAAGAGCGCGCTTGAGCTTGTCAACCTGCCTTACCGGGATAAGAAATTGTTTTCCCAGTATTCCCTGGGAATGAAGCAGCGGCTGGCGATCGCCCTGGCAGTCATGCACAATCCGGAACTGCTGATCCTGGATGAACCCATCAACGGGCTCGATCCGATCGGGATTGCGGAGGTCCGTGATTTTATCCGGGAACTGTGTGATGCGATGGGAAAAACCATTCTCATCTCCAGCCACATCCTGTCTGAGATTTCCCTGCTGGCGGATGATGTGGGGATCATTGATCATGGGAACCTTCTGGAAGAAGAGAGCTTAAAAGAGCTGGAAGAGAAAAATGCAAAATATATCCATTTCTGTGTATCCAACGCCCAGAAAGCGGCCCAGGTTATTGCATCATCTTTTGGAAGCAAAAATGTCCAAGTTTCGGACGGTAACAACCTGTACCTGTATGATACAGATCTCCCGGTAGAAAAGATCAACCGGAATTTTATGGAAGAGGGGATCGGTATCCGGGAAGCTCATCTGTGCGAAGATACACTGGAAGATTACTTCCGGAGGATTACAGGGGGTGAGGGGATTGCTTAAACTGATCCAGTGTGAAATGAGGAAGCTGAAGCGGAAACATTTCGTTTCCTTTGTGGTCTTCGCGGCACTTTTATTCCCCATTCCTTTTACAGCGCTTGTGCTGGCGGGCAGTGTGGGGAACTTTACCGGTTTTGAAGCCGTATTCGGTCTGCTGGTGACCATGGGAATGCCTATCATGCTCCCGGCAGCCCTGGGGATTATCGGGGCAATGATGTTCTTTATGGAGCGGGATCATGATACGTTGAAAAACCTGCGGGTCCTCCCAGTCTCTCCACTTAAGATTGTGACAGCCAAGATCGCGGTGCTTTATATCCTGGGGCTTGTCTTTGCCCTTGCCACAATGCTTTCCTCTATGGCAGGGGGACTGATCGCGGGAAGTGAACTGTCCAATATGGGGGAGAACATCGGGATCGCAGTGATCACAGCACTGCTCTATACGACAAGTATCCTGCCTGTTGTGATTGCCATCGTGGGATTTAACCGGTCTTATATCTTTTCGATCATTCTGACCTTTTTCTACACAATGTTCGACTATATGCTGGCATATGGAGGAATGTTTGCCACCACAGATCCTGTGATGAAGCTCCTTACCAATATCATGCCAGCGCCCATCATTTACCGCTGGCAGGCATCAATGTTCGCGGAGGCAGGGACAGCAGCGTATACTGCGATGGAACCGTATTTTCTGCCCCTGTGGATCGTAATACTGACAGTTGCGGTCATCGGAGGATTGTCCTATCTTGCGATTGTCCGCATTTACAGCAGACGGGAAAGTTGAGGTGAGAAGAATGGCAAGTATCATAAAGACAGAATTTTATAAAATGAAGCGGTATTCCGTGATCTGGATCGGGGTAGCGACGATGCTGACGGTTGTTTTGCTCAGCCGGTTCATGGCAACGGCTTCAGACGGCGCATCACATACTCTTATGAATTTTTCATCGAATGTGATCTGGAATAACCTGGTCCTGATCTACCCGGCGACGATCACCCTGATAGCAGGCTACATGATAGACCGGGAACGGACAGATGACACGCTGAAAAATATCCTGACGATCCCCGTGTCTTTCCGGAAGCTGTTGGTCGGGAAACTGGTTGCAGTGGGCTGTATGGCAATCGTGCTGTCAGCGGTGGAGTTCCTGTTTACAATTATGATCTTCCTGGTCAGCGGTTTCCCAGGCTTTACAGCAGCAGGGGCGGGAAAGGTACTGTTCCAGATGATCGGGATCAATCTGTCCGCTTACCTTGCGGTTATGCCGGTCATCGCATTTACCGCCCAGCGAAGGGGCAGTTTCATGGCTGGCGTCGGATTCACTTTCTTCTATGGTTTTGTTGGAATGATGGCGTCCGGGCATGGCCTGAGAGATATTTATCCCATTACAGCAGGGCTGACTTTGATCGGATATGACGATGGGAGCGGGGATTTTGCAGGAAATTCCATACTGAGTATAGGTTCCCTTTTGATCATTCTGGGTGTTACAGTGGTTGTTATTGCCACGGCAAAGAACCGTGAACGCTCTGCCGAAAATAAAAAGAGGCCCCGTGGAAAGAATGTCCGTGGACGAAAAGTAAGAAGGAGGTAAAGGATGATGAAAACAAAAAAGATTATGATAAGTATTTTTGCAGTCATTTTGATCATGATCTGTGTGGGAGGAGCATTTCTGGCAGCACAGAATGAGGAGTATTATACTCAGATTGATAACGATAATGTTCAGGAGATCGCGCCCCATGGTGACATGAACTATAAATATACATTACCGGCTTACGACAGGGAAGGAAATGAGAAAGAACTTAAATTTGAAACGAGCCGAGTACTGAAGGAGGATGCATTTATCTGTCTGAAAGTGAACCTGATCCGGGGCGTAGTAGAATGGGAAGAGGTTGAGTATACAGAAATGCCGGGAAAGGTGCAGAAATATTATAGTGAGTAATACTACTTCCAGACAGTGGAGGAGTTGGACGTAAAGTTATAGTCCCGGAGGCATGAGTGCTTCCGGGACATCGTTTTAAATGTAAAGAAAAAATAAAAGTTCAATAGCATATTTCACCGCAGGAGGACTGTACATCTAGTCCGTCCAGGAAGTTGTTTCCCCACTGACACATAGCGTCCAGAACAGGAACAATGCTGTGTCCGAAGGCGGTAAGGGAGTAAATGGTCTTTGGCGGTTTTTCCGGAATTACTTGGCGGTGTACCATTCCACAATCCTCCAGGGCGCGAAGCTGCGAGGAGAGCATTTTGGGAGTTGCTTTTGGTATGAGACGCTGCAGTTCCATATAATGCAGGGATTGATCCTTCAAATGCCAGAGAATGAGGGGCTTATATTTTCCGCCGATCAAAGAGAGTGTGGCTTCAACCGGGCAGTTAAACTGAGATTTTTTGTAGTTCATAAATGTGTCCTTTCTTATCAGGTACTATCTTTTAGGGAAGTATCTTCCATAAAAGTGCATTCTTGTGTAAATCTATGTTGGTGATAAAATCAACCTATGGTGATTATAACACACCAAATACATATTAGAAAGTGAGGAAGAGATACAATGGATTTCATTAATATTGCAAAGAAACGGCATTCCGTGCGCAGTTATACTTCGCAGAAAGTAGAACCGGAGAAACTGGAGCAGATATTGGAAGCTGCCCATGTAGCGCCTACCGCAGCGAATCTCCAGCCTGTTCATCTGATCGCAGTGCAGAGCGAGGAGGGATTGGCGAAGATCAGTAAGGCTGCCGGCATTTATAATGCACCGTTGGCAATTATCGTATGTGCGGACCATGAGAAAGCATGGGTACGTCCTTTTGATCAGAAGCAGACCGGGGACATTGATGCTTCAATCCTGACAGACCATATGATGCTGCAGGCAACAGAGCTCGGGCTGGGAACCGTGTGGGTGTGCTATTTCAAGCCAGATGTCCTGCGGGAAGAATTCCAGTTACCGGACAATCTGGAACCGGTCAATATCCTGGTAATCGGATATTCTGCCGACAAACTGGCGGATACGGAGCGTTTTGATACGCAGCGCATCCCGATGGATGAACTGGTTTCATATGAGAAACTTTAGTTGTTTGTGCAGTCCCGAAGGGGCTGCACTTTTATAGTTCCAGAATGTGGGTGAAGGTTTCCTCTAAAATCCATTTAATATGTTCATCTTCTAAAACATAAAAGACGTTCTTGCCCTTTTTATATGATCGGACTAACCGTGCAATTTTCAAAATACGCAGTTGATGGGATACAGCGGATTCTGTAAGCTGTACTTCTTTTGCAAGCGCACTGACACAGTATTGGTGTTTCATTAACTTCCATAGGATTTCCATCCTGGTACGATCGCCCATTGCTTTATGCAGATTAGATAGTTTTTCAAGTTGACTTTTATTAGGGGGAAATAGAGGTTGCTGTTTTTCCATAAGGCTCTCCAGTTCAGACTGTTTGATATATTGAAAATGTGCCGTGTTCCGCAAGGGAAGAGACGGCACATTTTTAGTAGCTATTCTTCGACAAAAACAAATTTCCTTACACGCATGGCACGGATGGCATTCAGGATGGCAATAACGGAAACGCCGACATCTGCAAATACTGCTGCCCACATATTAGCGTAACCGAAAGCCCCTAAAATAAGTACGATGAATTTAATGCCTAAAGCGAATATAATGTTTTGGTTGGCTATGCGAAGTGTCTTGCGTGCAATCTTCATCACGGAAGCAATTTTAGAAGGTTCATCCGTCATCAGAACAACATCGGCGGCTTCGATGGCTGCATCTGATCCAAGACCGCCCATTGCAATCCCGACATCGGCACGTGCCAGAACGGGAGCATCGTTAATACCATCACCAACAAAGAGGAGTTTCCCTTTTTCACTTTTCTGCGCTAGTAGTTCTTCGACTCGTTCCACTTTATCTGCCGGTAGAAGTTCAGTATATGCCTGATCTAAGCCAAGGCGATTTGCAACCTTTTTACCTACAGCATCGGAATCGCCGGTTAACATGACTGTTTTGCGGATACCCTCATCTTTTAGAAGATCAACTGCTTTCTGGGCATCGGGCTTGAGTTCATCCTCGATGACAATACACCCCAGATATTTTCTATCACAGGCAAGATATATGACTGTTCCGATAGTAGATGAATCCGTATATCGGATATTTTCTTTCTCCATCAGCTTTGCATTTCCGGCAAGAACTGATTTCCCATCAATGACAGCGCATACGCCATGACCGGGAATTTCCTGAACACTGGAGATCCGGTTACTGTTAATTTTTTTTCCATAAGCCTTTTTGATTGATAGAGAAATGGGATGAGTGGAATAATCTTCTGCATAGGCAGCCAGCTCCAGGAGACGCTCTTTTTGCACATTGACAGGGTGAAGCTCACTGACTGCAAAGGCGCCCTTTGTTAAGGTCCCGGTTTTGTCAAAGACAACGGTTTCAGCGGAGGCCAGAGACTCCAGATAATTGCTCCCTTTCACTAGAACTCCGATTTTAGAAGCCCCTCCGATACCACCGAAGAAACTAAGCGGTATGGAAATCACCAGCGCACATGGACAAGAGATTACGAGAAATGTCAATGCTCTGTAAACCCATGTTCCAAAATCTTGTCCAGTGATCAGCGGAGGCAGGAGAGCGAGTACAAGAGCGGCAAATACTACCGCGGGGGTGTAATAGCGAGCAAACCGTGTGATAAAGTTCTCTGTTTTTCCTTTTTTATCACTCGCATTCTCCACGAGGTCAAGAATCTTAGCTACAGTAGATTCCCCAAATTCCTTTGTGGTACGGATTGTGAGGATTCCAGTTTGATTGATACAGCCGCTAATAACATCCATGCCGGGAAGTGCTTCGCGAGGCATGGACTCTCCGGTAAGAGCGGAGGTGTCTAATGATGAAGAGCCTTTTATTATTGTTCCGTCCAAGGGGATACGTTCCCCAGGCTTTACAATAATAGAGGAGCCTATCGGGACTTCGTCCGGATCTACTTGTATCAGCTTGCCATCCTGCTCAATATTTGCATAATCAGGACGGATATCCATTAGGCTTGCAATAGATTTTCTGGATTTAGAAACCGCATAAGACTGGAACCATTCACCTACTTGATAGAACAGCATAACTGCTACGCCCTCCGAGTATTCTCCTAAAATAAGCGCTCCTAAAGTGGCGATGGTCATTAAGAAGTTTTCATCAAAAACCTGACCATGCAGGATATTTGTGATCGCTTTCCAGATAATATCCCATCCGACAACGGTATAGCAGACTAAGAAAATCCCTATTTCTATCGGTTCCTGTACAGAAAAAACCTTTCCGGAAATAAATAAGATTGTAGCGACAATAATACGAAGCAGCAAGCGTTTCTGTTTTCGTGTCATACAAAATCTCCTTTCAGACGAACACCGGCTTCTATATTCATAAGCCGGTGCGCGCATTTTTTTATACTTTAACTGTTACGTCTGGTTCGATTTTCTTGATAAGAAGTTTTGCTTCAGCAAGAATAGAATCAAACTTGTCATCCGGCGCTTCCAGTATCATCTTCTGGTTTAAAAAATTAACCTCAACATGGGTGACACCGTCGATTTTTTGAACCGCTCTCTGAATTTTGTCGGCACAATGCCCGCAGTCGAGATCGATTAGTTTAATGGTCTTTTTCATGAAAAAGATCCTCCTTTCATAATTTGTCCGTTTGGAGAAGTTTATATGAACAATTAAAAAAGCGTTTAATTGTTCATGCGGCAAGTATAAGTAGGAAAGGGAAGACCGTCAATAGGATTTGGCGGAATCCTGCCCTTTGGAGCGCAAAACCTGCTGATTGGAGTCGCATCGGAAATTCCTGCTTTTTGGATTGAAAAGCCTCCACTCTGGAGCGTACAAAAGGATATTTAGGTATTTATAATGAAAATCGGTCTAAGGAAGACCGTTTGTGCAGACGCAATGATTGGGGCGCAAGGTATCTCTCCCCCTATTGATACCGAACGCCCCTTCCTATGACCAGATTCGGGTCCTGGCAGGGGAGGGGTATCTGCACGGAATATATAAAGAAAGAAGGGATGAAATTGCAAAAGGATCAGTTTGACATTACTGGTATGACTTGTTCGGCATGTTCTGCCAGAATTGAAAAAAGTGTGGGAAAGCTGTCCGGAATCAAAGAAGTATCTGTAAATCTGTTAAAGAATAGCATGGTTGTTTCTTATGATGAAACTGTCTTAGATATACCCCGGATTGTGGGGGCGGTCGAAAAAGCCGGCTATAGAGCATATCTTAAGCCACAGGGAACCATTAAAGGAAACAATATCGGGGTGGAACAAAAGGACAAGGCAGGAAAGAGTATTGCTGCGGAAGAATACCGACAGATGAAACAGCGTCTTTTGATTTCTGTGATTTTTACAGTACCTCTGTTTTACATATCAATGGGGCACATGATGGGTTGGCCGCTTCCGGGCTTTCTTTTGGGAATGGAGAATGCGGTAAGTTTTGCCTTTACACAGTTTTTGCTTTTACTTCCGGTTGTATTCGTAAACTTTAAGTATTACCGAATGGGATTTAAGACTTTGTTCCATGGTTCTCCGAATATGGATTCACTAATTGCTCTTGGATCTGGCGCTGCTATCGTCTATGGAATCTATGCCATTTATAAGATTGGCGTGGGATTTGGTCAGGGAGATATGGCTATTGTCCATGGCTTTATGATGGATCTGTACTTCGAATCAGCAGGCATGATTCTGACATTGATTACGTTGGGAAAGACGATGGAATCCCGCGCAAAGGGAAAAACTTCGGATGCCATTACTAAGCTGATGAATCTAGCGCCAAAAACAGCTCTGGCAGAGCGGGATGGGGAAGAAGTAGAAATTCCGGTGGAAGAGGTGCAGTTGGGAGAAATACTAATTGTAAAAGCTGGGGAGTCTGTTCCAGCGGACGGTATCCTTATGGAAGGAGTTTCTTCTGTAGATGAATCTGCATTGACAGGTGAGAGTATTCCGGTAGAAAAGTATGTAGGGGATAAGGTAATAGGAGCTACCATAAATAAGTCAGGATATTTCAAGATGCAGGCAACTAAGGTTGGAGATGATACGACGTTGGCACAAATTGTTCGTTTGGTAGATGAAGCTACCAGTTCGAAAGCTCCTATTGCAAAACTGGCAGATAAGGTCAGCGGCATTTTTGTACCAGTTGTTATCACAATTTCTGTGATTGCCTTTATCATATGGATGCTGATTGGATATGGGCTTGAATTTTCCCTTTCAATAGCAATTTCCATATTAGTTATATCCTGCCCTTGCGCCCTGGGGCTGGCAACACCTACTGCAATCATGGTCGGCACTGGAAAGGGGGCAATCAATGGAATCCTGACAAAATCAGCAGAGGCCCTGGAGGTAGCCCATAACATTGATACCGTAGTACTGGATAAAACAGGAACGATCACAGAAGGAACCCCGGCAGTAACGAATATGCTATGCAGTGTTGGGGTTTCTCAAAAAGAACTGTTGCAAATTGCGGCTTCATTGGAAAAATTGTCTGAACATCCGTTGGCAGATGCCATTATAGCGGAAGCGGAAAAGGAAAAACTTCAGATGCTAGCTGTAACTGATTTCCAACAGATTCCGGGCAAAGGAATTACAGGGAAGATTTCAGATCAGCGCTGTCTTGCGGGAAACCGGCGGCTGATGGCAGATGAGGGTATTGAGGGGGGTGGAGTTTTAAAACTGGGAGAAGAAATGGCAGTAGCTGGAAAAACCCCATTATTCTTTGCACGCGATGGTAAGCTGATTGGCGTGATTGCTGTGGCGGATGTGGTAAAAGCAACAAGCAGACATGCCATTCAGGAGTTGATACAGATGGGGCTGGAGGTAGTTATGCTGACGGGAGACAATGCAAAGACAGCAGAGGCTATCCGGCGTCAAGTTGGCGTGAATCGTGTGGTGGCAGAGGTTTTTCCACAGGATAAGGAAAAAGAAATTCGGCGTCTGCAAAGTTCAGGAAAAAAGGTTGCAATGGTCGGTGACGGAATAAATGATGCTCCGGCATTGGCACGGGCAGATATTGGGATTGCTATTGGAGCCGGGACGGATATAGCTATTGATTCAGCAGATATTGTTCTGATGAAAAGTGATCTGCTTGATGTGTCTACGGCTATCCAGCTTAGTAAGGCAGTAATCCGCAATATTAAGCAAAATTTATTTTGGGCGTTTATATATAACATCATCGGGATTCCGATTGCGGCGGGGGTATTCTATCTTCCATTTGGATGGAAATTGAATCCGATGATTGGTGCCTTTGCCATGAGTTTTAGTTCAGTATTTGTAGTATCAAATGCTTTACGGCTAAGGTGGTTTAAAGCAAAGCATTTGTCTCAAATAAAACAGGGAGATTTCCAGTTAGATGATGAAGTAGTAAAAAAGAAAGATAAAGGAAAGAAAAAGATGCAGAAAATATTAAATATTGAAGGAATGGTTTGTAGTAAAGCATGTGGAACAGGCTTTAAGGAAAACACAGGGAATCAAAGAGGTAGAAGTCAACCTTGACGAGAAATCTGCCAGAGTACAGATGGATAGGAATGTGCCGGATGATATTCTTAAGTCTGCGATAGAAGAAGCCGGATACCAGTTGGTCAATATTCAATAACGGTAATGTCTATGAAAGCAGAAAAAGTGCAGTGATAATGGAGTAAAAAGAGGAAATGGAACTTTTATTTCCTCTTTTCTTTCTTTTCGGAGTGAAAATCCTGCCAAACGGAGCGTACAAAGCAGAGACCTTTTATCTATAATTTATATAGTTAGACGCGGCTAATAATAAATGCAGGAGGAAGAGTGATGAAACAGGCACTAGATACAAGAACAAAACTTTTAACAAAAAGTCCGTGGCCTTTGATGGTAGAACTGAGTATACCTGCGGTTCTCGGTATGGTTGTGGTTGGGCTTTATAACATGATGGATTCGATTTTTGTAGGGCAAATGGTAGGTGCCGCTCAGATGGGGGCGGTATCGATATCTTATCCGTTTACCCTCATCAATGCAGGTTCCGCTGCCATGATCGGAGTTGGCTCCGCATCCGTTTTGTCCCGGGCAATCGGAAAAGGGGATGAAACTACGGTTAAGAAGATCATGGGGAATCTGGTTGCTGCGGTATTCGTGATGTCGGTTGTCTATACCGTGATCGGGATGGTATTTACCCGCCAGCTTCTCATGCTCGCAGGAGCCAGTGACAATATTTTAAACTATGCAGAAAAATATCTTCGTATTGTTTTTGCGGGTTCTTTATTTGTGAATTTCTTTCAGAGTGCGAACATGGTGATCCGTGGGGAGGGGCAGCTCAAAAGGGCTATGAGTATTATCGCCAGCGGCGCTGTTTTGAATATTATTCTTGATCCCGTCTTTATTCAGATCCTGAAGCCTTATGGAATGGGGATTGAAGGGGCAGCATATGCAACAGTCCTGTCCCAGTTTGTACAGGCAGCTGTGACCGTATGGTATTTCAAAAAGAAAAGCCTCCATGTAAGGATTGGGCGAGTCCGGATTGATGGCACGTTGCTCCCGCAGGTTTTATCCGTCGGGGTATCAGCCCTTCTGATGCAGGTGCTGACACTGGTACAGCAGACCGTTATCTATCGGGTGGCGTCAGAATATGGCGGTGAGACATCCCAGATCCTGTTAGGGGCGGCGCTCCGGTTCTGGAACTTTTCCTTTGTCCCGCTCTGGGGGATCAGCCAGGGATTCCAGCCTGCGGCAGGAACTAATTATGGTGTGGGAAAATATGAACGGGTGAAGCGGCTTACCAAAGTCTTTGTCATTGCGGCTACCGTATTGTCGTTGGTATTTTACATTCCGGTGGAGCTGTTTCCAGACAAGGTACTGTCCATGTTTATCACAACACCGGGAGTTGCCGCAGCGGGAGCAGTGAATTTCCGAATCATGTTCAGCACCTATGTCCTTCAGGGAAGTTTCCTTATTGCAGTGACTTTATTCCAGTCTCTGGGAAAAGCGCAGAAAGCAACATGGCTGGTTTTGTTCCGACAGATTATTTTGTTCATCCCGCTATGTGTTGTTCTGCCGATGATTGGCGGCATGGGAATTCGTGGCGTATGGCTGGCCATTGCTCTGACGGATGCAGTGCTTGTGGTAATCACGGTAGTGATGATGCTTTCGGAGTTTAGAAGGATGCCTGCGGGCACAAAGTAAGAGGGGTGAATGTATGTATCTCAGTGAAGGAAGGACGGGAAAACAATACAAGGTAGAAAGCATACGGCTGCCCGTTCAAATGGAAAAACGACTTGAGGCTCTTGGTATGACCAGAGGGACAGAAGTTGATGTACTGAACAGTAAGAGTAGAGGAGTCCTGATTGTAAAAGTCAGGGGAAGCCGCTTTGCCCTCGGACGAAATATTACAAGGAACATTATAGTGGGGTGAGAGAATGCGTGAAAATATGACAATTGGCTTTATCGGCAATCCAAACTGTGGGAAGACTACACTTTTCAACACTTTCACAGGTGCAAATTTGAAAGTGGCGAACTGGCCAGGAGTAACCGTGGAGAAGGTGGAGGGAGCAATCAAAGACCATGACTTGAATATTCGTCTGGTAGATCTTCCCGGTACATACAGTCTGACCTCCTATACAATGGAAGAAACTGTGTCACGGCAATTCATTCTCAGTGACGAGGTGGATGTGATCATTGATGTCGCAGATGCCTCCGCTTTAGAGAGAAACTTATATCTGACCTTGCAGCTTCTTGAACTGGGAAAGCCAGTAGTGCTGGCACTCAATATGATGGACATAGTAGAAAAGCGAGGCATGGAGATTGATCTGCATAGATTACCGGAGATGCTGGGAATCCCGGTCATCCCGGTATCAGCAAGGAAACGGGTGGGGCTGGATGTGCTGCTTCATGCAGCGGCGCACCATAAGGACTGTACAGATCCGACCTGTCTGATCCATCATCATAAATTCTCGTCCCGGCATCCCCATGACCATCATGCGGAATATGCAATGGTTTACAGTGATAAGATTGAAGATAAGATCGACCTGATCACAGAAGAATTAAAGAAGAGTTATCCGGAGATAGAGAATTACCGCTGGCACTCTATTAAACTGTTGGAGCAGGACAAGGAGATCACAGAGAAATATCCCATCTATCTGCCACAGGTAATCGACCGTAATTATGAATCAGATTTGATCAATGAGAAATATGACTTTATTCAGGAGATTATCAGTGAAGTGGTCGTCAATAAAGAGAGGCAGGAGCAGATGACTGAAAAAGCGGACCGGGTACTGACACACCGGATCTTCGGAATTCCTATCTTTCTGGGGATTATGGCCGTGGTATTCTTCTTGACATTTACGATCGGGGACTGGCTGAAAGGTTATCTGGAGATGGGGATTGAAAGCCTTTCCGGACTAATCCGTGATGGACTGACGGCTACCGGGGTAAATGAAATGCTCCGTTCCCTTTTGGTGGACGGGATTATTGCCGGAGTAGGAGGCATTCTTACTTTCCTCCCGAATATTTTCATACTCTTTTTAGCTCTGGCTTTTTTGGAGGACAGCGGATATATGGCCCGTGTCGCCTATGTGATGGAAGGGGTTATGAGTAAACTGGGATTATCTGGCAGGGCATTTATCCCGATGATCTTAGGATTTGGCTGTACGGTTCCGGCAATCATGGCTTCAAGGGCATTGGAGAATAGGAGAGATCGTTTTAAGGTGATGCTTGTAACGCCGTTTATGAGCTGCAGCGCGCGGCTTCCGATTTATATTCTTTTTGCAGAGATGTTTTTTGGAAAGAAAGCGATGCTGGTTGCGTATTCTATGTACCTGATCGGCCTGATTGTAGCGATTCTGGTTGCAGCAGTGCTTCATCTGATTGACCGCCGGAGAACGGAAAACTATCTCTTGATCGAACTTCCGGAGTACAAGATACCCAGTGGAAAAACTGTTGCTATCTATGTGTGGGAGAAAGTGAAGGATTATCTGACTAAAGCAGGGACCACGATTTTTATAGCATCCGTCGTGATGTGGGTGATTTTGAATTTCGGTGCGGAAGGTTACACGACAGAGATGGCAGATAGCTTTGGCGCTGTCTTGGGACATCACCTCGTACCATTCTTTATGCCTGTTGGCCTGGGCTTCTGGCAGATTGCAGTGGCACTCATTGCCGGAATCTCAGCGAAAGAAGTGGTAGTTTCCAGTTGTGCCGTGCTGTTTGCCGTGCCAAATATCAATTCCGGATCTGGGATGGACGTATTGACAGGGATACTGGAACGTATGGGATTCGGGCCGCTGAATGCACTGTGCTTGATGATCTTCAGTCTTTTGTACATTCCTTGTGCGGCTTCACTGGCAACAATCCGGAAAGAAGCCGCGAGTACAAAGTGGATGCTGTTTTCTGCAGTGTTCCAGTTGGCAGTTGCATGGATCGTTACGTTTGCTGTATATCAGATTGGAAGTTTATTGTGAGGAAAAAGAAATGAAAAACAGAAAATGGTTATACATAGTTACTGGATTAGTGGTATTGATTATCATAACACGACGATTATTTCACAAAAGATAAGAAAGGAAAACGCTGTAAGTGTATCAGCGGGGAATAGAAATGAGTATAATAGAAACAATGAAAAATACAGCATTTTCAAGTGCTGTACATACAGTCTTAAATTATCTGGAAAAAGATCCGGAGACGAATTTTCCAAAGGCGATGGATATTGTAGACAAGGTGTTGCCGGATGGCTGGTATGAAAGCCAGCGAGCGGCATTTCGCAGGGCGATTGTTGAGGAGAGCAACTGGTATCAGCTAATTCAGAAAGTCTATCAGCTTGATGAAGGCGTGAGAAAGACATTTTTCCAGAACTTTATCGTTAATTCCGCCCTGAAAGGATCTGCCATTCAGACTGAAATCAAACAGAGGGAAAACTGTAATATCCCGTGGGCGATTCTGCTTGATCCTACGTCAGCGTGTAACTTGCACTGTACGGGCTGCTGGGCGGCGGAATACGGGTCTAAGCTCAATCTGAGCTTAGAAACCATAGACAGGATTATTCGTCAGGGCAAACAGATGGGAACCTATATGTATATCTATACGGGCGGCGAACCGATGGTGAGAAAAAAGGACCTTCTTACTCTCTGCAAAATGCATCCGGATTGTGAGTTCCTTGCCTTTACCAATGGGACTCTGATTGATGATGAGTTTTGCAGGGAGATGCTCCGGGTAAAAAACTTTGTGCCGGCAATCAGTCTGGAAGGGTTTGAAGTTGCCAATGACGGACGGCGTGGAGAAGGTGTCTTTCAGAAAGTACAGGATGCTATGAGACTTCTGAAAGAACATAAGCTGCCTTTTGGAATTTCCACCTGTTATACCAGCGCGAATTATGCGGATATTAGCAGTGAGAAGTTTTTCGACATGATTGTAGAGGCCGGGGCGGTGTTTGCGTGGTTCTTCCATTATATGCCAGTGGGCAATGAAGCGGTTCCTGAGCTTCTGCCGACGCCGGTACAGCGAAAAACCGTTTATAAACAAATCCGTAAATTCAGGGAAACAAAACCGATATTCAGTATGGATTTTCAAAATGACGCGGAATATGTAGGCGGATGTATTGCTGGAGGGAGAAACTATCTCCATATTAATGCGGCAGGGGATGTGGAGCCATGTGTGTTCATACACTATTCCAATGTAAATATCCATGACTGCAGTTTGCTGGATGCGCTGAAAAGTCCGATTTTTATGGCTTATCATGACGCTCAGCCTTTTAATGCGAATATGCTCCGGCCGTGCCCGATGCTGGAGAACCCGGAGAAGCTGCGGACGATGGTGAAAAGGACGGGGGCAAAGTCAACAGATCTGCGGTCCCCGGAACCTGTAGATCATTTATGTGATAAGTGTGAAGCATATGCAGAGGAATGGAAGCCTACAGCAGAGGAGTTGTGGGGAGAAAGGAAGAAAGGAAGATAGCATGATTGTAACAGGTATCATCATATTAGGGATTGCCGTTTACTCCATATGTGTCGTGAGGAAAATCTATAAAAACCGTAAGAATGGTTCGTGTTGTGGCGGTTGTTCCGGGTGTGCCGGAAAAAACTATTGCAGTAAATCATAGCGGTGCTCTGGCATAAGTCAGTAAGGCAGGAGAGTTTCTTTATTTCCTTGCGGGGAAGGATTATAATAGAATCCGAAAACGCGGAAGAGTTCAGAGATTGGAGTTGGCGGAAATGGAGAAAACCTATGTCATAAAAGATGCTGAAAAAGTTCTGGTATACCAGATTGAACAGGGCGGAACGCAGGAAAGGAAGCCAATGAAAAAGATCCCTATAAAATATATGAAAGAAATGTCATTACCTACCACGAGGGATTCTGAAGGTTACTGTGCACTTTACAAAATGGACTGCGGGGATGGACTGGGACTTATGACTGTCTATCAGGTTTATCCGGGAATCCAGGTGATTTATAATGATTTTGAAGCTGCTGGATGTGCATGGGAGGAGAATCTGGACCGGGATATCCTGGAGATCAACCATTGCAGGGAAGGGCGGGAGGGAAGCCGTCTCTTAAGCGGCTCCTGCCTGTATCTGGGAGAAGGAGACCTCTCCATCCATACAATGGATAACTGTGCCCCGGAGATGAGCTTTCCGCTGAGGCATTACCGGGGAATCTCCGTTTTAATCAATCTGAAGATGGCAGCAGAAGCCCCACCAGAGATCCTGTCGGAGAGTGGAATTGATATCCTGAAGTTTAAAGAGAAGTTCTGTCATGACGGAAATTGCTTTATCATGCGGGCAAAAGATGAAATCGAACATATTTTTTCTGAACTTTATTCTGTGCCGGAGTGCCTGCAGAGACCGTATTTAAAACTAAAGGTTCAGGAATTACTGCTGTTTCTATGCATGGTCGATGTATCAAAGGAGAAGCAACGGACACAGTATACTTCACCGCAGGTAGAGCTTGTAAAAGAAATTCATAAAAGGCTTACTGCAAATCTGCAGGAACGGCCTACGATCGAAGAATTGTCAAAAGAGTACCTGATCAACACAGCTACGTTAAAAGACACATTTAAAGGAATTTACGGGCAACCGATCGGCGCTTATATGAAAGAGTATAGAATCCGGCAGGCAGCGGATCTTTTGAGACAGACGCAGGTATCCGTCGCAGAGATTGCCAGTCAGGTCGGGTATGAAAATCAGAGTAAGTTTGCCAGTGCGTTTCGGGATATCATGAAGATCGCGCCGGCAGAGTACAGAAAACAGAGCAGTGATGAATAAGAAGAGCTTCATAGGTGATATGACAAAAGCGCTTTTGAAAAGCAGGTGATTATTTGGGAAAATGATGATTTTGACATTTGAAGAAGGAGAGGAAGAACTTTTAGAAAGAGTGATGTCTGTCCTGCCTTTCCCATCAAAGATTTTAGAATGCAAGCCTCAGAACAACCGTGCAATCAATATTTCGGGATTGTCTATTGATCCAAAAGAGCATATGGTAAAGTACAAAGAAAAGGAGATATTCCTGACAAAGACAGAATACGGAATTCTTGAGTACATGGCAGAGAGACCAGGGCAGACATTCAGCCATATGCAGATTTATGAAGCGGTATGCCCAGGAGAGGCAGAAGATATCCACAATGCAGTACAATGTCTTATTTGTGCTCTGAGACAAAAGTTAAGAGATTGTGCACATAAAGAATATATTCAGACTGTACGAGGTGTGGGATATAAATTCATAGCTCCGGAGCATGAAGGTTTCTCGGAAAAGTCGATACATGATTAAGGGGAGGGGGAGCGCCTGCCTTCACATTCCCTTTATCTAAGCAGTACAGAATCCGTCAGAGTATAGAAAATAGAAAAAGTGATGAGGGAATCCATAGACTTAGGATAGTCAGTGGATTCCCATTATCGGAAGTTCAATGTATATTCTTTTACATATCATTTCGTCGTAATATTTCTATGATGCTTTCATCTTTTGTCTTTCTAAGGATCAGCAATGTTGATGTGGCACAAACTACAATAATTACGAGAAATAGGATTAAATTGTTTATTAACGGAAATTCAAATGGTATCCCGTATATATTAAGATTTTTGAATACAAAATATCCTGCTGGTATACCTATTATTATTGCAATGACAATAGATAAAAACGCATAACATAAACTTTCAGAAACAACCATCTTTTTTAACTGCCTTCTGGTCATGCCGATGCTTTCTAAAACAGCAAATTCTTTGGAACGATTTTGTATACTTCCAGACATCATATTCAGGTAATTTGAGATTGCAAGAAGCATAACGATAAGTCCTATGCTTCCTCCCAGAATTGTTATCTGGTTTTCAGAATTCTTCATTTCAGAGTATCTGCTTAGTTTTGAGTCAGTGGAGACAAGCGGATTGTCTTTTATTAAATTCATGATTGAGCTTTCCGTACTTTCAGAAAATGCTTCTTCATAATCAATTTTAATCATTTCAATCAGCGGCTGTTTTACAAGTTTTTCAAAATATTCATCGCTGATAATTAGATCAGGAGTATAACCGGCAGAATAATAAGCCGGATCATTGTTTAATAATGCCCCGATTTCCACAGACGCTTCTTCATTCTGCGGGGAATCTCCTGGAATAGAAAACATGACCTTTTTTCCAACTATTCCGTTACCTTTTTTAATAAAGATACTGGAAGCAAAGGCTGTATCACCATTCTCGAACGCATCCTTATCCAACGGTTTTTCCAATGTCTGATTGAGCCGTTCAAATTCTAAATCGTCAATCCCAATAATCCTGCAGGTAAACGAATAATAATCAGGCTGTTTTTTGTACAATTCTATATCTTTGTCATAATCGCCGGGTGAATATCTGGACTGATACAACTCTTTGTAATATTCCCCATATACATTTTCCTGATATGGTACGACTGCCGTTGTAGATTCTAATACCCTGACCTCTTTTACGCCTTTAGTGTCTTTTATTGTTTTAATCAGATCTGGACTTATAGCCTGTTTTTCATTGTCGGAAAGTAATGTCTGATTTAAAATTCTTAAATCATAATCATAAGAATGATTTAATATATTTGTAGCATTATTTGCATAAATGACTACATTTATAACGAGAAACAGTGATATCGCCAGACTCAGGGAACACATGATAACAAAAAATTGTTTCTTATCGCGGAACAAATTTGTCTTTACCATTGAGCGTATATCTCCGCCATTTCTGACTTTTTCCCCGACATTTGAGGAAGGTGCTCCAATATATCTCAATGCCTCAATGGGAGAGCAGTTCATAGCTATTTTTGCAGGCTTCTGACTGCTGAATATCGTTGTGGCAAAAGAGAACAAAGCAGCAGCGGCAAATACCCATATAGAAACCGCTTTGATATCGCTGACCGCAATTGACGGGTTAAGAGCATGTAATACTTGAGGGATTACAACTTTTCCTACAATGGAGGAACCAATCAAGCCAAGAGGAATGCCAATTACCGTGTTCCAAAACATCTGTTTATAGATTATTTTTCTGATCTGAACAGACGTGGTGCCAATTGTCTTAAGCTGTCCATAATATCGAATATCTTTGTTGATAGATATATATAAAGTATTATAAATAAACAGATATCCACTCAAAAAAACGAGGAACAGCAGTGCCAGAAGCCCGATTATCGTTTTACAGAAGTTAGAAATTGTATCATAGTCAGCTTCTATGATTTGATTTCCGGATAATTCAATCTGGTTCTGCATTTCTGTTATATCACTTTCAGAGTAAAGCGGATTTGTGAGGGAAATCTTTAATTCTCCCTGTGTTAGATCTGTTTGATGAACACCTGTTGTTCTATAAAAATCTTCTGAGACAAAGCCTTTATCTGCTCCTGAATAATCTAAGAACCAACCGCTTAAAATGAAAGTCTTTGCGATCTCTTTATTATTGCTGCTTTCCTCTAATGTTTGATATATAAGGGGAAGCTCCATACCAATTTCAGGGTCTTTAATCCCCATAGCGTTTAAGGCACTCTTTGACAGCATAACTTCGTTTTCCTTCTGCGGATACTCCCCACTGTAGTAATCCAGCGCAGGAATCGTCTGATTTTCCCAGCAAACATTGTCTAACCAAAATAATCGTATTTTGTCCAGTTCTCTATCTTCATATTTTGATAAAACTGCACATTTCACGCTAAGGCCGGCATACTTTACTTTATCCATTTCACGAATTGCAGACACCTGATCGTCTCTGGGTTCTGTTAATGCTATATCATAATCCATACCCTGCATTCTTTTCTGCCGAAGTGCTACTGTGTCCCAGTAACTCGATCCTATGGATATTACGGTACATATTAGAAAGGTTGTGAAAAAAATCGCTGCAATCGTCAACAAATTTCTTTTTTTATTGGCGGTATAGGTTGTTTTGGCGAGGTCTTTTATCACCTTGCTGTTATTGACTTTGAGCATCCTATTCACCGCCTTTCATGATTTTCCCGTCTTCCAGGCGTATAATCCTGTCTGCCATTTGAGCAATTTCATCATTATGTGTTATCATCACAATCGTCTGCGCCAGTTTTTGGCCTGATATTTTCATTAGACCTAGAACATCCTGGCTGGTCCGGCTATCAAGATTTCCTGTTGGTTCATCTGCAAGAATAATGGCTGGTTTGGATGCCAGAGCCCTAGCCAGAGCAACTCTTTGCTGCTGGCCGCCAGATAGCTGAGACGGCATAGAATATTTCTTGTTTTCTAATTTCAACAGTCTGAGTATCTCGGTGATATAATTATTGTCCGGCTGAATTCCGTCCAGTTTAATCGGAAGTACAATGTTTTCATATGCATTCATGTGGGAAAGAAGGTTATAATTTTGAAAAACAAAACCTATTTTTCTTCTCCTGTAAATTGTTAATTCATCACGGGACAGCTTGGAAATATCTTTCCCATCAATCAGAATTTTTCCAGAAGTAGGATTGTCCAATCCACCGAGCATGTGCAATAATGTGGATTTTCCGCTTCCGGATGTTCCGACAATCGCCAGAAATTCTCCTTCTTTAATATCCAAATTTACTCCATCCAACGCCTTTACCGTATTTTCTCCCATCTGATAATACTTTTTCAGATCTTGAACTGATAGAATATTCATCTTTCATCTTCCTTTCTTCGTTTGACCTGATAATAACAAAGACTTCTTTCTCAAATCTTTCTCAAAAGTGACACTTCTGACACAATTTTAGATTGAGAAAAAAGCCCGGTTAAAAATTTTGACAAGACAAAAATACTTCAACAGTTGTTCCTGTATTTAATTTAGATTTTACTTTTATATAACCCTGCTGTTTCCTTAAAACTTCTCTGGCTAAATATAAGCCGATTCCAAAGCCCTGCTTGTCAGTCACATTCGTACCTCTGTAAAATCGTTGGAAAATCTTTCCTTGCTCTGCTTCTGGAATACCGATACCTTGATCAATAATTTGGACACAGATAAATGATTCGTACAAAATAGAGTTAATAGTTACAGAAGTCCCATCGGGAGAATATTTAATAGCATTTTCAATGATATTAGTAAACACTTCTTCCGTCCACTTTGGATCAGCATACGCTTTACAGGCGCTATACTTTGTAATAAGCTGGATTTTCTTTCTCATTGCGTCTAGTTCGACAGACTGACAGCTTTTCCTGATAACTGCATCAAGGTCAATGAATTTAGGTGATACTGAAATAATCTCCTGCTCTGCATAAGAGGATTTCAGCAATTCTTTCATAAAAAATTCTAATTTTCCTGTATTATTGTTTATCTTATCTGCCAATCGAAGCGATTCTGAATCTTCGATCCTTTCTATAAGCAAATCTGTATATAAAGTAATATTGGCAAGAGGAGTTCTGATTTGATGGCTAATATTCGTAATGAGTGACTTTACAATGTCTCTTTCTTCCTCAGCAGCTCCCTTTTGCATACGATATATTTCCATAATCCGGTTCAAACGTTCAGAAATTGCCGAATCTAAGGATTCATCGTAGGAAAGTTCTATCTGTTTACCGCCTAATATTTCATCGGTTTTGTTAAGAAAATTTTGATACTGGGTTAATAATTTGTTTCTGTACCAGCGGATGACCAAATATATAAGCACAATATTTATTACGATTAAAAAAAATAGAATGATATATAGATTCATTTATATATTCTCCCACATATAGCCCTTTCCATAAATAGTCTTGATATATATTGGATTAGAAGAGTCGTCTTCCAGCTTTTCTCTCAACCGTCTTATTCCAACCGAAAGAGCATTATCTTCCACGTATTCTGTTCCTTCAGGCCATACCCACTCCAACAGACGTTCTCTAGTTATGATGATATTGGGATTTGATATCAACAGATATAAAATTCGCTGTTCTGTTTTGCTTAGTTCAATCGGCACACCATTTTTGTAAAATTCCATTGTTTCAAAGCGAAACAGAAAGACAGCGTCCTTGTATTCCTGCTCATACCTTACCGCGGATCTTCTAAGTAATGCTCTTATTCTGGCACGAAGAACCATTAAACTAAAAGGTTTTGTAATATAATCATCTGCGCCGCTTTCCAGTCCTTTTACAATATCCAGTTCCATGCCCTTTGCAGTAAGAAGAGCAATGGGATTAGATATTTTCTGCTTCAGCTCACGACAAAAATCCACTCCGTTTCCGTCAGGAAGATTAATGTCAAATATCATTAAATCAAATTTTTGTTTTTGTATAGCAACTTTTGCGTCTGCGATTGTCTGGCATATGATAAAATTTAATTCTTCACTTTGCAGGGACAATTCTATTCCCTCCGCTAAGTCGATATCATCTTCCAAAATTAAAACCATTTTCTTCATTATGTAAGAGTCTCCTCATGACAAAGCCAGATTTAAGTGTATATGGTTCATCGATTTTTATGAACCATTATAACAGTTATTGTATTTAGTAAAAATAGATTTGTAAAGTATGAAAATCAGTTATTCAATATGATACAATAAGCAAAGTATGAAATTAGGAGAAAATTTTTCTCTTCATAGTGTCTGTTTAAATATTAAAGCCGCATTACCAGTTTAAATATTAAAGCCGCATTACCTACCTTGTATTATTCGAGAAAACGAATTACAATATTAAGATTGGAGGTGCAGTATGGATTATACGACATTGAAAAAAGCTGGCGAAAAATGGGGCGTGACCCCTCGTTGGATAAATTATTACTGTTCTTCGGGCCGTATTTCCGGAGCCGTAAAAATGGGGACTGTCTGGCTCATTCCAAAGAACGCGGAAAAGCCCATTGATGGCAGAACAAAAGAAGCGAGGAGAAATCGAAATGGAAAATAAAATTATGCTGATTGAAGATGATGGAGAAATCAGAGAAATGGTAAAAGATTATTTATCGGGAGAATTTGAAGTAACAGCCTTTCGTGATGGTACAACAGCTATTCAAACAATCGCGGATTATGACAAATATTCTCTTGCCCTCATTGATCTCATGCTGCCAGATATGAGTGGAATGGAAATTATAAAAACCATTCGCCAGTCCAGTAATATTCCAATCATCATCATTACGGCAAAGGACAATGATACAGATAAATCATTGGGATTGAATTTGGGAGCTGATGATTATGTGGTAAAGCCATTTTCATTGATAGAACTTTCCGCAAGGATAAAAGCCAATATTAGGCGAGCAAAAACTTATCAGCCATTGCCGGACAAAAATTCAATTCTCAAAATCAAGGGCATAGAAATCGATACAATCAGCCATACAGTAACGCGCAAAGGAACACCCATAGATTTGACACCCATAGAATTTGAAATCTTACACCTTTTGGCAAGCCATCCGGGACAGGCATACTCAAAAGAACGGCTGTACGAACTCATTTGGAAAGAACCATATTTGGGAAATGAAAATGTGGTTAATACACATATCAACCGCCTGCGTTTGAAATTGAAGAATAATGCGGAAGATACAACAGTCTATATTAAAACCCTATGGGGTATCGGCTACAAGATGGAGGACAAATAGATGTGGATTCTGTTTGCGGTTTTTTCATTTGTTTTGTTGCTTATCTTGATTTGGCAGCGGGTACAATACAAAAAGCTAGAACGAGAGATCAACTATATCACCGACAGACTTACTTCTCTGTCAATTACTTCTGAAAATGGCTTTGTGCTTATACCTACAGATTATGATAGTATCAAAAAATTAGGTGCTGTACTGAATATCTTACTTCAAGATTTTTATACAAAAAGGGCAGAATTCGAGCAGAGCAAAAAGGCGATGGCGCAGGTTCTAACAAACATCTCTCACGACATCCGCACCCCGCTTACTGTCCTGAAAGGAAATAGTGAAATGCTTTCCTGCATGACAAACGACTTTGCCATGCCCGAAAATGTTCATGTTATGGCTGATAAAATAGACCGAAAGGCCGATGATTTAATTCGGACAATCAATGACTATTTTACAATGTCCAAGATAACTTCCGGCGATCTCCCTATTCAACTGAAAAAGGAAAATATTTCAAGACTTTGCCAAGACACAATTTTGGACTATTATGATTTGCTTGAGCAAAAACAATTTGAGGTTGATATTCAGATACCAGATACTCCGATTTATGCCTACACAGATTATGAGGCATTACAACGCATTTTGAAAAATCTGATAGACAATGCTATTAGACACGGCGGTGATGGAAAATATATTTCTTTACGGCTCACCACATCAAAAGGAAAAAGCATAATTGAAATAGAAGATCACGGAACTGGAATGTCACCACAGCAGCAAAAACAGATTTTCGCAAGAAATTATACAACAGCCCGAAAAACATCCGGCAGCGGTTTGGGCCTTGCAATTTCAAAGCATCTGGCTGCACAAATTGGAGCAGAATTAGAAGTTTATAGCATACAGAATGAGCGAACTATTTTCTCAATCATCTTGAAAAGTTAGAAAATCGTTAGATTTACGGCAGAGAAAAGTGAAGTCCGTTTTGTATAATCATAGCCATATAGGAGGTACACAAAATGGACTATATCATGAAAACCGTAGGCTTACGAAAGGCTTACAAGGGAAATGTCGTTGTAGACGATGTAAATATCCACATACCGAAAGGGGCAATCTATGGCTTTGTTGGACCAAACGGTGCGGGAAAAAGCACAGTTATGAAAATGATTTTGAACCTGATTCATCCAGATGCCGGAGAGGTTCAGCTTTTCGGAAGAAAAGTTACCGATCACAGCTACGAAATATTTAAAAGGGTGGGTTCAATCATTGAAAACCCATATTTTTACGACAAAATGACTGCCCGCCAAAACTTAGAGTTGCATTGCGAATATATGGGATTCCACAACAAGGAACGGATTGACGAGGTTTTGCATTTGGTGGACTTACAGAATGTCGAGGGAAAACAAGTCCGTCATTACTCATTGGGCATGAAACAACGACTTGCGATTGCAAGAGCGATTCTGGTAAGACCAGAATTTTTGATTTTAGATGAACCGATCAATGCTTTAGATCCTGACGGTATTCGTGAAATGCGAACCCTTTTTCAGCGACTAAATCAGGAAGATGGAACAACCATTTTTATTTCCAGCCACATTCTGTCCGAGGTGGATCTTCTTGCCGATACGATTGGGATTATTCGACATGGAAAACTCTTAGCAGAATTGCCGATTGAAGAAATTCACAAGCATCAAACAGATTATATCAGCTTGCAGGTTGATGATGTAACACGCGCTGCCACATTACTCGAAGGCATGAGGATAAAGAACTTTAGTGTGCTGGATAAAGAGTTCATCCGTATTTATGATTCTGATGTTACTGGTAAAGTCCTGTCAAAAGCTCTCATTGAGAATGGAGTTGGTTTGGAGAGCATTGGCCGCAAACAAGACACACTGGAAGATTTCTTTTTCCGGTTTACAGAGGAGGGAAAATAAAATGGTACATCTGATTAAGTTGGAATTGAAAAAATTTGGTATTGGACGAAATATTATCTTTACGTTTGCCGCAATCCTTTTCAGTATCCTTTTTATCACAATCTCTTTATGGGATAGTGTGACAGACCCGGAACAGACCAAAGACACTTTTGAAAGCACATACCTTGTTATTGGCCTGCTGATGTCATTTATTTTTCTTGTATATTCATCGGTTTTGACTGCACGGCTTGTCATTGGAGAATATAATCAGGGAACCATTATCATTATGTTTTCCTACCCTTTGAACCGGATAAAATTGATGATTGGCAAATTGGGGATCATTATGGTTTATACAGCAATTTCAATGGCAATCGGATACATTTGTTGCAGCGGTTATATTGTGTTGGCGGATCAATATTGGGATATGTTGGAGGGGACATTTCAAGTCTCAATGCTTCATACATGGATACCAATGGCAATCACTGCTGTGATTGTATGCACAGTATTATCGCTATGGCCGTTCATTATTGGCATGATCCGAAAATCTGTTCCTGCAACAATCGTTACTTCCCTGATTGTTATTGTGTTTCGGCAAGCTATAATCAGCAAAAATGTAACCTATCAAGAGTCCCTACTGCAAATTGTTTTAATTGCTATCGTTACTCTTGTAGTCATTTTGGCTATCTTCAAAAAGAAAGTACCTGAATTATATTGATGATTTCTGCCGGACGATGCAAAAAACGCCCCGTCTCTCCAAATGAGAGATGGGGCACCTTCTGGCCGTCCACCTTCTTAACCTCGCCAATCAGGATTTTGCTGATAAGCCGGTTCAGTACGGCCTCGTCCAGTTCCTCAACGTCGGCATAGCACCAGATTTCTTTGATAAAGGTGCGGACTTCACTTTCCTGTGCGTCGGGGGTGGAGCAATCCTTATAATAACAGCGTAAACGATGGGACGACAGCAAAAGAAAAAGCCGTTGTACAGCAGCTACGTTTATGCCCTCAAACAGCGGTTAATCCCTGAGACTAACCGCTGTTCAATAAATATCAAATTTCTAAATCAGATTTTGCCTTGCTGACTCTCTTGCAGTAGTAAATTAACAGTTTCCAGCAACCACGTCCCACAAGAAAAAGCAACGTTCCGATGACAAGAGTTATCACAAATTCCGCGACAGGATTTAATTCTATTATGCCTGTAAATACCCCTATATTTTCCATATAAGGCAGTCCGAGATGGAAAATAGAATCAGCCAATTTTACCGCCATTATAATCGGGCAGGCAATACCATTAATAATAAAAACGGGAGCCATAATCGCAAGGCACGGAATAACGATCATTCCAGAAAACCCTACAACGCTATAAAATGCGCAAACAACTAAAAATCTGTTCCAGCTAAATCCGCTTTCTTTTGAAAGTAAATCGCCGAGATATGCTTTTGCAAGATCCTTCGGATTCCCTAACCGATTCAAAATTTCTTCCGTTGAAAGATGATCGCTTTCCATTTCTAAGATAGAGCCTTTTATTTCCTTTACAATATCCACTCTTTCAGAAGTAGGAAGTGGTTTTAAACATTTATCAACGGTATCTAAGTATTTTTCAAATGTAGTGTTCATATTTTTATTCCCCTTTCAAATCAGACATAGCACTTAATAAGTTGTTCCATTCATTACTCATAGCTTCCAGATAGCTCTTGCCTTCCGCTGTTAACGAATAATATTTTCGTGGCGGCAGCCCCTCCGTCGATTCTTTCCATGTAGATTGCAAATAATTTTCTTTTTGCAGTCGTCTTAACAAAGGATATACCGTGCTTTCTGTAGAAGCAATAATAGGATATTTGCTCAATTCCTGCAAAATCTCATAGCCGTAATACACTTTTTTATCCAACATAAGAAGAATACAGTATTCTAGTGTACCACGCGCTATCTGTGATTTCCATTTTTCTAAGTTCATGCTGGTCACCTCACTATTGTTTTGTTGATGGATACATCGTACCACATAGTACATATAATGTCAACAATATTATTTTAAAAACAACATTGTTTTAAATCGAGGTATAGTGATTCTGACTTTTCCTGATGTCAAAGGAGTTCTATTTTGATATTCCAACCAGAGCTTTTCATTCATATTCAAAGCGTAAAATAGCCGAGAAGAAAGGAGTGAAAGAGGCTGTGGAAGTTTCAAAGGTGGAAGATGGATACTTCCTGCATTTACAATCAGAGCATTCGCTGCGTCGTGCTTCCATGACACTGCGCGAGATGTTCCAAAGAGCAAAAGATCTAAGCGCGAAAAAAATTGTTCTGACGGAGTATCAAACGATGTCCTCCTGTATCGAGGCATATGATCTGATGATGGAGTATCAAATCCCGATCAGTGTGGGAACTGAGATTAAGGTTCACTGGAAAGAAAAGCAAAATGAACTGGAAGGGAATATGCTGCTGATCCCAGTAGACAAAAAGGGATATGGGATTATCGGAAAGATATTAAGTGAAGGATCGCAGGGTTCTGAAGAAAGCAGTGGTTCAGTCAGCGGCGGAATACTGAGAAAATGGCTGGCACCCGGGTCCTGTGGTCATTTGCATGTGATGGTTACAACAGGAGGAACCGATGGGATTCTGTTTAATCTGCTAAAGACAATACCGGAAGCAGAGGAACTGTTGGTCATGGTACAACGTGAAAAAAAGAAGCTTATGCAACAGAATGAATCATCGCAATTATCGGATAAAGAGAGAATTCTCCAAAAAAATATTGATGAAAGCAGCAGTACCAGAGAAAAGATGCAGTATCGTAAAGCATTCAGGGAATCAAAAAGGCTACAGAAACGGGAAGAGAAGTATAAGAAACTGGAGAAGGAAGAACGCAGACTTCTTCGTTTCTTAGAGCAAAAGGAACTGGTTGTGCGGCAGGCTGCAACATTTTGTGACGATATGGCGGAGCTGTCTGGAAAAGAAAATTTCTATGTGGAATTGTGCTGCCATGGGAGACCAGATGAGAAGGATGTGCTGCCACTCATAGTGAGAGCAGCAGGGAGCCATCAGCTTCTGTCAGCGGAAGAGGCCCGTTACTCTGAGAATAGCAGGGAGGACAAGCGAAGACAAGAATTGCAGGCAGGTGACAGGAGAGGAAAACAAAAAGGATTTCAAGGTGACTTCTCAATTCGACCGATGTATAACATTATAAAGCAGCTTGGGAAAATTCTGCCGGGTGAAGTTTTGAGCAGATGTGAAGAGGGCATGAGAAAGTGCTGTGAAAGAAGTGAAGTGTTTTCCCCGCCAGAAGGCACACACTATCCTGTGTTCCCGGGAGAAGATGGAAAAACAAGACTGCAGAGCCTTGTTTCAGCGAAAAAAGAAGAACGTTATCCAGACTGCCGTGGATGGACAAAAAAGCATGAGAAACGTTTGCAGGAAGAGATGAACATTATCACGAAGATGGGCTTTTCCGATTATTTTTGTATTGTGGAGGATTTGGTAGGGTTTATCCATGATATGGAAAAGAAAGAGCAAGACAGAGCCTGCTACATTGGTCCCGGAAGAGGAAGTGCGGTTGGATCACTGACTGCTTATATTCTGGGGATCACATCTATTGATCCGGTGAAAGAAGAACTTTTATTTACAAGATTTCTTAATCCCATGCGCGTAACAGCTCCAGATATTGACCTTGATATCGCACCCGAAATTTATGAACGGGTTATGCGATATATGCGAGAAAAGTATGGAGAATATGCAATCTGTGCGATATCAACAAAAATGAGGATGGGTGCCTTGCAGGCATTGGAATATGCCGGCGCTGTCCATGAAGCCTCCGGACAATTAATTCAGGCCATGAAGAATATGGTTTCTGAGACAGGAAACCTAAAGGAGTCAGAAAAGCTGAAACAGTTCGCTGCAAAAAACAAGAAAGCAGAGAAAATTTTGGGAGATGCGTATTTGCTGGAGGGACGGCGAAGTGGTACAGGGCAGCACCCATCAGGTGTAGTTTTATCCGATACTGCGAATATCAGCAGCCGGATACCGCTGATGTTTAATGAGCACACCGGTCAGTGGATGACACAATTTGACATGGAAGAGGTGGAACGCATGGGGCTTCTGAAGCTGGATCTTCTGAAACTGCGTACACTGGATGTCATAACGGAAACCTTAAGAATTATTGGAAAAAATGTTGATCTGTCCCGGATTCCTGTCATGCCGGAGGTGTTTCAACGGATCTTTGGCCAGGGAGAGACAGTAGGAGTGTTTCAGCTGGAATCAGATGGCATGCGGAGACTGTTAAAAGAGTTTCAACCAACCGATATGCGGGATCTTACCCTATTGATCTCTATTTACCGGCCCGGACCGCTCCAGTATGCCGATAAAATCATTCGGTCAAAAAGGGAAGGCAGAGCAAAGCAATACCCTTCTGAAAAGCTGAACAGGATTTTAAAAGATTCTTATGGATATCCGGTTTATCAGGAAGAAATTATGCAGATTTTCCATGAAATCGGTGGACTATCTCTGGAGGAGGCGGATATTGTGCGAAGAGCAATTGCTAAAAAGGATACGGAGCTATTGGAAACATATCGTACCCGCCTGGTATCAGGGCTTATCAGAGAGGGGATCGCACGGCAGCAGGCACAGAAAATCTGGAGTGAGCTTTTGGAATTTGGAAAGTATTCCTTTAATCGATCTCACGCGGCGGCATATGCAAAACTTGCTTATATTACGGCTTATTTAAAATGTTATTATCCGAGAGCCTACTTGTGTGCGCTTTTTAACCATAGTGAGAAGGACAGGATTCCAATTCTGGTTTCAGAATGCAGGAGAGACGGGATTCGTGTACTCCCGCCGGATCTTGCTCTTTCGGAAGGAAGATTCCTTGTGACAGAAGATGGAAACATTCGTTTTGGCTTGTGTGGGATAAAGGGTATGAGTGCGGCGGCAGTGTCGAAGATCGAAACGGAAAGGCAGCAAAAACCATTCAGTTCTATGAAGGATTTCCTACAAAGAGGATATACCGATAATAAAACAACGGATCTGCTGATTTTATCCGGAGCTATGGATGGCTGGACCAGCAACCGAAAAGGACTGATGGCATGGTATCCAACGGCATATAAATACCTGCAGGATCTTATCAGGGAGAAGGAACTTCATGGAATGAGTGAGAAAGCGATATTGCTGCAGAACCGTTTCCTAACAAGCATTCAAAACGTGGCAGGACCGTCCTTTAGTCGTGAGGAATTGGATACAATAGAGGAAAAAGTTCTGGGGTTTTGTTTGAGTAGTCGGCTGAATAAAGTATATGTGAGAGTCTCAAAGAAGTACCCGGATATAAAGAGAATTGCAGAATTGTCACTGGGGGAGAATCGGGTATTTGGAACAATCCAGAATTTAAGAATACTAAAGCGAAAGCGGGACGGCAAGGAATTCGCGGCTTTTGTATTTTCGGATGATGAGTCAGAGGTCGAGGCAGTTTGCTTTGCTGATAGATATGAAAAGTTGGCACATCTCCTGAAAGATGGAAAGATATGCGTTATTCGTGGAAAGATTGTAGAATCAGATCAAGAGTCGTTGAGTAGAGAGAAGTTGATTGTACAGGATATGTTGCAGTTGAAAACTTCCTACGGAGCGATTACGATTTCAATTCCAACGGTTACCGAATGTGAGAATTTGATATTGTTTTTGAAAGAATGCAGGACGGAAAAAGGAACGGCTGTGTTCTTGAGAGATCGACTGACCGGACATACATATAAAGTTCCGTTTCCTGTTTCCGAGGAGGTGTGGCGGATTCCCTGGAATAAGGATTATTTTCCCTTTCGTGAGGAGAAAGAGCAGAAAGACAAGAAAGCACAGAGCACTATCATAAAGAAAGCAGCCTGAAGGACATATTTCGTTCAATCAAAGGACAGATTCGTACAGAGTCTGTCCTTTTCCTGCTTTTTGCAACAATGTCTTTCATATTTATTGCAGTAGGAAAGGAGGGAACGACATGGCACGGGAGAATTTTGTACTGCTGCATGGACAAATCCAGTCAACCCCTAAGATTTATCAATCTACGGAAGGAACATTAACAAGGGCTATTCTTGCCATAAAGGTTCTGCGCCGGCCATATCTGAATGGAAACGGTGAGGTATTGGGGGGAAAACTGCATGTTGACTGTCCGATCATTATGTCTGGAAATGAAGAAATTATCCGGCGTATTTCGGAAATGGATCAAGGGGATATGGTTGATATCCGGGGTGTTCTGACAACCAGAGAAGTGATAAAGAGCACAACCTGCAAGGCCTGTGGTCATAAGAACAGTGTTCAGGGAAATACGGTATATATCACACCTATTTATATCTGTAAGCGGGAAAATCATCTGGATGATATTGCTGGCTTTGAGCTCCTGAAAGAGCGGAGTGAAATATCAAATGTAGTGATCCTGATCGGTAATCTGTGCCGTCCGCCGGAGCTATATAAGGATGATTCAATCAACTATGCGACTTGTCAGTACCAGATTGCTGCAAATAGGAAGTATCATATCCGGGATAACGGGGCAGCAGCGGATGTGAAAACAGATTATCCATGGGTGAAAAGCTTTGGGGCGCAGGCGCAGCAAGACGCTATAAGACTGCAGGAGGGTTCGTCTGTCTATGTGAATGGAGGAATACAGACGCGAGAAGTAGCACGCCTTACGACTTGTGAGAATTGTGGAGCGGAGTATGCATGGAAAGATACGGCGTCTGAAATTATACCGTATAGCGTGGAATATCTGGAAGGCTGTCTTTTCCCGGAACGGGAAGAAAAGACCGGAGAGGAGGCTGCTGGCAATGAAGAAAGCGGAGCATAAGCTGAAATATGTGCGCGGATCGTCCGGTAAGAAGAGATGGCGTAGGAAGCGAAAGCTGGGAGACCGCCTGGGAAGAGTCCCAGAAGAAGAACGGAAAGATCCAGAGGAATTAGAAGCTGAGTTAGAGGCAGAAGAGTCAGAGCGTCAGAGAAAGCAGATCCATACAGAACGAGTGAGGAAGATTGCCGGACGTTTTTTTCAGGTAATTCTGGCAGTTCTTTGCGTCTATACTGTTTTTTTGATTTATGGACTTATGAGCACGGAATATGTGTATGACGAGAATGGGAATGTAGTACCGAAGATTGTGACAGTAGAAGAAATTGAGAACAGGGATGTATATGCGCTTCTTTACCGGCATTATCTGCAGGCAAGGGGATTGTATGAAGATATATTGCGGCTGGATTATCGGCTAAGTATGGATGAGGAGTCCAAACTAATTGCTACTGAATATGAAGAACTGCTGGATACTGTTTCCAGTCAGACAGTTGCTATTGACGGTTTGGCGCTGGATACAAAATATGGACAATTCAAGACCATGCTTCTGGAATGGGTAAAAACGGACGCTGCGGTGTACTTGCAGAACATTTCAGCGGCAATCCTGCAAAATGACAGCCAGAAAGAGGAAGAGGCACTTGCTTGCAGGAGCCAAATGTATACGGATTTTCTGATCCTTTCAGAGAACATGGCAGTGCTGGGAGAAAATGTGCCGGGAATAGATGTGTCCAGTCTCTATGAATGGTCACCAGAGAATTTTATTTCAGAAGTGCTGGAAGGGGTGCAGGATGAGTAAGGAAGAAATTATACTGAGAAATAGACTGAACCGTTCCGAATCAAGATGCCAGGATCTTGATGAGCAGCTCAATAAAAAGAAACAGCAGTGGAAAAAACTTGAGGAAACGTTTCGTGAAGCGGAATTTCACTGCAGGAAGCTGTGTGAGGAGATTCTGGTAAAGGATTCTTCTGAGATTGTGCTAGGAAAAATGTACAGCTGGGATGGATTGACGCTGGCAGAGCTTGCAGTAAAAGCGCTTGCAAGTTTTCGTAAATATAATAGCGAAAGAACGGATCTGCAGCGTCGCCTTTTGGACATCTCCGAGGAGAGGAGAGTAAAAATAGACAGTTTACAAGAGCAGATTGAAGTGATGAGAAATTATCCGGGAAGTATAAAGAAGAGCGATATGTATAAAGAAAAGGATCAAAAACAGGAAACCGTATCTGAAAGACAGAGTGAGGAGAACAAATCTCCTGTGCCATCCTATGTTGCGGCACCACCTGTGGTAGAAATGATCATTGAAGAAGATGCAGATATTCAAGAAGCAGATATCAGAGATATTCAAGAGATGGAAAAGCTGTCGAAGGAATTGGAGCCAGTGCAAAGGGAGATCCCAGTACATCCGGCGAAAAAGACGGTACGTGCGTATCAAAAAGGGAAAAAGCAGAAAAATATGGCTCATATGATAGATCTGTCGGAGTATCAGAACAAAATTACAAAGCTGATGTGGACAATTCTTGAAATTATAGGAAAGGAAGGAATATCTGCTTATACAGAGATAGAGGGAAGAATAAACGAACTGACGCAGGATGAGGTGACAAAGGCAACGGTCAGGATGAGTGTGCGATCTTTATATTCTATGGGAATTCTGGTGCAGGAGCAGGTGTCAGATCCGTTGCGGTCAAAATTTATGGTTTACCGGATGAGTGAGATTGGTCAACGGTTGTTTAAAGAACACTTTAAACAAATCCCGGTATTATCTGAACTGGATAAAATTATCAGTCAGCATGATAATCCAAACCATGGATATGGAATCCGCGCCCTCTGGACAATCCTTACAGAGAGTGGGAATTTTGATTCAGTTAGTATGGACCGGAAGGAAAATACGGTAAAGCTTAGAAGAGGGGGGATCTATATTCCGGATATTGTAGCAAAGAAAGCCGATCAGATTTTATATATGGAATATGAATGCGGGACGCATGTACAATCTGACTACTCGGCTAAGTGCAACAAAATGGTGCAGGTGACAGATACGCTCTATATTGTGACACCAAATCGAGATGTGCTGCAGAAAAGGATTATGAACCAGACCGGACAGTGGATTAATGAAAAAGGCGGATATAAAGCGTTAGAGGGCAAAAAAGTGTGTCTCACCACTGCCACGGCTCTTAAGCATGAGAACCCACTGGATGAGCAATGCTGGCAGGTAGTCTATAATATGACATCGGATACGCCGATTGTCCGGATGTAAAGGAGGGATGCTTATGAACAATATTATCTGGGATTCCTTTGTGGCTTTCCATATAAACGGGATCAATAATTTGAAGTACATCCTAATGAATAACAGCTGGTTTCTAATCATATGCGGGAGCTGTATTTGCATGATGATCCTAAGCTGGCGGGAGAAAAAATCCACTGTTATCAGAGAGGAGCAGAATATTCTCTGACCTTTTTTTACAGGACCTAGAAAGCCTCATATTCAGTATGAAAAGTAAAAGAAGAAAGGGAGGAACCTGCCATGAATAGCAAACAATTTGTAGAATTCATCATTAATTTTGCAATCGAAAATGGGTGGAATGATAAGAGGGAACAGGAACTGATCCGTTCATTTTTCACAACATGGTGTTTTATATTCAAAGTGGACGCAGACACGGGTAAATGTGACGCAACTCTACTTGATATATATAACCATGGGAAATTGGAGAATTTGATTTCCTACGATGATTTTGAAAATTTCATGGTTGAGCATATAGTGTAAATGCTGTTTTATCTGAGCCCCCTGACCTGTCATACATGATTGGCCAGGGGGATTTCTTCTATCTTTATCATAATAAGAAAATTTCATATTCAGTAAGAATAGCAGGTGACGGAGAGGAGGAATGAAAATAGCAGATGTTATGAAACTGAAAATGGAAATTTGTACTGTAAATGGAGGAAACCAAAATGAGTAGAATCGAGATGGAAATGTGGGAACCAGTAGAAGACATGAAAGGCAAGGTTCGATATGCCGGACAAAGAAGGGCAGTGGATGTTTTTAAAGATTTAAAAGCAATACTGGAGGCGGAAGGGCTGCTTCCGCCTGAGTACTTGCTTATGAATAGTCATCTTAAAAAGGAAGCGCTGCCGGCTGTATATGACTTGATGTGTTATACAAGATGGGGAAGTAATGAGGGAATTTATCTGGATATCGATATTATGACGTATGACGAGGAAGCAAGGGAACGTCGTATCGTGCATTTTGTCACAGGTAAATCGTTGGAAGAATCTACCGAGGAATTTGACCGGATGCAGTTCATCGCAGGCTATATTTACCGGCTGTTCATGGGGGACGGACAGTGCCACAGCCGATATGCCATATTGCCGAAAGAAAAACGTCATATCCACCGGGAATTAATAGATTGTGTGGATCAGGAGTTTGAGGCCTATTTAAAGTCTGTGCTTTATCGACGATCAGAGCAGGAGAAAGAAAACAGAAGAGAAGCAGTTTATAAAGAGATTGCAGTCAGAACGGCGATTGCAGAAGGCATTTCTGAAATTTGCTTTCCGGAATATGTGACAGAACTGCTTTTTGCAAAAGAAAATATTCTGGAAGCAATGACGGCGTTTTGTAAAGAGAAAGATTTTGAAAACAGGCAGGATGTGAGGGATATTTTGAACTCAGCGGAATTCTTTATATGGCTGCAAGAGCCCGATGAAAAGGAGATTACGGGGGAGACCTTTAATGAAGACAAAACAGTTACAAAAACTACGGATATTTACATTTCTCTGGAAGCTGCTGAACAGTGTAAAGACATACTTAATCTTAAAGGACTGGAAATTTATGAAAAATATGGTCTCGTAGAGGGTCAAACCATTACGTTTACAGGTGCATTTGACGATGGTGTTGCCGTGGAAATCAACGTGGTTATTTGTGATGAAACATCCTATCCCTATGCGGAATGTGCTTTGCTGAAAGAGGGGAGGGAATTCTGTACACCAGCTGTTTCTGAAGACTCTGTCTTGGGTGAATGGGTATTCTTCTGCGAGAATATCGAGTATGTCGTGCTAGTTCACATCGAACAGGATTCAGACTCAAAATAGAAGGAGAAATTACATGAAAAATATGAGGCCCATTGAATGGAATGAAAGGATACGATTTGAATGCTGTGGCTGCGGCGCTTGTTGTAGGAATGTACATCAGAGTGTTCCGCTGGAGAGTCTGGACGTATATCGGCTGACTAAATTTTTAAAAGAAGGGGATTCTGCGATCACATGCGTGGAGGATGTGCTGGCAACCTATGCTGAGGAAGTGCTTCTTGCTACGTGCGGGTATGTCACCTATGTGTTAAAAACAACCGGAGATGAGCAAGCATGTATCTTTCTAAAGGATAACCGATGTATGATCCAGCCTGTGAAACCGAAAGCATGTCGAACCTACCCTTTGTCCGCAGAGCCACTTGGTTCAGGAGGATTTAGGTTCCATATTAGTACAGAGTATCCGCACCATTTTGAAGCAGGCATTATATTTAAGGCAAGAGACTGGATGAAAAGGTACTTTACGGAAGAGGAGCGGGCGGCCACAGCAATCGATTACAGAGAGCTGCCGGAAATCGTCCGTTTGTTAAACCAGGTGCCGGAGGACGGGCTGCCAGCCGCAGTCTTCTGCTTTTTGCAGTATAAATATTACAAATTCGATTTGGAGAGACCGTTTTTAGAGCAATACGAATCGAATCATAAGGAGCTGTTGAGTGCTTTAAGAAAAATATTGGAAAGACTCTGCTATTAAAGGAGCAAGAAAAATCAGGCGGTATGTATGTACTGTCTGATTTTTTTTGCTATGTTATTTAACAGCCGTAATATCCTACATCTTTCATATGAAAGGAGGCAGGATTATATGGAAAAAATCACATACAGACAAGGGATGTCCTCACAAGAGTTTGCAGCTTATTTTTTTGCAGTAGGATTTCCGGCAGCGGTTCTGGTGCTGAGTATTGTAATTGTAACAAGGTTTGGGCAGTTCGGACAAAATCTGATTGCTCCAATGACGGCTGTGATGTGGGGAGCAGGGGCAGTGTGCGCGATTATTCTTCCATCGCACAGGCAGAATATCATTACGGAAACACACTGGACTATCACGGGGTATCTGTTAGGAATGTTTGGACTGCAAAAAGTTGTACAGCTTGTTTCTGGAACGACCAGTGAAATGCTTGCGGCAACCTATGACCAGGCGATGCCGGCTGCGTCAAATGCTTCGTTATCGGGCTTTTTGGAATACATGCTCTGGATTGTTGCTGTTATGGTTCCTATTGGATTTGTGGTTATGGAAGGGAAGAAAATCGTACTCTTCAGGCGCAAGATATCAAAACAGAAATTCTTTGACCAGCTCCGGGGGATTCGTGAGGAACATCCGAAGAACGGGAAAGGACGGTGAAAGAGATGTTATCTGTTTATGATTTGAAGCGTATCTTGGGAAGAGGTGCCCAGCCTGCCGCAGATGATATACGGATTATAGATTCATGGGCGGAATATAAAGAAGATGAGCGCTGCCCGGTAGAAGAAAGAAAACTGGAGTATCTGTGCTATGAGATGGAAGTAATGAATCCGGATACGGGAGAAAGGAAAAAGCTTTATAAGGCGCTATGCTTTGCCCGGGTGATCCGCCTGCCAAAAGAGGCGAAACAATCCCTCTCTTTGATGGATATGCAGGAGCAGCTGTTAAGTGGTGTCTATGAGCGCAAGTATAATCTGGTCACTGTAATCTGTAATATTATACGTCCAGTGGCGCTGGGATTGTTATTCCTCTATGGTGTCCAGGGAGTTGCATATGACATTGATACAGCGAAAGAGATTGCGCACCGTGATTTCCTGGGGCTTCTTTCGATGCTGCAGGGAACCTACCGGGTACTTGAGATGCGGGTTTTGCAGGCGCAGGAGAGTGAGTGGCTTAGGGAAAAAATGTATGGGATGGAACATATTGCGGCAGTGCGGGGGATTCCAAAAGCAAGCAAAGGAGGGGAGAATGCAGGGAATAAAGGATTTGGAGGGCAGAACTTAAATCCCCAGAGCCAGGGAACTATGGAAGAAATCATTTCGGGAATGAGTGATTTTGAGTATGTGATAGAAGTGCTTTCTTCCCCGGTTCGCCTAGAAACCTTAAAAGCATGGGCATTAAGGACGCAGGATGATATGACGAACTGGAACGACCAGCTTCAAGGTGTGAAATCGGTCAGTATGAATCTGAGTATGCCTATGATGTTTGCTGCCAATCTAGGACAAAGCGAGGGTAGCAGTCATGCGTATACAGATGCGGACAGTGTCAGTTTTTCACAAAATGAAACCTTCAGTACCGGATATGGAGAAAGTGTCGGACAGAGTCTGTCAGAATCAATCAGCCAGAGTTTTGGAAGATCGGAAGGCGCTTCTGTTACAGACTCTTTCTCACGATCCCACAATATTTCGCAGGGAGAATCTATAGGGAGTAGTTTTGGGCAAAATCTCGGCTTAAATGAGGGAATCAGTTCAAATGAAAGTCTTTCAGAAAATGCGGGGATTAATTTTTCACATGGTGAGAATATCAGCGAGTCACTTAGTCATAGCCAGGGAAATTCCTACAATGTAAGCCAGGGGCACAATATCAGTTCTTCGCACAGCATAGGGAACTCACAAAATTTTGGAATCAGTCAGGGGGAATCTTTTGGAGAGTCCACTGGGGTATCGATTGGGAATTCAGTGAGTCATTCTATTGGTGAGAGCTTTTCAGAAAATGTATCGAACAGCCAGAGCCAATCCACTGGGTTTTCCCAGAACAGCAGTGTAAGTAACGGAATGAGTGCCGGGTTTAACACGGGAAACAGCAATAATCAAGGTGTATCTGAATCCGGAAATAATGGTTGGAATGCAGGTGCGTTTGGTTTTGGGTTTAATGGTGGTGAAAGTTCATCAGAAAGCAGTGGCGTAGGCAACAGCACTGGCAGTAGTTTCGGACTGAGTGAAGGGAGCTCGTCCGGGGTTGGTTATACAAATTCCAGCGGTATCGGTTATAGTCACGGATATGGATATGGAAGCAGTGAGAGTGTGGGAAATACGCAGAGTATCGGACAAAGCGCCTCTGTCTCCCATGGAGTAAATATCGGAACCTCCCAGAACTGGGGCGTAAGCGAGAGCTTTGGTGTATCAGAAGGAGAGAGTGTATCTCAGGGATGGGGTGCAAACAGCAGTGTAAGCGAGGGACAGTCATTTGGTGAAAGCGCATCAGAAGGCTGGTCTCAGGGAATTGGCAAAAGTGTTGGGGTTGGTCAGAACCGAAGTGTATCTCAGGGAATGTCTTTGTCAGACAACCTTTCCAGAAATATCGGTGAAAGCTATGGTGAATCCCAGGGACAGTCGTTCGGACGGTCCCAGAGTGTATCAGAAACGCAGGGATACTCCCAGGGACAGGGAAGCAACTGGGGGCAGAACCGGTCTGTTGGACAGTCATTGGGAACTGGCCAGGGGATATCAAACAGTCAGGGAGAATCTGTAGGAAGAACGCTGGCTAAGACAATGGGAACTTCCGGCAGTATGGGGCTGGGGCCCAGCATTGGTTATAACAGGAGTTATCAATGGCTGGATCAGGGCGTAAAAGATATTCTGGAACTGTTGGAGTTCCAGAATGAAAGGATTAAATCTGCTTTAAGAGGGCAGGGTGCATTTTACACTTACGTATATATAGCAACAGAAGATAATGACGCTCTGGAGGCAGCATCAGCACTGGCGAAATCCACTTGGCAGAATGAAAATGCTATGATGTCGCCAGTGCAGGTTATGAACCTGGAACCGGAGGAGCAGAGCCACCTGCTATATCACTTTTCTGCATTTTCTGTAGATGCGTCCAGAATCCGGGTGCATGGTGTAGAAGAGTATAAATACTCAACCGTTCTGCTCCCATCCGAGTATGTGTCTTATACACATCTGCCCAGAATATCTGAGGGTGGTATTTTCGCAGAAGTGGCGGATATTCCGAAGTTCTCAGTACCGAGTATGATGAAAGGGGAGATCTTCCTTGGAAATGTTCTTTCTGCGGAGCGCTATACATTAGAGCAGGGCTATAAAACACCATATGAGTACAGAATGTCAGAGAGTGAGCTGATGCACGGATTTGTATGCGGAGCTTCCAGATCCGGAAAAACAGTGGCAGCTATGCGGCTTGTCGCAGAATTGGCGCATGTCAGGAGAAAGAAAACCGGAAAACGACTGCGGATCGTAGTGATGGACCCTAAGAGAGACTGGAGGGCACTGGCTCGTTTGGTAGAGCCGGAGCGATTGAAATTTAATAGTCTTGGGAACCTGCAGTTCCATCCGTTAAGACTGAATGTATGTAAGATTCCTCATGGAGTGTGGCCTCAGACATGGATTGATGCCATGATTGAGATATACTGCAGAGCTTACGGCCTGTTGGAAAGAGGAAAACAGCTTTTAGGAGAGACATTATACAGCCTATATGATGAAGCCGGCGTGTTCGCAGCCTGTGACCGTCCTGACTGGGCGGATGTTGTCAGTGATTTGTCGGCGCAGGTGACACTGACCAAAGCTTATGAGAGAATGACCTATTTTAAACGAATGCTTGACGATCCGACCAATGCCAAAGGAAGAGCCGGAAATGACACAAGAGATGCTTATGCCCGGCTTTTAGACCGACTGTCTGCGTTTGGAAGAGAATACAGTATAGAGAGGAGACTGTTTGGTTCAGAAGAGGGGATCGGCATTGATGAGTTAATAGGTGACGATGATATCACCATTTTAGAGAGTAAAGGGCTGGAATCTACATTTAAAAATTTTATATTTGGAACGATCGTTTCAGGTTTTTTCCGGTTCGCACTTGCACATGAAGAAGGCTTCTTATCAGAAGATCAGTATGAGACTTGTCTGGTGATCGAGGAGGCCAATGAGGTATTGGTAGGAAATGATATGGCCGGTTCCGGAAGCTCGCTGGTCAGCCTGGGAGGACAGTCTGAATTTGAAAGTGTGTTAGATCAGTCTGCTGGTTATGGACTTTTTGTATTTGCGATTACGCAGAAAATATCGGATCTGCCAAAGAGTGTTATTGCCAACAGTGGAATTATTCTGGCCGGGAAAATGAAAACAGAGGATGATGTAAAAGTCGTGATCCGGTCCATCGCAAGAGAAGAACGATATGAGGACCGTGATATCTTGAAATGGCTGCCGAGATCTCCGATTGGCTGGTTCATCTGTCAGTCATCGAGATGTACAGACTATAAAGATGCAGAGCCGGTGCTGGTCAAAATCGCGAAACTAAATGTCGCTGCCCCCAGTAATGCAGAACTAGATGAAATACTCGCTCAAAGAGACGCAATAAAGAAACTGAAAGAGGTAGCTGGCTGATAATCTGAGGGATATGGATACTGAGATGATAAAAAGAAGAAGGTGCTGCACGTTTTATGGCGGCACCTTCCTCGTATCTGTGATAAAATATTACGGCCAAAGAAATTGTGTGGTATAATGGAGGCGTTTAGACTATGGAGGTGAATCAAAGTGAATGGATTTTTCCTATTGCTTCCCTTTTTAGCGGTGAGATTTGGTCTGCTGGGAGGCTTGAATAAAAATGCGATCCGGCGCGCGGGATATTTTGCGCCATTGCAAGGTAATGAAAAGATTGCATATTATATTTACCAGATTTCTAATATAGGGATGTTCATTTACTTGATTTTCCTGAAGGTGACCGCTGATTTTTCGCTGCAATTTTACACGGGGATAATTTGTTATTTCCTGGGACTTATCTTATGTGCTGTTTCTATTGTGAATTTTTCTGCTCCTGACGATTGTGGGATGAATGTGAATGGGATCTATCGGTTTTCACGTAATCCAATGTACATAGCATATTTTATTTGTTTTATCGGCATGGCATTATTAACACAATCAATTGCACTATTTGCTATCATTTTGGCATTCCAGATTTCAGCGCACTGGATTATTCTCTCAGAAGAAAGATGGTGCATGGAAAAATTTGGAGAGCCATATAAACAGTACATGAAAAAAGTCCGCCGGTATATTTAGCTGTTGAGAGGAGGGCGTGAAATGGGATATTACATAACAGCTTTTACAACTGCATTAAGCGCTTTTTTAGGACTTTGTTTCTCTATACATGCAGTAATAAGAGGGAAGAACCAAGAAAAGACCAATGCTCTATATATGTTTGCAAGAAGTGTGGCGATTGTAGGAATCTCTATTCTTCCATTCATTTATCAGTCTGAGCGATTGCTGTTGATTGCGACGGGGGCAATGCTGATTATACAAATGATAGATGGGATTGCGGGAATATATATAAAAAACCGTATGCGGACAATCGGTCCATTTACTATGGCGTTTATCCATGCTGCCTGCCTGTTGATTTTCTTTTAGATATGGACTTGCGAAAGGAGACAAAATGAAGAAAGGAATTATTTATATACACGGAAAAGGTGGAACTGCCAAGGAGGCAGAACATTACAAACCGCTTTTTGAAGATGCGGATATCATCGGTTTTGATTATAAGGCACAAACTCCCTGGGAGGCAGAGGGGGAATTTGTGCAGTTTTTTGATTCTGTTAGTGAAAAATATGGAACGGTTTCTGTTATTGGAAACAGTATAGGGGCATTTTTTGCTATGACTGCTTTACAGAACAAGCCGGTTGAAACAGCACTGTTCATTTCGCCAGTCGTTAATATGGAAAAACTGATTACTGATATGATGATGTGGGCCAACATAACAGAAGAAGAGCTTTGCGCCCGGGGAGAGATAGAAACAGCTTATGGTGAGACACTATCCTGGGAATATCTTTGCTATGTGAGGGAACACCCTGTTACATGGAATGTTCCGACACGAATTTTATATGGAGAAAAGGACCATTTGACTTCTTATGAAACTATGCTTAGTTTCAGCCGGAAGATCGGCGCAGAACTTACTGTTATGGAAAATGGAGAACACTGGTTTCATACGGAAGAGCAGATGAGATTCCTAGATGACTGGATACGGAATTCGTTTTGACGACTTAGAACTAACAGAAATCAATGCTTGAAGCTGGAGGAGAATGAGATGGAAAAAAAGATATTTGCATGGGAACCCGTGTTTTTTCTGTTTTTCGGCTTGTTTCATTTACATAGGATCTGGGGGATGATCGACAGAAAGACTTATGCAGATTTCTGGCTCGGTATCTTAGAAAACAGAGGAGTGTTCTATTTCATATTGATGGGACTGTTGGCAATCCTTTGTATTGCCGGGGTAATTACTTTTTTTAGAAACCGGAGCAGTAATTACTGGTGGAGATGGATCTATCTGTTTGGCGGCAGTTATGTACTGTTCGATTTATTTGCAATTGCAGTTGGACTGGATTTTTGGAATGAACTTTTGTTATGGATGTTTGATGTGAACTCGCCATATTGGAATATTATATGGGGATTTTTTGTACTTCTCGGAGGGTTCGTGTTTGTATTGGGAATGAAATTGCTGCGTCAAAGCCGAGAGAAGAGCTGATTTTTAAATCATTCGCTATTTTAGTATATGTCATAAAAAAATTTAGGTGTGTAAAGGAGGAGCAGAATGCTTTTGGCAATTGAATGCGCGATTGCTTGTCTAATCTTTTCGGTAACCATATTACCAGCGCAATATAAAAATCCCATTAAATATATAATGTCATACCCGCCGGAAATAAGAAAAAGGGTGGAATCTCTGCCTCAATATAGAGATTCGATTAAAAGCACAGAAAAGAGACATATAATAAAGAAACTTATTGCTGCATTGATATTCGCTATTCTTTTGGCGGCAACTGCTTATTTTTCAGGATCTAAATCTTTCCAAACAGCATTTTTTCATGTCCTGATTCTATTTGCTGCTGTTAATTTCTTTGACGTGTTTGTGTTGGATATAGGTATCTTTTGTCATAGCAAAAAATTAAGAATACCTGGCACTGAAGATATGGATAAGGAATATAAGGATTATCTTTTTCATATTAAAGGCGGTATAAAGGGAATATTGCTGGGCTTTTTTGTTTCACTCTTATCAGCAGGTATTGTTCACGTGATATCCATTGCTTAGATTGTAAGAGAAAATATGCACGGTATCCATTATGTTTCTGCCTTTTCCAAAACCTTTGTTAGCAAGTGAATAGTTTTATAGAAAATATGGACACTAAGAAGAAAAAGACAGAAGAGGTGGAGTTATGGCAGTTGCGCACAAGGGCAGTATATCAATGGGACTTGTTCTGATCCCGGTAGGTTTATACAAAACCACTGTGGACAATGATATTCATTTTAATCAATTGTGCCGGGAAAGCAAGCAGCGAATACAGTATAAAAAGTATTGCAGACATTGTGATACGGAAGTGACAAGTGATGACATAATCAAGGGCTATGAATATGAAAAAGGGAAATACGTGGTTATGACGAATGAGGAGTTGGAGAAGCTGAAAACAAAAAAGGACAAAACGATTCATATCCTTCAGTTTGCCAAGATATCAGAGGTTAACATGACTTATTTTGAAAAAGATTATTACGCTGTTCCGGACTCCGGAGCCGAGAAGGCGTATGAACTTCTCCGCCAGTCTCTTCTGGCTGAGAAGAAAGTGGCAATTGCAAAAACTGTTATGGGAACCAATGAAAAGCTGTTAGTTCTATACCCTACAAAGAACGGGATCATCGTTAAAACACTATTTTATGAGGATGAGATCGCGTCAATGCCGAAGTCCGTTCCGAAGATGAAATTAGATGAGAACGAACTTAATATGGCAAAACTGCTGATCCAAAACATGACAAAACCCTTTGAAGCTGCCGCCTATCGGGACGAGTACCAGGCTCGTCTAAGGGAAGCGATTATGAAGAAAATACAGGGTCAGGAGATTGTTGCGGTGGATTCTGGAGAACCATCGAACGTGATTGATCTTATGGAAGCGCTGCAAAAGAGTCTTGAACTTACCGGCGCACATAAGGAGCAGGGAACTGCATGACGGATTTATTTGAATCCCGGGGAGCGAGCCCTATGCTCATTGCCAGGCAGGAAGAGGCCTTTGATGATCCGAACAGTATCTATGAACTAAAATTGGATGGCATTCGCTGCCTGGCCTATTTTAATGAAGATACAGTCGATCTTCGCAATAAGAGAAATCTTCAGTTGAATGCCAAATTCCCGGAACTAAGAGGAATTTATAAGAACGTATCTGCAAAGTGCATCCTTGATGGCGAAATCGTTGTCCTCAAAAATGGCGTGCCTGATTTCTATGCACTACAAAAACGGACGCTGCTGACGGAACGGTTTAAAATAGAGATGGAGTCCGTCCGTTTCCCGGCGTCCTTTGTTGCTTTTGACTGTATTTATGCTGATGGTAAAGAATTAATATGGGAACCGCTGACAGTGCGGAAACAGATTTTAACCGGATTGGTGAAAGAGTCGGGCAGGATTGCTGTATCCAGATATATAGAAGAAAAAGGCACGGCTCTTTATCGCGCGGCGGAACAACAGGAATTAGAGGGGATTGTTGCAAAAAAGAAGGATAGCATATATGTAATGGGAAAGCGCAGCCGGGATTGGATTAAATGTAAAAGAATGGCTGATGAAGATTTCATTGTGGCAGGCTATATACGAAAAGGAAAGCATATATTTACTTTAATTTTGGCCAAATACAGAGAAGGCGTTCTGGTTTATAAAGGGCATGTAACTGCCGGCGTGACAGAGGATGCGGTGGCAGAGCTTTCGGAAGTGTCCCGTAACCCATTTTATCTGCTCCCGGCAGGCAATCAAGGAGCTGTCTGGGTAAAGCAGGATCATGTATGTATAGTAGAATATATGCCGAATACAAAGCAGGCGCTGCGACAACCGGTATTTAAAGGATTCCGGAACGATGTGTATCCGGAAGAAGTGGTCACAGAGTAAACAGGAGAATGATTTAAGATGTAAAGAGGGACCGTTTCGAGACTATTTGTCTCTTTCTAACGGTCCCTGTATATTATGCTACTTCCGGCTTCTCAATACACTCAGATATTTGCTCTTCCTAAACGTGGTGAACTTTATATATGAGAATGCAAGTTCCTTTTATGTTCGGATCTCGGACTTTACCTTCAGAGGGGATGTATTCTTTCTTAGATCTTGAGCCTGTGTGCAAACCGCTCATATAGGGAAATGCGGAGTTCCTGAAAAAATCATACTTCGCCCAGTAAGTGTTCATGTAGGGATTCTGTTTTTCTTTGGCCTTTTGGATTGCCTCCCATTCGCTAAGAAGCTTTTTCTCTGCATCTGTTGGCTCTCGCAATCCAGGGCTGTATACTTTCAGATAGTCGCCATCATAATTGATAAGGCTTGCCCTGGGGATGGATAATTCACTTATCGCTCCAGACTGGTTGACCAGCTTGATCCCGACTGTGTTTACTTCGGACACCTCTCGAATTCCCCGGAGACGTTCAGGGATAGCTTCACCAGTTTTTCCGTACCGTTCGATCATTTCAAACTTTATTTTCTGTCCTTTTGCTTCTCGCCTCAGTTCTGCCAGGGAAAACACCTTGTTTTTCATCTGCAATACCTCCATTGAACAATATTCTTGTCGTTTGTCTTTGTTTCTTGAAAAACTATGGCTCTTTGTGCATAACCGCTTTCACTCCTTTCGTCAATCTCTCTTCGATAGCAATATGAAATAGGTTATAGCGGATTAGTAATAAGAACTGCATTTTCAAAAACATATTAACAAATGACGTCCTTGGAAAATTTATTCTGTAAGTTGAATTCTACAGAAAAAGCAAGTAAAATCTAATCTGTAGCGAAAACACTGAAAGTAAAATAATCAGCAAACCGAGAAAAGAGGCGAATGCATGAATACGATACTGATTATAGATGATGACAGGGAGCTTTGTGCTCTGATGAGAAAATGCGTAGAGAAAGAGAACTTTTCTGCGTTAGTGGCTTACGGCGGAAGAGAAGGGCTTGAGATGGCGGCAGAATGGAAAGAAAGCTGTTCCCTGATTATCCTGGATGTGATGATGCCGGATCTGGATGGTTTTCAGGTACTGCAGAAAATCCGTGAGAAAAGTAATGTTCCGGTGCTGATGCTGACAGCAAAAAGCGATGAGGAGGACAAGATTTCCGGTCTGCGCATGGGTGCAGATGACTATTTAACAAAACCTTTCAGTATTAATGAACTGATGGCCCGTATCAATTCCCTGATCCGGCGCTATACGACCTTAAATCCCGTGACCGGAAGCGAAGCCGCCACCATGCTGCTGAAAGATATGGTGATAGATAAAGTCAATCGGATGGTGACTGTCCGAAATATCCCAATAGAACTGACAGGCAAAGAATTTGACCTGCTTGTGTTCCTGGCGTCTAACAAGGGCCGCGTCTTCACCAAAAAACAGATTTATACGCAGGTGTGGGAAGAGGAATACGCCTTTGACGATAGCAACATTATGTCTTTTATCAGTAAATTACGCAAGAAAATCGAGCCAAATCCGGAACAGCCGTTTTACATTCAGACTGTCCGGGGCGTGGGATATCGGTTCAACAAGGAGGCATAGACATGGATATGACTCTTTTTTTGCTATTACTTCTTGTGGCTGCTGCAGCTGTAATTGGATATCTGCTGACAAAGCTGCACCGTGTCCGTGGTCAGCTCTCTCTAATTAAAGACGCCCTGACAGATATAAAGGCCGGGAACCTGAACCGCCGTGTACTGGCGCGGGAGAGTGACCTGACCCTGCAGATCTGCTATGATATTAACGAGATCGCCATGGACAGCCAGTCACGTCTTATCCGGCAGAAGCAGTCCGAGCAGGCATACAAGCGCCTGATGACGAGCCTCTCCCATGATGTGAAAACCCCGCTTGCCTCTTTAGTTGGCTATTTGGAAGCAGTAGAAAGCAAAATGGTAACGGGAGCCGAACAGGAAGAATATATTCACGTGGCTGCGGAAAAAGCTTACCATTTGAAAGAGTTTGTGACAGCCCTGTTTGAATGGGTGAAACTGGATGCAGGAGAGCAGGTTTTTCATTTTGAAGTCTGCGACCTGAACGAATTAGCCCGGAACATCATGGCTGACTGGGTGCCCATATTGGAAAACAGTGGTTTCAGTTATGAGATTGCCATTCCTGAAGCAGAGTATATGACACGGGTTGACGCTACCGCTTTTACGCGTGTTTTCAATAATCTGCTTCAGAATATTCTTACACACAGCGGGGGAAACCAGGTGTCCGTGACCGTAACAGATATGGGGCAGCAGGCAAAAATCATTGTTGCTGACAACGGAAAGGGGATTGCCCCGTCGGACCTGCCGCACATCTTTGAGAGGATGTACCAATGTGACCATTCCCGGTCTGCCAAAGGAAACGGGCTGGGGCTTTCCATTGCAAAAGAACTGGTAAACATCCATAATGGCAGTATTACGGCAGCCAGCGTCCCAGACGCTGGTACAACATTTACAATCATTTTTCCAAAAGCTCTGTGACTGCACAGGGCTTTTTTAAATAATTCAAAGCAAGGTTAAAGCAAGATTTCGGCAAGGTTATGGCAAGGTTCGCACCTTATAATAAAATCATTCAACGGAAGAGGCTTGACAGAATAGGCGCTTCTGCACTGTCAATGAAACAAAGGTGACGATTGCAAAAAGATCATTGCGTTTGCGGCCAGTATATTGCTGTATCTGTTGCTGTGCATGGCTTCCTTGGCACAGCTAAGTTTTAATTTTTACTTATGGGTCCTTTCGGCATATTAACTATGAAGTGATTGATGACGGATGGAGAAAATCAATCCAGGAATTCTTATGAATATGCAGAGAGGAGAATAACGATGGTTAAAGAGTATAGCAGGAATAAGAGTGTCCGTATATCAGGAGGAAAGAAGGAGATTGATGCAGCCGAAAAGATGCTGGATTCTATCTCGGATATAGACGAAGAAATTCCTCAGTTTTATACAAAAAGGGAAGGTGATGTCCGGCTTCAGATTCAGGATGCTATGGAGAAGTTTTCTGTAAAAGCTTCAATCCTTGTCAATGGAAATACCGTGTATCCGTACTCCGTGATTATCAAGGAATACCGAAGACTGAAGAAGTCAGGAAAGCTGGAGAGGATGACAAATCGCTTTTACGATTTCCTCATGAATTTCGATATAGCTCATTATTCTAAAAATGGCTATATAGATTATTATGGTAATGATTTTGGTGAAATGTATGATCAGGTTCTGGCGCACGCGGACACACCAAGATGGCATACAGATGTTCAGAGAATTCTGGATACGATATGGGCAGAGTACAAAGGTGTAACAGACGATATGGCTGCCTGAAAGGGAGGGAATCCAACGCAATATGCTGCTGGGTTCCCATTCTTTTTGCAAAAATTTCTATTTTTATAGAAATTTAATGAATTCTAAATGATATAGACAGGTTTCTCACAGGTTTTAGACAGATTAGGGATGTATAATAATAAAATTGCATATTTTTAGGGAATCTAAAATACATGTTGTCTCTTGTAAAAAGCCTTAATGCCTTTTTTCTGGGGGTTATTCGACTGATCTGTTTTTAGCTTCAACTTCTTTCATATTTAAGAATAGCAAAGGAGGTGGAGAAAGAAACAGATAAACAGACTGTTCCGTTCTCAAATATAGAAATGGGATCAGTGGGAACAGGCTGGCAGAACAAATTGTTTGGCAGAAGAAAGGAGAACATGTATGAAAAGCGTGAAGCTAAAAAGAGTGACCACTTTTTTCCTTGCGTTTGCAATAGGCGTCCTGCCGTGCTTATCAAATGTGGCATATGCAGCAGAAGGCGACGGGATTGAACCAAAAAACAGAAACGTGGAAGCAACAGATATTACAAAGGATATTTCTGACAAGGACTTCAAGGCGGAAACCTGCATGGAAGGTATCCAATTTGATGAGGAAAGAGAAACTGTAACGCTGTCAGAAATAACCGGGGAGGATGGAAGCGAATACAAGCCGGATCAGCCGGGTACATATTATGCAAAATATCTGGTCGTTCCAAAAGACGGCAGTGAGATCTACACCATTGAGCGGAGGATTACATTAACCGATTCAGAGGGACAGGCTCACGATGAGTCCAATGGCGGGGATAAGCAAAAGGAAGATACCGGTGGCGATGCAGAAGAGGATTCGCATACGGATGAACAGCAGAAAGAAGAACAGCAGACAGAAACAAAAGAACAGGAAAATACTGCAGAAGAATCTACACAGAAAGCAGATGTAGAGATTACGAGTCTTGATCCAGAGCAGTCTGAAAAAGAACTGGAGCAGCTGGAGGAAGATATCGAAAACGGAAATGTGCTTATGATGTCTGCGGCGGACGGCCTTGTAACCCGCGCAAGAGAGACTGTGCAGCTGGTACAGGGAGATCGAATCAATTACCCGTCTTATCTGGGAAGCTACTCTACATGCTGGTTTTATGTGAATGGCAAATTGGCTTACTGCCTGGAATCCCATAAAACCTCTCCTCCGACGGGAGACTATGTGGCAGATGTGTTGGAGTCCAATAAGACATTGCAAAAGGTTTTATATTATGGATACGGTGGCGCCGGGGATATAACAGGTTCCTATCTGGCCGGGAAATCAGCCGAAGAAAAATATGTATATACCCATCTTGCCGCATCTTACGCTTATGCGGGGGATCTTGCCTTCACAGGCTGCCCTTATGAGAACCTTGTAGCTGCGGGGGTGATTGATTATATTAATCATCTTACATCTTTGGAGGAGCCGCCAAAAGGCGAGCTGAGTTTGTCCAGCACAAATGTAAATGCAGTCAGAGAAGGCGATACGCAGAAAACACCGGATATCAAACTAAATGGAGACCATCGGAACTATATATCCATTAAGCTTCCGGAGGGAGTAACAGGATACAACAAGACAAAAGGGACCAATACAACAGGCGGCAGCTTAAAAGTATATGGTGGAGACACCTTTTATCTGAAAGCGCCGTTAACAGTGACAGGGAATTTTGAAAGCGGATCTCTGTACGGATCAATCCGGGAAAGCTGGAAGACATTGGTACTTGATTCCACTGGATCAGGAAATCAGGCGATTGGTGCATTTATATCAGAGTCAGCGGGACCGGTATCATTTAAGGTAAAGTGGCTAAACCTTGCACGGGTTCAGATCGTAAAGAAAGATGCGGAAACAAAGAATCCGTTAGACGGGGCAGTTTATGGTGTCTATAAAGATAGTGCATGCACGGATCTGGTAACGCAGATTTCTGCAACTGGCGAGGACGGAACAATTTACAGCGATTATTTTGACGCCGGCTTGAAAACGGTGTATGTGAAAGAAATTAAAGCACCTGTAAACTATGCCATTAATAAGACGGTATATCCGGTAAAAGTTACTGCTGGTGCAACCGTAAAGGTAGAAGCAGAGGACAAACCGGTTAAGGGCAAGATTACAGTGAATAAGGAGGATGTTGATACACAGGGATTTGTCAGCCAGGGAGATGCAGATCTGAAAGGTGCTGTATACGGCTTATATGCAAAAGAAGATATACAGAAACCGGATGGAACGGGCGTGCTTCACAAAAAGGGCAGTTTAATCCAGCAGAAGACATTCGGGGAAAGCGGAGAAATTGTTTTCTCGGATGTGTATCTGGGAGCCATGTATGTAAAAGAAATTACAGCGCCAACGGGATATCAGCTTGATAAGACAGAATATGACGCTACATTAACCTATGAAGGTCAGGAAAAAGAAATTGTATTGAAAGAACTGACTGTATATGAAAAAGTAATGCGTCAGGCATTCCAGATCATCAAAATAAGCGAGGATGGAGAGCAGACGGAAGTAGATCTGGTAAAAGGTGCTGAGTTTACGGTTTATTTGATCAGTGAACTGTCAGAAGTGAAAGACGGCAGCCTCAAGCCTTCTAATGGCGTCAGCTATACCGCAGAAGATTTTATTGCATATGATTTTACGGATGAGAAGGTAGCAACATATTATGAAGACGGTGAAAAATTGGAAGTACCGGTACTTATCACAGATGAAAAGGGATACGCAAAGAGCGTGGAACTGCCGTATGGACAATATGTGTGCGTAGAAACCAAAACTCCGGAAAATCTGAAACAGGTAAATCCGTTTGTGGTTACGGTGGATCACGATGACAGGGAGCCTCAGCAGTGGAGAGTCTTTGATGACCGTCCGTTTGAATTCCTGCTGAAGATTATTAAAAAGGATGCGCAGACCAACCGGCCGGTATTAGAAAAATCCGCAACCTATAAAGTATGGGACTGCGAAAAAGAGGAATATGTTGAGCAGGTGATTAATTATCCGGAGAAAACTAAAATTTCCGAGTTTTCTACAAATGATGAAGGATATCTTGTACTGCCGCAACCTTTGAAAGCAGGACATTACCGCATTGAAGAAATCAAAGCACCGGATTCTTATGTAAGGCAGGGGTATGAAGAAAGTCTGACCCATGATGGCGAAGAAGTATCCAAGCTGGAGATTACAGGTTCCGGAACCTATGAAAAGGATGCTGCGCAGGCAATTGAACTGGTAATCAATTCAGATACGCCACATCAGATTGATCCGGATACAGGAGCTTATATTGTCGAGGTTGTTCAATACAATGACGAGCAGGTAGGCAGCCTGACACTCAAAAAGGTTGGAGAACAGCTGACGGAAGTCAAAGGGGAATCTCTTCTTGAGAAAGCGGCTGGGTTCTTTAGAGGAATTAAAGACGCGGTGACAGGTACAGAATCTGAGGATACCGGAGTATTCAAGGATTTTGTGTATGAGGAGATGGGTGTCGAAGGTGCAGCTTTTGAATTATACGCAAAAGATACCATTTATTCCCCTGATAATGCAGTTGATGAAAACGGCGACCGTATCATCCGGTACGAAAAGGATGATCTTGTAACAACTCTGATAACAGACGAAGAGGGGATCGCAAAGGTCAATAACCTTCCGCTTGGAAGCTACTATCTGAAAGAGACAACAGCGGGCGAGCATTTTGTTCTTAATCCGGAGCAGAAAGAATTCACACTGACAGCAGAAAATGATACAGTCGCAGTTGTCTATGAGAATGTGGAATACAAAAACGAACGCCAGAAAATTGATATTTCCGTGCTCAAGAAAGATGCTGTGTCGAAAGAGTCTGTTGCAGGAGCTGTATTTGGACTGTATGCAGGAGAAGATATTGAGAACAGCAAGGGTGAAGTCATAATTGAAAAAGATACTCTTATCGAGCAGGCAGTCTCCGGAGAAGATGGCAGGGCAGCATTTGAGAGTGATCTCTGGCATGGAAAATACTATGTCAAAGAGGAACAGGCAGCGCCGGGATATCTGCCATGTGAAGAAATCTGGGAGATAAATGCGGATTACGCAGACCAGAATGAAGAGGTGATTACTCTTGAAAAGGAGATTGAAAACCAGCCAACAGAAACACATTTCCAGAAAACAGATATCGTGACTGGTGATCCGATAGACGGCGCCCATCTTCAGATTATTGATAAAGACGGCGAAGTTGTAAGGGAATGGACGACTAAGGCGGATGAGGCGGAACACATCGAATATGCACTTCCGGAAGGAGACTACATTTTACGCGAGGAGACCGCTCCGTATGCGGATGGCTATGTGACAGCAGAGGAAGTTAAGTTTTCCGTAAAGGAAGATGGAAGCATTGAAAAAGTAAAGATGGAGGATGACATCTCGAAAGTCGATATTTCTAAAACGGATCTGACAACCGGGGAGGAACTGGAGGGGGCTACTCTTCAGATTCTCGATAAAGATGGAAATGTGCTGGAAGAATGGGTAACGAACGGAGAGCCTCACCGGATTGAACGTCTTCCCGTCGGTGAAGAGTTAATCCTGAAAGAAACTGCAGCACCGGATGGATATGAAATTGCAGAAGAGGTTACATTTGTCGTTGAAGATACCATGGAAGTCCAGAAGGTTGAGATGAAAGACGCCAGAACACCGGCTGTACCAAAGACAGGCGACAATCCACTGCTTCCGTTAGCACTGGCAGGTGTTTGCGGTGCATCTGTACTGGGAATCGTTATCATTGCGCTCAGCAGAAAAAAGAGCAGAAAAGACCATGCGGAATAAGGTGTTGAAAATTTTACAGGTAGTTCTTGCACTGATATTTTGTATTAGTGCAGGAATCCTGTGCAAACAACTACTATTGGACCGTCTGCAGAATCAAAGCGAGACAAGAGAATTAAAGCATACATTTCTGGACGAGGAGCAAGATACTGAGGATCAGGGAGAGAAGGCGGAGGAACTGCCGGAAGATGTCGCGCTTGTGGATCTCGACGCGTTAAAGAAAGATTATCCGGACATTCAGGCGTGGATTACGATACCGGATACAATGATTGATTATCCGGTTATGCAAAGTACAGAGAAAGATCCTCAATATTACTTGCGGAGAAATTACAAAAAAGAGTGGGACATTAACGGAAGCTTGTTTTTTCAATGGAACTGCAAAGTTCCAGAAGGAGAAAACTTGATCATTTATGGCCACAATATGAATTCCGGCGTTCAGTTTGGCAATCTGGATTTATACTTGGACGCTGACTATGAACGCTCGCACTCCCGGATTTTCCTGCAGACACTGGAGGGAATGGAGGTTTTCCGGATTATGGCTGTCCTGAAAGCTGATGTGGATATGTTTCCATTTCAACAGGTGAATTTCAGTGAGGATCATACTCTTGACGACTATATCCAAAAGGCCCGCCAGATGAGCCTGTATGAGATTGAAGAATTGACAGAAGAAGAGCCGCAGGTTCTGACATTGATAACCTGCGCATATGACTGGCGGGAGGCCCGGCTGATTATCGTCGCGGTTCGAGAACCATAAATGCAAAATAGGCAGATCCTTGAGATTCTGCCTATTTTCCGTAGAGGGGTGGAATGGAAAATGAAAGAACTTCTTTCATATTTAAAGTGGAAACAAAAATGAAAGGAGATTACGAATATTTATGAAGATTACAACCAACAAAAGGATTCTCTGGGTACTTGCAGCAGCAGTTGCGCTCTGTATCATCTCGGCAGCTGGGATTTATATGTTTCTGGCACCGCAGCGTGGGACGGTATATGTCTTTCGGGAGGATTATACGGCGGGAACACAGGTAACAAAAGAGCAGCTGATGCCTATCGAAGTAGATGCGACCATCATAGAGATGGGAGAAGCGGCAGACATCAGTGAACAGTATGTGACGGCAGAAGAATATTCGGAAGTGTTGCAGAATGCTGGCGTGCTGCGCTATGACGTAGCCAGGGGAACCGCATTGATGAAGAGTATGCTGACCGGATATGGCGGGAGCAAGGTAGAGATGGCGATGAAGCCCAGTTCAATAGCGATTACTGTTCCAAGCAACTATCTTTCTGCTGTGACAAACGAGTTAGAGAGCGGTGCTTATGTGAATGTGTATGCCAGCTACGAAAATGGACAGACATCATTGATCCTGCAGAATATCCGTGTTCTGACGGCACCAAAGGTAGACGGTGTCCTCTCCGGTGTAACGCTGGAGGTAGACCATGAGCAGTCCTTGAAATTGGTACATGCCATGAGTTATGGAGAGATTACTTTCGGTCTGGTAAATGGGCAGGGGTATCAGTACACCATCGAGGATCAGCCATCTTATGATGCTGGCGGATTTATTGTAGGTGCGGAAACAGCGTCAGAGAATTCCGTGGAAATTCCGGCTGAACCAGAGAATGAAACGCAAACTGCAGACCAGCCGGCAGCCGAAGAAAAAACTGCAGACCAGACAGCGGGGGAATGAGGTGAAAAAATGAAACACTATGTCATTTGTGATAAACGAGCGGACTTTATCCATGATGTAAAAATGCGTGCTCTGCTGGATGAACAGGACTGCACGATTACGGAAATTACAGATCCAGCAGGATATCGGGAGAGAGGTAAGGCCTCTCCGGATCAATTCCTGATTGTCTGTGAGAATATGCTGGAATCGCTGCCCGGTGATTTTGTAAAGCAGAACAAAACTTCCCATGTCTTTGGCTACAGTATTACAGCGGCAGGACGCGAGAAATTTGAGGAGAGAAATATTCCCTTCTTAGGGAAGATTAATAGTTCGTCTCAGCTTCTGAGTATGCTCGTAGGAATGCCGGACGGAAGAGCAGATGAAAATCCAGGAGATGATCTGCCCGAGGAGGCATCTGGCAAGTCTGCGGAGTTCAGGGAGATGGATACTGAGACCGGAAATGATTTTTCCGCATGGAAAGAGTCTATACATACAGGAAAGACGTATAAACAGACGGAAGGCAGCGGAGAAGGCGAAAGAAGCAGAGTGGAGACTATTTTAAGCCTTAGAGATGAGCGGGTAAGGAAAGAGACAGAATTGCTGTCTGCAAAAGAAGAAACAACACGCTATCGGGAGCAAGCTGTAGTTGTGGCCATTGCCTCAACAAAGGGAGGCGTGGGGAAAACGACAATCGCTACTCAGTTATCCTGCTGTCTTGCACTCACCAGTTATGGACGGGGGAGATTCCAGACCTGCCTTGTGGATTTTGATACCAGTTTTGGTGATGTATGTACTTCTTTGGATTGTGATATGAATGGTGTCAATATCGTTACATGGATAAAAGATATCAGGCTGCGTGTCAAGAATGGAGAAGAACTGCAGGAAATCTGTTATCAGAAAGATGAAATCCGTGCCTTTCTTCAACAGAAAGAGGATACACAGCTATATGTGCTCCCGGCACCGCAGAAACATACAGAAAGCCTGGATATCAGTTCCGAGGAGCTGGAGGTAATCATGCGTAATTTGAAGGATTACGGTGGATTTGATTTTGTTCTCTATGATACGGGAAATGACCTGAAGGATACGACACTTCTGGCAATGGAATTGGCGGATTATGTGCTGCTTATTGTAACACAGGACATCTCATGTGCCCATTGTCTGGACATGATGTTGTATACACTGGAGTCTGTACATTTTGATATGCGCAAACTTCGTTTGGTCATCAATAATATCATGTCGGCAAAGGCTACCGGGATCGCTGTTTCGGAGTTGGAAGAGAGTTTTGCTTATCCATGCTGGGCAAAGATTAAGCATGATCCGCTGGTTGTTCGGAAAAACAACTATGGCAGTCCGGTTGTCTTTTCAGCTGCTCATGATATGACAAAGCAGCTTCGGAATGTGGTGAAGCAACTGAGTGAAACAGAGGAAATTCTACAGCCGGAGGAGCCAAAAAAGACTCTGTGGCAGAAATTATTCCCGAAGAAAGGAGCAAGATAGATGTCATTGTTAACAGAGAGAATCCGAAAGGATGTAGAGAAAAAGAATCGCGCGGCCCGAAGTGTTGAAAGCGTAGCTGTTCATCCGACTGCAACGGAGCAGGAGATGGCAGATCAGGTAATCCAGACGGTATCAGAACAGTTCAAAGAAGAAATCTCTAAGTCGGGGTTGTCAGAGGATGTACAGAAAAAAATCCGAGAATATGTAAAAGGGGAGATTTTTAAGATTCCGGTAAACGACTATACGGTAAAAGCTCGAATTGAGAAAGTCGTATTGTCCAGCATTATAGGGCTTGGTCCGATTGATTCCTTTTTACATGATCCGGAAATCACAGAGATTATTGTTCAGCGATTTAACCATATTTCGATTGAACGGAATGGTCTTGTGGAGCAGACAGACGCTGAATTTGTAAGTGAAGAGCACCTGATGACAGTTATAAACCGGATTATCCAGCCGGTTGGGAGACAAATTAATCTGCACACGCCATTGGTTGACGCAAGATTAAAAGACGGCTCCCGTGTAAACAGTACGATTCCGCCCATATCGCCAGACGGAGCCACACTTACGATACGACGCTTCCCGGAAAAAGCATATACGGGGGAGGACTATCTTGCGTTCCATAGCCTGGACGAAAAAATGCTGTATTTTTTAATGAAGGCTGTAGAGGGGAAAGCCAGCACTATCGTCTCAGGGGGAACTGGCAGCGGAAAAACTACATTATTAAATATGCTTTTGCTTGGAATTCCGGAAAATGAGCTGGTGGTAACGATTGAAGACAGCTGTGAGCTGAAGCATAACCGCAGTAATATCAGGCGGTTGGAAGCAAGAATCGCATCTGCTGAGCTGGGTATTATGTCAGTATCTGTACGAGCGTTGGTAAAAAATGCGCTTCGTATGAGACCTGATCGGATTATCGTTGGGGAAATCCGTGATGAAACGATTGTGGATATGGTCAGCGCCATGTCTACCGGGCATGAGGGGAGCCTTTCTACGGTCCATGCCAATTCACCAACAAATCTGATCAATGCGCGAATGCCCATACTGTATTCCATGTATGGAGACAGTGCATTTACACCGGAAGCCCAGGCGATCCAGTTATCAGAAGCATTGGATCTGATTGTACATGTTTCCCGTATGGTGGATGGAACCAGAAAGATCACGCATATTACCCATGTGGCGGGCCTGGAGCAGCGCCGGTTAAAGCTGCAGGATATTTTTGTATATCGGGATGGAAAGTTCCAGGCGACAGGATACATACCGAAAAAACTGCTGGAAAAGATGAAAAACAACAAGGTTACTGTAGATGAGTCAATTTTCAACAGAATGTAGGAGGTGTCTATGAGGCTTAGTTTATTGGTCGTGCCGGTCTACGGGGCTATATTTTGTTTTGCAGCAGCCATGATTATGCACATAAAATCGCAGAGAAGTCTGCCGAAGCGCCAAAAACCAGATAGAGAAAGAAGGCAGTTTTTAGAAGCGCATCTAAAAAGCTATGGAACCCCCTTTACAGTCAAAACATATTTTGCACTTGGCTTGTTGGGATATACGGGAATGATGCTGGCACTCTATCTGTTTGTCAAATCGGCAGGGATTGCATTCGGTCTTGGTGTGATCGGGCTGGTATTGCCGGAGTTGGCGTTAAGGCTGCAAAGCGAGCGAAAACGGAAACAGTTTGAGAACCGCTATGCGCAGGCATTACAGCAGATGGCAGCCTCTCTTAGATCCGGTCTCACAATACAGCAATCTGTGTCGGATATTTGTAAAAGCCCTTTTATCCATAACACAATCAAAGAGAGCTTCCGGCAGATTGATGCGGACCTGACAGTTGGACTTGGTGTAAAAGAGGCATTTATGAGAGCGGCAGACACGCTTCAAAGTGAGGATGCTATGGATGTAGCGCTTTCTCTGACACTGCAAAACACACTGGGAGGAAGTGAGGCAAAGGTTGTGGAAACAGTAGCGCGTAATATCAGCAGCAGAATCTTGCTCAGGAGGGAAATAAAAAGTCTGTTTGCAGATACCAATATCACAATATGGACGATGGATGTCATGCCGCTGTTGATCATAGCAGGGTTATTTGCCGGCTCACCGCAATATATCGAAACCTTTTTTCAGACGCCGACAATGACAGCTGTATTTGCCGGTATTCTGGCGTTTACGATGGTCGGATCGGTTGTAATACGAAAAGTAGTCAGGCGTGGAACAGGAGGGCTTTAGGATGTGGGTAGTAGCAAGTGTCGGGGCTTCCGTATTTCTTTTTACAATTGCATTTCTGGGAAATGCGTCAAGAAAAATGGGGCGACAGACAGATGAAGAGTGGATTTTCAGTAATTTCTATGAAAAAATCTATGACGCTTTTTTCCTGAAGAAAGATCCCAGGGAAATAGCGAGAAAATTGGGAATGTCCCAGGACAAATATATCAAAAACTGCCGGGTTCTGAGAATTGATCCGAGATGGAGAAGAGAAGCAGGAATGAGGATGACCGGTATTATGGCTTTCGGTCTGTCGCTCTGTTTTGCGGTGTTTTTTAGGAACATTGTGGTTGCTGTCATCGGTGTAGGAATCTTTTTCTGTATGGGTCCGTACCAGGAGCAACAGATTGGTGGCAGAGCCAAAGAAAAAAGGAAACGTATGGCAAATGAATTACCCAGATTTATTGATCTGTTTGCAACTGCTGCTCAGATTGGTATTCCAGTGGAATCTGCAATTAAAACTACTGCGAAAGAAATCCCCTGTATAGTCTCTGAAGAGCTGTTAATGGTAATGGCTGAAACGGAAATCGGGGCAAAAAGCTGGCAGAGGGCGTTGGAAGAAGTCGCTCTTCGTTACGATGTTGGTGTTTTTTCAGATTTTGTTCTGGCTCTGGTAGCAGGATATGAGAAGGGAATCCCGATTTCTGAAATCGTTGGACGTAAGTCCATGGAAATCAAGCAGTCCAATCTATTGGAGGCAAAAGAGCGGGCTGCAAAATTATCAAATACAGTTTTGCTGCCGGTAATGGTTTTCAAAATCCTGCCTTTACTGATTATCATGCTGATTCCCATTATGATGCAGATTAATTCAATGTGATTTCAATATCTTTCATATTTAAAATGTCAAAAACAATCAATGATTTTGAAAGGAGGAACATGCTATGGCATATTGGAAACGTTTTTTGTTTGACGAAGAAGGTGCAGAACTGATCCAGTTTGCGCTGGTCATCGCCATTGTTGCGGTATTGGCTATTGCGATCCAGGGAGTTGTAAGCTCAGCGGAGGGAAAGGTTAATGACGCAAAGAACTTAATCGATGGTATTAACATCGGAGGTAGTGGCAGCGGCGGATCAATGACTCCGTAAATATGGATGGCATTACGGCAGTTACAGCGATTGTGACAGGTGCAATTGCTGCAACTTGCGACTGGAGAACAGGCAGAGTGCCAAACCTGCTTACTTTACCAGTGATAACCTTGGGGATATTATATACGTTTTACCATCAAGGTATGGAAGCGGGGATTATGAGATGCATACTGCTCTTTCTTGTCAGCCTGTTAGGAATGGCAGCGCTTATGGGCATGGGAGATCTCAAGCTTATTATGGCGTTTCTCGCAGTTGGGGGTATGGAATTTATGATTTATACTGTGGCGATTGCGTCCGTCCTTCTTTTGCTGATTGAGTTTGCTATTCATAAAAGGGATACTCTGACAGATATGAGAGCAGGGATTTGGTCTTTAATGACGATGGATTTTGATCAAACTCTGGGAACTGGCCGAAAAGTAAAATTTGCACCCTATTTGTTACTCGGTGCAATTGGAGGTGTTGTGATATGCGTGCTGTTTTGAAAAATATAAATTGGCGCAAAGGTGGAGGCGAGCTTCTGGGATTTGCCATGGTACTGCCTGCAATCATGTTGGTATTTGGTGCGATTATCATGGCCGCGCAGCTTGGCCTGGCAAGACAGTCTATTGAGTATACTACATATTCAGCCGCAAGAGCAGCGGTTATCTGCGAAAGTCAAAGTCAGGCACAGCAGGCTGCGGAACTGCTGGTAGAGGATATGGCGCAGGACATTCCGGGAGTGGAACCAGGCTCTGTTTCCGTAAATATCAGAAACTATATGGGGTCAATATGGCAGAAAGGGGGATTGATCAAGTGTACGGTAGAAGCAAAGGTCAATACGATTTCCCCTTGGTCGAACTCAACGGTTGCCGCAGATATCACAATGATGATTGAAAGACCGGCAGTCCCATAGACGAAAGAGGAGGGTGGACAGTGAGAAAGATACAGTGGAAGAAAGGAAACGGTTCCATGCTCTTAGGAGCATTGATCTGCGCATTAGGAATATTCCTGATGGCAGGCGTGGCGGAATCAATTAACCTGTTCCAAGCCTCGGTATATGCGCAGACCAGGGCAGATTTGATTGCTGATGGAAGTGCAGCGTACGGTATGAGCTACGACAATACATTGGATGAGGGCAAGGTGTCACTGATGAGCAGTTTGTTGTTGGCTTCCAGTGCAGACTTCGATAATCCCATTTCTATGAGGCTCAATCATCAGGCAATCGCAGATAATAAAGTCCATGTACAAGTTACAACAGAAAGAGAATTTTGGTTTCCGCGCTCAGGGCAGGAATCTACGTTTCAGGTTACAAAAGAGGCAGTAACACAGGTGATTAGTCCATAAAACAGAAGCAGCGGTCATGGAGATATGGTGATCGCTGCTCTTTTGTATGAATCAAAAATAAGAGCAGTTTCTTTCATATTTAATTTTGTAAGGATGAAAAAGAAGGCAGGAGTTTTAGGGTTAAAGGTGAAAGGAGACAGGATGGATATATGCGACACATTTTTGAAAAGAGGAAAAGAACTGAATGCATTTACACAGCTTGTTGAGGAACTGGCAGAGCATACATATGTAATAGACATGGAAACGGATCAGATTGAACTTTTGCCAGTTCTGGATGTAAAACAGCTGAAAAAGACGTTTTCTTCATCCGGTAAAAACGGAATATCTGGAATGGAGGAGTCAGGTTTTCCAAAGGGCAAAGTTATTTATATGGGGACGATCAGAGATTACTTTTCAAGGAGCCTTCCCACATTGCAGACTCTTTCTCTGGAGGAGATTCAAGGGAAGGGAGGAAGTGAAGAGATTTTTTTGGAGGCGCAGAATCAAAGCCGGCTTTTTATCCGCTACAATGGACAGATGTATTTTACGTCGCCCCGTCTTCCGGAATCGCTTTGTGCCAGAGCAAAGATGTATGGAGATGCAGTTTTCGATCAATCCGTAGAATGGGCGACTTTTGTTATGCACAGGCTGCACAGCGCCCCTCAATCGGTAAAGGCCCTGATTCGGGAACTGCCTCAGAGTGGTATCCGAAAAATCGTGATGATGGGGTCTGCACATTACAAATATATACCGCAGTCCTTTTTTAGGAATACAATTCATATGCTGGAAAAATTAGTTGGTGAACCGCCATGCAGCCGGAGCTGGCAGGTAGACGCTTTTGTAAGTACAGTCTATTTAGAATTTCCGGAGCTGGGACAACGGCTTAGGGAACGGTATCAGATTTGTGAGGAGCTGATTCCGGGGATACGATTGTCAACATCGGATACGTATGATGCCAGTCTATCGGCAAGACCGACATGGAGACTTGAAAACGCTGTTGCGGAGGGTGAAGGTGTTCTCATAAAACACGATGGGAAAGCTTCTGTAAATTCATTACATATAGGGATTAAAACAGAGATTATGGAGCAGTACCCGGTATTCCTTGAGCGTATGAAACACTTTCAAGAAGTGAATGTGATAAATCCAGAATCTGTTTTGTCTCATCTGTTCAGCCAACTGAAGATTATGAAGGCTATAGGAAAGAAACGCACCATCCGTCTTTTGCCGGAAACAGCGGCCCAGATTCAAAATAGTTACAGTGCATATGATTTGATTTTGAATCTGATGAAACTGACGGAGGACTGTACACTGCCGGAGTCACCGGCTCAAAAATTAAAGCGTGCAGTTTATGATGCTGTGTTTTTGGAAGACAAACATTACCAAAGAAAAACAGGCGGGGCAAACCCGCCTGCTTTAAAACAAGGAGGACAGTTATGAAAAAATGTATTATATTCGGGGGAATCCTGTTTTTATTAGTTATAGCAGCGATGGCAGCATATAGTTATCTTGCAGTACCGGAGTATGCGCGCAGTCATCCCGAAAACAGTGAGACACAGATGATTCAGGGATATGATGAGAGGGTAAAAGCAGCTCTGGAAGAGGGAAAAAATTATATCATGGAAGAAAGCGGTCTTGATATTCCATTTTCAACAGATTTACTGCGAACAGTGGAACAGTATTTCTCAACAGATTTAGAGTTTCTGGGAGCAGGACTTTATCGCGGAATGTATGTAGAGACGATCGGACTGGAATTACTTTTAAATCCTGCTGGAAATGTAGGATGTATTCAATTGAGTATAACTGAGCAAGCCGCGGAGTCAGAAATAAAAGAAGCTGTCATAGATTTTGCAGGCTTTATCAATAAAAATCTGGAAGCCAAAGAAAAAGAACTTGTTGCAGAAGAGGCGCTGCCACATCTGCAGGACCTTAAGTCAAAAGAAGAGTATCTCTATTATGGGCATGATACAGGATTTAAGGGGAAGGTGGAGGACAATCAGTTGTTTGTCTGTACCCCATGATTTACAAAGCAATCGGTAGTCAGAATCCATTGACTATCGGTTGTTTTTGCTTTTTAGAGGAGCGGAGTTTCTTCATATTAAATATGTGAAATATACACTGATGGAAGGAGGCCAATAAAGAAATGGGAAAAGGCAATAGAGTAGTATATGTTTTAGTATCCTGTGAGAAAGACAAGCATGGAGAATCAATATGGTGTGAAGGAGTGTATAGATCGGCGGAAGGTGCCCGTAAAGAAATGGAAACTCAATATACACAGAAGTTAGAAAAATTAGCTTCTGAGGTGGGTATGGAGCGTATTCCGGCAGAAAACTATGGGATCTGGCAGGAAAAAGCCAATATCTATGTCGATGGATTTCATACAGACAGCTATGTATGGGAAATATTTAAACGTGTTGTACAAGGAAAACGCAGAAGATTCTTCCACTTTGGGGAATCCTGAGAAGTTACCGGGCGGAGCAGAAGAAAGAAACAGGGAGGAAGAGAATGCAGCTATACAGTGAGTTGTTGAACAGAAATATTGATTTTCCGGAAAAGGAGAGCTCGCCTCATGAAATCCTGGATCATGTGATTCGATATGAGACAGATGCTGAATTTGATTTTGAACCATTTATTTGTGATAATGCGAGGGTTTCTGTCCGCTGTAGGATCTGGGATAAGACTGGAAGAGAGGTAAGAGGGTTCGGAGAGGCTGCAGAAGCGAATCTACGTAACCCGATTGCAAAAAGCTATCCGATAAAAATGGCGATAAAAAGAGCTTTCGACGATGCGGCAGTTTATTATCTGGGGCTTCCGGCAAAAGACTATAAACTTTTGTTTGAGATGGAAGAGCAGCAGAGCAATAAACCGACAGACGAAAAAATTGGTGATCCAGCGGAAAAAGTGCGGGAAAAAGCAACACAGCCAGCACAGGAGCAGAGAAAACCAGTCACGAATTATGAAGATGTCATCATTACAATCGGCCGGCAGAAGGGGAAAAATTATACGGTTGCACAGCTGGCGGAGAAGGATATGGATTCTCTTCTGTATATTGCAAACACATTCCCGAGACAGATTAGCCCCATTTCAGGGCCGCGTCAGGAGCAGGTGGATGCATGCCAACGCTGGCTGAAAGAACATAGCCATACGGCAGGCAAAAATGTAGCATAGGAGGAATGCAGAAATGGAGAAAGCAGAAAACAGACAGCCGAGCTTCTTCTATTGGAGGAGTCAGCGCGCTGTGGATGAGGTGCAAAAAAGACTTGCAGAGTGCCAGAACCTTATTCTGTATGATCTGGAGACAACGGGGACTAACCCCCTCTATCACCGCATTATTGAGATAGGGGCTATCTGGCTGAAGAAAAAGGATGGAAAATTCGTTGAAGAGGACCGACTCCATCGTTATATCCGTCTGCCAGAGTGTCTTGAATTCCCGGAGGAGATTGAAAAATTGACGGGCATTTCGAGAGAACAGCTGGATAAAGAGCCTTATGAGGAGGAATGCCTGGAAGATATTCTGTTTTTCTTTGAAGATTTACCGGTATCGGGATACAACAATATGCGTTTTGACGACTTGTTTTTGAAGCAGTGCTTTTACAGGCATGGGATTGAATGGTGCTGTCAGGATTCTTTTGATATACTTTTAATGGCACGTGACTTTGTGCCATCAGAAAGTGTGGAAAATTTCAAACTGGAGACAATTGCAGACTATTTCGGGATAGAGGCAGAGCATTATCATTCCGCTTTTTCAGATGCCGAAGTCACGGCAAAACTCTTAAATTGTATGATGACATGCTATCAGGAGGGGAAGAGAGCAGATTACCACGGGAATTTAAGACCGGATATAGAACGCATTGCATATTGGGGAAAAGAAGGACAGGAAAATGAGACAGATAAACCGGTGAAACGGATTTACATAGCATTAAAAGAAAATCAAACCAAAATATTTTATGATGTGATTAACGGGGTATGGTACACAGAATCCCGTGATATAGATATGGAATGGCTGGAAGAACGCTGCTGGGAAATACTAGGTGTTTCGACGGAGAAAGAATTTCAGGCTTTTCGGGCAACAAAGAAGGTATAACAATCCCTTTTCCCGAACTATAAAGTAAAGGCGGAGGCAGTAGTCCTTCGCTTTTACATTTTGGGTTCAATATCTTTCATATTTATGAGAGATAGAAGTGAAGGGAGGTGCATTGTGGTGGAGAATATCATATCGTATGTGATCACACTCCTTCTTGTCGGAATTATGATCTATAGTGCGATCCTTGATTTTAGGAAAAGAGAAATACCGATTGAACTTTTCTTATTATTGTTCGTACCTGCAAGTATCACAGGGATTATTCTAAATTCTGGCCCGACCTGGGGTGAGGCCTGTTTCTCGGCATGTTTTGTCGGCGGATGCTATCTGATCATTGCCCGCTATTTCGGCGGTGGTGGAGGCGACGTTATTATGATGGCGTCATTGTCTCTATGGCTGGGATATCAAATCGGTGTGGTGATTTTTGTGGCAAATATGTTATTGATCCTATATCGTCTATTAGAAAAGATGTGGGAGAAAGAGGCGGCAGAGATTGCATATGCTCCGTTCGTTCTGACCGGAGTCATAATCGAGAGAATTCTATATTTTTTGTAGCGAGGAGTGAGAGAGTGAAGTATATTATAAGAGACTCATGGAAGCTTCTCCATCTTTTTTGTGGAGAGCATGGGACGCCGTGTGAACTAAAATTGGAGAGAAGTTCAAGAGGAATCGTCTATTCGTGCCCTTATAGAGGAGAGAACACTTCATGCAATACAAGGATTACCATGGAAGAATATGAGGCAATCCTTACACAGCTCTCCGATATGATCGTACAGGCTGATATGAACGGAGAGATTCTTGATATTACAAATACGACGTGGAAATTGAAAAAAAGAATAACTTGCAAAGTACTGGCTTACGGGCCTGATAAAATTAATGTTTTGGTAAATTGCAGACATTAAATGAGAGAAAGAAAGGGAAACTATGAGTTGGTTTAATCGGATTGGGAAGCGGAAAAAGCAGAGTGAGACAATAACAGACCAGGAGGCAGTGGCATTTGTAAATTTTGATTACTGGAATTATTCCCTTCAGAAGCTGTGTCGCCTGAAACCAGATATTAATGAATGGAAGAAATCTATAGACGAAAACCTGCATATTAAAAAGATTTATTTTTTTGTTGATTTTTCAGTGGACCGTATTCAGCTTGACAAGGAGCATATTTATGAAATAGCGGATGAAGTGGTTGATACGCAGGACGCGGCATTTTTTCATAAAAGAAACATGACCGATGTTATTATGATGAACCGGATCTATCAGTTTTTTATAGAATTTCCGGAAATTAAAAATTATATTATTTTTGCAGGTAGCGGACAGTTTCAGTTTCCGGTCGAGTATTTGCGATATCGGTGTAATAAACGGGTGATTTTATATGGAGTAAAAGACGCCATCAGTACATGGCTGAAAGGTGCTGCCACTGAAATTATTGAGATTCCGGCTCAAAAAGAGGCAGTGACAAAGATTTATGACTTGATCATAGAAGATTTATCTTATGTATCAGATAAAAAATACATTGTTCCTACATTCAGAGGAACAGTGAAGGCGGTTGCCAGTCAATATGAAGTTCCGGAGAATCTTGTGCACGCAGCAATGGCAGAGATGATAAAAAAAGGCCTCATATATAAGGTTGAGCAAAGGATGAGAACAGGAAAAACAATAAACGCCATAAAAGCAAACTGGAAAGCTCTTGAACGGGCAGGAATGTGGCCGCTAAAGGAAACGGTAAAAGAAGAAGCAGATAATCGAAACATGAATAGTTGAAATAAATGATAACCTAACAGGTCGGCAGGATCAGAAGTTCCTGCCGACTTAATTTGTGTTAAAAACATCGGAAATATTGAATGCAATCCATGAAATTATCATAATCATCGCTTCCTGCCGAATAAGGGGTGTTCAACAAGAATTCATAAAGGAATCCATTCTTTAAGTACATAATGTGATAGAACAACGTCTTTTCTCCGGCTTGAGAATTGTAAACAGCCTCGGCAGTCACCTGTTCATCTGCGGCTCCATAGCTTTTTAACATGAGTCCCGGATAGAGCTGAGAGACTTTTTCTGCGTACTGGATTTGTGTAATTCCTGACAACGACGGAAGATCTGTCTGTGATGCTGTGACAGATAGTTGAGAACCAGTTTGCATGTTCGAGGCATTGAATGATGCTCCAGAGGTTTGTGTGGTCCACCCTGAAGGAATGGCGAATTCAAAATTTCCATAGACCGAGTATACCAGAAACAGGTTTTCCGGGATTGAGCGTACTTTATCCCAGTGGAAAGATTCAAAAATGTAAAGTGCGAGTTCTTCGTAAGAACTGGGATCTTCGTAAGATAGAATCAAACGATATTCTGAGTCCAGATCCCACATGACATATTCCCAGGTATAAATAGTTCCTTCCTGATAGGAAAGCAAAAAAGAGCTGGTTGTCAACTTCTCAAAGTAAATAAATGTCAATCCAGACGCCGCAAGTTCTTGTTGGACAGAGCTTTCCGTAGCATTATTGATCTGAGCATTGTATGTGGACTCTTGTAACATCAGGTATGATCCATCCGAGGATAGGAAGGTAACATTTCCGCTTTTCAGGATCTGACGCCATGAGGCAGGATAGGGAAATGACAGGGAGTCTGTTTCATAAATGGACATTTCGGGGATTGAGGATTTGTTTTCGTCCGCAGTGTCCTTTGGGGTATCAATATAGGCCGGTAAGGGGCGATTTATGTATGAGGCAATCGAACACAACAGCAGCACAATAACCGCAGTGACAATCAACCAGTTCTTCTCAGATTTCATTGTAGTCCTCCTTCTTGATATGTTTTGCCGAGATACGGCAGGTACTAATATAAATATGAAGGATGTTAGCCACGTTAATTTCAAAGACTGTGTAGTTGAGATTAGAAACAAGTCAATATCTGACATATTAGAAGGGAGGAGGTGAAGAGATGATCGATTTAAAACAGATCAGAGAACTGGATCTTGAGACAGTTGAACCCGGCCACTTTGTGGAACTGGGAAATGAAGTGGTCCAGGCCTTACGGGCAGAATTAGGAGATGAGGCATTAAAGTCCATTTATGATACGGCCAGGGGAGAAGGACCGGACGGTTTTGGAGAGAGATTTGCAGAAGCGCTGGAGCGCTATACCGATCTGCATGGAGAACTTTTTGACATAACAGAAGCAGCTGCTGGAGAAAGTGATTCCTTACAGGATCAGGGGATAGAAGAGAATATTCAGGAAAGCCTGGAAGATTTGAGGGCTCATTATCAGGAAATGCGGGACACGCATCTGTCGAGAAATATTTTTGTGTCATGGGAGAAACTCAGAGTAGATATCGAGGCCCGCAAGAATGATGAAGTAGGAGCTGACGGCAAATATAAAGTATCAGGAGGAACCATAGCTGTAGATGTATTGGGGATTATCAGAGGCAATATTTTTGAAACACTGCTGGAAGAAGTCCTGCGGGGAATCTTAGATGCGATGTTTCCAGCTGAAAAAGATCCGGTGACGATGGAAGAAGATGTGGACAGCATTGTAGACGAAACACCCGATGTAGGTGCAGACTCTGTCTTTATGGATCAATTTGGTGTACAGGATTCCGGATTTGTAGAGAATTCGGGTGAAATCGATCGTGAAATGGTATCGACAATGCGTTCGGTCAATCCACTGTATGGTCAGCATTTCGGATTCGATATGACGAAAGATGCAATACAGAACGGTTCCATGAAGATATGGAGAGGGGGCTTCTATCAGAATATTGATACTGTGATAAATGGAGAAGTGCGGACGGCGGGTGTTCCGAGAATTAGCATGGTAGAACTGGGGCAAAACCTTTATCATGTTTCTCCGTTTGGCAGAGTATTGAATTCGGAAATACGTAATCCAAAAACAGAAATCCCCATTGGGAATACCATAGCTCGATTGGATATTGCTTCGGGACAGAGGCGGGAAGTATTTGAGGCAAAGGCAGCTGAGCTGGGGTGTACTTTGGAGCAGCTCAAGGAACATTATACAAAAGAGGTAGAAGCGGATTTTGTTGAAAGGACCGAGAAAAAGCTAAGCGACCATGAAATATATCTGAAGGATACGGTTCTTCCGGAACTTGAGCAGTTAATAGACGATTTTGAGAAAGACCATTTTTTCATCGAGAGCCGAGAAGCTGCGATAAAAACGGAATTGGAGTCTCATCTGCAAAATCCTGAAGATGCGGATAAACGCCAGGAATTAGAAGCAAAACTTGAAAAAGTTTCGGAGCTTAAGTCAGCTATTGAAGAAGGGATATCCAAAGCAGAGGACAGAGAAGCTGCCATAAAGGATACAATAGACAAGTATGAGGACTGTAAAGAAGCATTACATGTTCCGGGAGCGGATGTAGAAAGCCGATATATGCTTGTATCGAATATAGAAAAGGATTCCGCGGGGCGTACAGAAGTAGATGAATATGTACCGAAAGATGTTGAAAAGGATATTCAAAATTTTCTGGATACCGAAAGAGATGCTTTTGCTGAAGATATTGAACGATATAATGAGGAACATCCGGACAATCAACTCATAGAGAAAGATGGGAGCTACTACAATCGCTATGGAATATCTGAAACAGGAGACTATGATCCGGAAATGTGCGATGAATCTGAGCGCCCAGAAACAGAGGATGCAGACGAACTAAGGGAATATATCAGTATACATGAGGAAGATGGATTTTCAGAATTCAAAGAGTATCTGCAAGATTATAAATCGGAAGATGTGGAAAGCCCGGAAAATAGAGATGTTGAGTCTGACCGAAAAGCTGAAGAGCAAGACAGCGACAGAGGAGATCCGGCGGAAAAAGAATCCTCCGAAGTTGGAAATGATGAAAGGGAAGCCGGTGACACCTCAAATCATGATATGGAGATAACTGAGGAGTCCGAGGAGCGGAATGAAGATGTAGAACAGAAGAAAAAGAACGAAGAAGGAGGATTTGACGGAGATATACCAGATATTGAGGCGGAAGAAGTGCAGGAAGTGCAGGAAGATCAGGAAATCCCAGACACTGTAGAGGAGCATGAGGAACAAAAGGTTGATCCTACGGAAGCTGCCATTGGTCAGGACGAGATAAGTAAAAGCGGTGGGGAAGAAGAAAAAGCCGATGATGAGGACGAGGAGGGAACAGAGCGCAAAGAAGAGGATGTCTATGATGATATCATTGACGGATTCCGTGAATATCTTGATAATGATACCTATTCATTCGGTGGAGATCTGGTAGACAAAGTTCAGGATGTTGATGTTCAGGTGGTAGACCGACTGATGAGTACTGCGCTTAGCGAGCTGTATATGGAAACAGATATGTCGGATAACGCCAGACTTTTCTCATTGACGGCGGAGGTGGCAGCATATTCTGAAAATGGGATCATGCCTTCTATAGAAAATCTGGTTGAGGGCTTGCGGGAAAATGGAATGACAGACAGTGATATCGCAATGACGCTGGAAGATATGGAGCCTTATATCATTAGAGGAATGGACGAATTGGTTACGATGTCCGCAGATGATGTTGAACAGAGGACGATCCGTATTGGAGATGATATCTGGACTGTCACCAATGACTCCATTGTAAATGATGTGACCGGGCAGGAAGAAGATCCAAATGATCTGGTTGATTTGATTGTGAAATCTGTCAATGATATCTATGGCGATGGCGTAGGAGATGTGGCAGCAGAGCAGGCAGTCAGCCAATTGGATGAAAGTACTGGAAAGGGAATTGATTTTCTTGACGTGTTCTTTAACAGCAGTCTGGAAAGCACCCTGCAGGATATGATGGAGAAGTTAATACCGGATGGATTGCCAGATACTTTTGAGGGAGTGGTTGAGTCGGATCAGTCCATTGAAAGCATGACGGAAACAGAACAGCCGGAGTGGAGTGAAATACCTGAAATAGAAGACTGGGATACGATGGAAGATATAGATGGTGTAGGAATTGAAGATTTGTAGTCATACGCAGGGTATGATTTTTGCATACAAATAGTCTGTCATAGTTTTACATAGTGTGAACTTTTAAAGCAGCTCTGGGAAGGGCTGTTTTTCAATTCGCTGATTTACAGGCATATTTATAATGTAAAAGAGATGACGAAAGGAGCAGACAGGATGAAAATCGGGCATATTAGGATTACAGATTTCAAAGGTGTGAGGAAATTTCAGATGACTCCGGCTAAGGTAAATATCCTTGTAGGGGCAAACGGGACTGGAAAGTCAAGTGTTTTGCAGGCAATACGATACGGAATTACCGGGAATGCCCCGTCAGAACCTATAGCAGGCGGATGTGACAAAGGAGTGGTAGAACTTCAGTTTCCGGATATCGGAACTCTTACAAGGACAGTATCGTCAGGAAGAAATGAGGTGAGGTTAAACGGAAAAGTAACTACACAGAAAAGTATCAGTGAGCTTTTAGAGAAGAGAACCGGAACCTCTTCTACCACTGCAGAATTGATGACATCAGCAGAGGCTCTGTCCAATTTAAGCAGCGGGGAATTATCGGCATATCTGATGGAAAACAACCTGTTGGCTGTAAAAGTGAAATGGGAAATGTTGCTTAGTTTTTGTAACATGACATCAGCTGGTGAGGCATTGCTCAAAAAGCTGCTCCCCGGTGCTGAGATCAATCTGGGGGATATTGATCAGATTTGGAACCAAAGCAAACGTCAGAGAAGGATACTGAAACAGGAAATACAGGAAACATCCATGCGGATGGGAACAAAGACGATTCCTATTGAAGAGTCAGCAGAACAGGTTGAGGATAGCATGAAGCAGCTGCTGGAAGAACAGGGGGAACTGCAGGCCGGGGTAAAGTCTTATGAAGCAGCTAAACGGGAGAGAGAAAGAGTACAGAGGGAAATACGCGAGAAAGAAGCAAAACTGGGTGATGATCTTGAAAAACCAGACGAGAATATGATACGTCAGGCTGAAAATGAGATCAGGAGGCTTGATCAAGAAATCATCAATCTGCAAGGGGTAGTCACGACGATAAAGACCAACGGAAATAATATGTATAAGATTCTGAATGGGCTTTCGTCTGACACTTGTCCTATTTCGCCAAAGCTGAAGTGCTCTACTGACAAAACTTCTATTAAAGCCGAACTGCAGACGGAAATAGATAATCTTATGAGGGAATATACGAAACAAAAGGAACGGGTAACTGAACTGGACAGGCAGAAGAATGAATGGTATCAGACGAAGAACAGATTGGAATCCCAGATGAGGAACTATCAGGTAAGAAAGTCGCTGGAAGAACAGATTGCATACCTGCGGGAACATATGCCGGAAGAGCGGAAAATGCCCTCGGCAGAAAGAATAAAAGAGATTGCAATCCAGATAGAGGAAATGAATAAGAAGAGGGCAGCTATTATCCAGAACATGACAGTGGAAGAACATAAGTTAATCGTTGAAGAAAAGAAAAATCAACTGAATGCTTATGAGGAACTCGTCCGTGAACTGGATCCGCGAAAAGGAATCCGGCAGAAGATTCTGGAGAGAAGCCTGAAACCTCTTGAGGATTATTTTAATCTGAGTGTGAGAAAAATTCTCCCTAAATACAAGGTTCGTTTAGACTGCAGCGATGGGTTCAGAATTGAGCTCCTTGACGGAGATAAGGTGTATGATGCATCAAAGTCAGCTTCCAGTGGAGAAAGAGCGCGGATCTGGTTTGTTCTTATGGATTTGATTAACGCATTATCCTCTTACAGAATATTAGTATTTGATAATACAGATGGAATGGATGCGGATGCTTTAATCAGTTTCTTGGATATGCTGAGCTCTCCGGATTTACAGCAGCGGTACGATCATATTTTTGTTTCTGTCATAAATTACAAAGAAGTGATCGAATATCTGACGCAGAAAAAAGAGTTTTCTGTTATCCAGATTGCCTCGGATCAGTTAAAGGAAGCTGCGGCGGCGTGAAATAGGAACAATGGAGCTTTCAATATAGTAGTTTTTAGGAGCTGCAATATCTTTCATCTTTATTATGAAAGGCAGGGACCGATAAGGAGCTGCCTAAATAATTAAGAGGAGGATCAAGATATGAGCAACTCAATGGAAAACTCAGTTTCGTATCGGAAGGCACTGATCAATGAGAACAGCGTGCAGATGACGGGGACAGTCATCCACCTGTTCCACGTGCCGGGAACGGAGACAGTGGTAATGTCATTAGCTACCTCCGCAGGAGGGAGCCGTAGTAATTACCCGAAAATAACGTGGTATGGAGATCTGGCTCAGGAAGTGCTGGCCTCGATTTCAGAGAAAGACAGGGTATCACTGCTCGGTACCGTGCAGACAAAGCGGTATGACCGAACCGGAGGAAAAACTATTTATCGGCAAAGTTTTGTCGGTGCAGGAATAACTCGTGCATTAAAGAAAATAGAATCCCGGTTTGGTCTGGAAGAAGCCAGAGGCGAGTATGTAGATGACGAGAATGAAATACGACTGGCCGGCACAGCATTTCACATTTTTAAGGTGCCGGACAAAGATATTGTTATTCTGACGGTCAGGACATACACCAATGGACATGTTAATATGCCGAAAGTTACCCTGTTTGGAAGAAACGCTCAGTACGTCCTTGAAAACATCCAGGAGAACGACCCGATCTGCGTTATCGGATATGCGTATACAAACAGAGTAGAAAAGGCAGACGGTACGCCTGAATACTATGAAGGAATTACCTGTACCAGCATTTCACCGGCGCCCACTTTAGACGAAGAGGGTTAAATGTCGAATTTATCGCCGTATCCAGTGCAAAATGTGGATACGGCGGTATTTTTATGTTATGGCTGTCATTCAGAAGCGGCAGATCCAGACATATTAAACACGAACAGAAGTGAAGAAAGGAGAGACGTGAATCAATATGATATCAAAAGAGATGCTTCAAAGAGGCTATGATAACGGCGTTGTCAAGCTGATTTCGAGTCCGAATGAGGATGGCGTGGTCTGCAGTATTGGAGGGAATTGGTTCTATTTTGATGGAACTATGGCAGAGGATGCCACACCGGAGTCATATGCGAAGATGATTCCAAAGCAAATGATTTTGGCAGAAATATTTGCTGTCTTACAGGACTTTTATAAAGATGGAGAAGAATTACGGGAAGAGTATGACTACTATGAAGCAGTATTGATCGAGCAGGGATGCTGAGGAAAAGATGACTTTTAGGAGGGATAGACATGAAGAGACTATGGGGTAGATTAGGAATGGAAATAATTCTGGATGATGAAGAGTACGCTGCAGTGCTGAGTGAAAATGAAAATTCACAACAGATTTTGATATCTGCTATCGAAGCAAAGAGAGCAGTCTTGAATGGGGAAACGTATTTCCCCAATCAGTATGCAGTGAATGATACTGGTTATGACAATCCGGATGATGATCTGAGTTTTACTCTATATGATGAAGATGGTATGGAAAAGATAAAAGCGTCTTTTCTGAAGCGTCCATATAGGAAACATGAAATTGTTGCCAGAGATAATCCGGAAGAAAAGATTGTGGGGATTATTACATTGAGTATATACGACATTATTTGGCATCATCCTATGGATTTCAGAACTCTGATCAATGAGAAAATGACAGAAGATGTACTGCTTTTAAATCTTACATTTCAAATTATTGGATTTCAGAAAGAAGATTTATTCATGTACGTTACAGGCGAGCCGACACTGGGAGATATAAGTGAATCAGAGTAGAGGGAAGAACCCTCAGATCCGATATTTATTGCTCGGATGCCAGCGACAAGTGAAAAAGGGGGACATAGTATTAAATGATATTTGATATGGAAAACTTGGTAAGATTTGTAGATACATCAGGAAATACGCTCTTCTATGCAAAGAATGGTGAACGAATTATTCGTTTTGGAGCAGATGGAAAAGAGGAAGCCCGATTGGTAGTTGAAGGATTTGGTGATGGTTACCACATGAGACTTGGAAGCAATGTATATCACAATATGCAGCTGGCAGAGAATATCAAGCTTCAGGGAGGATATTTGAGACCGGAGCATTATCCGATTGAATTGGAATATTTTGAAAAACGGTATTTTGATCGAGAGGCATATCAAAAACATAGGGCTGCATATTACCTGTTGACAGAAGTCAGCGGGATAGATTACGTCTATCCGGCGATTTCAGTGTCCCTGTTACATCCGGACACAGAGAAAAGAGTGTGCCTCATTGAAAAAGGGACTGAAAGGCAGTTTATGAGTATTCCACAATTAATAGATTGGTTTGAAAAATATGATGTCTCTCAATATGTGAAAGGACAGGTGATGGACTTCATAAAGGCATGGACAACAGAAATATGGCTGTAGAGTTTGGAGGGAAATTAATAATGGCAGGAGATTATAGGGAAAAGATCAGGAAGTTGTTAGCGCTGGCAGAGAGCCCAAATGAACATGAAGCAGAAGCCGCGTTAATTAAAGCACACCAACTTATGGCGGAACACGGATTAAACGTGAGGGACCTGCGTGAATACACCTCTCAAACCGTGAAAAAAATCCTAACGAACATAGGATACACGAAGCGGAGAGATCCTTGGATCGTTCTATTATCAGGAATTTTGGCAACGAATTATTGCTGCAAGGCATATGTCAGCCGGGAAAAGTACAAGGAGACAAAGTACATAGGTTTTATTGGACTGGAGGAAGATCTTAACATCTGTATAATCGTTTTTAAATATGCCGTGGATTGTATTACCTCGGGCGTGAGGCGAGTAAAAAGAGAAAACAAAAGCTATCCGGTTCGAGAAAGACGGGAATTTATGAACGGATATGCATATGGGTATGTACATGGAATTAAGAATGTTCTGAACCGACAGGCAGAAAAAGCAACAGAAACTGATATTTCCAGCGAATTAAATCAGGCTGAGGAGTCGGAGCAGAAAGACAACATTGGACAGAGTACAGAATTATCAGGTGCAACACGGAATAAGAGAAACCAGCCGGCCGTATACGATGTATTTGTAGACAGGGAAAATTATCTACGAGGTTACAAAGATGGCTGTAAATTTGATCCGGATAGGAGATTAGCTGCTGCGGATAGAAATATAATTTTGCAGGAGAAGTTGAAATGAGAATATATGAGCGACTTACACCATTAAATGCACGGGAGAGAAGATCTGCTGAGAAGCACCATACATTGTTGACTACATATATTAAGCGCCATAATCTGGATTTAAGAGAATTTTATGATGTCTGTGTTTTCGGCTACCTGAAAGCAGTAAAGCGTTGGTTTTCAAGATCAGATCTGCATGTTTATAAATTTGCCATAATAGCAAACAAGTAGAGATCAAGGGCTTAGGCGTTACGACAGAAAAGAGCTGGGAGAAGAGGGAGCATCTGGTAGTGTAAAAAACTTTGTGGCTTTGGTAAAAAATGGCTCCTTTTTGGTAAG
>ERZ1643246.76-NODE-76-length-124067-cov-8.854006_pt1 | contig 124067 bp, 113 predicted proteins | sample MGYA00579265_ERZ1643246 | MGnify/ENA primary metagenome ERZ1643246 (study PRJEB29033, sample SAMEA4952261) | chicken gut metagenome | biome: Broiler Chicken; feature: Gastrointestinal Tract; material: Caecum | place: Ireland | collected 2018 | study: Broiler...
TTATCCACTCCGGAAGAATCAAAGACATCCTTACACACTAAAAAGGGAAGAGCCGGAAAACGAAGGCGACTATGCGTGGATCGCCGATTCACTCGACCGTCGCCAACACCGCTGGATGTGCCGCCTGACGCAGCGCGCGCACCGTGCGATCGAGGCGCTCGCCGCGCTGCAGCAGCGCACGGTGTCGCTGTCCGGCGCACAGGTCAACTCGATCATCATGGAGATCGAGAACGCGCGCAAGGAGCTCACCGTCAATGTGCACGAGCGCATCGAACTGCTTGAGCAGGAGATCGCGGAGCGCCGTGCGCAGATCGCTCAACTGGAGCGCGACGGTGTGCAGGAACGACCGACCCCCGAACAGGTCTCCGACATCATCAACGTCGTCTACAACACCTTGCGCGGTGTGCCGGTGGATTTGCGTGAACTCGTGATCGCCGAACGCGACAGCGGCGACGCGCTGCGTCGGCAGATGGACAACGGGTCGATGAGCAGCGACGACATGCTCGCCTACTACCACGAGGAATACGAGCGCACCTACCATCAGAGCGACGAAGGGCGGCGGTTCAATGACGCGTTCCAGGTCATGTTCGCCACCGACAGGCGCGCGCAGCTCGACGGGGCGCTCGCCGACATCGCCGGCAGTGCATGGCTGCATGACTCGGCGGACGACCTCATGGCCGTGGTGGGCCGCGAGCTCGACGACATCTACAGTGGCATCGACGCGGTGCGCGACCAAATCCGCCTGACCGACGGAAAGCGTCAAACTGCTCGTGCGCCAGCACACTGACATGCAGTTCCGCACCATGTCACGCCAGCTCGCCGCGCTGTTCACCACGCTGTCCGGGCGTGCCGCAGCCAAGGACCATGCGAAGTATGGCATCGGGCTGTCCACCGCCACGATGCCGACGCTCGCCACACGCGCCCGTGAAACACCCGTGAAAACCACAGCTCCCGCGTTGCAGACACACACGGACGCCGATGCATCCGCACTCGACCTGCATGGCATCGTCGCCACGGGCGGACCCCGCATCGCCCACATGGTCGCCCTCATCGCCGAGCATCCGGTCATGCGCGAAGGCGCGGTCGACATGGCGGCCAGTTTCAACCGATTGCCTAGGGCTGAGTGCCGTGAGAGCGAGATCGTGGGCTTTTTGAGCTATCTCGGCGGCGGTGGATCCGGCGAAAGCATCTGGCATTGCGCGGCGCCCGATGGCGCCGATCGCGCATGGGTCACGCGTAGCGTGCTGGTGAGCCCAGGGGAGCTCAACGAGTTCCTGCAGGAGTCGACGCACACTGGGCAAGGTGGAGCACCACATCGGGAAAGGACACGGCATGACGCAGACGACGAATGACGATCAGGGGATCGTCTCCGCATCGGTCACCGCGAGGGATAGCCATGTGGTCGAACAGACTGTCGACGAGATGGGCGTGGCGGACGTCTCGAACCCGTTCGCGCTGTTCGACGGCGACGACGGCGACATGCCCGAGCCTGCACGCGAGGCGGCCATCGCGCTCAAACGCAACCGTGCAATCACCGGCGAGATGTTCCGGCAGGCGATGGACTACTTCGGCCATGTGAAGCGTTCGCTCAACAACGACATGCTCGTGCCGGTCGTCGACACGTTCTACAAGGTGATGTACGCCGAACCTGCCGCACCCAGCCAAGTGCGCATCCGTTCATTGAAGAACCGCGCGTCGCTGAGCGCGCGTGAGGCGGTGCTGCTCACCGCATTGCGCCGCAAGGTGCTCGAATACGAGAACGTGGGTTTGGAGGCGAGCCAGTGGGTGATCTCGAAAGAGGAGATCGTGCAGCTCATGTCGACCGGCGCCGGGCCGCTCGCAGGCCGCAACAGCGAGGAGTCGGTGAACCGGCAGGTGGAGCCGCTCATCAACGCGATGCGCACGAACCAGTTCCTTGAAGAAGTGGAAGACGAGGAGGGCATCTACCGCATCACCACTCTGGTGCCGGTCGTGCTCAGCACACAGCGCATCGGCGACTGGATGGCTGCGGCTGACGAACCCGGATCCACGCCAACGGACCAGAACGAACCCGCCACCACCCCTGACGACGATGCACAAGACGTGAAGCAGGAGGAGCTATGGTGAACGCGCGCATGACGGAAGGCCTCTACGGGCAGATCGAACTCAACCCGCCGCACTGGGTGCTGCAGGAACGTCAGCTTGTCAACTGGGGGTCGTACGGCGGCTACCACACCTTCGATCCCTCCACGATGTTTGACGGCACCGTCACCCTGCTCACCGGGCAGAGCGAATCGGGCAAATCCACGCTCGTCGACGCGCAGGTCTCGCTGCTGTACCCCACGGGCGCCGCATTCAACAAGGCCTCGAACGCCGGCCGTTCCGACCGCAGCGATTACTCGTATCTGCGCGGCCAGCGCGGCATCCGCAACGACAACGGCCATGACGAGCCGGTGTTCCTGCGCGGCATGACCGACGACGGCGAGCCCTATGCGGTGTGGGGCGCCATCGTGGACCGGTATGAGGACACGACCGGCGGCGGCACGCTGTCGATCGCGAAGTTCATGACGCTGCCCGCCGGCGGCAGGAGCGAGGACGTCGACAAGTTCTTCCTTGTGAGCCGCGACCCGATCGACCCGCGCCTCATGGACGACTACCGCGACGACGTGTTCTCGGTGCCGCTGTTCAAACGCGTCTACCGCACCGCCACCGTCTACCGGCAGGCGAACCTGTTCCACGAAGACGTGTGGAGCCGGTTCGGACTGACCGAATCCGCATGCCGCCTGCTGCACCGCATGCAGGCGTCCGACGCGCCAAGCCAGCTCGACGACATCTTCCGCAAAGGCGTGCTCGACGAGCCGTCCGCGCTCAACCGCGGCCGCGCACTCATCGGCGACTACACGCAGTTCAGCAAGAACTTCACCGCGATCGAGCGCAACCTGCACCGAGTGGACCTGCTCGAACGCATGGCGGACAAGCACATCCGCTACATCGATGAACGCAAGCGCATGGAGACCTTGCGCGCCGTGGACCCCGGGCGCGAGGGCGGTGCCGAGACGCGTGACGCGTGGCTCGGCGCGCGCGTGCACGAATGCATCGCGCGCGTCGCACCCACGTATGAGCGTGGGATCGCCGAAAACCAGACCAAGGTCGCATCCGCGCAGCGCGATGTGGACAGGCTCGACGCCGAACTCGAGACGATCCGCGAACAGAAGAACGGCCACGGCGGCGACCGCCTGCAGCGGTTGCAGGAACAGCTGCGCGACGCCGAGCGCGAGCGCGAGCGCATGGCTGCGCGCATCGAACGCCTCGTGCCGCAGTTCACCAAGGCCGGACGCACGGTGCCGGGGACGGCGAGCGCATGGCAGGCGCTCGCCGAGGAGGCCGTGGAGGTCAGGGACGCATACGATGAGCGGCGCAAGGAGATCGACGCGCTGGCGTACCCGCTGCAGGAGCGGTGCAGTGCGATGCGCCGCGAGGCGAAAGACCTGCAGGCGGACATCGAGCGCAAACGCCGGTCGCGCACACGCATCACCAAGGAGATGGCGGACGCGCGCGCGATGATGGCGCAGGCGGCCGGGCTCGAACCGGAACAACTGCCGTTTGTGGCCGAACTCATGGATGTGCAGGGCGGCGAGGAGCGGTGGCGCACGGCGATGAACGTCGTCTACGCGTCGCTCGCACCCGTCATCCTTGTGGACAAGCGGTATGAACACGGATTCGCGCGCGCGATCAGCCAGATTCCGCATGCGTCGATGGCACGCCGCAACTGGCAGTTCGTGGATGTGCAGCAGGACTACCATGGCGAGCCACGCGAAGGCTGGATGTCCGGCAAGCTCACGTTCAATGAGGAATCGCCGTTCGCCGACTGGGTGAGGGCGCGCGTGGCGGATGCGCGGTCGGACGCACGGTGCGTGGCGCACATCGACGACAGCGACGTGCGCACGCGCCAAGTGCAGGAGGACGGCCAGATCAAGGACGGCGCGCACGGCAGCCACGGCACCAAGAATATCAACCAGGTCATCGGTTTTGTGACGGAAGGCTACCTGCGCGAACTCGCCGATGAGCTTGAACAGCTTGAGCAGGAGATGGACCGCACGAACCAAGAGATCGAGCGCATCGGTGCACGCAAAGCCGAGCTTGAGGCGCAGCGTGACCTTGCGCAGGCGGTGTTGGGCGTGGATTGGACCGACATCGACGTGCAGTCGGCGGACGCTGGCATCGCGATGCTGCATGACGAAATCGAACGCATCCTCGCCGACCCGGCCCTCGCCGAACTCGAGGCGCGCGAGCGGGAGTGCAAGGTCAGGCTCGCCGACGCGCGCAAACACCTCGCGCGCGCCGAGGACGAGCTTGCGGGGGCGAAGCGCGCGAACAGGGCCGCGCGCGCATGGCTCGACGCGCACGGCGACGAACAGCCGACGGCACTGAACGAGGCATGCGTGGAGCTGCTCGAGCAGACGTTCGACGGGTATTTCGGGGCGGGGACCAGCGACGAGGAGCGCGCCACGCGCATGCTCGGCCTCGATGCTGGTTCGCGTGTCCCCGGGCATGGCGCAACAGACGGCACAGGGGTGAACGCGACGCTGCGCGCGCTCGGCAAACACGCCGAGAAAGCGGTGCACGCGCGGCTCGAGGAATTGCGCGGTATGTGCGAGGCGCGCAAAAGCGAGTGCGAGGCGGCCATGGCCGGGTACATCGAACAGTTCATGCCCAACGACGACCGTGTGAGCGCGGATGTGGAGAATTTCCAGGTGTTCGAGCATGATCTGCGCGAACTCAACGCGAGCACGATCCGCGCATCCGCGGACGAGGAATACTTCCACAGCCTCGAGAAGATCCATCAGGACCTCATGCAGCTCAACACGGCGTTGGACGCCGACCGGTCGAAGATCATCGAACAGATCGGCAAGATCAACCGCCTGCTCGAACGCTATCCGTTCGGCGCGCGGCGCGGCCGGCTCTCGATCGTGCCGCAGGTGAGCAAGTCAGACCCGCAGTTCCTCGCCGCGTTGCGCGCACGGCTCGCGGACCTCAACGCCTACCAGCAGCAGGGACGCAAAGACATCGAACGGTGCAAGCAGCTGTTCGCGGCATGTGCGCCCTTCGTGGAGCTCGTCAAGGAGGGCTTCGACGAGTTCGCGGCCAACAAGCGGGGCAACGCGAACCTCGATCCGCGCCGCCGCTCGCGGTTCTTCGGCGAGGTCACCGACCCCGACGGCACCGTGGAGCGCATCAATTCGACCGGCGGCGGCTCGGGCGGCTACCTGCAGGAACTCACGTCGTTCGCCTACGGCGCTGCATTGATGTATCTGCTGGCGAACGACAACGCGACCGAACCCTCGTACGCCACCGTGTTCCTGGACGAAGCGCTCATCAAGGCCGACGGCCAGTACACGCGTCGCGCGTTGAGCGTGCTGCCCGGTCTTGGGTTCCAGGTGATCGTCTCGGCGCCGGAGGCGAAGACCGGCGAGATCATGGCCTCGGCGTCCAAGATTGTGGTGGCGCGCAAAGACCCCGAAAACGGGCTGACCGAATTGCGCGAAGCGGTGCTTGGGACCGGCGATGACCACGCCAGCTGACATCGCGGGCGCCATCACGCGCCGCGTGGAGAAGCATCTGCATGACGTGCAAGGGTGCTGGCCCCACGCGTTCCCGGTGCGCCTTGGGACCCAACGGGAGCTCGAAGCCGACCCGGTCGGCACGTTCGATGCAGACAACGCCGTGCGCGCATGGGCCGAGCGCCACGGCTGCCGGATCGAGACGGTGACGCGGCGCGTGGGCACGCCCGTCGACCTCGTCGCGTGCGTGGTCGTGCCGGACGAGGCCACGGCGTTGCGCGCCGCCGGGCGTGAGGTGCGCGCACGGCGCGAACTGGCGGTTGCGCGGATGCGCATGGTGTGCTCCCGGTTCGGCGTGGATGAGGCACAGGCGATGGCGATCGTGAAGATGCTGAGCGGCGAATCCGACGTGGATTTCGAGCTGTTCGTGCACGCCGCGCAGTGGTTCGCCACGCACCGCGACCTGATTGCGGGCATGACCGCCCGCGAGGTGCCATTGCCCGGATTCTCCGCGAAGTGGCTCAAGGCGTCGCGGTCTGTGCGCCGGCGTGCGATATGCGCACTGCTTGGCTGGAGCGAACTGCCGCTGCGCGAACGCCCGGGCGAACTGCGCTACCGTTACCTCGACGAGGCGTGCACGGCGTGGCCCGAGCGCCTCGCCACCGAACCGGTGCAGGCGCCCGAAATGCCGGTCGATACGGTGCTGGTTGTGGAAAACAAAGACACCTACCAAGCCATGCCGGCCATGCCGCGAGCGCTGTGTGTGTTCGGTTCCGGTGCCGCGGTGTCGCGCCTGCGCACGTTGCTGCCATGGTGCATGGATGGCGGCGTGCGCGTGGTGTATTGGGGGGGTATGGACGCCGATGGGTTGGAGATCCTCGCGCGGTTGCGCGCAACCGGTGTGGCCTGTGCGAGTGTGTGCATGGACCGTGAGTCCTACGATGCATATGCGCAGTTCGGTACCACGTTGGGTGCCGACGGTTCGCCGATTCCCCGGCGTAAGCCCAAAGAGGGCCTGTGCCTCACGGATGAGGAGGCTGCGCTCTACCGGGCGCTGTGCACGGGCGCGCTGCCCAACCCCCGCGTGGAGCAGGAACGGATCCCCATCGCACAGGCCCTGGCCCGTCTCTGAGGGGATGGGAGGCGCATGTCGTCTTTCGACGACACGTCTGCCATGTTTCATACAGAAAACTTTGTTGTGAGATGCATGTTGCTTTGGAAATATTTCGGTAACCGGCCATTAAGCTGCCGGTGACCATTCGTTGCGCTCACGGAAACGCCTCTTTCTTAGCGTGAACTGCGGTTCCACTCAACGGTCGGTGCCCGCCGGCCTTGATCACGTGGACACGGAGTAGAAAGAAGTTTTCCGTATGCACATGCACAACGAATCCTCCCCATCCATGCGCGGCCGGCGTATCGCGGCCATCGCCTCCGCGGCGGCGCTCATCTGTTCGTTCGGCGCGGTCGGCGCCGCCCCCGCATTCGCAGACACTTACTCGAGCGGCCTCGTGGCCACGGCTGAAGGTGCCGTGACGCGCGGCACGATTCCCGCCGGCGCGCTGAGCGTGGTGAACTTTGCGCCGAAGTGGGGCGACAAGCAGGCGAACAAGACGAACATGCTCGCCACCATGGAGCAGGCGCATGCCAACGGCGTGAAGATGATCGTGTTTCCTGAGATGTCGCTCACCGGGTACGTCTCGTCGAGCGATCCTGAATCGCCGGCATACCGCATGGCGGTGTCGCAGGCGGAGACCACGGCCAGCCCCATCACGCAGGAGATCGCAGCCAAGGCCAAGGAATACGGCATGTGGGTGGTGTACGGCACGCCCGAACGCATCCCTGGCGACGATGACCACGCGTACAATTCCGCGTTCGCGATCTCGCCCGAGGGCAAGGTCAGCAGTTACCAGAAGATCGCGCCGGTCGAAGGCGCTTGGGCCACGCCAGGCACCACGCCGGTCATCCTGCAGACCGAATGGGGCCTGATGGGCCTGAGCATTTGCTACGACACCTATGCGAACCCCGAGATCGAACGGTACTATGCCGCCCAGGGCGTAGGCTTGTTGGTGAACCCCACCGCCACGTCGCGCAGCTACACCGACATCGACGGCGATGGCGTCAAAGACGGCAAGGGGTGGGAATGGTACTACCGCAACCGCCTCGAATCCATCGCCTCACGCGACGGCCTGGTCATCGCGAGCGCCGACCTCGTGGGTCCCGACGGCTATGCGGATGAGAGCGGCAAGCAACCCTATGATTTCCCCGGCGGCAGTGTGATCCTCACCGGGTCGTTCGCCGGTGCCAACTACGCGGCCGGTCTCAACGAGGACGGCAGCATCGCCGTCGGCACCGAAGGCGCGCTGACGAACGCGAAGGACCTGCGCCTGAGCACGCCGTCCACCACTCAGGTGGCCAACGACTTCCACCCGGATTATTACGCCAAGTGGTACGGCGAGCTCGCCGACCGCAAGGATGCCGGTGAATCGCTCAGCTATTCGTTCGGCTCCACGGACGGCCCCAAGGTGGCGGTGGCCAATGTGAGCGGTGTGTGGGCCGACAAGGCCGCGAACACCGAGATGATGGCCAAATACGCCGAGCAGGCGCATGCCGATGGCGTCGACTTGCTTGTGTTCCCCGAAACGGTGCTCACCGGCTACGACAGCACCGACCCGAAGGGTGACGCCGACGCCCATTCGGTGAACGCGGAGGTGAACCGTGTGCTCGCGGCGAGCGACGATTACATGCAGGTGCTACTCGCCGAAAAGGTCAAGGGTGCCGACGGAGACACGACGCGCGGCGAATCCGTGCAGCGCATGGCGCAGCTGGCCAAGGACTACGGCATGTACATTGTGTTCGGCCTCGCCGAAATGCCCGACGGCGGCCCGATCGTGGACGGCGGCGTGAAGAAGGTCTACAACTCCGCCGCGATCTGCTTCCCGGACGGCCACACCGAGTCGTACCAGAAGATGCACCGCGCCGGCTCCGAGGAGACGGTCTGGTCGGTGCCGGGCAACACCCCGGTCATGTTCGAGATGCCCGAGTGGACCGGCAAGGACGGCAGCGCGCTCAAAGCCGGCGTCAACATCTGCCGCGACGGCCACTTCTACCCGGAACTCGGCCGCTACTATGCGGCGAGCGGCGCGGAACTGCTCATCCACCCCACAGCGACGGGCGGCAACCCCTGGTACCGCGAAACACGCATCGGCAGCTACACCGACCGTGACGGCATGGCCGCGGTGACCGCGAACCTGTGGGGCCAGGACGGCTATCCGATCGACTCCGACGGCAAGCCGATCTACTCCGTGGACGCCAATGGCAAAACCGTGAGCTCGGGCAAAGACGTGGCCGGCTACAACTACTCGGGTGTGGGCCGTGACTCGTTCCGCTCCACAAGCCTCATCATCAACGCATGGGGCCGCAAGAACGGCACGTCGTTCGACTACGCGACCGGCTCGGCGCTCGACACGAGCGGCACCGGCAACGGCGCGACCGCGGATGTCACGAAGGACTGGTACTTCGGCCAAGGCGGCTTCGACCCCGACAACCTCGAGACCCGCACCATGGACCTGAGCCGCACCGGATTCCGCATCACGAACTTCCAGCCGCGCCTGTACTCGCAGATGTACGACGCGATTGCACAGCGCACCGTGCCCGGATACTCCGCCATGTACTCCACGGGTTCACCGCTCGACACCAGCGCGTTGGATGAGCCCGCCGCCAAGGCGGATGCGGCGATCGCATCGCCCTCCGCATACACGGCGGAATCGGTCGAACCGGTGCAGGAGGCCCTGTTCGATGCGCGCTCGCTGCTCGGCAACACCACGTTCAGTGCCGAACAGCAGCCGCTCGTCGAAGCGGCGGCGGCCGAGCTGAACACGGCGCTCGCCGGACTGGAGAAGGCCGTGCCAACCCCGACCGACCCCGCTGAACCGAATCAGCCTGCGACTCCGGCCGATCCTGCGGATGCGCCAGCTGGAACCCCCACCGACCAGCAGTCGCCGTCTGGGCCGGCAGACGGCACGGTGGACGCCCCCGCAACGGCGGCCGGCGCCCCGGCGGTCGGTACGCTTTCGTCGACCGGCTCGCAGATCGCATTGGTCGCGGCGCTCGCCCTCATGGGCGTGGCCGGTGGCAGTGTGCTGATCGTCGCCAAGCGCAAGGCGCACGTCGAATAATCCCCAACAACACAGTGTGGGCGCAGACCGTCAGACGGTCCGCGCCCACACGCATATGGATATGGATCAGACGGGGTCGGCCTTGCGCAGATGGCGGCGCAGCAGCGACCCGATGCCATACCCAATCAGTGCGCCGATCAACCCGGCACCGCAATACAGGGCAATCGCACTGTAGTCCGGCGTCGCGCACAGCTGCCAGCCGCCGGGAAGCATGGTGCACGGGTCGCTCCCGGCGTCCACACCAGGGTTGAGCAGCATCGTCATCGAGCCAATGAGCAAAAACTCCACAACCACACCGGCGATGCCGATCCAGTAGGCGTGCACGCTGCCCGAGGCGCCAGTCGCCGTGGCGGCGAGCAGCATGAGCGGGTAGATGAATAGCAACGCGGCACCCGACGCAAAGCCGTATTGGTCGGTGCAGCGGACCACCAGCACGAGCACGGTGGCGATGGCGAAAATGATCCACCCGACCATCATGAGCATGCGTTCCATCTTGGTGTCGCGTGCGGGCGCAGGCGGGGGAGTGGTTGTGCGCTGTGACATCGTCGTCCCTTTCGCTCAGATTGTGTGCGGTAGCGTCCATTGTACGCAGCTGCCGTGTGATCGCGCGTGGTTCGCACGCATGGCGGCGGCCGATTAGGATGGCCCATAGAACACGCACGGAAAGGCGGCGCACACCATGAGCACCACGGACATCACCCCCGAAGACGAACACGCGGCCATGGCCACCATGGTCCTCATGCAGACCATCATCTACGGCGAGGCGATCGGAGACGCGCTCGGTGTGCCCTACGAGTTCCGCGAGCGCGGCACGTTCACCTGCACCGGCATGGTGGGCGGCGGCGCGCACCGGCAACCCGCCGGCACGTATTCCGACGACACCGCGCTCATGCTCGCCACACTCGACTCGCTGCTCTCGTGCGACGGCACCGTGAACGAAGACGACATGCGCGTGCGCTTCCTGGCGTGGCTCGACGACGGCAGATACAGCGCTGACGGCACGGTCTTCGACGTCGGCGGTGCCACCCAACGCGCCTTGCGCGCCGGTCGCGGCATGAGCGGCGAGCGCGACAACGGCAACGGTTCGCTCATGCGCATCGTGCCGTGCGCGCTGTTCGACCTGTCTGACAGCGACATCCGCCGTGCGAGCGCCGTCACGCACGCGCACCCGATCAGCATGGACGCGTGCGTGACCCTGGTGCACATCGCCCGCGAACTGATCGACATGGTGGATGTGCGCGAGGCGCTCGCCCACAACGGATTCGACGGCCTGTGGCACAAGAGTCGGAACGAGATCGAATCCGACGGGTTCGTGCTGCACACGCTCGAAGCCGCGCTATGGTGCCTGTGCACCACGCAGTCGTACGCCGATTGTGTGCTGGAGGCGGTCAATCTGGGCTCCGACACCGACACGACCGCGGCGGTCGCCGGCGCGCTCGCCGCGCTCGTCTACGGATTCGAGGACGAGGGCGAGCCCGGTGGCATCCCCGAGGAGTGGATGGACGCGCTGCGCGGCCAGGAGCAGTTCCTCGACGTGATCCTGGACGGTCCGGAAGATGTGGAGACCGACCCGAACGGAGCATACGGCGATGACCCGCTGTCCGGCGAGCGTATGCCGCTCGACTTGGACGGCGACCAGCTTGTCGCATCCACTTCGAGTGCGGGGCTCGACCTGTTCGACGATGCGCGCGATTTGTGCTCACAGGCCGCCATGATGAGCGACGAGGAGACACGTGCGCAGAGCTTCGCCCAAGCCGCGGAAACGCTCATCAAGGCATACCAAGTCGGCATGTTCGAAGCCGCGCAGGTGCTGGGCATACTGTATTACGAACGCCATGTGCAGGCTGCGGACGCCGACGCGCAGGCGTTCCTGTGGTTCGGGCGCGGCTGCGAGCATGGCCTGGCTGACTGCGCGTGCTATCTGGGTGATATGCTGCGCGACGGCCGCGGGCCCAACCACGAGCCGGATGCGCAAGCCGCCTTGGACTATTACAATCTGGCGTTCGACCTTGCGCAAGAGCGTTTCGACTTGGACGATTTTGACGATTTGGCGTCATTCGCCATCATCGCGCTGCGCTTGGGTGAAAGCTACGAGCGCCGTGTGCAGGATGGGCCGGACAGTGCGCAGGCAGGGGATTTCGCATTCATGCATTACGCCATGGCCGCCACCATCGCCGAGCGCGTGGTGCGCCTGGACGCGCGTGCCCTGGGCAAGGAGCTGCGCCTCGCCCAAGACGGCGTGGAGCGCATGCGCCCGTATGCCAGCCCGGAATCACTCGAACACGAACGCATGTGAGCCATGGCGCGTGCAATTGTCTACACCGATTTCGACGGTGTGCTCAACGCGTTTCCTGAGGCCGAATCCATGCCCAGCGACCTCTATTCGCCCGAACGCGCATTCCGGTTGGACGGGGAAGCGACCGTGCACGTGGGTAGTGGTGCGGCCTACCGCATACGCTGGTCGAGCGAACTCACCGACGCCTTGCATGAGCTCGCATGCACAGGCGCTATTGATCTGCAGTGGTTGTCCACATGGCAGCCGTACACGGCGCTGCTCAATGAACGGCTCGGTTGGAACGCGCAGATCATCGGCACGGTGCAATGGTACGACCCGATTACCTATACCGGGTTGCGCGACGGCAAATACCGCGCCGTCGCACGCCGTGTGGAAGTGGAAGCGGACGGAGACGACCCCGCGCCGATCGTCTGGATCGACGATGAGGAATGCACACGCACGCGGTGTGACGAGCTGCGTGCGTCGGCGCCGGTCGCACCCGTGCTCATGGTGCGGCCGGACAGCCGCATCGGCATCTCCCGGCGGCAGTGGGCGCTCATCTGCACGTTCATCGCGAATCCACGCGCGTTCGGCGACGTGACGCTCGACGTCGAGCCGACACTGCGCGAGCACGAAGGCCACATGGGCTACTGATGCGCGTTTGCGCGGAAGGGCATGGATTTGCAAGACCATTGCGCATATTTGCGGTCCAGATGGCGGTGGTGCGGCGGATCGCATCTATAATGCATGGGCAAGGCAACGGCAGAGAGAAGGAGCGCACACCGTGAGCACACACCGCACTTGGGCTGTCAGGGCAGCCGTCGCCGTAGTGGCGTTCCTGCTGACCGGGGCGTTGGCGGCATGTGGATCGGCTTCCGCGCAAGACGATGAACCCCACGCCCAGGAAGCCGCATCGTCCCAGTCCCCGGCGGCGGGTGATTCGGGCGATGCGCCCGCCGAAACGCAGGGAGAGGAGCAGTCGCTTGCTGCGATGCTGCTGTTCAACGGGCCGAGCCACACGGATACGGCCGCGCCCGGCGCATGGGGCGAATCGGGGTGTGATGCGCAGAAGCAGGCGCGCATCATCGTGGTACGCGGCACCGAGGAGCCGGCGGGGCAGTCGTTGATGAGCCCATTGGCGAGCCGCATCGCCGCCGAACTCGGCGATCATGCGCAGGTCAGCGATCTGGACTACCCGGCGTCGTGGGAATCGGGCAGTGAGGCGGCCGGCGTCAACCGGCTCATCGCCGTGCTCAACGCGCAGAGCGCGCAGTGCCCGGCCATGCGCACAGTGCTCCTCGGGTATTCGCAAGGCGCGATGGTCGTCGGGGACGCGCTCAGCGCGCCGGACACGCGGTTCAACGAAGACAACGGGTATGAGCTCTCCCCAGTGGCGCGCGGGCACATCGTGGCGGTGGAATTGTATGGCGACCCGCGGTTCAGCGCCGCCGCCTCATACAATTCCGGGGATTTCGACCGAGCGGTCGACGGCATCCTGGGGGCAAGGGGAGCGGAGGATTTCGGTGAGATCGCCGACCGCACCGTCAGCTTCTGCACGGCGCGTGACTTCGCGTGCCAAGCGGGCGGCGACACCGAACCGCACGGCAGCTATGCCACGAACGGCATGCTCGACGAAGGCATGAAATACGCAGTGGACCGCGTGAAGGCCACATTCTAGAATCAGCCCGCGGCGCCGCCCTATACTGGACGGAGCCAGCCGTGCGCCCAAGTGTACACAGGAGGGGACCATGCAGCACAACATCACATGTCCGCATTGCGGGGAGGCGTTCACCATCGACGAAGCGGGATATGCGGATATTGTGCAGCAGGTGCGCAACGCGGAGTTCGAGCGCGAACTCAAGGACCGCGAAAAGCTCATCGAAGAAGACAAGCGCAAAGCGGTCGAACTCGCCGAGGCCAAGGCCGCGGGCGAACTGCAGCAGGCGGTCGCGCAGAAAGAGGCGCAGATCGCGCAGCTGCAGGCACAGCTCGACACGACCGACTTGCGACAGCAGATGGCGGTGGAGCAGGCGCGCGCCAGTGCGGGCAAAGAGCAGGAGTCGCTGCGCGCGCAACTCGAACAGGCCAAGCGCGACCGCGAGCATGACGCCGAGCTCGCCGAGGCGCGGCTCGCGGCGCAATTGCAGCGGTCTGTGGCGGAAAAAGACGCGCAGATCACGCAATTGCAGACCAAACTCGACCGCGCGCAGCTCGAAAAGGACCTGGAGAGCAAATCGCTCAAGGAACGCTACGAGATGCAGTTGCGCGACCGCGACGACGAGATCGAACGCATGAAGGACTTCAAGGCGCGCCTTTCCACGAAGATGGTGGGCGAATCGCTTGAGCAGCACTGTCAGAACGAGTTCAACTCGATGCGCATGGGCGCCTTCCCCAATGCGTATTTCGAGAAGGACAACGACGCGCGCACCGGCAGCAAAGGCGACTTCATCTTCCGTGACTACGACCGGCCGGAAGGTGAGGAGGAGCGCACCGAAGTCATCTCGATCATGTTCGAGATGAAGAACGAGAACGAGACGACCGCCACCAAACACAAGAACGAGGACTTCTTCAAGGAGCTCGACAAGGACAGGCGTGAAAAAGGCTGCGAATATGCGGTGCTCGTCTCGATGCTCGAAGCGGACAGCGACCTGTACAACCAAGGCATTGTGGACGTCTCGTACCGCTACCCGAAGATGTATGTGATCCGCCCGCAGTTCTTCATCCAGATGATCACGCTGCTGCGCAACGCGGCGCTGAACTCGCTGCAATACAAGCTGCAGCTCGAGGAGATGCGCATACAGAACATCGACATCACGCATTTCGAAGACAGGCTCAACGAGTTCAAGAGCGGGTTCGAACGCAACTACGACTTGGCCTCCCGCAAATTCCAGACCGTGATTGACGAGATCGACAAGTCGATCGACCACCTGCAGAAGACCAAGCAGGCATTGATCGGCTCGGAGAACAACCTGCGGATCGCCAACAACAAGGTGCAGGACATCACCGTGCGCAAGCTGACGTACAAGAACCCCACGATGCAGCAGAAATTCAAGGAGGCGCGCGAAGCGAAGGCACTGGAGGGCGGCGAGGTGAGCGGTGACTGACCGGGGCTGGGCACATGTCGGCGTGTCGCATGGGCGCCGGCGCGCCGGGCTGGCTAGACTGGGCAGCAGTCGTTCCAGTGAAGCAACGACCCGGTTCCCAAAAGGAGTGCAGACATGGTCTACCGCATGATTTTCAACCAAACCGCGTATTTTGGCAGGGGTGCGATCAAGGAGATCCCGACCGAGGCGAAGGCGCGCGGATTCACGAAGGCGTTCATTGTCACCGACCCGGTGCTCGTGGAGAACGGCACGGTGAAGAAAGTGACCGATGTGCTCGACGAGGCACAGATTCCGTACGAGATCTTCGACGATGTGCAGCCGAACCCACCGGTCGAGAACATCCAGCACGGTGTTGAGGAGTTCAAGAAGTCGGGCGCCGACTTCCTCATCGGCCTCGGCGGCGGCAGCCCGCAAGACACGTGCAAGGGCATTGGCATTGTAGTGGCGAACCCTGAGTTCTCCGACGTGCTCTCGCTTGAAGGCGTGGCCGCCACCAAGAACCCGAGCGTGCCGATCTTCGGCGTGCCGACGACCGCCGGCACCGCTTCGGAGACCACGATCAACTACGTGATCACCGACACGAAGAACAAGCGCAAGTTCGTGGCCGTCGACCCGCACGACATTCCGGTCGTGGCGTTCGTGGACCCGGACCTGACCGATGGCATGCCGCGTGGCCTCAAGGTGGCCACGGGTCTCGACGCCCTCACGCACGCCATCGAAAGTGTGATCACGCCGGGGGCCTGGAGCCTTTCCGATGCGCTGTCGATGCAGACGATTCGCATGATCGCGCAGAATCTGGCGAAGAGCGTGGATGGAGACAAGGATGCTGGTGAACAGATGGCTTATGCTTCCTACATCACTGGCATGTCGTATTCGAATGTGGGCTTGGGCCTTGTGCACGGCATGGCGCATCCGCTTGGCGGGCGCCTCGGTGTGGCGCATGGCGTGGCCAACGGCATCCTGCTCGCGCCGGTCATGGAGTACAACAAGGACTATTCGGGCGAGAAGTACCGCGACATCGCCGATGCGTTCGGTGTCGAGGACGCCTACACCGGCGACCTGGAGCATGTGCGCGACGAGGCCGTGCAGGCCGTCGCCCAGCTCACCCGGGTTTTGGGCAACCCGACGACGATCAGCGAAGTGGGCGCCACCGAAGAGGACCTTGAGCCGCTTGCCGCGGACGCGTTCGCCGACGTGTGCACGCCGGGCAATCCCCGCAAGGCCACGCAGGAGGATATCCTGGAGATCTACCGCAGCCTGATGTAAGGCGTTGCATTGGCGCTGTGATTGGTGCCGCCGCTGTGGGTGCAGACCTGCAGCGGCGGCACTGTTTTTGTATGTGGCATCAAGCGCATGCCGGCATGGCCGTGTTCCGCGCGCATGGGGGAGCGTAACACGCCATTAATCTGCATGCCGGTTTTCTTTACGGCCTTGTAACCGTGGGCGGGCGAGTGGAAACGCCGCAACGCGCAGAATCGAGATAACCCGCACGGCAGAGGCGGCGGCATGGAGGAAACGAGGTCATCATGCAAGCGATCGTGAGTCTGCTCGACAATCCTGTGGACGTGGTCTCGCTGAGCACGTTCAGCGACCTGACGAAAGGCGCCCCGGCCCCGCACTGGCTGTTCCGCGGGGTGTGCGGCGCGTGGGGCATCGAACCCGAGCGCGCCGAACTCAATCTGATCACCGTCTCGGAGAACGCGACATTCGTGCTGCTGCTCGACGGGAGGCCCGAAGGCGTCGTGCGCGTCTCGCAGCCAGGGTATGTGGGCGGCCCGGAGGCGGTCGCCTCCGAAATCGCATGGCTCGCCGCCCTGCACGAAATCGACGGCGTGCGTCTCATCGATCCGGTGCCCACCGTGCGTGGCACATTCGTCACGAAGATCCGCGACCTGAACGGCGTGGGCTGGATGGTCGTCTCCACGAAATTCGTGGAAGGCACCGTGCTTGAAGACCTCGACGACCCCTCGCGGTACTACCGCACGATCGGCGAATGGTCGGCCAAGTTCCATGAACAATCGCGCCACTGGAACCGCCCGTTTGGTTTCAAACGGTTCAACTGGGGCATCAGCGACATGGTGGGTGCATCCCCGCGCTGGGGCCGCTGGGAAACCGCGGATCTGAGCGACACCGACCGCCACCTGTGCGAACATGCGCTCGACGCCGCGCTCGCCGTGATGAACACTTACCCGCGCAACAACCATACATGGGGTCTGATCCACGCCGACCTGCGCCCCAGCAACATCATCCGCGCAGACAACGGCGACCTGACCGTCATCGACTTCGACGACGCCGGCTACAGCTGGTACCTCTACGACTACGCCTCGTCGCTCAGCTTCGTCGAACACAAGCCCTACGCCCCGCAGCTCGCCAAAGCCTGGCTCGACGGGTACGTGAGCGTGGCCGGACCGATGTCTTCTGAGGAACTGCACGTCATGTCGGCGCTCTCGATGATCCGCCGCCTGCAGATGCTCGGCTGGACCACGAACCACCGCGAAGACGCGCTGCCCGAAGGATTGGCCGCCGAACAGGCCGCCGGCACCGTGCAATGCGCGCGCAACTACCTCGCGGACGCCCAGTGGCTGCTGCGGTAGCCACACCCAAGACTCACCATGCCAATCCATCCAACAACCCAACCAAACAACCAATAACCCAACCAACACAGTAGGAATCCATGCAATAACGCATACCGACAATCGAGAGGCAGGCGATCACCATGTCATCGTCCAGTATTTCAGGAACCGGCCTTGGAGCGGTCACCTATGTGGCCACCGACAAGGATTACTTCAAGAAGCGCCAACTCAAGCGCACCGCGGGGGCTTTCGGCCTGTGGGCCATCGGCGTCTCCGCCGTCATCTCCGGAGATTTCTCCGGATGGAACGGCGGCATCGCCCAAGCCGGATGGGGCGGCTTCCTCATCGCCGCCATCGTGGTCTACGTCATGTACGTGCTCATGCTCAACTCGATCAGCGAAATGGCGTCCGCCATGCCGCACACGGGCGGCGCCTACTCGTTCGCGCGAGCCGCGATGGGCCCGTGGGGCGGCTTCTTCACCGGGCTGGCGGAAACCGTGGAATATGTGATGACCGCGGCCACCATCGTCTACTTCTCGTCCGCCTACGCAGACGCGATCCTCTCCGACCTCACCGGCTTCTCACTCACTGGCGCCGGATACCAGTGGGTGTGGTGGCTCGTCATCTACGCCATCTTCGTGACCCTCAACTGGGTCGGCGCCGAAACATCATTCCGCTTCGCGCAGATCGTATCGATCGCCGCGCTCGCCATCGTCGCGTTCTTCGGTGTGAGCGCCGTGTTCAGCGGCTCGGTCGACTTCGCCTCGCTGTTCGACATCGCACCCACCGCCGGCAACAACGCGTTCCTTCCCTTTGGCGTAGGTGCCATCTTCTTCGCGATGCCGTTCGCCATGTGGCTCTTCCTGGGCATCGAACAGCTGCCGCTCGCCGCCGAAGAGGTGCGCGACCCCGAACGCAACATCCCCAAGTCGTCGCGACTGTGCATCTTCACCCTCGGCATCAGCGCGCTCGTCGTCGTCTTCCTCAACCCCTCGGTCATGGGCGCCGCCGCGCTCTCCGGCTCCGATGAGCCGTTGCTCGACGGGTTCCGCGCAGTGCTGCCGAGCAATCTTGCCGCCGTGCTCTCCGCGTTCGCGCTCATCGGACTGCTCGCTTCGGTGCAGGGCATCACGTTCGCGTACGGCCGCAACTTGTATTCGCTGAGCCGCGCCGGCTACTACCCGGCATTCCTTTCGCTCACCGGCAAGAAGAAGACGCCGTACTGGGGCCTCGTCGTCGGCGCGGTGATCGGATTCGCCGCCCTGTTCATCATCGCGTACGGCGGTGAGGGCGCCGGTTCCGTGGTGCTCAACATCGCCGTGTGGGGCGCGGTGCTCGCGTACCTGCTGCAGATGGTCTCGTACGTGCTGCTGCGCCGCAACATGCCGAACATCAAGCGCCCATTCGTAAGCCGCTTCGGCGTGCCGGGTGCGGTGATCGCGGGCCTGCTCTCGTTCGCGATCTTCGTGGCCGTGCTGCTCAACCCCGACTACCGGCTCGCCGTGTACGTGATGGTCGGCATCTACGTGGCCGCCACCGTGTTCTTCGCGCTCTACGGACGCAAGCACCTTGTGCTCTCGCCCGAAGAGGAATTCGCGGCTTCCGGCGGCACCGCGGCATACAAGACGCACGACTGACGCCGAATGAACCACATGCATGAACATGTGGTGAACAATATGGAAATCATTATTGAATTCGTCGTGAATTGCAAGATATCAAACGGTATATTCATAATGAATTGATTTTCGGTTCAATGGTTGACAATCGACAGGTGGGGCGGAATTTTTGGTGGACCGTTCCACCTGCCATTATGCGGTTTTGTGACGTAACCGCTCAGTGTGGAGGGAAAATCGGTCGGAAGAAAAAAGAACCATTTCATTTCAAAAATTTGCAAATGGTTTGTTTCGATTCGATGATGAGCGGTACGGCATCGTCATGATATGCTTGCGGCAAGGTCTGAAACAAGTGGCCTATAAATGGACTAGAGATATTCAAATTTTATAAAACTAACAGAAAGCATTAATCATGAATACTACAATTGTGTCGAAGAACGTGAAGACGGTGATGCGAACCATTGCGGCAGGTGTGTGCTCGCTGGCACTGGTAGGAACGATGGGAGCCTGCGGGTCGAGTGGTGGCAAGGTCGATGAAAGATCGAAGACCGCCACAAGCGTTGCTGATTTTGGCGGAATGGACGCCCTAGAGAAGGCCGCGAAGGCCGAAGGTCAGCTCACCCTTATCGCGTGTCCGGATGACTGGGTGAACTGGGGCGAAGTGATCAAGGCCTTCCAGACGAAGTACGGCATCAAAGTGAATTCGACGAACCCCGAGGCATCCAGCGCCGAGGAAATCAAGGCGGCGAAGGACCTCAAGGGGCAGACGAATGCACCGGACGTGTTTGACCTCGGACAGGCGGTCGCCATCTCGAGCACCGACTACTTCGCACCCTACAAGGTGAGTGCCTGGGACAAGATCCCCGAATCGAACAAGCAGGCCGACGGCCTCTATGTGAATGACTATACGGGCGTCGTCTCAATCGGCTATGACTCGTCCAAAGTACCTGAACCCAAGAGTCTCAACGATTTGCTGGATGCCGAGTACAAGGGCAAAGTCGCCATAAACGGCGACCCGACCCAAGCCGGCGCAGCCTTCGCCGCCGTTGCATGGGCCACGTTGCAGGAAGGCGGCACGCTCGATGATTTCACGCCGGGAATCGACTTCTTCGCCAAGCTCAAGAAGGCCGGCAACTTCATTCCGGTGGATGCGACAAGTGCGACAATCGCCTCGGGGGAAACCCCGGTCGTGATCGATTGGAACTACCTCAACGTGGCCGCCGCTAAGCAGAACGCCAATTACAAGACGGTCGTGTTACCGCAGAACGCCTATGGCGCCTACTACAGTCAGGCGATTAACAAAGACGCCCCGCACCCGGCGTCGGCGCGCCTGTGGGAGGAGTTCATCTACACGCCGGAAGCACAGAACCTGTTCCTCAAGGCCGGCGCCCTGCCGGTGATGGCCAAGGCGATGACTGACGACGGCACAATCGACAAGGCGGCCCTTGAAGCAGCTGGCGGCTTACCCTCGGATATCAAACTTGCAACGCAGAAAGAAATCGACAAGGCTAACACGTTGCTCTCCGAGCGCTGGTCGACCATTGCCTCGTCGTGATATGGCGTGCCTAGATATGCAGAGAGTGTGATGAATGTGATGTAAGGGGTGATGGTAATGAGACAGGTGTCGAACGCATTGAAGCTCTCGCCGTTCGTGGTCTATGTGCTGCTCATGTTCGCACTGCCGGCGGCGCTGGTGGTGGTGAGCGCCTTCCGGGATGGCTCGGGTGGCTGGACGCTGGCGAACTTCAACATCTTCCACAAGCCGGGCGTAGGGGCGGCCTTCGGCAATTCGCTGTGGTTGTCGGCGCTCACCGCAGCCGCGGGTGCGGTGCTGGGCGCGCTGGTGTGCTACGCATTGCTCGGGTACAGGGAGGATGGCGTCGTGCACCGCCTCGTGGATGCCGCCTCTAGCACGCTCTCGCAGTTCGGCGGTGTGATGCTGGCATTCGCATTCATCGCCACACTCGGCAATCAGGGAATGGTCACACTGTTTCTGCGTGAGGTGATGCGCATCGATATCTATGCGCATGGCATGTGGCTTTATACGCCGGTTGGTCTCGTCCTGCCCTACATCTTCTTCCAGATGCCTCTCATGATCGTCACGTTCTACCCGGCGATGGCCCGCCTGCCGCGTCAGCTCTCCGAGGCTGTCGCCATGCTCGGTGGCGGCGCCGGCCACTTCTGGAGGCATGTGGGACTGCCGATGCTCATGCCCTCATTCATGAGCGGATTCCTTCTGCTGTTCGCCAACGCATTCTCCGCCTACGCCACTGCCGCCGCCCTGATCAGTCAGGGTTCGCAAATCGCTCCGTTGCAGGTGCGGGCCGCCCTCATTAGCGAGACTGGTCTCGGCTCGGAAGGCGCTTCGGGTGCGCTCGCTGTGGGCATGTTGGCCATCATGGCGATCGTTGTAGGCCTGTACGCCCTCGTGGAAAGGAAGTCCTCATCATGGCTTTGCTGAATTACTCGGTTGCAATTGATGTGCTGGAAGCGGATTCCGGGGCCGATTTCGAATCCGAACGTAGCTCCGTCGCCGCCAATCGCCCTCTTGGATGCCACCGCCATCGCGGCACGAACGCCGTTTGCGGACCCAGGTCGGTCTGGCAGCCCTACGATCGACCGGGCAGTGTGTCGAAGACGGGGATTCTACTGGGTTTCTCCCTCTTTCTGCTGCTGCCGATCGCCGGTATGCTCTACTTCACGTTTCGCTCGGCCACCGGCGGCTTCACCGTCGACCACTGGCTCGCCCTGTTCGACGTAAGCGGCTTCTCATTCATGACGCTGAGCGAGGGATTGCTCAATTCTTTGATGCTCGTCGCTGTGACGCTCGCAATCGAACTGATGCTCGTCATTCCCGCCTTCGTGCTCATCTCGGTGAGATTTCCGCGGTTGAACCGTGCGATGGGCGTGATCATGCTCCTTCCCATTGCGATTCCCGCGATCATTCTCGTTGTGGGCCTTGCTCCGGCCCTCGCGTTCTTTGCCGACATCGTCGGCCCGAATACTTGGACGCTCGCGCTGGCCTATGGTATTCTCGCGCTCCCGTTCGTATATACGACGATCTCGTCTGATCTGCGCGGTCTCGATTGCCGTACCCTCGCCCAGGCCGCCGAATCGCTCGGCGCCGGCTGGTTGCGCACCCTCACCGATATCCTGCTTCCGTGCATTCGCCGGTCGATCATCTCTTCAATGCTCATCACTACGGCGATTGTGCTTGGCGAATTCACCATCGCATCGCTGCTCAACCGCACAACATTGCAGACCGCGCTCATCTCGATTTCGAAAACCGATGTCTATCTCTCCGTCATCGTCACGCTAATCGTGCTGCTGTGCACGCTCGTCGCCCTCTTCATCATGGCCACCGGAAACCGCCCTTCCCGAAAGGAGAGCTGAGATGAACACTGAAAGCGAAAACACCACCACCGCGGATTCGAAGGCTGCGAATTCCTCCGGTCTCGGCAAGTCCGTGAGCTTCACCAATGTCGTGAAATCATACGGCATGAAGGAAGTGCTGCATTCATTCAGCCTGCAGATAGACCCCGGGGAATTGATTTGTCTGCTGGGGCCTTCAGGATGTGGAAAATCGACGATTCTGCGGTGTCTTGCAGGATTCGAGACAATCACCCACGGAGATATCACCGTCGACGGGGAATCAGTCGTCGCGATGCCTCCACGCGAGCGTGGCATGGGCATGGTGTTCCAGCATTATTCGCTGTTCCCGAACATGACCGTGTTGCAAAATATCGCCTTCGGCCTCAAAGTTGCGAAAGTGGGGAAGAAGGAACGGCTTGAACGGGCGCAGCGGATGCTCAATCATGTAGGGCTCGCCGATTTCGGAACGCGGTACCCCAACGAACTGTCGGGAGGTCAGCAGCAGCGTGTCGCTTTGGCACGAGCCCTCGTGGTCAATCCGAGTGTGCTGCTGCTCGATGAGCCGTTGAGCGCGCTCGACGCGAAGATTCGTGTGCAGCTTCGTGACGAGATCCGGGCGATTCAGCAGAAACTAGGCATCACGGCAATCTTCGTGACGCACGACCAGGAAGAGGCGCTCGCCATTGCCGATCGTGTGGCCGTGATGCACGATGGCCATCTCGAACAGATAGGCACGCCCTATGAGCTCTATGTTTCACCGGCCACGCCGTTTGTCGCCGATTTCATTGGCCAGTCGAACAAACTGGAGACGCGCGTGCTGCCCAATGGCATGGTCGACGTGCTCGGATTCGATGTGCCGCTGCTCAGGCCTTTGGACGCGAATACTCCGGTCACCGTGTTCGTGCGCCCCGAAAACGTGGTGCTTCGCAGACCTGACGCCGGCAATGGTGACCATGTGGTGCATTCGAGCATGTTCCTTGGCGCCTTTGAACGTACCGAAGTGAGAGTGGGCACTGTTTCGCTGGTAAGCCAGCATGCAGCTGGTGAACGTTTCTCGCCGGGCGAGCGTGTCTCGGTGGAGATTCGTCCCGAGCCGGTGGCCGCCGAGCCGATTGACAGCGCCTGGGCGCGTCATGCCACGATAAAGGCTGATATACGGGTAAATGCCGGTGCTGGGGAGCGGCAGTCATGACCGGTAGCGCCGGCTGTGATGTCCGGCTGAGGTTCCGTCCCGACGGCACATTCCGTGTGCTGCAGCTCGCCGACGTGCAGGACGGCCCCGATGTGAGCAGGAGGGCAATCATGCTCATTGAGGCGGCTGTAAAGCGTGCTGACCCAGACCTTGTCGTGTTGACTGGCGACCAGATTCGCGGGTATGACCCGGCATTTGAACGCACTTATGTGAACCGTAGGGGTGACGCGCCTGGCGCGCCGCTGCCACCAGGGGTGCGAACCGAGGCGAAAATGGCCAGAGTCGGCAAATGTGTACGTGGATTACTGCACAGGCACAATACTGGTGCCGCCTCGGATCCAGTAGAAGAAGAGGATACCGAAACAAAAGTAATGCGTTGTCTCTCGGGCTTTCTTGGACCGATTGTATCGCGTGGCATCCCATTTGCAGTAACGTACGGCAACCACGATTTCCAATGCGGTGTGCCGTTGGAACGGCAGGACGAGCTCTATCGCGCTTTCGATGGATGCCTCAACCCGGTGGACTCGTTGGAACCCGGTACATTCGGCCTCACCATTGACGCGCATGATGGCAGACAGACAGCAATGGGCGTCATGATGGTCAATTCGGGCGATTTCGCCGCCGATGGCGGCTATGGGTCACCGTCCGATGACGCTGTGGCATGGCTCGGCGATGTGGTGAAGGACGTGGGCGCCCCCTCGGTGGTGTTCCAACACATTCCACCACCCGAGATCTACGACTGCCTTGTGCCGGTCGGCCGGTTCACCACCAATGCAATCCGTGGCTATCGGGCGCATTCCGGCACATGCTACGTGCTTGATCAGGAGCATAGCAAACCGGGGTCTGCACTACGGGAACACCCATGCTGCAGTGAGCACAACAGTGGCGAGGTGCGTGCCATGAAAAACGCGGGCGGGTATTTCGCCTTGTTCTGTGGCCACGACCACACCAACTCGTTCATCACCTATCATGATGGGCTTGACATGGGTTACACGCCAACGTGTGGATTCACCTCATACGGACCGCGTGGCAAGGACCATGCATTGCGGGTGTTTGAATTCCACGAGAGCGACCCCGCATCCTACACCACCGAACTGCTCGACTACGGCGACTTGCTTGGCTGGGTGCCCCCGCGGGCCCTGCAGCACACTTTCGGTGACCGTGCGCTGTGCGATGCCGGCTGCATAGGGGACATGCTGCGTAAACCATCCGTCCGTGCCGCCCTGGGTGTGATGGGCGCGGTGGGAGCCGCGGCGTTCGGTGTGGTCTGGCATCGGCTGCAAGATCGACCTCAATCATTCCCCATATCCGAGGGAGCCCCGGGCGGCGGCCATTAGGATGGCGTTCCTTGGATGTGGAGAGGCAACCAAATATGGGAAATATGTAGAAATGGTTCGTTTCCATTCGATTGCCGGCCGCACAACATTCGTGAGCTACGCTCACTGGCATACGTTTCGAACCGATTGACCGTAGACCAAGAAGCGTCGGGAATCGACATAACAGAAGGAGTATCAGCATGGCAACTCGCTCCACCATCATGGACACCAACAGCTTCCGCCCCGAGATGGCGGCGGCACTTGACCCCGAAACACGCCGCCTGACCGAGGAACGCGATGTGCTCGGCCCCGCATACCGCCTGTTCTACCGCACACCCGTGCACTTGGTGAAAGGCGAGGGGGCGCATGTGTGGGACGCCGACGGCACGGAGTATCTGGACGTCTACAACAACGTCGCCTCCGTCGGCCACGCCCACCCGCGCGTGGTGGAAGCGATTGCCCGCCAGGCCTCACTGCTCAACACACATACGCGCTACCTACACGAGAACATCCTCAAGTACGCCGACGATATCCTCTCCACGATGCCCGATGAACTCAACCGCATCATGTTCCAGTGCACGGGCTCCGAAGCGAACGATCTGGCAGTGCGTGTGGCGCAGGCCTACACCGGTGGCGAAGGCGTGATCGTGACGGCCGAGGCCTACCACGGCAATTCCGCGCTCACCTCCAAACTCTCGCCGGCCCTCGGCACCGCGCAGGACCTTGGGCTGACCATGCGCATGATCCCGACGCCCGACACATACCGTCTGGTCATCGACGGCAAGCCGGCCAGCGCATGCACGGCGGAGGAATTCGGCGGCTGGATGGCGGCCGAGGTGCGCAAAGCCGTGGCCGACATGAACCGCCACGGCATCAAGTTCGCGGCGTTGCTCGCCGATTCGATCTTCTCGTCGGACGGCGTCTACCCGGATCCGGTCGGCTACCTGCAGCCCGTCATCGACACCGTGCATGAATTGGGCGGTGTGTGGATCGCCGACGAAGTGCAGCCGGGGTTCACTCGCACCGGCGACGCGTTCTGGGGATTCGAACGGCAGGAGATCGTGCCCGACCTGGTCACGAGCGGCAAGCCGATGGCCAACGGCCTGCCCACGTCGCTCATGGCCGCGCGGCAGGAAGTGCTCGAGCCATTCGCCGGATCCATCCCGTACTTCAACACCTTCGGCGGCAACCCCGTGTGCATGGCCGCCGCGCAGGCCACGCTCGACGTGATGTGCAGCGAAGACACGATGGGCAACGCCAAGCGGGTAGGGGCGATCTTCAAGCAGGCGGTCACCGACCTCATGCCCGCGCACCCGTGCATCGGCGATGTGCGTGGAGCCGGCCTGTACATCGGCTGCGAGATCGTCAAGCCGGGCACCAAGGATCCCGATCAGGCCGCCGCGCTCGACATCCTCGAAACATTGCGCGCGCACCATGTGCTCACGTCGGTGTGCGGCCGGTTCGGCAACATCCTCAAGCTGCGCCCGCCGCTCGTGTTCAGCGAGCAGGACGTGGACTGGTTCATGAGTGCCTTCACCGACACGCTGCAGGAACTCGGTCTGTAATATGGAGCAACCCAACTCCACCACCGCCACGCGCACGAACGTCGAAGACGTCGTGCGCGTTGTGCGGCAGATCATTGCGCAACGCGAACTCATGCCGGGTGAAAAACTCGGCACCGAGCGCGCGCTCGCCGAACTGCTCGGCGTCTCGCGTTCGAATCTGCGCGTGGCGCTTGCCCAACTCGAATCGAATCACGAGATTGTGCGCAAAATCGGCCGTGCCGGTGGCATCGTCGTCTCCGACGGCCGGTTGGAACGCAATCTCAATACTGTGGAATCACTCACGCAGATCGCCAAGAGGCAGGGATGGACGCTCCAGTCCATTGTGCTCAGCGCCGTCGTGGCGCCGGCATCGGCGTCCGACATGCGGTTGCTGCGGCTGCCCGCGGACCGGCTGACGGTGTATGCGGTCACACGCCTGCGCATGCTTGGCGATGCCCCGCTCTCTGTGGAGACGAACCATCTGCCCGCATATCTGTTCCCGGGGTTCCTCAACCGTGACCTGAGCATGTCGTTCTACGGGCTGTTCCAACAGGAATACAAGATCCGACCGCAGCGCGTGGATGAGACGCTCGACTATGCGCCGGCTTGCGAGGTGGCGGCGCGCCGCCTGCATGTGCCGGCTGGCGCACCGACACTGCGGATCAACCGAGTGGCCTATGACCAGCAGGGCCGGCCGTGCGAGCGCGCGACCGACGTATACGATGCCGCCCGCATCCGGTTCACGATGCATCATTCGGGGTTTGTGCGGCTGTCCGCATCACAGCGGTGAGCCGCACAAACCCCGAATGGTTGTATATGGATTGGGCTGTGCCGGTCAGTCGGTGATCGCGTCGCGCACGCGCGTGGCGGCATCCTCGACATGTCCCGGGATGTCGTGCACATAATCGGAGATGGTGTTCATCGCGTGGCGCACTTCGGCGTTGTGCACCAGACGCTTCGGGCCGGCCTCCTTGGCGATGTGCTTGACGTCGCCCTTGAACTGCTTGATCTGGCGCGAGAGCGTGCACTCATTGTGCTTGTCGCGCAGGTAGCAATACAGCCAGATGCCGGCGCCGATGAACAGGATGCCAGCCGCGATGCCGCAGATGATCGCGGCGATGTTCACATTGTGCTCGGAATCCTCCACGTCGGCCTCGTCCGGATTGTCGTCCGGGCTCGTCAGTTCGTCGAGCTCCTCGTCGGTGAGCCTGTCGATGGTCTCGTCGTCGCTTGCCATGGTTGCCTCTTTTCGTTGATGGAACGCTATGTTCCACGGTACGGGGTTTTGCGCGCCGTTGCGCGGGTATCCTCTTACGGCAATAAAGCGCGCACATGGGGAGAGGGGGACGCATGCCGATTCCGGTTCCGCCATATGAGATGCGCGTGGTGCGAGTTGTGGCCGGTTGCGAGGAATCGCCCGGATTGCACTGTTACACTGTGGGTTTTATGGCAGAACAGCACCCTTATGAACAAGAGCCGATGAACGAGCATCCGCAGGGTTCCGCACAGGAACCCTACGGCACCGAACCCACGCCTGTGCGCACCTACGCCGAACCGCAGTACGGCCAGCCGAGCGCACAGCCATATGGCCAGGCGTACGGCGCGCCACAGTATGGTGGACAGCAGACGCCGCAGTACACGCAGACGCAGATTCCCCCGGCGGTGCCGCAGCCGCCGTATGGCCAGGTGCCGCCGCAGGGCATGTATGGCATGGCGGAACCGCAGCACAAGTGGAACGTTATGTGCATCGTAGGTTTCATCCTGTCGTTCCTCATCGCCCCGGCCGGCCTGATCATCTCGATCATCGCGCTTGTGCAGATCAACAAATCACACGAGAAGAGCAAGGGCATGGCCATTGCGGGCATTGTGATCGGCGCGGTGATGACCGTGCTGTCCGTGCTGAGCATCTGGCTGGTGTTCTGGGCGGTCAACGAGGTCTCCGACCACCCCGAATGGATCAATGTGAACGGCACGGTGTGCAAGAACGGCAAGTGCACGGTCTGCCACAACGGCGATTGCCAGGTCTGCGACGAAGACGAATGCGACATGCTCGACTTCGATTCCGACTACGACTTCGATTACTCGGCATACCGCGAAGGTGTCAAATCGCCCGATGCCGCAACGTTGCCGTTCCAGGTTTCGCCGGCGTCGGTCGTCACGTATCAGGTGGATCTGGCGCACTGAGTGCGGCCACGGTGTGGGCGACACGCCGTGAGTTGCGCTTAAGGGGCGTTTGAGTATTATATACATCTGTTGTCCCGGTGAGGTTCTCACTAGGAAGCAACGGCCGCGTAGCTCAGTTGGTTAGAGCGCCGCCCTGTCACGGCGGAGGTCGCCGGTTCAAGCGAACGACTGAAAATCGTTAGGTCAGCGGATCGATGCCGCTCGGAGCCACCATCGGCCTCCCGCCTCATGTAGGCGGGAGGTTTTTTGTTTCCGCCGGCGGACATCCTAGCTTTTCGGCGTGTCGATTTGCTTGTGACGCGGCGTCATATGCCATATTCGGGGCCATGCGGGCCGGTGGGGTGGTCGAATCGGCACCTCCGTCCGCTCGTCAACCCGAATCAACACAGCATGGATGGAGCAACACCATGACCGAATCGACAACCGAATACACTTCCACCCAATACACCACCGGCGAATTGGCGAAACGGTGCGGCGTCTCGGTGCGCACCATACAGTATTACGACAATCGTGGCGTGCTCGTGCCGAGCGAGGTGAGCAGCGGCGGTCGGCGCCTGTACGACGAGCAGGACGTGCGCCGTCTTTCCGTGATCACGTTCCTGCGCGGACTGGGCTTCTCAATCAGCCAGATCGCTGATTTGCTAGCCGATGACCAATCCTCCGCGTACATCGATTCGCTCATTGCCGCCCAGCGCATGCAGCTGAGCAAGCAGATCGAGCGACCAGTCACGTCTACGCACGCTCGATGCGTTGCGCAAGACCCTCGGGCGGGTCGATGATTGCGACCGCACCGACCTGCATGCGTTCTCCGATGCGGCATTCGTGACGCGTAGGAAAACCGGACTCAAGCGGATTCATGGCACGATGCTGGTAGTCGGCGGCGTCATGGATGTCCTCGAGATCGCACTGCTTGCCATCTGGATCATGATCGGCAATTGGGTCCCATTCGTGATTGGTCTGGTGCCCATCGTGCTGTTGGGCGTGGGGATATCGGTGTATTACTTCCGTTCGGTGGCGTACCTGTGCCCGAATTGCCATACGGTGTTCCGGCCCAAGTTCTCCCGGATGTTCTGGTCCGCGCATACGCCGTATTCGCGCAAGCTCGTCTGCCCGAATTGCCGATATGATGGCTGGTGCCTCGAGGTGCCAGCCGCGCACACCGGAACGGACATGGAGACCGGTGAGCCGATGATCATCGTGTGAGGGAGCATACAACGGTGCCCGCGCAATCATGCTGACCACGCGGGCACCGGCACGGGAAATCCCCGTCAGTTGGACATCTTGGAAACAGGCTCCGGTTGTGGGGCTTCGGACTCGGCGTCGGTCGGGATGTCCTCGTTGACCTCGCTGATGCCGTCGATGTCGGTGGGGACTTCGTTGATGAACTCCTCGATGCCTGGCAGGTCATCCAGATTGTCGCCTTCACGGCGGGCCAGATTCACCTGCTCACGGAACCACATGCGTACGGCCGGATTGATGTCCTTCGCCTTCAGGTACTGCTGGTAGACGGGGAACAGCGCGTGCAGCCACGGGTACATCAAATACAGCGTGCGCTCGGACTTGTGGCTGCGCCAATGCTGCGGGTGGGCCTCGAAGGTGTTCTTGAACCGCTTCATGTAGTTGCGGAACGACTTGAACGACGTGTCCATGCGGCGCGCCGAGATGCCGCAGATCATGCGCTCCGAATACACCGTCTTGAGACCGCGGCCAAGCAGGTGCAGCGAGACGTCGATGTCCTCGTGCATCACATCCTCTTTGTCGAGGCACACCTCGTTCGCAATGAGCTTCCACGCGGAGGCGCGCAACGCCATGTTGGAGCCGAACAGCAGCACTTCGCCGCCGTCCGCGCGGTAGGTGTGTCGGCGCACGGAATCATCGCCGCGCAGCGCCATGCGGCGTGCGGGCATATCATAATACGTCACAGGGCCGGTGGCTCCCATCGCCTCGGAATCCTCGGTGAAGATGCCCGACACCACTTCGACCCAGTCGGGTTTGAGCATGCAGTCCGCATCCACACGGCCCAGCACGTCGCCGGTCGCATGGTTCAGCCCGTAGTTGCGCGTGGGGATCAGTCCCTGCTCCTCGTCCTGATGGAGCAGACGGATCGGCGCCTCGGGGTGCTCCTGCATGTACTGCTGCACAATCGCCACGGTGTTGTCGGTGGATCGGTTGTCTACCACGATGACCTCGTGCGGCATGACCGTCTGCCTGAGTGCGTTGTCGAGGCAATCGGTGATGCGGTCCTGCTCATTCCACGTGGGGATGATAATCGATACATTCAACATATGCTCTAGAATATGTGTGCGCCCGTACACGGTGTTCATATATATAGTCTCGCGATGTGCTTGTTCACTGTGCGCGTGCAATACGGACCACAGGCCGCCCAACTGGCTCAATGCCGGATTTCCCAGTGACGGTTTGTGGTTAAATAAGGGGCATGACCGAACAGAGCGCGAACAATCAGAAGAAACTGGACGTCAATTCGCTGTTCCCGTCGAAGGGCGATCCGCGCAGGCCACCCGAATGGTATGGGCGGGCGCTGTTCTATGCCGTGATCGCTGTGTATCTGGGGTGGTTCGCCTTCACCTCGTGGGGCAAGATCACCTACATTGTCTTCGACATCATCATCGCGCTCTTCCTTGCGCTTGCGGTCGAACCGCTCGTCATACGCCTGATCAATCACGGGTGGAAGCGTGCGGTGGCGTCGGTCACCTGTCTCGTGGGACTCCTCGTCATCGTGGTTGTGTTGCTCGGCCTGTTCGGCAACATGTTCGTGCAACAGCTCATCTCGATGGTCAGGGGACTGCCGGACCTGTACAACCAGTTCGCCGCGCTCATCGCCGAGAAAACACAGTTCAAACTGCCTGAGATGAACGATCTGGGCGGCGAGATTATGAAGAACGTGAAGGGGTCGTGGGTCACCGATTTTGCCGGCCAGGCCGTGAGCACCACCATGGGCGTGCTGGGGCAGATCCTCAACTTCACCACGGCGATCATGGTCGCGTTCTACATCTCAATCGCCGGCCCCAAGTTGCGCCGCAGTCTGTGCCAGTGGATTGCCCCGCATTCGCAACGCCGATTCCTGATGGTGTGGACCGTGGTCCAAGACCAGATTTCCGGCTTCCTGTTCTCCCGTTCGATCCTCGCCGCGATCAATGCCGCGTGCACGGCGGTGTTCCTCATGATCATCAAAGTGCCGTATTGGCTGCCACTCGCGCTGTTCTGTGGCGTCGTCTCCCAGTTCGTGCCGACACTCGGCACCTACATCGGCGGCGCGCTGCCCGTCATGTTCGCATGGGGCGAGCGCGGCTTGGGCTATGGCATTGGCGTCGTCGTGTTCATCACCGTCTACCAGCAGATTGAGAACCTGCTGCTTTCCCCGAAGATCTCCGAACGCACCATGGATCTCAACCCGTGCATCGCGTTCCTCACCGTACTGCTCTTTGGCTCGCTGTTCGGCGCGTTGGGCGCGTTCTTGGCGTTGCCGATCACCGCGAGCATCCAGGTGCTGCTCAAGGTCTCGATGAAGCGTTACCCGCTTGTGGACATGCCGTTGATGAACGACCCCAAGCCGAAGAAGAAGTCGAAGATGGTCGAGGCGGCGGATGCGATCAACGAACATGTGATCAAGCCGGTGAGCGACCGCATCCCGCGCCAGGCCAAGGGGTCGAGCGGGCATGTGACCTTCGACGACCAGATCAAGGAACTGCAGCACCAGGTCTACGATTACCCCGACGACGCCACACAGCCGGTGAGCGAGGATTCGCCGACTGTGGCGATTCCGAAGAACGTATTCGACGCGCAGCACACACCGCACGGCAGCGGTTTGGACGCCCTGCGCGCGCAGTCCGCAGACGCAGCGGGTGCCGCGCATGACGAAGACGGGCACCCCGGCGCGTCGGGTGAGAATTCCGCCGACGCAGGCAAAGACAGTGCGACGGACAACCCAAGGAGCCGCTGGCGCTGATGCTGTTACTGACGATTCTTGACATCCTGCTCATCGTCGTGGGTGGCGTGGGCATGGGCTATCAGGCCCTGTGCATCCTCATCTCGCTGTTCGCCAAACCGGTCGTCTTCCCGGCGGCCCCAATGGACAAACGCTACGCCGTGCTGATCTCGGCGCGCAACGAGGAGGCGGTGATCGGCAATCTGATCCGCGACATCCAGCTGCAGTCCTACCCGACCGACCTCATCGACATCTGGGTCGTGGCGGACAACTGCACCGATTCCACCGCGCAAGTGGTGCGCGACCTGGGCGGCAACGTGGTCGAGCGGTTTGACACGACGCAGATCGGCAAAGGTTACGCGCTCACCTACCTGCTCAACACGATGATTGAATCGCGCGCGGCCGACGCCTATGACGCGTTCTTTGTGTTTGACGCCGACAACCGGCTCGACGAGCATTACTTCGAAGAGATGAACAAGGGCTTCCAGTCCGGCTTCCGCATCCTCACAAGCTACCGCAATTCGGTGAACCTTTCCGAAAACTGGGTGTCGTCGGGTTCCGCGCTGTGGTTCATCCGCGAATCGCGCTTCCTGAGCGCCTCGCGCATGTGGCTCGGCAACAGCTGCCATGTGGGCGGTACGGGCTTCATGTTCTCGCAGAGTGTGATGCGCCGCAACAAGGGCTGGAAGTTCCACCTGCTCACCGAAGACCTCGAGTTCACGATGGATTCGCTGCTGCACGGCGACCGCATCGGGTATGTGGGCACGGCGATCCTCTACGACGAGCAGCCGGTCACCTTCGCGCAGAGCTGGCGCCAGCGCCTGCGCTGGAGCAAGGGGTTCCTGCAGGTGTTCCGCTATTATGGCCCCGCCTTGGTGCGCCGAGCGATCAAGGAACGCGATTTCGCGGCCATCGACTTCACGTTGCTGCTGTGCCCGTTCACGTTGCTGACGATGATCCGCATCGCGCTGGGCGCCATCTACGCCGCGTTCGGATTCGTGACGTGGCAGAGCCAGCTCGGTTCGCTGTTCAACTGGGTCAATGGCATTGTCTATTCGATCATCTTCATGATGGCGCTGGCGGCGCTCACAATCGTGGTGGAACGCAAGCAGATCGGCGCCACCAACAAGGAGCTGTTCGCCTATGTGCTGAGCTTCCCGATCTACATGCTCAGCTATGTGCCGATTTCGTTCCAGGCGGTGTTCGCCAAGGCGGAATGGAAGCCGATCGAGCACAAGGGTGGTTCTGCGGCACCGGCGGTGGAATCGTCGGCGGAGCACGCAGTGGAATCCGCTGCGCAGTGAACCGCCCGTACGCCGTTCCATCTCGTGAACCCAAACGGGTGGGCCCGTGAGTGCTTTGCTAAGGTGTCATATGACCTTGAAGCCGGACGCACCAGAAGAAACGGACAGTATGAGCACTCCAACCCCTACCGCAGCACCCACTCCAACACCCATGGCGCCGGTCCAGGCGCCGATGCCCCCGGACATGCAGCCCAACCCCGCCATGGCCGTTTCAATCCGAGGCCTGTTCAAACGCTTTGGCAACAAAGTGGCCGTGAACGGCCTGTCACTTGACATCCCCACCGGCTCGTTCTACGGCCTGGTCGGCCCCAACGGCGCCGGCAAAACCACCACGATCAACATGCTCACCGGTCTGCTGGTGCCGGACGGCGGTGTGGCGATGATCCTGGGGCACAACGTATGGCAGGACGTGAACGCCGCCAAACGCCTGATCGGCCTCATGCCGCAGCCCGAACAGATCTTCCCCACACTCACCGGCATGCAGCTGGTGGTCTACGCAGGCATGCTGCGTGGCATGCCGCGCGCCGAGGCCGCGGCCCGCGCGAAGGACCTGATCGCCGCGTTCGACCTGACGGCCGCCGCGAACATCATGGTGCGCGACTATTCCGCCGGCATGACCAAGAAGATCTGCCTGGCCACGGCGATGATCCACAGTCCGCGCATCCTTGTGCTCGACGAGCCTTTCGAATCGGTCGACCCGGTGTCGAGCGCAAACATCAAAGACATCCTCGTCGATTACGTGCACACCGGCGGCACGGTGGTCATCTCCTCGCATGTGATGGCGCTCGTGGAACGCATGTGCACCCATGTGGCCGTGGTCAACCAAGGCCAGGTCGTGGCCGCGGGCACGGTGGCGCAGGTCGCCGCCGGTGAGGACCTCGAAGAGCGCTTCCTGCAGCTTGTGGGCGGCCGCCATGGCGCCGCGCACATCGCCTGGCTCGACGGCGGCGCGGACGGCCAACCGGCGCCTGCCGTGACGCAGACGCCGGCGGGGGAGGTGCGGCGATGAGCGCACCGGCAACGCAACCGGCCACTACCTCCGCCACGCCGTGGACGCTCGTGCGTCTGCGCTGGGCCCTCACGAACGCCGCGCTCAAGACATCACCGTGGCAGATCGTGGCCTATGTGCTGGCCTATCTGCTCGCGGCCGGCACCGTGGTGGGCACAGGCGTACTCGCCTTCGCCGTGGGACACGGCATGGCGCACGACGTATGGCCGTACCTGCCGGTGATCATGCCGCTCGCGGGCACCGCCGGCATCCTGTTTGTGGCGCTGCTGCAGGCCATGTTCATCGGCGAGAACTCCACGATGAGCATGGATAAGTTCGCCCCCTACGGCATTCCGGACCGCACGCTGCAACTTGGCCTGCTGCTCGCAGGGCTCACCGGCATCCCGGCCATCACCGCGCTCGTGAGCTTCATGCTGTGGGCGATGGCGTACCGCGGGTTCGGTGCCGCGGCTGTGGCCAGCCAGCTAGTGGCCGCCCCGCTGATCGTGCTCACCGCGATGTGCGTGTCGAAGGCGCTGCTGGCGGTGGCCGACATCATCACCGATTCGCAGGCAGGCAAGAACATCTTCTATGTCGTGGTCATTATGCTGTTCGTGGCGTTGGCGCAGATGCCGAACATCCTCATGATCAACGAGGTGTCGGTCGAGGCGGCCTCGCTCATCCCCGTCGCCCGCGTGTTCGGGTGGCTGCCGTTGGGCGCGCCGTTCATGCTGCCGTTCGACGCCGCCAACGGCCAGTGGCTCTTCTGGGTGCTGCATGTGCTGTGCGCGTTGGCGCTGTGCGCCGTGTGCTTCCTCGTGTCGCAGTGGTGCCTGCACTGGCAGCGCACGCACAGCAGCGACGCGGTGCGCGCCAAGGCGGCCAAGGGTCTCGGCCTGTTCTCGCGCATGCCCGACAGCCCGTCCGGCGCCATCTCCGCGCGCTTGGGCAGCCTGCTGCGCCGTGACGCGCGCCAGTCGATGATGTACATCATGCCGCTGTTCTTCGTGGTGATCTTCGCGCTCGAAAACAAGGACATAGGACCTTGGTTCGTGTGGATGGGCGTGCTGCTCGGCGGCATGTTCATGTCGCTCACCGAATCGAACGGCCTGGCATACGACGGCCAGGGGTTCGTCATGGAGGTCATCGCCGGCACGCGCGCAATCGACGACCGCACGGGGCGTGTGCGCATCTACCTGATCATCGACACGGTGTACATCGCGCTGCTTTCCGTGATCACCTTCATCATCACGGGCGACTGGTCGAGCCCAAGCGGACTGGCGGGCGCCTTCACGTTCATCGCCGCCAGCTGGGGCTGGGCCGTGGCGTCGCTCGGCGTGGCCGAGATGTTCAACTGCTCGGTCCTCTACCCGGTGCCGTCGATGGCCAAGCCGTTCACCAATCCGCAGGGGCGCGGCGCCGCGCAGGCGTTCCTGCCGTTCCTGTACATGCTCGCGTCGCTCGCGAGCATCCTGCCCACGGCCATCGTCGCGATCGTCATCTTCGCGACCGGCAATGGCGCGGCCTACCCGTGGATCATCCCCGTGGCGCTCGCCAATGGCGTAGTCTTCCTGTGCCTTGGTACATGGCTGGGCGCTAAGCTGTTGCGTACCCGCATGCTCAAAGTGGTCCAGACGCTGGACTCCTTTGCGGCATTGCAGCAATAAACAGGCCTTGGGGCGCACCCTGGGCCTGGCAGACGGACGTGTGGAAGGAAGGGCGCGCGGTGGAGCAGTTGACGGACGACGAGCGGCGCCAGTGGAAGCGCGCACGCGCACGCCGAGCCCTCACCGTGGCGCTCGCCGCGCTCGTCTCGCTCGCCCTGGCCGCCGGTGCCGTGGCCGGCGACCTGACCGATGTGATCCCGGGCCCGCTCACCTTGCGGGAAGTCGCACAATCCGAAGTTCGCGCAAGCGCCACCGTGCTTGAAGGCGGCACGATCACCCCGGCCGCCGACCTGACGCGCACCGTGGACGCCAAACGCGCCGCCGCGCTCGTCGACGCGCTGCGGCGCGCGCCTGGCGTGGGCAAGGACATCTCCGCCGCCGTGATTGACCCGAACGGCACCGTGGTGGCCGCACATGGCGAATCGACACCTCGTGAGCCCGCGTCCACACTCAAAACGCTGACCGCGCTCGCCGCCGCCTCCGTGCTCGACATGGGCGCCACGTTCACCACGCAGACGTTGTTCGTGCAACAGGCCAACGGCGCCGACACGGTGATCCTCAAAGGCGACGGCGACATGCTGCTCGGCGCCGGCGAAAGCGACCCGCACCACGTCAACGGCCGCGCCGGGCTGGCCACGCTCGCCAACGAGACGGCCCGCGCGCTCGAACAGCGTGGCATCTCGTCGATCACGCTCGCCTACGACGACACGCTGTTCGGCACCGACCGCACGCCGCCGGACATCGCGCAGAACAACCCCGGCAACCTCTACTACACACCCGTCTCGTCGATGGCGATCGACGGTGGCCGTCTGCGCGCCACAACCGTGGACCCCGACCGGTTCGCGGACTACCCCGAACTGTCGCAGACGACCGCGCAAGACGTGGCGGCGCGCTTCGCCGCGTTGCTCGCCGAGCACGGCATCATCGTCACGAACACGACGCCGAAGGCCATGCAGGCGCCGGCCGACCGCACCGCGCTCGCCGCCGTGCACTCCGCGTCGCTGAGCGCGGTCATGGGCTTCATGCTGCAGCACTCCGACAACACACTCGCCGAGGAATTCGGTCGTCTGCTCGCGTTGCGCACGCACGCGCAGAACTCGCCGCAGGGCGCGGTCGATGCGGTCACCGCCGAACTGCGCGCACTCGGCGTGCCGACCGAGGGCCTGCACATGGCCGATTGCTCGGGGCTCTCACCCGGTTCGCGCGTCACCGTGACGACGCTCGTGGATGTGCAGCAGCGCGACTTCACCGCCGGCGGGGCGGTGGCCGCCGCCGAGGGCCTCTCCGTGCCCGGGCTCGTCGGCACCGCCGTCGGGCGTCTCGCCAATGACGACGCCGCCGGCCTGATGCGCGTCAAAACAGGCTCGCTCGGCGAAGTCACCTCCATGGCCGGCAACATCTCGCGCATCGACGGTGGTGCGCTCGCGTTCGCCGTCATCGTCAACAACCCCACTGACATCGGCAAGGCGCGCGAGGCGATCGACACGTTCATCGCCGGGCTCGCCGCATTGTGAGGCGCCGATGGCGTATTCCGCAGCGATGAAACAGGCGATCGGCGCCGTGCGCGAACAGCTCGCGGGCGCCGGGTTCGGCTTGGCGGACAGCCGGTTCGCTCACCACGGCGTGCACAGCGTGGACCCGCACGCCCCGCTTGTGCTCGTGGCGTGCTCCGGCGGCCGCGATTCGCTTGCGCTCGCCGCCGTGGCGCATACCGTGGCTTCGGCATGGGGCATGCGGTGCGGTGCGGTCATCGTCGATCACGGCATGCAACCCGGTTCCGCGGTTGTGGCACAGCGCGCGGCCGCACAATGCGACCAGCTGGGCCTCGCACCGGTGCTCGTGCGCACAGTGCATGTGCGCGTCGGCGGTGAGGGGGCGGAAGCGGCGGCACGTGACGCGCGCTATGAGGCGCTCGCCGCAGCCGCCCGCGAACTCGGCGCGGCGGCCGTGCTGCTCGCGCACACGCGCGACGACCAGGCCGAAGGCGTGCTGATCGGACTGATCCGCACAGGTGGCGTTGACGCCGTCGCCGGCATGCCGGCACGGCAGACCGTGCATGGTGTGCGGTTCGTGCGTCCGCTGCTCGCGGTCTCGCGCGCACAGACGACCGCGATCTGCATGGATTTGGGCCTCGAGTGGTGGGACGACCCGACGAACGGCGATGCGTTCGCGCCCGACGAGCCACTCCCGGCGGACTATCCGCTCCGTTCGCGCGTGCGGCACACACTACTGCCGTTCCTCAACGAATTCGCTGGGCGCGATATGGCGGAGCGCCTCGCGCAAGGCGCGCGCGTCGCCCGTCGTGACGTGGAGTGGCTCGACGAGTGCACAAGCCGTGTATTCGACGAATGCGTGCGGCTCGAGCGGCGGGGCGTCTCATGCGAGGCACGCATTGACGCCACGCGCCTCGCCACACAACCGCAGGCCTTGCGCTTTCGGGTGATCGCGCGCGTGCTCGCGATCTGCGCGCCCGGCAGCGGCACCGCGCATGTGGATGCGGTTGAGGCGCTCATCTCGCAATGGTACGGCCAAGGTCCGGTGCAGCTTCCCAGTAAACATTCAGCAAACCGCAAGAAACACGTCATTCGGGTGTGCGAAGATGTAACGCATGCGAATCGTCGACATTCAAGACAAGATTGACCATGAGCTGCTGAGCCATGATCAGATTATGGAGAAGATCAGCGAGGCGGCACAGCAGGCAAGTGAGGATTATGCGGGCCGGGTGCCCCTGCTCGTCTGCGTGCTCAAAGGTGCGGTGAACACCCTCACCGCATTCTCGCAGGCCATGTCCATCCCGCTCGAGATGGACTTCATGAGCTTGTCGAGCTACGGTTCCGGAACCTCCACGAGCGGCAAGGTCACCGTGCGGCAGGACCTGTCGACCGACGTGCGTGGCCGCGATGTGCTCATCGTCGAAGACATCGTCGATTCAGGTGTCACGTTGTCGTGGCTCGTCAACGAATTGAAGCGCCGCGGTGCGGCTTCTGTGGAGATTTTCGCGCTGCTGGAGAAACCCGCTCGTCATCAGGTGCAATTGGATGTGAAGTATAAGGGATTTGTGATTCCCGACGAGTTTGTAGTGGGATTCGGACTCGATTTTGACGAGGAATACCGGAACTTGGATTCCATCGCAGTCCTCAAACCCGAAGTGTATGAAGGAGAGCTTGCATGAGCGTTCCGCAAGGACCACAAAGCCCGCGCGGCAATGGGGGTAACCCATTCAGTCCGCGCGGCAACGGGAACAATCCCGACCAGAGCAACCGGCGCAACCAGAACGCCGGCCCCGGCGGCCCCAAGGGCGTGATGCGCTCGCCGTGGCTGTGGGGCATCATCATCGTGCTGATGGTCGTGCTGCTGTTCCAAATGCTCAGTGGCAGGGGTCCGCAGACGATCGACACCAAAGACGGCATGGACATCCTGACGAGCCAGGCCTCCGACGTGAAGTTCGCCAACATCGTCGACAACACGCGCCAGGTGCAGCTTGAGCTGAACAGCGACTACAAGAAGACCGACCCCGAGACCGGCAAGGAACGCAACTACGGCAAGGACGTGCAGTTCTACTACACGTACGCCCAAAGTGCGCAGGTGGTCAAGGCCGTGGAGAAGGCGAACCCGAAGAACGGGTGGACCGCCTCGATGAAAGAGACGAGCATGTGGACCTACATGCTCACCTCGATCCTGCCGTTCATCATCATCCTCGCGCTCTTCTGGTTCCTCATGAGCCGCATGGGCAGCGGCAGCGGCATGCTGGGCATGGGCGGCAAGAAGAACGCCGGCAAGCTGTCCGACGGCCAGATCCCCAAGACGAAGTTCTCCGACGTGGCCGGTGAGGAAGCCGCCGTGCAGGAGGTCGAGGAGATCAAGGACTTCCTGCAGGATCCGTCGAAGTACAAGGCGCTCGGCGCGCGCATCCCGCGCGGCGTGCTGCTCTACGGCCCTCCCGGCACCGGCAAGACGCTGCTTGCGCGCGCCATCGCCGGCGAGGCGGGCGTGCCGTTCTACTCGATGGCCGGCTCCGACTTCGTCGAGATGTTCGTTGGCCTCGGCGCCTCGCGTGTGCGTGACCTGTTCGACGAGGCGAAGAAGAACGCGCCGGCGATCATCTTCATCGACGAGATCGACGCCGTGGGCCGCAAGCGCGGCTCCGGCATGGGCGGCGGCCATGACGAGCGCGAGCAGACGCTCAACCAGCTGCTCGTGGAGATGGACGGCTTCAACAACGACACGAACTTGATCATCATCGCCGCCACGAACCGCCCTGACGTGCTTGACCCCGCGCTGCTGCGCCCGGGCCGTTTCGACCGCCAGGTGGCGGTGGAGGCGCCTGATCTGGAAGGCCGTGAGGAGATCCTCAAGGTGCATGCCAAGGGCAAGCCGTTCGTGCCCGACATCGACCTGCACGCGATCGCCGTGCGCACGCCGGGCTTCACGGGCGCCGATCTGGCGAATGTGCTCAACGAAGCGGCGTTGCTGTGCGCCCGCGTCGGCGCCCAGCTCATCGACAACCGCGCGATCGACGAGGCGATCGACCGTGTGATGTCCGGCCCGCGCCGCCGTTCGAAGGGCATGGCGCTCGACGAGCTGCGCAACACCGCGTACCACGAAGGCGGCCATGCGCTTGTGGCCGCGGCGCTCAACAACACCGACCCGGTGACGAAGGTCACGATCCTGCCGCGCGGCCGCGCACTCGGCTACACGGCGGTCATGCCCACCGAGGACCGCTATTCGCAGTCCCGCAACGAGCTGCTCGACCAGATGGCCTACGCGATGGGCGGCCGCACCGCTGAGGAGATCGTGTTCCACGACCCGTCCACCGGCGCGTCGAACGACATCGAGAAGGCCACCAAGATCGCACGCCGCATGGTCGGCGAGTTCGGATTCACCGACCAGCTGGGTGCGATCAAGTGGATCGACAGCGACGACGAGCAGGGCCTCGACGGCCTGCGCCCGCGCGAATACTCCGATGCCACGGCCCAGATGATCGACGAGCAGGTGATGAGCTTCGTGGAGACCGCGCACACCGAGGCGTGGCAGATCATCATGGACAACCGCGAGATCCTCGACGAGCTGGTGCGCCAGCTGCTCGTGAAGCAGACGCTCAACGAAAAGGAGCTCAAGGAGATCTTCGCGAACATCAAGAAGGCCCCGCAGCGCGAGGTCTGGCTGAGCAATCCGAACCGCCCCGATTCGGACAAGCCGCCGGTGCCGATCCCCGAGTCGCTCAAGCGGTCGGCGGGTCTGCCGCAGCAGTAGTGGGCACGCAGAGCCGCAACCGTATCGCAACGGGCCCGGCCGCATCACGCGGCCGGGCCCGTTGCGATACGGTGCGGGATCGGGGTGGTCCCAGACATACAGGTGTACACAGGGAGTGAACATGGAGACGAATTCGGTGGCATTGCGCGGCGTGCGCGTAGAGCATGCGCGCGTGGTGCAGATGCCGGGGGAACGGGCGGTGCATGTGGACGTGTGCTGTGCGCAGCCGCAGCGTAGTGCCCCGGTTGATGAGCTGCTCGGCGCCGTTGTGGCATGCGTGCAGCAGGAGTCGGGTGAACCCGCCGCGCGCATCGCGCATGCGGTGGCGGTGCGCATGGCGCAGCTTACCGAAAGCGCGGATGTGCAGGTGACGCTGCGCGTGGCGGGGGATGGCGAAACGCCCGCATATGTCGGCGTGGAGTGGAATGTGCACGTGACCGACACCGACGTGCAGCCGGCCGACGACGCCACGCTCCCGGTACGCACGGCGAGCCATGCGGCCGTCATCTCGCTCGAAAGCCGTGTGCCGAACGCCGCCGACGTGTTCCGCACGATGATCGTGGCGCTCGACGGCATACCGGGCAACCAAGTCGAAGGCATTTCGCCGCTCTACGCTGTGACCCACGCCGACGGGAGCGCCGGCCGTAGCGCCGTCGTCGCGTTGCAGACCACGATGAGCGCGGCCCAGCTCGAACGCGCGCTCACCGCGCTGCACGCCGCGCACGAGGGCGCCGTCACATGTCATATCGTGCAGATGAGCGGCATCGGCGACGAGGAGCGCGCGGCGCTCGACACGGGCGACGCACAGCACCGCGCCTCCGTGCTCGCCCCGTGGATGGACATGGACCCGCAGGCCACGCTGCAAGGCGATCCGCTCGCGTTCCTGCTGGCTTCGGCGCCCGATGCCCCATTCGTCGGTATGGAGTCCGACCATTGGATTATCGGAGGTGAATAAATGAACGCACAACGTACACGCTGGTGGGAATACGCACTGGCGATCATTCTGGGCCTGCTGGCCGGCATCGGCATCGCCGTCATCGAATCGCACATGACCGTCTCGCTGACCGGGGCGCCGTGGCCCGTGCCGGTCATCATGGTCATCATCGCGTTCATCGTGCTGTATTGCGCGTGGCAAGTGCACCGTTACGCCACGACCGAACCGCGCAAACGCGTGGGCATGAAGCGCATCGACCCGCAGCGGGCCGTCTATACGCTCGTCTTCGCGAAAACATTGGCGATCGCCGGCGCGCTGCTGCTCGGCTGGTATGGCGGTGAGATCATCATGACGCTCGGGCATCTCGACGCCACCTACTATCGTTCGATCGCCATCCAATGCGCGTTCGCGGCGGCGGCGAGCCTGTTCGACATGATCATCGGCATTGTGAGCGAAGGCCTGTGTCAGTTGCCGCCCACCGAAGGGCCGGAACACCCCAAGATGAAGGAACGGCGCCAACAGCAGGGGGATCGCATAGCCGGCGCCGCAGGTACCGCGGTCAGGTCCGCTCAGTCCTGTTTGGGGTCAGGCTGCGGCACGCGCACCATCGCCTCCTGCACAATCGCGGCCACAAGCGTGCCGTCCTGCCGGTAGACCTTGGCGGTCGAAAGCCCGCGTCCATGGCCCGCGGTCGGCGTGTCCTGCACATACAAATGCCATTGCGTCACATCCACGTCGCGGTACCACCACATGGAGTGGTCGATGGACGCGAACGAGATGCCGGGGGTCATCACCGTCAGGCCGGTGCGGCGCAGGATCGGTTCGAGCATGATCTGGTCACAGCCGAGCGCGAGCATGGCGCGGTGCATCGTCTGCGAGACCTCGCAAGAGCCATCGGCGCGCATCCACACAAGCTGTTTGCCGCTGTCCTCCTCATGGCTGCGCTTGTCCGGGCCAAGCAGGATCGGCTGCGAGATATAGCGGATGTCGAACGGTGAGTTGTATGCGTAGTACTTGGCGAAGCTCGATTTGTCCGCGAACGGCTCCATGAGCTCTTTGGAGCTCTTGAGTGATTCGGGATCGGGCACATCCGTGGGCATGGGGTCGGCATACTCCATGCCTTCCTGCCCCTTGGTCTGGAAACTCGCGATGGCGGTGAGGATCGACCCCTGCGATTGCGTCACATTCACGCGGCGCGAGGAGAACGAATGGCCGTCGCGCAGCGTCTCCACGTCGAACAGCAGGTCCTGATGGATGTCTCCCGGCGCGATGAAATACCCGTGGATCGAATGAGGCTCACGGTCAGGGGCCACCGTCTTCGACGCGGCGATGAGGGATTGCGCGATCACCTGCCCGCCGTAGACGCGGCCGGTGGGGAAGTACATGCTTTCGCCGTTGATGTAGGTGTGGTCGCGGTATACGGAGGGCGAGCCTAGGCTCAGCACGTTGATCAGGCGCTGGAGCGGGGTTCCGGTCTCGGTGGTCATGGCGGGCAGGTCCTTTCGAATCCAAAACAGCTACGGTATGGGTTTATGCTGTTGGCAGTCTATCGGGTCGGCGTTAAGAACAATGCCCGGAATGTTACGCTCAGCTGAAACACGGCACAACGCGATGGGGCGCACCACTGTGCAGTGGTGCGCCCCATCAGGCCGTCGGAGTGCCCGCGCGCGGTCAGCGCGTGAGCTTGCGGTGCAGGCGGTGCGGGCGGGCCGCGTCCTCACCCAGACGCGCGATCTTGTTCTCCTGATACGACTGGAAGTTGCCTTCGAACCAGTACCAGCGTGCCGGGTTCTCGTCGTCGCCTTCCCACGCCAGGATGTGCGTGGCGATGCGGTCGAGGAACCAACGGTCGTGCGAGATCACCACAGCGCAGCCGGGGAACTCGATCAGTGCGTTCTCGAGCGATTCGAGCGTTTCCACGTCCAGATCGTTCGTCGGTTCGTCGAGCAGCAGCAGGTTGCCGCCCTGCTTCAGGGTCAGCGCCAGATTGAGGCGGTTGCGCTCGCCGCCGGACAGCACGCCCGTGAGCTTCTGCTGGTCGGAGCCCTTGAAGCCGAAGCTCGCCACATAGGCGCGCGTCGGCACCTCCACGCCGCCGACCTCGATGAAGTCGTTGCCGTCGGAGACCGCTTCCCACAGGTTCTTGTTGGGGTCAAGGCCGGCGCGGTTCTGGTCCACGTAGCTGATCTTGACCGTCTCGCCGATCTTGAGGTCGCCGCTTGTGAGCGGTTCGAGGCCCACGATCGTCTTGAACAGCGTGGACTTGCCCACGCCGTTGGGGCCGATCACGCCCACGATGCCGTTGCGCGGCAGCGTGAAGCTCAGGTCGTCGATCAGCACGCGGTCGCCGAAGGCCTTGTGGATGTGTTCGGCCTCGAGCACCGTGGAGCCCAGACGCGGTCCCGGCGGAATCTGGATCTCGGAGAAGTCGAGCTTCTTGGAGTTGCGTGCCTCCTGCTCCATCTGGTCGTAGCGTTCCAGACGGGCCTTGTTCTTGGCCTGGCAGATCCACTCCGCCACGTTGTCCATGAAGTAGCGGTCGTGGGTCACGGCGATCACGGCGCCGGGGTACTGGTGCAGGAACTTTTCGAGCCACAGGATCGATTCGGCGTCCAAATGGTTGGTGGGCTCGTCGAGCAGCAGCAGGTCGGGGGCCTCAAGCAGCAGCTTGCACAGCGCCACACGGCGGCGTTCGCCACCCGAGCACACGGAGACCGGGGTGTCGGGGTCAGGGCACTGCAGCGCGTCCATCGCCTGCTCGAGCTGCGAGTCGAGGTCCCAGCCGTTCGCGGCGTCGATCTCGGTCTGCAGCTTGCCCATCTCGTCCATCAGCGCGTCGAAGTCGGCGTCTGGATTCGCCATCTCCTCGCCTATCTCGTTGAAGCGCGCGACTTTCTGCGCGATATCGCCGAACGCCATCTTGATGTTCTCGCCCACGGTCTTGTCGTCGTCGAGCGGCGGCTCCTGCTGCAGGATGCCCACGGAGAAGCCCGGGGTCAGCGTCGCCTCGCCGTTGCTGACGGTGTCGAGGCCCGCCATGATTTTGAGCAGTGTGGACTTGCCCATGCCGTTGGGGCCGACCACACCGATTTTCGCGCCCGGCAGGAAGCTCAGCGTGACGTTGTCGAGAATCACGCGGTCTCCGTAAGCCTTACGGGCGTTGATCATCTGATAGATAAACTCAGCCAAAGTTGGTTCCGTTCTCTGTTGGATTGCTTCCTACATGGAAGCGGGCATACATGCATCGCCCATTATTCCAAAAGAGGTCTACAGATTGGGCGCGAGTCAGGCCAGACATGACAAAAGGCCGTCTGTGGCGAATGCACGCGCATTCGCCACAGACGGCCCCATGCCTGCAGGCGCCGGTCAGAGCACGGCGTCGAGCGCCTGCTTGAGGTCGGCGATGATGTCCGCGGCGTTTTCGATGCCGCAGCTCAGACGCACCAGGTCGATGCCGACGCCCGCCTCTTCGAGCTGCTGTTCGGTCAGCTGGCGGTGCGTCGTGCCCGCCGGGTACAGCACACAGCTGCGCGCGTCGGCCACGTGCGTGGCGATCGAGATCATCTTGAGGTGGTCGAGGAACGCCGAGACCGTCTCACGGCCGCCGGGCACGCCGAACGCGATCACACCGCACGTGCCGTTGGGCATGTATTTCTCGGCGAGCGCATGGTAACGGTCATCCGGCAGGCCAGGGAAGCTGACCCACGAGATGCGTGGATCGGCCTCGAGGAACTCGGCCACGGCCAGTGCGTTCGCGCAGTGGCGCTCCATGCGCACGCCCAGGGATTCAAGGTGCATGCCCATGATCCACGAGTTGATCGGCGCCGGGGTGGAGCCGAAGTCGCGCATGAGCTGCGCGGTGGCCTTGGTGATGAACGCGGCCTTGCCGAAGTCCTTGGCGTACACCACGCCGTGGTACGAATCGTCGGGGGTCGTCAGTCCCGGGAACTTCTCGGCGTGCGCCATCCAGTCGAAGTTGCCGGAGTCCACGATCGCGCCGCCCACGCATGAGCCATGGCCGTCCATGTACTTGGTGGTGGCGTGCGTCACGATGTCCACGCCGAATTCGATCGGGCGACAGTTGATCGGCGTGGGGAACGTGTTGTCCACGATGAGCGGCACGCCGTGGCGGTGCGCGGCTTCGGCGAACTTCTCGAAGTCGAGCACGATGAGCGCGGGATTGGCGATCGATTCACCGAACACAGCCTTCGTGTTCGGCTGGAACGCCGCCTCGAGCTCCTCTTCGGAACAGTCGGGGCTCACAAAGGTGCAGGTGACGCCCATCTTGCGCATCGTCACGTTGATGAGGTTGAACGTGCCGCCGTAGATCGCGCTCGAGGCGACGATGTGGTCGCCTTCGTTGCAGATGTTGAACAGCGCGAAGAAGTTGGCCGCCTGGCCGGACGAGGTGAGCATGGCCGCGACGCCGCCTTCCATCTCGCAGATCTTGGCGGCCACGGTGTCGTTCGTGGGGTTCTGCAGGCGCGTGTAGAAGTAACCGCTTTCGGAAAGGTCGAAGAGTCGGCTCATCTGCTCGCTCGAGGTGTATTTGAACGTCGTCGCCTGGATGATCGGCGGCGTGCGCGATTCGCCGTTGCCCGGCTGGTAGCCGCCCTGCACGCAGATGGTGTCAACATGTTCGCTCATGGATTCGTCTCCTCAACGGTCGGCCGCCCATGCGCGGGCGGCGTGGATGCCTGTGTGTGGTATTACACCACACACAGGCATGCCGCCGGCGTGCATGTCCGCATAGTGCGGCGGGTCAGTCCGTCGAGATGCTGCAGTGGCCGTCGTGCACGAGCTGCGCGGCGGCGTCGGAGGCGTCGGTCATCGTATACCATGGCGCGTTTTGCGCGCCCAAGTTCAGCACGTCGCGTTCCGCGCCGAAGTACAGGGTGGCGTAGCTGTTGGTGAGCGCCTCGTGATCCACGCGTAGTGCAGGCGCCGTGGTGCCGCAGATGCGGTAGATCATCGCGTGCGCCAGCTCGTGTTTCGCAGCGTTCGGGTAGTACGATCCCGTCACGTCGTACGTCCAGTTGCGGGAGTCCTGGTTGATGTAGATGAGGTTCGGGGTGGCAGAGCAGAACGCGCCCAATGTGGTCTCGTCGGCAAGGCGCGTGGAGCCGGAGCAGTGGTCGTAGACCGACTTGAAGTCGTAGGTCGGGCTCAGCCCCACCGAGGCGATGAGCTGTTCGCCGGCGGCGAGGTAGGTGCCATCGGATCCCATCGCAATCGGTACGGCCTTGATCTTCTGCTCCCAGTCCGCGGTGAGCGTGGGGATGTCCGGCTGGGAAGACTTGAGGTCGAAGGCCCCCGTGTACAGGTCGCGCACATTGCCCTCGGAATCCCGCAGCGTGGCGTGGATGCCAAGGTCTTCGCCGTGCAGGAACTTCTGTTCCAACTCGTTGAGTGCGGTGGTCTGTGCGTTGTAATAGATGTCGATCTCGTTGGGGTCGGTTGTGGTGCGCTTGCCGGAGGCTTCGAGCTCCTGTTCGGCAGTGAGGAGGTATTTGAGCCATGCGCCGTAATACTCCACGCCCCGGTCGCTCAGTTCGGGCAGCAACTTGATCGCATCGTCGGGGGATTTGCTGTTGTATTCGCTGGATTTGCCCTCGAGCAACTGCTTGTATTGCGTATAACTGTCGGCTTCGGAGAACCGGTAGACCTTCTGGTCCTTCACCGTGCCGTCGTCGTTGAGATAGTCCTCCGGCTCGTAGCCGCGTGCGCGCAGGTCCTCGAGCGCGCTTTGGTCGTAGTCGTCCGTGTCCATCGTCTGGTGCGCCGCGCGCCCGGCCGAGGAGACGACCGTGCCGATGCCGAAGAAGACAAGGAGCAGCAGCACCATAACGCCGGCGATGACGCAGATCACCACGGCGCCGGTGTGCTTGCGCGCCACGGTCGGCGCACAGGCGGCGCGGGGATCCATGGTGCTGGGCCCCATGGGGTAGCCCGGCCTGCTGTTCGCTCTCCATGTGGGGTATGGCGTGGTCTGGTATGGGGTGCCGGAGGTGAACGGATTGTGTGCGCTGGGATGCGCGCCTGGCATCGTGCCGGTGGCTGGCGCGGGGTAGACCGGCGTGTGGGGAGAGTGTGGTGACCTTTGTGGTGGGGCCCCGTACGGCGTTGTGGCGGGTGTTTGCGCGGCGGGTGTCTGCGCAGTGGGGCCTGTGGGGAAGGCGACCGGCGTCGGGCCGGGATGCGGCTGCTGCGTCGATTGGGGTGCCTGCGGTCGTGCATGCTGCTGGTACTGGTGTGGTGAGTTGGTGTTTGGCCCGCTCATCAATCCCCCTTGCTTGTGGTCGGCCGTTCGGCCATGGGCGTGCTCGGCGATGTGGGCCACATCGTAACAAAACCGGACTGCGGGGTTGTGCGCTTGTTCACGTTTTCCACCGCTTTCAGCGATGCGCGTAGCTCCGCCGGACGCGGCGCGGAGGGCGAGCGGTAGTGTGAACAGTAGCGGTGCAGGCCATCCACGCCTCGCGCCAACCCGGACAGGAGTGATCAATGAAGACATCGGTGATGGTGTTCCATCCGAACATCGCGCGCTCGCGCATCAACGCGGCGCTCATGGAGCGCGCGCAGAACGAACCGGAGCTCGACCTGGTGGTGCGTGACATGTATGCGCTGTACCCGGATTTCCATATCAATGTGGAAGAGGAGCAACGTGTGGCCGATGGCGCGGACCGCCTGGTGTTCCAGTTCCCGTTCTACTGGTACAGCGCGCCCGCGCTGATGAAGCAGTGGGAGGATGAGGTGCTCAGCTCCGGTTGGGCATATGGGCCGGACGCGCGCATCGCCGGCAAGCGCATGATGCTCGCGGTCAGCACCGGTGGCCTCAAAGACACCTATTCGGTCGAGGGCAAGCACCACGCCGCCATGAGCGAACTGCTGCTGCCGTACCGCATCATGGCGCAGTATCTGGGTCTGGAGTTCGAGGAACCGTTCATTGTGCACGGCGCCTATGCGCCCGATCTCGACGACGGCGCGCTCGCCGCCGTGGCACAGGAGTACGTGGCCCGCCTGCACTAGCAATCCGTGCCGTGCGCATATGGAATGATTGTGCCTGGCATGCCACAATGGCCGTAAAACCCAATCATTGCAACGCGACACGCCATTGACGGTTTTATAGTTAGACGATTTGACAAAGCGCCTATGCGTCGTTTACACTCTCTTTGTAAGACGAATGAACAATAGTTCGTCACAACGCACGATCAACAAAGGAGTGATCCATGGGACTGTGGGATATCGACAAGATCGAGTACGTCGGCCGCGGCAACGGCCCGGTCGAGGGGCTCGGCTTCCAGTATTATGACGCCGACAAAGTGGTCGCCGGCAAGAAGATGAAGGACTGGCTGCGCTTCGGTGTGGCATGGTGGCACACCTTCGACGCGCCGCTCACCGACCCCTTCGGCGATGGCACCGCCCAGCGCCCGTGGGACGGCAAGTACTCCGACCCGATGGACAACGCGCTCGCCAAGGTGGACTACGCGTTCGAGTTCTTCACCAAGCTCGGCGCCGAGTACTTCTGCTTCCATGACCGCGACATCGCCCCGGAAGGCGATACGCTGCGCGAGACGAACGCCAACCTCGACCGCGTGGTCGACAAGATCGAAGAGAACATGCAGTCCACCGGCGTGAAGCTGCTGTGGAACACCTCGTCGCTCTTCACCAACCCGCGCTTCGTGGCAGGCGCCTCCACCTCGCCGTTCGCCGACGTCTACGCCTATGCCGCGGCGCAGCTCAAGCACTCCCTCGAGATCGGCAAGCGCCTGGGCGCCGAGAACTACGTGTTCTGGGGCGGCCGCGAAGGCTACGAGAATCTGTGGGTCACCGACATGAAGCGTGAGCAGGAGCATATGGCGAAGTTCTTCCACATGTGCGCCGACTACGCCAAGCAGATCGGCATGGACGCCCAGTTCCTCATCGAGCCGAAGGCCAAGGAACCGACGACGCACCAGTACGACTTCGACGCGGCCACGGCATGCAATTTCCTGCGTGCCTACGACCTGATCGACGTCTTCAAGCTCAACCTCGAAGGCAACCACGCCAACCTCGCAGGCCACACCTACCAGCACGAGATCCGCGTCGCCCGCGACAACGGCGTGCTCGGTTCGCTCGACGCCAACCAGGGCGACATGCTGCTCGGCTGGGACCTCGATGAGTTCCCGACCAACCTGTACGAGACCACCTCCGTGATGTGGGAAGTGCTCGACGAAGGTCAGATCGGCCCTCACGGCGGCCTCAACTTCGACGCCAAGCCGCGCCGCACCTCGTTCAGCGCCGAAGATCTGTTCCGCGCGCACATCGCCGGTATGGACACGTTCGCCGCCGGCCTGCTCGTGGCGGACAAGATGCATCAGGACAAGTACATCGAGGACCTTGTGGCCAACCGTTACGGCTCCTACGATTCGGGCATCGGCAAGACGATCGACGACGGCACCGCCACCCTCGAGTCGCTCAATGACTACGCCATCGACATGCCGCAGTCTGAGATCATCGCATCCACGCACCCCGATCACCTCGAGGACGTGAAGGCGACCATCAACAACTACATCATCGACGCCCTGGCCAACGCCTGACGCCGCACGGTCCGGCCGCTTGCCGCATGGGCGGCCGGACCGTCCATCCAACCTCTGCAGCGCGTGGCATATGCAGTGCACGTTGTATGGCATATGCCGCCAGTAACTCTTTCTTTCCTTCCTTCCAATGAATCGCCGCCTGTTCTTTCCTTTCCTCTGCAGGCGCGATGCAGGCCCAAGGGCCACCGGGCCACACCGTGCACCCATACGCTCCGCGCGCATCCTTCCCATCAAACACACCGCGCGCGGGGAGCACGGCGGTTCCCGGAGGCCCATGGGCTTTTTCCATACGGGCGGGCACGACGGTGTGTTCGCCCATTGCTTGCGCAAGGCGCATGGCGCACCGCCGAACCGCCCTATACCCTCCGGCCATGCTGCCGAACCGAATGTACTGTTATGACCGACCACTACCGATATGGAGGACCGCGATGACCGCAACGACCGCGACCATGGACATCACCAACCCCGTGCTGCGGGGCATGTACCCCGACCCAAGCTGGATGTGGGACGAGCCCGGGGAGCGCGTGGCCTTGGTGAATTCCTCGTTCGAACTGGTGCCGGGACTGCCGATCCACGTTTCAGACGATATCGCGAACTGGGAGCTTGCGGGGAACGCCGTCGACGAGGCGATGGCGCAACGGCTGCTGATCCCCTTCGTGCTTGATTCTGGGGGATTGTATGCGCCGACATTGCGCATGATCCGCGGGAAGTACGTGATCGCATGCACGGTCGCCCGCATCGATCTGGATGCGGCCGCCGCAGCTGGGGTCGACCCGGAGTCGATCGAGGGGGCCCGTGCAAGCCAAGGCAACTTCATCATCGAAGCCGATGCGCTTGAGGGGCCATGGCGCGGCCCGTACTGGATCGAGGGCGCCGAGGGTATCGATCCAGACATCTTCGAGGACCTTGACGGCTCCGTGTACTGGACGCAGACAAGGCCGGCCGTACGCCCGCGCTGGGAAGGGCAGACCGAGGTGTGGACCCAGCGGATTGACCCGGAGACGTGGCGGCTGTGCGCGTCGCATGACGCAGACGGCGACTATGGCAAGACGGTCCTCTGGACGGGATATGGCGTGGAGGCGGTGTGGGCCGAAGGACCGCACCTGTACCGCATCGGCGATTGGGTGTATCTGATGACCGCGGAAGGCGGCACAAGCTTCGACCACAGCGAGATGACCATGCGCACGTGGGCACCCGACGGGCTCGGACCGGCGATCGATTCCCTGCAGGGCCAAGCGCACGAGGACGGAACCGAGCCGCGCGCGCCGCGTGCCAACGAACGGTCGGTTGTGGGGCGGTATGCACGCCTGTTCCATCCCTGCAAGAAGAACCCGTTCCTGACACACCGGCATCTGGGTTTGGAGGAGCGCGTGCAGTGTGTGGGCCACGCCGATCTGCTGCATCATCCACGGCTCGGCTGGTGGGTCGCGTGCCTGGGTTCGCGCGAGACCCCCACCGCGGACCATGGGGCGCTCAGTTTCCTGGGCAGGGAGACCTTTGTGGCACCTATCGACTGGCAGCACGATCCGGCGCAATGGTCGCTGGAATCCAATGGGCCCGCGCAAGGGGAGTCCGATGACCCAGGATGGCCGGTGCTTGCCGGGGGAGCGGGGCGTCTGGCGCAGACATTGCGCATCGACGCGGCGGACGGGACCCTGCTCGACATGTGCATCGGGCCGTGCGAATCACAGGCGGTCGTCGATGCACGCGTGCCTTTTGCCGTCGGCGACGGCGAAGGCGCGGCCGTGCGCGCGCATGGCACGGTGTACCGGCGTATGCCGGAAGACAAGTGCGTGGTGCTGTGCCCGCCGCGTGGCACGGTGCGCATCCGGCAGGACGGCCGCCATACACTGAGCGTGGCGACCGATGGGACGTCGGTGCAGTGGGCTCTCGGCGAGGGGACGGAGCGCAGGGAAGGCATGGTGCCGATCCCCGAGGGGGAGCCGGGATCGGTTATGCTCGTCTTCGACAAAGGCATGGTGCGTGTGGTCGTGGCGCAGTCCGCGGAACAGGCATGGACGGCGCCGGCCGTCGAAGTGATCGACGTGGCGCCGCTGAGCACCGAATGGTCCGGCGGTTTCGTGGGGTGCCTCGTCGGTTGTGACGCGTAGGCGGCGACCTAAGCGGATGGTTGGGCCGCTGTTGCGGTGGCCTTGGCCGGCTCGCCGTGCACCAGCCGCTGCCGTTTGCGCAGCAGCATCGCGAAATTGCCGAGCACCGGTATGAGCAGTCCGCATACCATGCCGATGTCAGAGGCGCGCTGGGCCGCCATCAGCGCGCCTCCGACGCCAAGCGGGCCGTGCTGCCGCGCACGACGAGCGTCGTCGGGAGGATCACATGGTGTTGCGTGGGGCGCCCCTCCGCCGTGTCGATGAGCATGCGCGTCGAGACCGCCGCCATGTCGTGCAATGGCTGGCGCACCGTGGTGAGCGCCGGACCCAGGAACGCGGAGGTCTGCACGTCGTCGAACCCGACAACCGAAAGGTCTTCGGGGATGCGCAGCCGGTTCTGCCGGGCGGCCTCATAGACGCCCATCGCCTGCAGGTCGCTGCCGGCGAAGATCGCGGTGGGGCGGTTCGGGTTCTCCAGCAACGCCATCGCCTGCGCGTAGCCGCCTTCGGTCGTGAAATCGCCTTCGGTCACCAGCTCGGGATCCAGCGCGATGCCCTGTTCGGCGAGCGCCGACGTGTAGCCGTCGAGCCGCGCACGCGAGCACATCATCTCTTCGGGGCCGGTGATGATGCCGATGCGCGTGTGCCCCAGGGCGAGCAGATGCCGAGTCGCGAGCACGCCGCCGGCCCAGTTGTCCGCCTGCACGGAGAAATCATCGTTCGACGGCTCGCCCGAAGGGTCGAAGATGACATAGGGGATGCCGTTGGCCTGCAATTTGGTTTTTTCTTTTTCGGTGAGATTGGCGAAGATGAAGATGACGCCGAATGGCCTGCGCCTCAGCATGCCGGTGATCCAGTCGTCGTCGGGGTGTTGGCGGGTGCCACTTTCCGTCGTGATGACGCTGATGTCGGGCGAGTGCCTTGTCTCACGCAGCACGCCGCGCAGCACTTCGAGAGCCCAGATTGTGTCGAGGTCCTGAAAGACCACTTCGATGTACCTTTGGCCGGCCGCTTTCTGGCCGCGGCGCTGGTAGCCCGAGGCCTTGAGTGCCTGATCGATGGCTGTGCGGGCCTCGTCGGAGATGTCGGACCTTCCGTTGAGCGCCTTGGAGACGGTTGCCAACGAGTAGCCGGTGTGCTTTGCGATGTCCGCCAATCTGACTTTGGATTCCGACATATGGAGCTCCTTTGCCGCCAATGAATGGGTGTGATATTATCTGCCATGATAACGAAAGTTTCGTGTCTTCGCAAACGAAATGAGACGCTTGTTGTGAAAATGGCGAGCAAATGTATACAGAATTGCGCGAAACGCCGAAAACGCACTTTGTTTGACTAATTGACAAAGTAGGTTTACGATAGTTTCTAACGAAAACAACGTAAGTTTTCGGAAGTTCTCAATGTTGTACCAGAGGCTTCGTAGAAGCTCGGATGCATTGCTCTTCTGGCAATGCGCGTCAGCGAGGACGGCTCCACGTCAATGTCAGCGTGGACAAAGATCAAGGAGGAACTATGAAACTCAAGACGCTTGCAGCAGCAACACTGGCCGTTGCGACCGTAATCGGCATGAGCGCATGTGGCGGGTCGGGGTCGTCGTCCGATGACAAGACCATCACGTTCTGGCACAATGCTTCCGCCGGTGAGGGGCGCCAGTACTGGGAGAATCTGGCAAAGTCCTTCGAATCGGCCAACCCCGGAACCAAGGTGGAGGTCCAGGCCATTCAGAACGAGGACTTCGCCGGCAAACTGCAGACCGCCATGCAGGATCCCGCATCCGGTCCGGATGTCTTCATGTCGCTTGGTGGCGCTAAGACCCAGGAGATGATCGACGCCGGCCAGGTCATGGACCTGACCGATAAGATCTCGGACACGGTGAAGACCGATATGAAGACGACCCTTTCCGCTGCCACGTTCGACGGCAAGGTCTACGGCGTCCCGGTCAGCGTGGAACCGGGCGGCATGTGGTATTCCAAGGATCTGTTCAAGAAGGCGGGCGTTTCCGATGTGCCGACGACCTACGAGGACCTGCTCGCGGACGCGAAGAAGCTCAAGGACAGCGGCACCGATGCCATCGCACTCGGCGCCAAGGACGCCTGGCCCGCGGCGCATTGGTATTACTGGTTGGTCCTGCGCGAGTGCTCTCCTGAAGTCTACGACAAGAGCGTCCAGGACCACGACTTCTCGAACGAGTGCTGGGTCAACGCCGGCAAGAAGCTGCAGGAGCTCAACGACCTGAAGGCCTTCAACGACGGCTTCCTGACCACGACCGCACAGCAGGGCGCCAACTCCTCTGCGGGCCTGCTCGCCAACCATAAAGCGGCCATGGAGCTCATGGGCGCTTGGGAGCCGGGCGTGCTCAAGGACCTCACCCCCGATCAGAAGCCGATGGCTGACCTTGGATTCTTCGCGTTCCCCGAGGTCGCCGGTGGCGAAGGTGAACCCGGTGCGCTCATGGGCGGCGTGACCTACTTCTGTGTCAACCCGAAGGCTTCGCAGACCTCGATCGATTTCGTCAACTACATGGGCGAGAAGAAGAATCAAGAGGATTACGCCAAGGCGTTCTCCACCATCCCTGCCTCCGAGCCCGCGCGTGGTGTGGTGACCGATGAGTCTCTCAAGCAAGTCATCGAATATCTGGACAAGGCTCCGTCCATGCAGCTGTGGATGGATACCGCTCTGGGCACCAACATCGGCAATGCGTTGAATGCCGCTGTGGTGAACATGCTGTCGGGGCAGGGCAGTCCCGAAGACATCGTCAAGGCGATGGAGGACGCTGCCCAGAAGGGCTGATCGCGTCTGAACAAGGTCCGGGATGGCTGGGCTGTTCCACACGGTCCAGCCATCCTTTTTCCCTGGATGACGTACAACGAAACTTAGATACATGGGATTGATGACATGACTGAAATGAATGATGCCGTGGCAGTCGGGCGACCGGTTGCCGAAACGAAGAAGCGGGGCGGAGAACGCAAACCCTCTAACGGCAAGGGGCGCAGAAATCTCGAAATTTTCATCCTTTCCGCACCCGCGATCATCCTCTTCTGCTGCTTTGTGATTCTTCCGATCATTTTGGGCGCCTACTACGGTTTCTACCAATGGAAGGGCTTTGGTACCCCGTCCGAGAACGGCAAGTTCGTCGGACTGCAGAACTACATTGTGGCGTTGAAGGATCCGAACTTCCAGCAGGCGATCCTGCACACCTTTGAAATCGTCATCGGATCCCTCGTTATCCAGGGTCCGTTGGCCATCCTCTTCGCTCTCCTGCTCAACCAGAAGTTCAAGGGACGTGGTCTGATCCGTACGCTCATCTTCGTGCCGTATGTCGTTTCGGAAGTCATTGTCGGCACCGGCTGGAGCCTGCTGCTCCAGAAGAAGGGCGCGGTCAACCAGATCCTTGAATCACTCGGCATGCATGGCGTCGATTGGCTCGCCAACCCCAAGGTCGCGATCTGGACGCTGCTGCTGCTCATCAGCTGGAAATACATCGGATTCGCCGTCATCCTCATGCTTGCAGGCATGCAGTCGATTCCTGAGGAACTGTACGAAGCGGCAAAGGTGGACGGTGCAGGGTTCTGGCAGATCCAGAAGAGCATCACACTGCCGTTGCTCGCCCCGACGCTGCGCATCTGGGTCTTCCTGTCGATGATCGGTTCGCTGCAGCTGTTCGATTTGGTCTACATCATCTGGGGCCAGTACGTTTCCACGACGGCCGGCGTCTCCACGATGGCCACCTACATGGTCCGTGAGGGACGCGGTGCAGGCAACTACGGATATGGCTCCGCCGTCGCCCTCATCATTTTCGTCATCTCGCTGATTGTGGCGCTGACCTACCAGCACTTTGTGCTCAACCGTGATCTCGATGGCGCCTTGACCGATAAGAAGGCGTCCAAGAAGCGCAAGAAGAGGCAGACCGCAGAGGATGAGGCCCTGGCGGTCGCCATGGAAGGAGTGAAGTGAGATGAGTGCTGCAACGGCATATTCCAAGAAAAACGGTTTCCATAAGTCATCAAAGACCCCATGGGGCAACCCGATAGTCTATTTCTTCTCGCTTGTGCTCGTGGCGATCTGCGTCGTCCCGGTGCTCTACATCATCTTTGGCGGATTCCGCACCAACGCGCAGATCACCAACAACCCTGCCGGTCTGCCGAATCCCTGGGTGATCAGCAACTACAAGGAAGTCATCACCAGTGACATCTTCTGGACCGAGCTGATCAACTCACTGATTGTGGGCATCTGCACGATGATCGGCGTCGTCGTCCTCGGCATCATGGTCAGCTACGTCATCGCCCGCTACAAGTTCCGGTACTCGACACTGATGTATGCGCTGTTCTCAGCGGGCCTCATGTTCCCGATGACCGTCGGCATCACTCCGCTGTACCTGATGATCAGGAACCTAGGTCTGTCGAATTCCCTTGCGGGCATCATCCTTCCACAGATCGCATTCGGTCTGCCGCAGACCATCATCATCCTGGTCCCCTTCCTGCAATCCATCCCGATGGAATTGGAGGAGGCGTGCCTGCTGGACGGTTGCTCTCGCCTTGGCTTCTTCTGGCGCATGGTCATCCCGCTGTCGATGCCCGGCGTTGCCACGACCGGTATCCTCACCTTCGTGGGAAGCTGGAACGGCTATATGCTTCCGCTCTTCGTCCTGAGTGATGAAAGCAAGTACACGCTTCCGCTTGGTGTGCAGATGTTCAGTTCCCAGCACTCGGTGGATACGGCCAGAGTCCTGGCGTTCACCTCGCTCGCCATGCTTCCGGCCCTCATCTGCTTCACGATCTTCCAGAAGAAGATCGTGGGTGGCCTGACCGGCGCGGTCAAGGGCTGATCCGACCCGCCGCCTGCAACACATGAAGCACGGCGGCCCGGGCACAACCGGGCCGCCGTTTCCCTTAAGGAGATCGTTATGAAGATCGAAAACCCGGTACTGCCCGGATTCAACGCCGATCCGTCGATGATCAGGGTCGGAGACACCTACTACATTGCGAATTCCACATTCGAATGGTGGCCTGGCGTACGTCTGCATGAGTCGAAGGACATGGTGCACTGGCGTCTGTTGCCAAGCCCGCTGAACCGTCGTTCGCAGATCGATATGCGCGGCAACCCGTCCTCCGGCGGCGTGTGGGCTCCCGACCTGTCCTATGCGGACGGCAAGTTCTGGCTCGTGTACTCCGATGTCAAAATCGTCAACGGCGCGTTCAAGGACTGCACGAACTACCTCGTGACCGCCGAGGACATCCGTGGCCCGTGGAGCGAACCGATCCGGATCAACGGCGTTGGCTTCGATGCAAGCCTGTTCCATGACGATGACGGGCGCAAGTACCTCGTCCAGCAGACTTGGGATTTCCGTGAATATAACCATCCCTTCGATGGCATCACGCTTACCGAGTTCGACGTCGAGACCATGCGCCTGCTCCCTGAGACTGAACGCACGATTTGGCGTGGCACCGATGTCAAACTCGTCGAAGGCCCGCACCTGTACAAAATCAACGGCATGTACTACCTGTTCTGCGCCGAGGGCGGCACTGTCTGGACGCATCAGGAGGTCGTCGCGCGTTCCTCGACGCTCGATGCGATGTCGTTCGAGGGGAGCCCGTACAACCCGTTCATCAGCAACTTCGACACCCCGCGCAGCTATCTGCAGAAGCAGGGGCATGGCGCACTCGTGGATACGCCATCCGGCGAATGGTACTACGCGTCGCTGTGTGCCCGGCCCTGGCACCATGAGAACGAATCGGTGACCGATCCGCGTGGATGGTGCACCCTGGGCCGTGAGACGTCCATCCAGAAAGTCGAATGGACCGATGACGGCTGGCCTGTCGTCGTCGGCGGTCATGGCGGACAACGCGTCGTCGAGGCGCCGCAAGACGCCATCGAGACCGAGGCACCGGCCGATCACAGCCAGCATGACGATTTCGAGGCGTCGCAGCTCGCCTTGGATTGGAACACGCTGCGTGTGCCCTTCGACGAATCGATGGGTTCCGTTGGAGGCGGCACGCTGACCTTGCGTGGGCAGGGATCGCTGTGCAACCTCTTCGACCTGTCCCTCGTTGCCCGCCGTTGGCAGGCGTTCGATTTCGACGCATCTGTCGGTGTGCGCTTCGACCCCACCAACTACCGGCAGATGGCCGGCCTGACGAACTACTACAACGACCTGTGCTGGTCGTGGGCTTTCGTCACTTGGGATGAGAAGCGGCAGTGCCGTGTGATCGAAGTCGCCCAGAACGATTTCAACTCCTACACCTCGTTCCTGCGGGACCGGGCGGTGCCGGTTCCCGATGATGTGGAGACTGTATGGCTGCGCACGCGTGTGCGTACGCAGACCTATGGTTACGACTATTCGTTCGACGGTGAGCAGTGGCATGACCTCGGTGTCGAGCTGGACGCGAAGATCCTGTCGGACGACTATGTGAACCAACGGTATGGCGGGTTCTTCACCGGTGCGTTCGTCGGTCTTGCGGCAGTGGATCTGTCGGGGTATGACGCAACGGCTGAGTTCGTGGACTTCGATTACCGCGAATTGAGTGAATGACCATGGATGCACGCTGGGCGGGCCGTCTCCGGGATGGCCCGCCCAGCGTGCATCTCCATATCTGCGGTGCAAATGACATGATCGCATGGAAGGCAAGGGACGCATATGACATTGACAATGCCAAAGCTGTTGGATGATGGATGTGTGCTGCAATCCGGCAGACCCGTGAACATCTGGGGATGGTGTACACCGGGGGAGCGTGTCTCCGTACGTATCGGCGAATGTACAGGGGAAACCATAAGCGCCGCGGATGGCGGCTGGCAGGTGCGGTTGGACGCGTTGGATCCTGGCGGCCCGTATGCCTTCGAAGTGATTGGCGATGGCACGACGGTACGGCGCTCATGCTATGCGGGTGAGGTGTTCCTGTGTTCGGGGCAATCCAATATGGAGCTTTCCATGCAATGGGTGCATTCGTACTATCCCAGCGAGTTCCAGCGGCAGGATGACCCCTTGCTGCGCCAGTTCAAGGTCGTGGACCGATACGATTTCTCCGGGCCGGTGCGTGACCATGAGGAGGCCTCATGGCTGGGGTGTGCACCTGAGACGCTGGGTCAATTCTCCGCAGTCGCGTATTTCTTTGGGCGAATGGTGCGCCAGTGGTTGCAGGTCCCCGTCGGACTGCTCAATGTATCGTTGGGCGGTTCCCCCATCGAAGCATGGATGGACGCCGCTTCACTCGATGATTGTCCTGAAGCGTTGGAGGAGCTGGATCCCTATCTGGGTGATGGCGTGGCCGAGGCGCGGAGCGAAGAGAGTCTGTCCGCGGTCGCTGGATGGATGGAGGAGCTGCAAGCGCGGCGGATTCCTGCCGACAAGCTGCATTGGCGCCATGTCGACCTGCCGGCACGTTTTGAGGATTGCGGGTTGCCGGGATTCCAGGGAATGCTCGAATTGCGGCGGACAGTGGTGCTGCCGCCCTATTGCGAGGGTGCTGAAGGCACGCTGCGGTTAGGGGCATGGGCTGACATCGATGAGACCTGCATCAATGGAATCAACATAGGGGGCCGCCCCAACCAATATGAGCCCCGTGACTACCGGATTCCTGCCGGTATGCTGCGCGCGGGGGCCAACGAGATTGTTGTGCGCCTTGTCTGCAACGCGGGATCCGGCCGGGTGACCGAAGGTAAGGCGATGACCTTGCAGGTCGGCGATGAGGTCCATGATGTGAGCAGCATCTGGAGGCTTGCCGTCGTGGCGAGCATGGACAGGCCATGTCCGAGTGAGGATTTCGTGCGTTGGCGCCCCACCGGGTTGTATAACGCCATGCTCGCGCCTTGCTTCCGGTTCCCGGTACGCGCCGCGCTGTGGTACCAAGGGGAATCAAACACCGGGACCAGGGCGGCGCAATACGGCAAACTGCTCGCCACGATGATCGATTTGTGGCGGGAGCGTTGGCATGATCCGCATATGCCCTTCCTCATCGTGCAATTGCCCGGCATCAGCATCGATTGCATCGAGGACGGCGGTTGGCCGCTCGTACGCGCCGGGCAGTGGGCCGTCGGGAAACAAGTGCCCGACGTGAAGACGGTCGTGACGCTGGATGCCGGTGAACCCAACGACTTGCATCCGCATGACAAGAAGCTCGTCGCGTCACGTCTGTTCGACGCGGCATGTGCGCTGCTCTATGGAGGCGACAATGTGCAGCCGATGGTGGAGAGGATCGAGGAACGCGATGGGATGCTGTGCGTCTCCTATGCCACTGTTGCCCGCCAAGGGGCCAATCCGGTCCCTTGCACGCCGTTGACGCTCGATGGCGGCGATCCGGGCGAATTCGAGTTCGTCTGGCGCGATGCCATGTGCGCGGTGCCTGCACCTGCGACGGTTGAGGGGGCGGAAGTGTGCATTCCGCTGCCTGAGCGGCGTCCCGACATACTGCGGTATGCATGGCGGAACAACCCGTCACGTGGTCTGCTTGTGGATGGCCGGGGCACTCCGATGCCTCCATTTGCCTATGATTTGAAGCGTGGTGCCATGATCGAGCCATCGGTACGCGCTGGCGGAGACGTCGATGCCGGGACGGGACGTGCGTGATGCGCAGGCAAGTCACATGCGAGCAGGGAACACTGGAGGGATTGGCGGTGGGCGATCCCTCCATCACAGCTTTTCGTGGAGTGCCGTTCGCCGCTCCACCAGTGGGGCCGCTGCGTTGGCGACCACCCCAGCCGCCGGCGCCTTGGCAAGGTGTACGGTGTGCGTTTGACGATGCCCCGGCCTGCCTGCAACCCATTCCGGGAGCGTCAAACCCTTTCTATGACAAGGAATGGGGCATGGATCCCGCCATCCCGCTCGATGAGGATTGCCTGTATCTGAACATCTGGACGCCGGCATTGCGGGGGAGCGGCGCCGATGCGCGCCTCACCGGCGAACCCCTGCCGGTCATGGTGTGGATCCATGGAGGCGCCTACCAGTGCGGGTGCGCGATGGAGAAGGAGTTCGACGGCACCGCGCTCGCGCGTCAGGGCGTTGTGGTTGTGTCGGTGGCGTATCGGCTGAACGTGTTCGGATTTTTCTCACACCGCTGGCTGCAGGAGGAAGCGGAGGAAGGCGCCCCGTATGCGAATTTCGGATGGTTGGACCAACAGGCCGCCCTTCGGTGGGTGCGCCGCAACATCACCGTTTTCGGTGGCGACCCCACGCGCATATGCGTCTTCGGGCAGTCCGCGGGTGCGGCTTCGGTATTGGCGCAATGCTGCGCGCCGGGTAATGCCGGACTGTTCTCCCGGGCGATCATGCAATCAGGTGCGGGCCTTGGCTACTTCAATGCAACACTGTGCTCACTGGAATCCGCACAGTCGACGGGCGCAAGGTTGATGCGGCGTCTGGGGGTGGAGAACCTCGATGAGGCACGGGCTGTCGATGCGCAGACCCTGTTCGAGGGAGCATCTAGGCTTGAGGCGCCTGAAGGTGTGGATGATGCTGCATGGCCGATGATGGTCAATTGGGTGCCATGTGTCGATGGCGTATTCATGCCACGGCAGGAGCGCGATTTGATACTTGACGGCCAAACCAAGAACATCGATTTGGTGGTGGGCGATACGCAAGACGAATTCATGGTGTCCGACGGGCAAGGCCATCAGGTGCGGGCTGGCCGCGAAGGCAACCGCCGGCTAATCGCAGCATGGCAGCATGGTGGCGGTCGCGCACCGTATTATTACCATTTCGATGTGCCGATGCCCGGCGATGACGCGGGCTCCTTCCATTCTTCCGACCTCTGGTTCGTGTTCGGGACCTTGGGTTCATGCTGGCGACCCATGCGTGGATGCCACGTTGAGCTCTCCCAATGCATGTCACGGTATTGGACGCGTTTTGCGGCGATGGGCGATCCCAGCGGACCGGGTCTTGTACACTGGGACCGCACCGACATGCATGGCGACCGCTTCCTGCATCTGGGTTTCCCTGTGGAAATGCGCAGTGGGCATCGCGGCGCATGACTACACCTGGGGTCAAGCGCCCATATCCGAGGCATCGTGATAACGGAAGCGCATGAAATCGGCATGTCCTCCAACATGCTGGGTCGCTTGGGTGAACAGTGCGAACCGGCATCCTGTGAAATGATCCAGTTTGAACCACAGGCGGTGGGGATGTCCGATCGGTATCCACCCGGCGTCTGTCCGCACAAGGAAGCGCGCGGTATCGCGCATGTCGGTGTAGTCGATCTCCAAACGGAACGTGATCTGCGGTGACGGCAATGGCAGGGACTCCACTTCAACCGGGATCTCGTCGTAATGGCGCTCGGCGGTGTTGTCCGGGTGCAGCGCATTGCGTTCCGCCATGATCGCATGCCAAGATCCCTGCCTGCGTGTTATGGCGGCGTATGCGTAGCAGCCTTGGAATGCGCAGAGCCCGGCGATGTCGCCTTCCATGAGTCCGCTGGCGTCGATGGTCACTTCCGCGGCGCACCGTGGGCCGGTCGTGCGTTGCGTAAGCGTATTGGTCGCCCGCAGCATGGTGGCCGATACGCGGCTTGTGGTGATGCGGAATGCGCCGGGGCGCGCGGTCACCGACCATGTCTCGTCATGTGGTGTGTGGTTGAACTGCCAATAGGGGGCCAGATGGATGGTTCCCCTGCTATCGGGCGTGTAGCGGAAATCGTCATTGCCGTTGAGCGGCGCATAATGATGGTGCGGTTCGGCGGAAGGCGCGCTTTCGACGTATGCCGGAACTCGCCCGTTCACGCCCAATACGGGCATGCCGTCCGTATCGAAATGCATCGGCATGAGCACGGGTGTCCTGCCCAATGCCCCGCGGTCCTGGAACATGAACGCGTACCATTGGCCATCGGGCGTGTCCACCATGCCACCTTGCGCCACACCTTGGTCATGGTATCCCAAGTCGTCATCCAGAATGCAGCGGCCCCGGAACTCACCGTCAAGCGAATCCGCGATGAAACAATCCTCAGTTTTGCGGTGGCCACGGGCGAAATGACAGGTGAACAGGTAATACCGCCCATCATGCCGTTGCAGATGGGATCCTTCGTATCCCAGATCCTGATTCGGCAAATCCTGCACGAGCACACGGTCGAGTCCACCGGCCTTCGGTCCGGACAGATCCACCTCCATCTCGGTCAGCCGCAGTGCGGTGTTGCCGTGAACGATGAACACACGCCCATCGTCAAAGAGCAGCGAAGGATCGTGGTAGAAGCCCTGGACGATATGATGACGCCATGGACCGCGGGCGTCCTCAGCGGTGAACAGATGGGTCGTATGGGTGTCATTCGCGGAGAACAACACATGGAATCTGCCGTTGTGCCATCGCAGGGACGGCGCCCACATCCCCTGCCCATACAGGTCCTGATCGTCGTCCAGCATATAGGCGCCCGTGTGCCCAAGTGTGTGGTAGACATGGCCATACGGTTCCCAATGTGTCAGGTCGAACGACCTCAATATGTCGCATCCGGGCATGAAATGCATCGTGGTGCTCGCCATGTAATAGGTATGGCCGACCCTGATGATGTCGGGATCGGGAAAATCCGAATTGAGTATTGGATTCTGGACAACGCTCATAGAGGCCTCCGGGGGGTAGGAATCGACAATAGGGGATGCCGAGTGGTGGGCACAATATGAGGATGGTGCCCACCACCCGGCTTGGACACGGCAAGAATCAGCCGCGGGCCTGCACGTAGGCCTCGTAGACCTGTGGGGTGGGTGTGCCGGTCTGCACCGCGTCGATCGAGATCGGCCAGTCAGGGGCGTCGTCCACGCCGCTGAGCACCCATGCCGCCTGACGTGCGGCGCCGATCGCCACGTATTCGTCGGTTGCCGGGCACGAGACATCCATGCCCAGGATGCATGGCGCAAGCGTGCGGATGGCCAGCGATTTGGCTCCGCCGCCGATGAGCAGGATCCGGTCGATTTGTGCGCCGAGCGAGCGGATGAGCTCCATGCAGTCGCGCTGCGAGCACAGCAGGCCTTCCACAAAGGCGCGCGCCACGTTGCGGCGCTCGGTGTTGCGCAGCGTCATGCCACTCAGCGTGGCCGTGGCGTCGGGGCGGTTCGGCGTGCGTTCGCCGTCGAAATACGGCACGAGGGTCATGCCGCCGGCGCCGGGGTGCGAGTCGAGGGCGAGTTTGGTCAGCTCGTCGTAATCCACGTCGAGCATCGCGCGCGCCGCGTCCAGGATGCGCGAGGCGTTGATCGTGCATGCGAGGGGCAGGAAATGCCCAGTGCAGTCGGCGAATCCGGAGACCGAGCCGCTCAGGTCGTAGACGGGCTGCTCACTGATCGCGGCCGCCACGCCCGATGTGCCGAGCGAAACGGACACGTCGCCCACGGCCATGCCCAAGCCGAGCGAGGCCATGGCGTTGTCGCCGCCGCCGGGCGCGATGATGCATCCGTCGGGCACTTGCGCGCCGGCGATGGATGGGTCCGCGTTGACCGGCGCCACTTGGTTCGGCCCAAGCACGCGGGGCAGCACGATGCGTTCGGCATGTTCGGTGGCGGCGGCGCCCGGTGTGGTGGCGTCGTCGGGCTGCAGGCCCAGCGCGAGCAGGTCGCGCCGGTAGGTGTTGGAAGCGGCGTCGAAGTACAGTGTGCCCGAGGCGTCAGAACGGTCGGTGAACAGGGCGTCGAGATGCGCGTTTTCGCCCGGCTGCACTGGGCCGAAGCCGGCGATGCGCCAGCTCAGCCAGTCGTGCGGCAGGCAGACGGCGGCGATGCGTGCCGCGTTCGCCGGTTCGTGCTGCGCCACCCACTTGATTTTGGTGAGTGTGTACGAGGCGACGGGGGAGGAGCCCACGGCCTTCACCCAACGTTCGATGCCGCGCTGGTGCGGGTCCTCCGGTTCGCCGTCGGCCGCCGGCGCGGCGCCGAGCTCATCGATGAGCGCTTCGGCCTGCGGCGCCGAGCTCGTGTCGTTCCACAGCATCGCGTCGCGGATCACCCGGCCCTGTTCGTCGAGCGCCACCATGCCGTGCTGTTGGCCGCCCACGGCGATCGCGGACACATCGTCCAGGCCGCCGGCCTGCGAGGCGGCTTCCTGGAACGCGCGCCACCAGTGCTCGGGGTTGACGGTGGATCCGTCGGGGTGTTTCGCCTGTCCGAAACGCACCAGTTCGCCGGTCGCGGCGTCGGTGACGCGCACCTTGCAGGATTGGGTCGAAGTGTCGACTCCGGCCACAAGAACTCTGCTCATGAGATGACTCCTTTGTTCGTCCGTCCGCCGTGTGCGGGGCACTGCGGCGTGCGTGCGCAGCGTGCGGACAGCCTATATAGTTAGATGAATAAACTATAATGGGTAGTGTAGCATACGATGTGTTGGCGGGGCAACGCCACGCGGGTCGGAGAGTGGCTGCACTGTCGGACCGGAACAAACAAGGAGTGTCTTATGACGGTTCTCAAGCGCATCAACCAGGATGACCTACGCAACCACAACCTATCCGTGGTGCTCAATACGATGCTCCGTTCCACAAGCGCCTTCAGCCGTGCCGACCTTGCCAAGGAGACTGGCCTCACGAAAGCCACGATGTCGCTACTCGTCTCCATGCTCCTCTCGCACCACATCGTCAAGGAGGGCGCGCCGCTTGTCCAGTCGGTGTACGGGCGCCCCAGCACGCCTCTAAGCATCGCGGGCGGCAGTGTGTGCGGCATCGGCATCCAGATCAATACCGATGGCTATGGCTATGTGGTGCTTGACCTCGATGGCAGTGTCGTGGCCGAACGCTGGATTGCGCGTGACCTGCACGACGCCGACGCCGATGCGCTGTTCGACGAGCTTGACACCATGCTCATCGAACAGGAGAAGACACTGCGCGCGCAGAACTATATGATCGCCGGCGTCGGCCTTGCGTTGCCCGGTCTGGTGACCGAGGACGGCCATCTGCTCATGGCGCGCAACCTAGGGTGGGAAGACCTCGACCTGAGCCGTTTCGACCTGGTCCGCCGGTTCGACGTGGTGGTGGCGAACGAATCGAACATGGCTGCCGTGGCGCAGCTGCCGGGGTATGCCACGCAGCGCACCGACGAGGGGATCGTGGGGCCGAACGGATCGTTCCTGTATGTGTCGACCGACATCGGCATCGGCGGCGCCATTGTGCGCGGGGGACGCGTGGTCACCGGCGACCATGGCTTCGCCGGCGAGATCGGCCATCTTTCGGTGCAGATGGATGGGCCCGTCTGCCGTTGTGGCCGCCGCGGCTGCGTCGAAGCCTACGCCGGCCGCCGGTCCATGGTAGAGGCCGCCGGCGTGGCCGAAGGCAATGCCGCTGTCTCGCAGGAGGCGCTCGACGAATTCGGCAGGCGCGTGCAGGAAGGCGATCCGGTCGCCACGGCGGTGTTCGCCGACGCCGGGCATGCCATGACGTCGATGCTCACGTCGGTCATCAATCTGGCCGATCTCGACACCGTGATCATCGGTGGCAGTTGGTCGCGTGTGCCCGCGGATGTGCTGGCGCGCATGGCGGCGCGCATCCAGGAGCGCATCCTCGCGCGCGGCACGCTCAATGTGCGCCTGCTGCGCGCTTCGGGCATCTCGCGTCCGGCGCTGTTCGGCGCCGCGCAGACCGGATTGCGCAATTTCATCGACGATCCGCTGCGCTACCTCGGATGAGCGCGCACGCACTCCATCTCAATATGCGGTTCGCATAGTGGCCGTCTTGCGGTGCGGTGCTACGCTGTCTTGCGGCGTCCCCGCCCGAGCTGCGCAGGTCAAGGGACGTCGGCAGATCGCCAAAGTCATGCTGTGCGCAGTGCCGTGAGGAAGAGGGACTTCCATGGTCGACCATACCCAACAACCAACCCCTGTCCGTTCCCGCGTCCGCCTGCGCTGGACGCCCGCCGACATCGCCGTGGCCGCCGCGCTCGGCGTGGCCGCCGGCATCATCTTCTGGGGATTCAATTTCGCATACAGTTCGATTTCGCCGGTCCTGGGAGGCCTGCTGCCGGGATTCGCGAGTATCCTGCACGGCGTCTGGTATTTCTCCGGCACGCTCGCCGTGCTCATCCTGCGCAAGCCCGGATCTGCGATTTTCGTCAACCTGGTGGGCTGCGCGGCCGAGATGGTGCTCGGCAACAGCTTCTCGTTCGGGTTCATCTTCCTTTCGGCGGCGCTACAGGGCCTGTTCGCCGAATTGCCGTTCGCCGTCACGCGCTACCGCGTGTTCAATCTGCCGATGGCCATGCTTTCGGGCCTGTGTACGGGCATCGAATACGGCGTGTACCTGATGCTGTTCCGTTACCAAGGTGTGGCATGGTTCAGTCCGCGCGGCATCATCCATATGATCAGCGAAGTGGTGGGCGGTGTGTTGATCGCCGGCGTGTTCTCGTGGTTCCTGTATATCGCCATCGCCAAGACGGGCGTGCTCGACCGCTTCGCCTCGGGGCGCGCGGTTCGTTTCGCCGACCGACAGAAGGCCGTGCAACCGCTCGACTGAGCTGCGTTCCGTTCCATATTGTGCATGCATGACGCCCGCCCCTGAGGTGGGCGTCATGCGTACGCGCGTATCACTACGCAAGATGGATTGTGCACGGAAAGTACGCCCACGGCATACACTGGAGTTGATCGTGCCCATGGCCCAGTGTCTGGGCGCGCGCCTGAGAATGAGCGGAGAAGAAGTAAGGAAGGCTCATGCTTGACGATCGCACAATCCTGTACGCATCGCCCGAACCGGGTACGCAGACCGAGCTGATCAATCCCAATGAAATCGCGGCCATGGCAAAGAAGCCGGCCCCACGCAAACCTGACCACGAGGACGATCATCCGATGTATGTGCGCATGGTCCTCGGGTCGCTCGCTGTGCTCGCGGTCTTCGCGCTGATCGTGGTCGGCATCATGGTCGCCAACCAGCGCCGCGAACAGCAGGTCGCGCTCTACCGCACGCAATGCGAACAGGCGATGAGCGGACTCGAAAACAAGCGCACCGCCTACACCCAGTTGCGTGAAGGCGACGGCGCGCAGGCAGGCACCATTTCCGACATCCAGGTGGACGACACCGCCACCATCAGTGCGCTCGACGAACAGCTCAGCGCCACGATGCCCGAGCGGATCACCTGCGATGTGGCCAGCGCCGCGCAATACAACGACCGCATGCAGCTCATCGACGAGCACAGCGAATGGTTTGACGCGCACACCGCATCGCTGCAGTCCGCGGTGGATGGCGTCACCGCGTCGAAGCAGAGCAAAGACCTGGCGGACCGCCGTGAGACATTCAGCGCGACGCTGCGCGAAGTGCAGACGACGCTCGACCTGACGCGCGGCAACGTGGCCGACAATGCGACGTGGGACGATCTGTCGGAGCTGCTCGCCTCGGCGCAGCAGGCGCATGACGTGGGGGACATGGAGCGCATGGAGGCGCTTGAACGCGAACTGAACGCCGCCGTCGAACGCGTGAACGCCTCGCGCGACCAGAAAATCGCCGACGACGAACGGAAGGCCGCCGAACAGCAGCGCCGCGCCGCCGAGGAGAAGGCGAAGCAGGAGCAGCAACGCGCCGAACAGGACAAGCAGAAGCAGCAGGGCCAACAGAAGAAGGATTGAGTCGCGGTGCCGTGTATCGCGCCTCGCCGGCCCGTGACGGTTCGGGAATACCACGGCCGCCGAGCTGTTGGGTAGTAATGGCGAGGCTGGCAAGCATGCCCAACAGGGCGTGTGAGGCAGCTTCGGCCTGCGATCCCCGTCCAACGGGGTCGTACAATGGCATGTATCCGGTTCACGCCTGCCATTGGGGCATGGCGACCCGGGTCCCCCGTATCTTTAGGAGACAAATTATGCAGCAGGGTATCCATCCTGATTATCACGCCGTGCAGGTCACTTGCTCGTGCGGTAACACCTTCGTCACCAAGTCGACCGCCAAGGGCGATCACATGACTGTTGACGTGTGCTCGAAGTGCCACCCGTTCTACACCGGCAAGCAGAAGATTCTCGACACCGGTGGCCGCGTGGCTCGCTTCGAGAAGCGCTACGGCAAGAAGAGCAACTGATTCTTCCGCGTGGTATGAACAACGCCAGCCTCAGGGCTGGCGTTGTTCATATGTGCTGGCATATGCCTCCATATCTCATGCCCCATGGCTCTATGCGGTCGAGCTGCCAATTGTCGCAAAAATCTTGCAGCGCGCGGGATTTCGGTCGTTTGGCATCCGTTTGCGACCGAAATCCCGCATACGCCACGTGATTTGAGACAGTTACGGGCTGCAACTGTCCGAAAACACGGAACGCCACCGTTTTTTCGGACGGGCAGGGCCGGTTGTCGGTAGTGCTGCTAGACTTATGCCGTTGGTCGCATCGGTCGCGGGACCTCCGCACGGCGCGGCACAGCGTGGGGCCTTAGCTCAGTCGGTTAGAGCATCGGACTCATAATCCGCCGGTCGTGGGTTCAAGCCCCACAGGCCCCACCAACAGGCGAGACGGCGCAATCTCAAAGTATTGCGCCATCTTGCTTATATCCGGCAACGTCCACGAAATGCGATTGGTCAGTTTCTGTGCTACTGATCCTTTGCTAAGGCCCAGCACATGTGCAAGATCAATCTGCTTCATTTGGTGCGTCCTCATAAGATTGCGGATATTGTCGGTAACGATTTCTTGTAGCGGGAATGCCTCTTCCGTGTTTTTAGCGACACGCCGATATGATTCAGATGCATCCAGCATGGGCTTCATCATCTCTCTCCCCATCTCTGAAACTTGCTGCATGGGCTTGGCTACATCGGCAATCTTCTGCATAGATTCCACAACGCTCTTGTATTGCTGCATGAATCGTTCTGCTGCGTTATATGTAGACTGCATTTCCTCTAGTACTTCGTTGCTGATAGCAAAGGCGCTGTTCATAACGGTTCCTTTCATTCATAGTCGAATGATTTCATTATGATTGCTACGCGAGTGCAGTCAAACTGACGGCGTGTCGTCTTGACAGGTTAAAGTTTAACTGATATTTCTTTCAGTATGAATGCAACTTTAGCGAACGCGCAGAGCGTTCTTCAAGGCCGCGTGCGCGGCATATGCGCCGAACGACGTATTACAGCGACGGAAATCGCACCGTCCTTGAATCTATCAGCTACGGCATTCATGAACAAGAAAAACGGTAATCGAAATTTCACAGTGAACGAGCTGGCGCGACTTGCGGACATCTTCGATGTGAGCGTGGATTACCTTCTAGGGCGCGAGGAGGCGCAGAAATGAATGGCGATGTGTTCCCGGATTACGGACTGATCGAGGAGGAGCGCCGGGCGTCCGGTTTCTATGACGAACCCGTGTCGCCTGAGCAGGCGCGGCGTGCGGATGATTTTCTTCGTTCGCTGCTGCTGGAAATCAAGCCGGGTGTCGAGGCGCTTGAGCGTCGTCGCCGTGCCGAAGCGGGTGCGCGGTGAAATACGAGATTCTTGAGCCTGAGACCGAGCTTGAGCCGGGCGACTTCGTTGTTTTCGGCCATCCAGAGCTGAAGGACGGCGAATATACCGGACACATTCTCTTCCGTCTTATGACGTTCCATTCATGGAAAGTCTCGCCGTTCGGCGAACGGGTGCTATTGGCTCAGGCGACCAACATCTACACGCCGAAAATCGTAGACCCCGAAGACATGGGATGGCGCTACTTCGCGTCGTTCCGCATAACGAACGCCGCCGGCGAAAGCATCGGCCTACGCGAGTGAACCTCGCCGCGATCCTTCCATAACTGAACGGGGATGATGGGCGTTCTCAGTCGGCTGCGCTCTACCCAGTTAAGATTATCCGGCGGCGCTTTGCCCAGCGCTTTACAAGCATCATCCTGAGCGGGGGTGAGTCGCGGGCCTTAACCGTATCGGGCGGTCATCATGCGCGCAGGTAAGGGCGTGACGGCTGCTTCGGCGTCCCTATGGGGACGTGCGCGACCGTTCCGAGACCAACCGCGCGGGGCTTCGGCCCCGCCACACAATATGCGACGGCCCCGGCTCCAGACGAAGCCAAGCTTTCGGGTGTGCCTCTCAAGCCGTGGGGTAGGGGAAGTCCCTTTACTCGACGGCTCGCAAGAGGCACCCCCGCTCAAACCCACTCACCACCGAAGTCACGTTATCCACATTCTTCATCCACAATTCCACAATCCACCTAGAACCAAGAGAGGACATGAACCATGAATCTTGCAACAGTGAACACAGCGCCTTCGAGCATTGATACGAGGCAGACGGACAAGCGCAGGGAAGCACGCGGCGGGAAGACGGCGAAGCGGGCGAAGTCGTCGGCATCGACGAAGCGCCGGCTGAACGTCATCCGCCGGCAGGTGAAGTGGAATCTGGACGTGATCGAACGCGAGTATGTCACGGTGAGCATGATCGCGCGTGACGACCTGATTCGTCTGCTCAGGCTTGAGGCGTGCGCGCCGCAGCGTTGCCACACGGACAAGGAACGCCACGCGGCCGCCGACAATGACGTGCAGATGCTCATTGCTAAGGAGATCATACCGAGGCCGAAGCGCGTGAACGGCAAGTATCGGTTCGACGTTGACGCGCTGCTGCATGACCTGAAGCTGTTCGCGGACGGGAAGATCGGATGACGGGCGGCATCGAGCCGAGGCGCTTGTACACGACGGCGGAGGCGGCCGGGCTGCTGAACTATTCCGAGCGCACGCTACGCAGATGGCGCAAGGACGGTATGGGGCCGCGCTATGTGCGGTACGGGGCGGCGCTGCGGTATGGCTACTTCGGCTATGACTTGCTCACGTACTTGCAGGAAGGTAGGCAGTGATGTCTAGAAGGCAGACAGTAGCGCCGGCGATACGCCGCGAGGTCATCCGCAAGTGGGGAAACGACTGTTGGCTAGGCTTGCCGGGATGCACGCACGTCGGCGAGGAAGACGACCACATCGTGCCGTGGTCACATCGAGGACGTGACAGCGTGGACAACATCAGGCGGGCGTGCAAGCACTGCAACGCGGCGCGCCAAGATCGCGTGCTAAGCGGCTACGGGCCGACTATGCATGTAGTGCTCGGCCCGCCCGGCGCTGACCTCATGGGCACGGCCGAACCCTACTTGAAGCGTGACAGCATCACGGTAAGCCACGCGGACATCATGGAAGCGTTGTGCCCCGAGGCCGGGCCGAAGCCGTCGGCCGCGTTGCGCGCCGCTGCCGGCAGCGCGTGGGATGCAGCCTACCGCCGCTTGGCCAAGTCGCGTGCGCCGGTTGACGTGTGGCTGTTGCGTACGCTGCCTATGAGCCGGACACATCCGCGCTTGCTGGACGAATGGATAGCGCTGGACTACGACATCACTGTGGTAGACCCGGGCGCGGCCTATGTGTTCGACCGGGCGGGCCTCGACGCCGACGCGCTCAAGGTTGCCCGGCAGTGGTACGCGCTGCACCTGACGCAGGCCGGCGTGGACGCAAGGCTAGCGGCGCGCCACGCCGAGCTGACGAGGCTCGGCTTGCGCTCGGCCGAACCGCCCGCGACTATCAGCCGTATCACATGGTGAGATGATTGCGGTCACGGCCGACTCCTAGCAGATTGACGCGGCGACGCGACACGGCTATAATGCGCACTCGCTTTTTTAAACGATGTGACCGCCGGCAGACCCCGCGCCCAGTTTTCTCTCCCCCCAGTTTTTGGAAAAAAACAGCCGCGAAAACGTTGGAAAACCAACGAAACGCGGCCGATTCAGCATTGTCCGACCTTCTTGCCCTTGAAAGTCTCCACCACTGTAGCACATGACCAGAAGGAGACGCCATGCAAACCACTTTCGACGTGTTCGACGACGACACCGGCCGGCCTATCGGCGCGATGGAGCAGACCGCGCGCAGCATCATCAATGACTACCGAGAAAAGCACCCCGACGACAACCCGATTCAAGCCGGACTGCTTCAGGCGTTGCTATCACTTGCGCAGAACATCGACCGGCAGAACGAGAAGGGCCGTGAAATCTCGCGCAACATGGCGCAGTGGCTGGCGACCCTCGATAAGCTGGCCGAGCTGTACCCGGAAGTGCAGCAGGCCGACGACGACGTGGAGGCGGTATGGAACGGCCTCAAGGACTAGTCCCCCTTCGCGGCGGCACACGTCCGGACGAATCACGCCGTAACCTCGGCAGCCGTGTCGCCGCCGTGGCCGCGATGCTCGGCACGCCGCTGTTGCCGTGGCAGCGGTACGTCGTGGACGTCGCGACCGAGATCGACGAGACCACCGGCAGTTTCCACTACGATCACGTAGTGCTCTCGACGCCTAGGCAGTGCGGCAAGTCCGCGCTAGTGGACGTCAACGGCACATGCAATGCGTCGCTCGGCCCCGGTCGTCGCATCGTGTACGCGGCGCAGACCGGCAAGGACGCGGAAGACCATTTCAAGGCCTACACGGACATGCTCGGCAAGTCGAGGCTACGGCAGAAGGTCAGCCGCTGCCGCTTCAGCAACGGCAACATGTCCGCGACGTTCGCGAACGGTTCGACTATCGCGCCTATGGCGATGACCAAGGTAGCCGGCCACGGCAAGCAAATGGACTTAATCACGATAGACGAGGCGTTCAGCCTGACCAAGGAAGCGGGCGACACGATAAACGACGCGATCCTACCGACGATGAACACGCGACTGAAGCGTACCGGCATCACGGCGCAACGCTGGACGACCTCGACCGAGGGCGATTCGACGAGCACGTACTTCAACGATCTGCTGGACGGGTTGCGCGCCGGCGATGTGCCTGAACGCACATGTTGGTTTGACTTCGGCATACCGGACGACGCCGACCCCGAAGACCTTGACGAGATCATGCGATGGCATCCGGCCGCCGGCTACCTGTGGTATCGGCCGCAGCTCGCCGACTTCCGGGCAAGTTTCGAGGACAACGTGCGCGGATTTGCCCGCGCGTTTGGCAACCGCCGCGACATGGGCGTTTCGGAGCGCATCATCAGCGAGGACTTGTGGGAAACGACGTGGTGCGAACCGTCCGCGCCTACCCATGACGTGCCGCTGGCGTTCGGAGTGGCCGTGGACGTGGACGCGACCGGCACGGCGATCGCCGTCGCGCTCGACGTCGGCGACGCGATCCGCGTGCAATTGGTAGCGACCTTGGACGGCACCGGCTCGGCCGTTGACGAAGTGATTCGCTTGGCCGAAACATACAAGGCCCCTGTCTGCATGGACGCGAAGGGGCCGGCCGCTGACTTGCACGACCGGCTCGACGGCCGGCTGGAATGGTGCGACCTATCCTCAAGCGACTATCTTGCCGTCGGGCAGGCCTTCGTGTCCGGGCTGGAAACCGGCCGCATCCGGCATGCCGCCGACCCCGACTTGGACGCCTCATGCGCGAACAGCGCGCGCACATGGACGGGCGACGCTTGGCGCATCACTCGACGCGGCAGCGCCGGCCATACCGCGCCACTTGAAGCCGCGATGCTTGCCGCATGGGGCGTGACGCATATCCCGAAGCGTGCCGTGCCGTTCGTCCTCTGACGTCCGCCACTGTCCGTCTGTGGCCGGCCATGTCCTCATATCGCTTGCCGGCCCGGCGGAGCGCGCGCATCATGGCGTGCATGAAGTTTTTTTCGAGTGCGCGCAAGCTGTTCAAGCGTGACGCGAAGGCCGCTGCGGATATGCCCGACGGCGTGCGGCCGCCGTCCCGCGAAGATGCCGGCGTTGACCCGCTCACGCTCTCGACCGTTTTTCGCGGCGTACAGATATTGCAGACCGCTGTCAGCTCGCTGCCGGTCTACGAGGTGAAGGGCGGCGTGCGTCATCCCGCGTCCGACCCGCTGATCTTGCAGCCGGACACGCGCCGCAGCCGCCGTGACTTCATCTCGGATATCGTGGCAAGTCTTGCGCTCGACGGGAACGCCTTCATTCGTCTGGTGTCCTTTGCTGGCCGTGTTGAATCATGCGAGGTGCTGCCGCCGAAGCTTGTGACCGTGACCCGGCTCAACAACGACCCGGCCGCCCCGAAGCTGCGCTATAGCTACAATGGCGTCAACTACTCGGCCGAGCAGATCGTTCACATGAAGTTCCTGAACGTGCCCGGACAACTTCGCGGCCTCGGCCCCATCGGAGCAGCCCGGCAGGAGATCGACGCGGCCGCCGCCGCGAAGGAATGCAAGGCCCGCTTCTATAACGATTCCAGCAACATCAAGGCCTACTTGCATTCGACGCAGCAGATCACGCAGGACGAGGCGAAGGCCGCGAAGGACGCATGGGAGAAACCGGGCACGCCCGGCGGCGTGAAGGTGCTCGGCAATGGCTTCGAGTACGTCACGCCCGCCATGAAGGCCGAAGACCTACAGTTCCTCGCGACGCAGAAGTTCGACACGACGCAGATCGCGCGACTGCTCGGCATTCCCGCGTCCATCATGCTCGCAAGCGTGGAAGGCTCGAACCTCACCTATTCCAATATCGAACAGTCGTGGATCGAGTTCGCCGACTACACCCTGAGCGCTTATGCGGGCGAGATCGAGGAGCTGTTCAACCGGCTCTTGCCACGCGGACGGACGGCCGTGTTCGATTGGGACAGCTCTCGACGCACCGACATGAGCGAACGCCTAGCCGCCTACAAGACGGCGATCGACGCGGGCATCTACACGATCAACGAGGTGCGCGAACGCGAGGGTCTTGCGCCGCTTCCCGTCGGCGACCAACCGAAGAAGAAGGAGATCGAGCAATGAGCGATGACCGATTGATGCAGACACGTCGCATCGACGTGGACGGCATCGAGCTGCGCGACACGGAGGACGGCGACGGGCTGACGCTCTCGGGCGTGGCCGTACCCTTCGGGCGCGAATACGCGATGTTCGATGACTACAGCGAAGTCATTGACCCGGATTGCGACTTCGGGTCGCGTGACGTGAAGCTCGCACGGGAGCACGGCGCGCTGATCGGACGCATCACCGAGCAGAAGCGCGAAGCGGACGGGCTGCACATCACGGCGCGTATAGCGGACACAGCTCAGGGCCGCGAGGTCGCCGACCTAGTGCGCGAAGGCGTCTACGACGCATTCTCGATTGGCTTCAAGCCGGTGACGAACACGATCGAGAGCCGCGACGACGGGACGACCGTCGTGCACCGTACCGCCGTTGAACTCTTTGAGGTCAGCGTGACGGGCATCCCGGCCTACCCGGACGCGAAGATCACCGGACAGCGAGACATCACCAACAACGACACCGATAAGGAAGGAACCGCAATAATGGACAACATGAACGAGGTCGCGGAGCTTCGCGACGAACTCAACGGCGAACTGCGCGACATCCGCGCCGCCATCGCCCATATGGAACCGACCACCGAAGCCGCCGCCGTGGGCGGCGCGTACCGCAGCGCGGGCGAATACCTCAAGGCCCTCGCCGCCGGCGACGAGCAGGCCGTGGCGCTCATGCGCGACACGCGCGACCTGATCACCACGTCCAACGGCTCGAACACGACGACGTGGATCGCTGACGATTTGAAGCTGATCGAGCAGCGGCGCAAGGTCATGGGCCTGCTGACGCACGCCGCGCTGCCGCCGAAGGGCATGACGATGGAATACAACGTCATTGTCTCGGACACCATGAGCACAGCCAAGCAGGCGAACGAAGGAGACGCGCTGACTTTCGGCAAGATCAGCTTCGGTACGAAGACCGCAGCCATCAACACGTACGGCGGCTACACGACGCTCTCGCGCCAGACGATCGAGCGTAGCGAAGTGCCAGTGCTTGATACCGCCATCCGCGCGTTAACCAACAGCTATGCGAAGGCGACCGAGCTTGCCGTGCGCAGCGAGCTGTACTCGCTCATCAAGACGCAGAGGGATGCCACGAGCGACGCGAACAAGATCGACGCGCCGAAGACCGTGGACGCGATGACGCCGAACGATTGGGCGGCCCTGATCCTCGACGCCGCCGAGATCGTTGACGACCGCAACACGTCGCTTGGTACGCTCGCCGTTTCCAAGGATGTCGCGAAGGCGCTTATTACCCTCACCGACACGGGAAGCCGCTTCCTCGACATTTCCGGCAAGGGTAACGACACACTCGGTTCGTTCGACCTGACGGGCGTCGTCGGCGACCTCATGCGTGTGCCGGTCAACATCCTTCCGAGCGCCGATGCCGGCACGGCCGCGTTCCTCGACCCGTCGGCCGTCACTGTGTGGGAATCGGGCGGCCCGACCCAGCTCACCGACGGCGACGCCATCAAGCTCACCGAAAGCTACAGCGTTTACGGCTATCTCGCGATCGGCGCGACCGACGCGAACGCCATGTTGCCAATCAAGTTCGCGAGCAAGTGACATGGACGGCGTCTCTGACAACGTCATCGTCACGCAGCTTCGCGACGAGCTAGGTATTCCATCCGGCGAAGACGACCGCATCCGCAATGAGATTCAGCGCGCCAAATCATATGTAAACGCCGCCGTCGGCGACGCGAACATCAATAACGATGTGTGGGCCGATTGCGTCGTGGCGTGCGCGGCCGACCTGTTCAATTCGCGTAACGCGCGCTTCGGCGTGCTCAACGCGGGCACGGACGGATTGGACGCGGTACGCATCAGCAACGACCCGCTCTACAGCGTGTGGCCGAAACTGCGCGCCGCTGGCGTGCTGACCGGACGGCAGGTGATCGCATGAGCAACCGCGTCACCCGAGCCCGTGAAGCGCTGATCGCATGGCTGGAAGACCACTTGGGCGATCTTGTGCAGATCATCACCATCGACCCGGCGGCCGCGAAACCGTCGCCGGGCCGTGTGGCGATCTTCATCGAGCCGCCCGAACTGGATTATTCGGCGAGCTGGACTGCCGCGCCGGAGATCGGGTGGAAGCTCGACATCATCGCCGGCACGCCGGCCACGCAGCCGACATCGCTCGACCTGATCACCGACGCGATCGAAACACTCGCCGACAACGACTTGAACATCGCCTCGGCACGGCCCGTGAGCTTCACGCTGCCCAACGGCGCGGGCACACTGGCCGCGTACGAGGTCACACTCAACCCACTCGACTAAGGAGAAACCATGGTAGGCCCCTCACCAACCGCAAAGATTCGCACACTGGGCCCCGGTGTGCTCAAGAGCACCGACAGCACGCTGACTCGTGATTTCAGCGCGGACGTGACCAAGGTCATGCTCAACCCATCCAACAGTTCCGACGACCCCGTTACCTTCCTCGACGGCAGCCAGGAGATCAACACCACGACCAGCTGGACGTTGGACGCGACCGTTATGGACGACTACACGAAAGGCGGCATCAACAACTGGTGTCTGACGAACGCGGGCAAGAAGATCGCGATGCAGTTCAAACCCACCAACGAAACAACGGCCATGGGCTACACGTTCGAGGCGACCATAACGCCCATCGGCATCGGCGGTGACGTCAAGGCGAAGAACACGCAGGAGATCAGTTGGCCGATCTCGAACCTCCAGAGCGTGCAGAACAGCGCGGGCTGACATGGCGAAAGCGCTGTACGTCGTCGGGCAGAAACGCTTCGTAGCGACGATGCGCAAGGCGGGCGCTGACATGGACGAACTGCGTGATGTCAACGCGCAGGCAGCCCGTGTCGCGCTGCCCGCCGTACGCTCGCTCGTGCCACGCCGTTCAGGCACTTTGGCAGGGTCGTTGCGTACGGGCGCGACGAAACGCGCCGGCGTCATCCGCGCGGGCCGAAAGAGCATACCGTACGCGGGCGTCATCAACTACGGATGGCCGCACCGGCATATCACCGGCCAGCTATATGCGAACACTGGCGTCGCCCAGAGCGAACCGCAATGGACACGCCTCTACAAAGACTTCATCAAGAAGACCATGAGCCAAGTGAAAGGAATATGACCATGGCACAGAAGTTCACAATCACCTACACGGACGGGCACGAGGACGAAGCGGCGCTGACCATGCGCGCGATGTGCAAGGCCGAGGAGGTCATGGCGAAGGAAGGCATGGTGGCCAGCCGTGACAGCATCAACGCGACCATGCACGCCATCTACGCCGACCTGCGCACCAAAGGCAAGACAAGCGACCCGTTCGAGACATGGCTCGACGCCGTGGACGACATCGAGCCCGTCGAGGGCGACACCACGGGCAAGGACGCGGACCCTTTGGCTTGAGCGCGTGGCCGGCCGGGTCCCTTGGCGAGTTGAGCGTGCTGCTCGCCCTGCACGCGGGCGGCACCCCGTGGGAATGGCGCAGCCGCGCGCTTGAACAGGACTGGGCCACGGCCCTGCGCCTGCTGGAGGAGCAGGCCGAACGAATGAACAAACAATGAACACGAAGGAGGTGGCCTCATGGGGCATTCCGCGATCATGAGCGTGCGCATCACGGGCAACTCGAACGATGCCGTCAAAGCGTTCGAGAAAGCCACACGGAAGGCCGCCGCCTTCGGCTCGTTCATGGGCAACGTCGCCGCCAAGGGCGTCGAGAAACTGTGGGACAAGCTCACGGACTTCACCGGCGACGTCGTAAACATGAGCGACAGCGTGGACAAGTTCAAGAACACGATGAAGTTCGCCGGCCTCGACACGAGCGCCGTGGACAAGGCCGCGAAAGCGGCACGCAAGTACGCCGACGAAACCGTGTACGGGCTCGACGACGTGCAGAACACCATGGCCCAATTGGCCGCGAACGGCATCGGCAACTACACCGAACTCACACAGGCGGCCGGCAACCTCAACGCCGTGGCCGGCGGCAACAAGGACACGTTCAAATCGGTGGCGATGATGCTCACGCAGACCGCCGGCGCGGGCAAGCTCACCACGGAGAACTGGAACCAATTGGCCGACGCCATCCCCGGCGCATCGGGCAAACTCCAGGAAGCCATGAAGAAGAACGGCGCCTACACCGGCAACTTCCGAGACGCCATGGCCAAAGGCGAGATCACCGCAGACGAGTTCAACAAGGCACTGGCCGACCTGGGCATGACCGACGTCGCCAAACAGGCCGCCACATCGACGCAGACCATCGAGGGCGCGCTCGGCAACCTCGAAGCCGCCGTCACCGGAGGCCTGACCGACGCATTCAACCTGTTCAAACCCGCCGTGACCGGCGCCATGAGCACCGCAGCCGACGCCATCACATCATTCGCATCAATGGCGACCGACAACCTGGGCAAGTTCATGCAGGCGTTCACCGATTCCGGCGCGATCGAGACCGGGCGCGTCATGCTCGAAGACCTCGGGCGCGCCGGCGGCGCCGTGGCCGACGCGATAGGCGCGCTCGTGGACGCTATCAACCCGTTCAGCGGCCAGATCAAGGACGCCACGGACGCGGGAAGCCTCGCCGGTGAGATGTTCAACAAGCTCACCGAATACGTGGGCGTGGCAAGCCAGAAGATCGAGGCCGCCGCCGGGTGGCTCAAGGACCTCGCAAAAGGGCTCAAAGCGTCGGGCGCGGCCCAGACCGCCATCAGTGTGTTCAACAAACTCAAGGACGTGTTCAACTCCGTTGTGGGCGCCATCAAGGGCATCGTGTCAGCCATCCCCGGCATTGGTGGCGGCGAGGAAGTCGGCAAACGCCTGGGCGACGCATTCAACGGCGCCGGCAAAGTCCTCGGCAAGGTACTCGACGCGCTCAAGGGCATGGCCGACTGGGCCGCAGGCCACGGTGGCGCGATCATCAGCACCGCGACCGGCATCGCGTCAGCGTTCGGCGCGTTCAAGGCCGCCGGCCAAATCCAGACCGCCATCACCGCGATCCAGCACGGCAAGGACGTGCTCGACACGTTCAAGAAAGCACAGGAAGCGAGCACGCTCGCGCAGGCCGCGTTCAACGCGGTCATGAACGCGAACCCCATCATGCTCATCGTCACCGCCATCGGCGCGGTCGTCGCCGCCCTCGCCTACTGGTTCACCCAGACCGAGACCGGCCGGCAACAGTGGGCCGCGTTCATGCAATGGCTGTCCGACACATGGAACGGCGTGCTCACGTGGCTACAGCCGGTACTCGACGCGATCGGCGAGGCATGGGCCGCATTGTGCGAACTGGTCGGCACCGTGTGGGACGCCGCCATGACGTTCATCAAGGCCATATGGGACACGATCCAGCCATACGTGCAGCCCGTCATCGAGTGGATAGGCACCGAGTTCAAGATCGTCGGCGACGCCATCAAACTCGTATGGCAGACCGTCGGCGACTTCATCAAGACCGTCGTGGACGTCATCAAGAACGTGTTCAGACTCGCGACGGCTATCATCAAGGGCGATTGGCAGGCGGCCGGCAACGCGATACGCGGCATATGGAACGCGATAGGAGGATTCTTCTCGAACCTCGGGCACAACATCGCCGGATTCTTCGCGTCGGCGTGCAACCGCATCAAGGGATTCTTCTCGAACGCTGGCGCAGGCGTAAAAGCCGCGTGGAACGGCGTCGTGAATTGGTTCCGTGGCGTCCCCGGCAGGATAGCCGGAGTCTTCAGCAATGCGGGAAGTTGGTTATGGAACGCGGGCAGCAACATCATCAACGGGTTGTGGAACGGCCTCAAATCCGCGTGGAACAACGTGGCCGGCTGGATCAGCGGCCTCGGTGGCTGGATAGCGTCACACAAGGGACCCGAGTCATACGACCGGCAGTTGCTCGTGACGAACGGAAGGCTGATCATGCAGGGCTTCGCGAGGGGCCTGACAAGCGGCTTCGACCGTGACGTGCGCCGCGCGATCAGCGGCGTCAACGGGAAACTGCGATCGATGCCGCTCAACGTGACCGCAGCATACGAGTACGGCGCGGCCGGCAAGGACACGCGCCCGAACGTGACCGTGAACATCAACGGCAAGCTGTTGGACGAGGAAGGCACCGCGCGCGAACTGAACAGGATACTCGACGACTACGCGGCACGGAGGCGATGATCATGGCTACCCATCTGGTCCCACACTTGGAAATCAGCATCGGCGGCACACCGCGTGACCTCGCGCCGCACGGCGACCTGTGCGCGCTTGCAGGCGCGAGCGTCCAGTGGGGCACCGAGGAGATCGGCACACAACCAGAGCCGAGCGTGCTCACGTTCACGTTGCGCGATCACGTCGGCGATCTCGCGAAGGACCCGGTCCAGCTCACCGGCCGGCGCGTATGCCTATGGCTCGGGCCCGGGCACACCGTCCTGTTCAACGGCATCATAGCGTCCGGTGTCACCGTCAAACCCCTGTGCGACGGGTGGCAGATCGAGTGCACGGCGACTTCGCTCATGGTCCTGTGGAAACGACTGCGCGACGAAGGGCCGACAAGCGACCTCGCGAAAGGCACGATACGCGATCTGCTGCACTGGAATGTGACGCCCACGGAGCGCGTCGCCGAGATGAACCGGCGTGCGCAGAGAGTCGGCGCGCCGCAGGTCGTGGACGACATGCCGTTCAACATCAGTAGCAAGAACTGCATCATGCCCCAATTGAAGGGCGAATACCCCTCACAGCTCACGCTCTTGCACACGAGCTTCATGGACTACTCGCTGCCTATGTGGTACGAGCACCCGGACGACAACACGCTGCGCGCGCTGCGCGTCGGCAAAGGCGCGCTCGTATGCCTCGACGCGCGCGGCGAAGCGTGCGTCTACGTGCGCGCCGACCGCAAGGCGTACAGGACAGTGCAGGCCAAACACGTGCGCAGCGGCCGCGAGTTCCGACTTCTACCGCCCTACACGGGCGTCCTGTTCAAGTTCAAGAACATGAAAACCGAAGGACGCAGAAACCAGAACGACACAATCGAGTTCACCGCGACCGTCTCGGATGTCGAAGTCAACGTCAGATCGACGACACTGCCGCAAGACATCCAAGACAACGTGAAGAACCTCGTCGTCGAAAGTGATCTGCTACACGGGCACTCCGCGTCGGCACCCAAGGACTACACGACATGGGCGCCGTACACGGCGGACGAGACCGAACTGAAGTCATTGATCGACAACATCGCGACACGGCTCACGCCCGTCGGCGTGACCCTCGACGCCGAACAATGGGCGATGCAGACATGGCCCCGCACCGGCATCATGTTCGACGGCACTAACCTACCGTTCGACGTGACCGGCCCATACGCGATCATCGGCGGCACCCTCACTATCGACGCCCGTGACGGCGACGTGCGCATCTCGCACGACGTCACCATGACGCCCATCGCATCCCCCATCGAGGCGACGACCACATGGGCGCAGATACCGAGCGGCTGGAAGGCGGCCTACACGACCGCGACCGCGACCATCGCGCACCTGTGCCGCACAACGAGTTTCCTCGACACGAACGCGCAGCAAGGATAAGGAGACAACCATGAGCGCCACGACACCGAACTTCGGCATACCATACCCGACGACCGACGACCAGATACGGCTCATTCCCGACCAACTGAAAGCATTGGCGACCAAGGTGGACACCACGATGTACGGCGCGGGACCGCGCAGCGGCACCGGCCTCGCGAGCATCGACACGAACAACGCGACCATAGGGCAACAGGCGTATGTGTACGAAAGCGACGAGACGAAAAAGGCGCACGCCGGCCCCTACTGGTACTACGGGCGCAAATGGATACGGCCCGCACAAGACGCAGTCATCTTCAACCTGACCGCTAATGACGATTGGGAGTTGGAAAGTTGGCAGTGGCAGACGTTCGGCCAACCATACATCTACATCCGCGCGAAGGCGAAACGTGACATCGTCGTGACAGGAAGCAACCATGACTGGAAGATAGGCACGTACACCGAGACGGAATACGCGCCGCCGTCCTACTTGCATTTCCCCGCCTACACGAACGAGAACCACGCCGCGAACTTCGGATTTCAGGTGGGCGACAACGGTCTATTAATCGAAACGTTCGTCACTGGTTTCACGTTCCAGCAGAACAACGTCATGTTCGCGATGCTCACATGGCCTTGCCCGAACATCGGGGACATACGCCATTACACCACATCGTGACCAAGCCACATCGTGACCAACAAGAGAAAGGACAAGGGACAATGAGAGGGATCGACATCAGCAATTGGAAGGCGGACTTCCCGGCCGACAAGGTCGATTACGATTTCCTGATCGTGCAGACCACGTGGGGAGCCGGCGAGGTGACGGCCAACGGCATCGTCAAGAGTGTGTGGCCGGGCGCGGACGCGAAGATTCAAGCCGCGATCAGACGCGGCAAGCCGTTCGGATTCTGCCATTACGTGCGCGGTGTGGGCGCTGCGCGCGAAGCCGCGTTCGCCGTCGAGCACAATCGCGGCTACATCGGGCACGGCGTCGCGACAGTCGATTGGGAAGCCGACGACAATGCCGCATGGGGAAACATGGCGTATCTTGACGAGTTCCTTCGCGAGTTCATCCGCCTGTCCGGCGTGAAGCCCCTCGTGTACACGATGGCGTCGGCGCTCGGCAGTGTCGCGCCCGTCGCCGCGAAACACGATTGCGGTCTATGGGTGGCGCAGTACGCGAGCGACGCGGCGACCGGATGGCAGGACAAGCCGTGGAACGAAGGCGCGTACTCGTGTGTCATCCGGCAGTACGCGAGCAACGGACGTCTCCCCGGCTATGGTGGCGCGCTCGACCTTGACAAGGCGTACATCACGCCCGCACAGTGGGCGAAGTACGCGAACCCGAACGGCAAACCGGCCACGGGGCAGAAACCTGCCGCGCCCGCGCAGCCCGCGAGGAAAAGCATCGACGCGGTTGCGGCCGAGGTCATCGCCGGCAAGTGGGGCAACGGCTCGGACCGCGTGAACCGTCTGCGCGCCGCAGGATACGACCCGACGGCCGTGCAGGCGAAGGTCAACGAGCGCATGAAGCCGCCGGCACGCACCTACACCGTGCGCTCGGGCGACACACTCAGCGGCATCGCGGCGCGCTACGGAACGACTTATATCGAGTTGGCCCGCAAGAACGGCATCGCGAACCCGAATATCATCTATCCGGGGCAGACGATCCGCATCGACTAAGGGAGGCAATGGGAGTGGCGAACATATGGATAATCGGCGTCACGTGCATGTTCATGCTCGCGGACATCGTCAGCGGCTTCATCAAGGCTTGGCACGACAACGACTTGCAGTCGAAGGCGCTGCGTAACGGCCTGTTCCACAAGGCCGCTTTCCTCGGGCTGATAGGCGTCGCGCAGCTCACCGAGCTTGCCGCCGACAAGATACCCGAGATCGATCTGAATCTGCCGATAACGTCGTCGATCTGCGCATACATCGTGTTGACCGAGATCGTGAGCGTCCTTGAGAACCTTCGCGGCATCAATCCCGACATTGGCGGCGTGATGAACCGCTTCCCCGCGCATCCGGCCGACGAGCCGGACGACGGCGACGAACACGACACGGAAAAGTGAACCGCGTATTATACGTGTGTCGCGTCTACGTGTCAATGTGCTAGGCACTGAAAACAATACGAGCCGTCTCGCATATCGAGACGGCTCGTATTGTCGTGTCACACGACGGAGATCGCGCGCATCGTCTCTTGCAGCCCGACCGACGGCAATGCGACATACGCCATCGTCGTCTCGACCTTCGTGTGCCCCAACATCTTCGACACAAGCAGGATGTCCCGCGTCTCGGCATACAGCTTTGTCGCGTACCTATGGCGCAGCGAGTGGCAGCTGTACCCCTTCGGCAAGGCCGCGCCTACCCGCTTGCCGACATAGGATGCTTCGACCGTGCCGCCGAAGCGGCCACGGAAGCATGGGCCGTCATAGGCGATCACCTCGCGCGCGAGATCGTCGGGCATCGGCACGATACGCTGCTTGCCGCCCTTGCCGTGCACGATAAGGCTATAGCCGTCGCCGCCGTCCAGCACGTCGGCCGCGCCCGTCTGCGCGATCTCATTACGCCTCAAGCCGCATTCGGCAGCGAGACGTATCATCAGCCGCACGTCGGGCTTCGCGTCCAGCAGGGCGGCGCGTATCACCGAGTCGGGGCACGGGTGCGGCGACGGCGACGTGCGCCGCACGCGCGGAAGGGCGCACGCCGGGTTATCGCAGCGGCGGCCCGTGAGCTTCATCCACTCATAGAACAGGTTCACCGCGTCACGCGCGCTACGTCGCGTCTCGCGCGCCCACTGTTTCGACTCGAACCATTCAAGCAACGCGGCCGACGTAACGGCCTCGGGCCGCACGTTCGCAAGATCGAGGCTCAGGCGCACGAGCTGCCGCGATCGGGTCTTCACGCTCTCGGGCCGCTGACCGGCCGCGCGCAGATAGGACAGATAACCATTGATTGCATCGCGCCACAGCGGCGCGGGATATTGTTTGTTAGGCATCTCACGACGCTATGTGCACAAACACAAACGCCCCCGCAGTCCGCGAGGGCGTTCAAGGAAGAACGATAACGACGAGATCGGTAATAATCCGCCGGTCCAGGGTTCAAGCCCCTGAGGCCCCACTTTCCTTTCGCCACCGGTGCAAACGGTGCAAATCGCACAGACTACCCACTTGGATAGGATGAAGCAGTTTGGTTATGAACGCACCGCGCACACGCATGACGAATGCGGGCATAAGGCCGATTCGCACGGCGCACAGAGAAAAGGCACACAAGACCATATGGCAGACGAACAATTCCCCGCCGCACTCACCGCGCTTGAGGAGTACCGCAACATCGAACAGCAGATGGCACAGCCCGAGGCCGCGTCGAACCCAGACACCATGCGCAAACTCGGGCGCCGCCACGCGCAGCTCGCTGGCATCGTGACCGCCTACCGGCAGTACCGCGCGCTGGCGGACGACTTGGAGGCCGCACGAGAGATGGCCGCAGACGACGCCGACTTCGCCGCCGAGGCGAAACGCCTAGAAGACGAGCTGCCCGCCGCGCAGGAACGCCTGCGCACGGCGTTGATCCCGCGCGACCCGGACGATGCGCGCGACGTGATCATGGAGATCAAGGCCGGCACTGGCGGCGAAGAGGCCGCGCTGTTCGCCGGCGACCTGCTGCGCATGTACACGCGCTACGCCGAAAAGCGCGGGTGGAGCGTGACTGTGCAAAGCGAGAACGCGACCGAGCTCGGTGGCGTCAAAGACGTACAGCTCGCGATCCGCGCCAAAGGCACGCCCGCACCGGAAGACGGCGTGTGGGCGTCGCTCAAATACGAAGGCGGTGTGCACCGCGTGCAGCGCATCCCCGTGACCGAATCGCAGGGGCGCATCCAGACGTCCGCGGCGGGCGTGCTCGTGTTCCCGGAAGCGGACGAGGACGACGACGAGATCGAGATTGATCCCAAGGATCTCAAGGTCGACATCTTCATGAGCTCCGGCCCGGGCGGCCAGTCCGTGAACACGACATATTCCGCCGTGCGCATGACGCACATCCCCACCGGCATCGTGGTGAGCATGCAGGATGAGAAGTCACAGATCCAGAATCGCGCGGCCGCGCTGCGCGTGCTCAAGAGCCGCCTGCTCGCCATGAAGCACGAGCAGGAGGCAGCCGAAGCCGCCGACATGCGCCACTCGCAGGTGCGCTCGCTGGACCGTTCCGAGCGCATCCGCACCTACAACTTCCCCGAGAACCGCATTGTGGACCACCGCACCAACTACAAGGCCTACAATCTCGACGCCGTGCTCGACGGTGACCTGCAGGCGGTCATCGATAGCGATGTGCAGGCCGACGAACAGCAGCGTCTGGCGCAACAGAGCGACCAGTGACACACCGCGCGCACGCCTGTGCCAACCACCTGTGAGGAGACGGACCACGATGAACGAACAGACGCGCCCCACTGAGGGTACCAGCGCATCTGCGGCGCAATCGACCGCGGCCGCCCCGCGTGTGGCGATGCTGCTCGACGCCGCCGCAGCGCGTCTCGCGAAGGCGGGCGTCGACACCGCGCGCCACGACGCGAAGCTATTGCTCGCGGAGGCGACCGGAAGCACGCCGTCCGACGTGGACAAGGCCGCGCTGATGGACGACACGGTCGACCAGTTCGCGTCCGCCGCGGAGGACGGCGAGCATGGCAACCGCCCCGCGCCGCTCGCCGAATTCGAATCCATGCTCGCCCGGCGCGAGGCGCGCGAACCGTTGCAGCACATCGTGGGCCATGCACCGTTCCGCTATCTTGAGCTGGAAGTGGGCCCCGGCGTATTCGTGCCGCGCCCTGAAACTGAGCTCGTGGTGCAGGAGGCGATCGACTGGATCACCGCACACGGCCTGTACTCGCCGCGCGTCGTCGACCTGTGCGCGGGCAGCGGTGCGATCGGACTGGCGATTGCCACCGAGGTCCCCGGCGCGCAGGTGTGGGCCGTTGAGCTCGACACGCAGGCCGCGCAGTGGACGCGCCGCAACATGCACAAGGTGGGCGAGCGCTTCCCCGACCTGGTGGCGAACTACCGCCTTGAAGTGGCCGACGCGACGTGCCCGGTCACGCTCGCCACACTCGACGGCACCGCCGACGTGGTGATCAGCAATCCGCCGTACATTCCGCTCACGAACGTGCCGCAACAGCCCGAAGTGCGCGACTTCGACCCCGACACCGCGCTCTATGGCGGCTCGGCCGACGGCATGATGATCCCCGAGCGCATCATCGTGCGCGCCGCCGCACTTGTGCGCAAGGGCGGCCTGTTCGTCATGGAGCACGACATCACGCAGGGCGACCGCACCGTCGCGTTCGCGCGCGCGAACGGATTCACAGAGGCGCGCACGCACGCCGACTTGACCGGCCGTCCGCGCTATCTGGTGGCCACCCGGTAGCGCGCGGCGGCTGGCGCGTTGGCCGATTGCCGTACTAGGTTGGAATGAGACGCGCGTGTGCACGGTGTGATGAAGGAGGCAGTATGAGCCAGATATGCAAAGCGGATGAGGAGTCGTTCGCACAGGCGAAGCAGATCTTGGCGCGCGGCGGACTCGTGGTGATGCCCACCGACACCGTGTACGGCATTGTGTGCGACCCATGCAATCCGGAGGCGATCGCGCGCATCTACGAAGCGAAAGGGCGTCCGCAATACAAGGCGCTCCAAGTGATCATGGCTTCGGTGGACGATCTGGACGCGCTCGGGCTCGACCTGCCGTCGCCGCTCAACCGGCTCGCTGCGCAATTCCTGCCGGGTGCGTTCTCGCCGATCGCCGTGGCGCGCGACAGCAGCCCGTTGGCGACTGTGCGCGTGGCCCCGAACGGCGCGCGCACGCAGGGCATCCGCGTGCCGAACAGCGTCACGGCGCTCGCCATGCTGCGCGTGACCGGCCCGGTCGCCGCGTCGAGCGCGAACCGTTCGGGCGAACAGAGCGCGCATTGCGTGCAGGAGGCGGTGGAGTCGCTTGGAGACGCCATCGACTTGTACATCGACGGCGGCGCGACGGCCGGGCATGTGGCAAGCACCGTTGTGGCGGCCGACCCATATGGGCTCGACGGCATCGAGATCCTGCGCGAAGGCGTGCTCCCGGCCGCGGTGATCCGCCGCGCGATCCACCTCAACGGCGGTGGGCTGGGCGCATGAGGGTCTATCTGTTCATCGCGTTGGCGGCGGCGTGCGCGACCTACCTGTTCACGCCGATCGTGCGCCACCTGGCGATCCGTTTGGGCGCGGTGGGGGAGGTGCGCAAACGCGACGTGCACACCATACCGACCCCGCGCATGGGTGGCCTGGCCATGCTGTGCGGATTCCTCACGGCCATGCTCTTCGCCTCCCGGCTGTACTTCCTGCAAGGCGTGTTCCGGCAGAACCACCAGGCTTGGATTGTGATGGCGGGCGCCATACTGATCTGCCTGTTGGGCATCGCCGACGACGTGTGGGATCTGGATTGGATGCTCAAACTCGCCGGACAGCTGCTCATCGCGGTGTTCGTAGCATGGGGCGGCCTGCAGATCATCGCATTGCCGATCGGCTCGCTCGTCACGGCGTCGCCGACGATCTCGATCGCCATCACGGCGCTGCTGATCGTCGTGTCGATCAACGCCGTCAATTTCGTGGACGGCCTCGACGGCCTCGCCGCCGGCATCGTGGCCATCGGCGGCATCGCGTTCGGCATCTACTCGTACATCCTCGCCCGCACCTCGCCCTCATACGCATCGATGGCCACGTTGCTCGACATTGCCATGGTGGGCATCTGCGTGGGCTTCCTGTTGCACAACTGGCACCCGGCGAAGCTGTTCATGGGCGACTCGGGGTCGATGCTGCTCGGTTATCTGATCACCTGCGCGTCAATCGTCATGACCGGCCGCCTCGACCCGGCCACGGTGAGCACGTCGATCTACCTGCCGGCGTTCATGCCGGTCTTGCTGCCGATCCTGGTGCTGTTTCTGCCGGTGCTCGACATGATGATGGCGATTGTGCGGCGCCTGCGCAAGGGGCAGTCGCCGATGCACCCGGACCGCATGCACCTGCACCACCGCATGCTGCGCATCGGGCACAGTGTGCGCGGGGCCGTGCTGATCCTGTGGGGGTGGGCAGCGCTGATCGCGTTCGGATCGATCATGCTGCTGTTCTTCACGCCGTGGCATGTGTTCATCGTGTTCGCCGTGGCTGCGGTGGCCCTCACCGTCGCCACGATGTCGCCTTACCTCAACCGGCTCATGCACGGCACGGTGGAGGAGATTCCATATGATGAGCAGACTGGCGGCGGGGAGCGCCGGCGCAACGGGCGCGCCAAGCACATCCGTAACGCATAGCGGACAGCGGGTGGCGTTCGTCGCCGCGAATTCATATAGTTACTCTATGGCTACAAATCCTGATATGAATGCGCAATCCCCGTACGCCCCTCTCCCTCCGATTTTCGCCCAGCTTGGCCTCGCCTATGACGATGTGCTGCTGCTGCCGAACGAGACGGATGTGATCCCCTCCGAAGTGGACACCTCCACGCATCTGACCCGCAACATCACGATGAAGGTGCCGGCGATCTCCGCCGCCATGGACACCGTGACCGAAGCCGAGATGGCCATCGCCATGGCCCGCAACGGCGGCATCGGCGTGCTGCACCGCAACCTGTCGATCGACGACCAGGCGGCGCAGGTCGACGTGGTGAAGCGTTCGGAGTCCGGCATGATCACCGACCCGCTCACGGTGAACCCCGATGTGACACTCGCCGACCTGGACAAGCTGTGCGGCAAGTTCCACATCTCCGGCCTGCCGGTCGTGGACCACGAGAACAAGCTCGTGGGCATCATCACCAACCGCGACATGCGCTTCATCCCCTCCGAGGACTATGACCACCTGCGTGTGCGCGACGTGATGACGAAGGAGAACCTCATCACCGGCCCCGCCAACATCTCGAAGGCGGATGCGCATGACCTGCTCGCCAAGTTCAAGATCGAAAAGCTGCCGCTCGTCGATTCCGAAGGCCACCTGACCGGCCTGATCACGGTGAAGGACTTCGTGAAGACCGAGCAGTACCCGGACGCCACAAAGGACGAGCAGGGCCGTCTGCGCGTGGCCGCCGGCATCGGCTACCTCGGCGACGCATGGCAGCGCGCCTCGGCGCTCATGGAAGCCGGCGTGGACGTGCTCGTGGTCGACACCGCCAACGGTGAGGCGAAGATCGCGCTCGACATGATCCGCCGCATCAAGAGCGACTCCGCGTTCAAGGACGTCGACATCATCGGCGGCAACATCGCCACGCGCCAGGGCGCGCAGGCGATGATCGACGCCGGCGTGGACGCCGTCAAGGTGGGCGTGGGCCCCGGCTCGATCTGCACGACGCGCGTCGTGGCGGGCGTCGGCGTGCCGCAGCTGACCGCGGTCTACGAGGCCGCACGCGCCTGCCGTGCAGCCGGTGTGCCGTGCATCGCGGACGGTGGCATCCACTATTCCGGCGACATCGCCAAGGCCCTCGTGGCTGGCGCGAGCTCAGTCATGCTCGGCGGCGTGCTCGCCGGCTGCGAGGAGGCCCCGGGCGAAAAGGTGCTGCTGCACGGCAAGCAGTACAAGCTCTACCGCGGCATGGGCTCAATGGGCGCCATGGCCCCGCGAGGCAAGAAGTCGTATTCGAAGGACCGTTACTTCCAGTCCGATGTGACGAGCACCGACAAGATCGTGCCGGAAGGCGTGGAAGGCGAAGTGCCGTACCGCGGACCGCTCAACGCCGTGCTCTACCAGATGATCGGCGGCCTGCACCAGTCGATGTTCTACATCGGCGCGCACAACATCCCCGAGATGAGCGAGAAGGGCCGCTTCATCCGCATCACCGACGCGGGTCTGCGTGAATCCCACCCGCACGACATTGTGATGACGGCCGAGGCACCGAACTACTCGGGTCGCTGACGGCGCGGGAAGCGAAGATCATGACACAGGGGCCGCATACGCATCGAATGCGTATGCGGCCCCTGCCTGTGCCACTGATGGCATGAACGCATAAGAAACACACAAGAGAAGGGCGATGATGAAGACAGACATGGGCAAGGCGCTCGCAGCACTGGTTGCGGTGGGGATCTCTGTATCTGTGGCGGCATGCGGTGGAAACAACGTACAGGGGGCACAGCAGGGAACAAGCTCGGCAACCGCCGATGGGGGCGAGCGGGTGTCCAAGGCCACGGCGGTTTTCTTTGATTCGAAGACGGAGATCCCGGCGGAAAAGGCGTTCGGCACGAAGAGTGTATGGTTCGACAAAGGCAGTGGGGTCGACCTGAGCGAAGACGCGACGGTTGACTACATCTATGTGTTCGATGGCAGTGGTGGTGTCACGGCTTATCAGACCGGGTATTACCCGCCGTCCACGGGCATTGGCGCGGTCACGACCACCTACGGCGATCTGCTCGGGCTTTCTGAGGAAGGGCTCATCCAGCTCGCCAAGGACCGTGACAGGGATTGCTTTGAGAACACGCTCGAAAACTACCGGTCCACGAGTGCGAAGTTCTTCGCGGACAAAGCCGAACAAGACTCCGCCAACGCCGAAGGCATCACCAAGAAGGGAGAGGCGTTCCAGAAGATCCTCAGCAAGACGACGTACGAGGGGCCACAGGCCCAGCCGTTCTATCTGAAGGCCAACGGCTCGGGGGAGGAGACCCTGAGCTTCCGCATCCGCCGCTTCAACGAACACAACGCGAACTCCTACCTGGAAGGCAACAGCAATACCGGCACGTTTGAAACGGTGAACACAGACCTGGACCTGCAGCCGGCCGACGCCGTCCAACTCGATGGCATGCGCCTCCAGGGCTACAGCCGTCTTGTCACCTCGGTGGGCGCGGACAACAAGGGGTTCACGGGCGTGACACCATGAACATCCAAGGCGCCGGCCCCACGCGTATAGTGGTCGGTTGTTGTGCGGTCAGGATAGAACTTGGAACAGCATGGCAACGTGAGGTAGGCTCGAATGTTCACAAACGTGGGCATGCACGGCATGGAACGCACTGCCCACACCCAACGAGGAAAGAGGAACCACATGGTGGACGCACACGACGACGAAGTGTATTCAGCGCAGAATTCCAGGCTTATCTGGATCGACTGCGAGATGACCGGGCTCGACATCTTCCACGACGAGTTGTGCGAGATCTCCGTGGTGCCGACCGATTTCGAACTCAACGTGCTCGACGAGGGCATCGACTTCGTGATCAAGCCGTCCGACGCGGCCGTGGCGCATATGAACGACTTCGTGCGCGCCATGCACACCCGGTCTGGACTCATCGACGAATGGGCCGACGGCCTTGACGTGGCCGAGGCCGAGCGCCGCGTCATCGAGTACGTGAAGCAGTTCACCCCGGAAGGCGTCAAGCCGCTGCTCGCCGGCAACTCCGTGGGCTCCGACAAGAAGTTCCTCGACCGGTACATGCCCGGCCTCATGGAACACCTGCACTACCGCGTGATCGACGTGAGCACGATCAAGGAGCTCGCCCGCCGCTGGTACCCGGCTGTCTACCGCAACCGCCCCGCCAAGAACGGCGGACACCGTGCACTCGCCGACATCATCGAATCGCTCGATGAACTGCGCTACTACCGCGCCGCGGTCATGGCGCCCGAACCGGGGCCCGGTGATGTGGAGGCGAAGGAGATCGCCAAAGCGGTGGAACAGTCAAGCATTCTGAACAAGTGACCGAAAGCTGGCATGGTATGACCAATGAACTGAAGGGTTGGACCTCAATCGAAACGCCGCAGGACATTCGCCTTGTGGTGGCGGATATGGACGGCACACTGCTCGACGCGGACAGCGAGCTGCCAGTGGGCTTCTGGCCGCTGCTCGACCGCCTCGAACAGCTCGGCATCGCATTCGTGCCCGCGAGCGGCCGCCAATACCAGACGTTGCAGCAGATGTTCGCGCGTGCGGGCCGGCCGATGTCGGTCATCGCCGAAAACGGCAACGTGGTGGCGGTCGATGACGAGGTCGTGGAGACGCATGGTGTGAACCACGAGATCGCCGACGAGACGATCAGCATGGTCGACGCCACGAGCGAAGACCTGGGACTGGTGGTGTGCGGACTCGACAGCGCGTACATCCAGCGCACCGACGCGCCGTTCGTGGCCGAGGCGAGCAAATACTACAAGGCGCTCACCGAGGTCAAGGACCTGCGCGAAGTGCTGCGGTACCCCGACGAGAAGATCCTCAAACTCGCCATCTTCGACTTCGGCGACGCCGAAGCCATGGCGCGCAACGAGCTCGGATTCGTGAGCGACCCTTACGAATACGTGGTGTCGGGCGCCCATTGGGTCGACATCATGGACAAGCATGTGGACAAGGGCGAAGGCGTCAAGGCCATCCAGCGCGCCCTTGGCGTGACCCGCGCGCAGACGGCCGCGTTCGGTGATTACCTCAACGACATCGGCATGCTCAACGAAGCGGAGTTCTCGTTCGCCATGGCCAATGCGCACGAAGGCGTCAAAAAGGCGGCGCGTTACCTCGCGCCGGCGAACACCGAAGAAGGTGTGATCCGCGTCGTGGACCGGTTGGTCGGCTAGCATGCGGCAGTCCGAAGCGCTGGGCATCATGGAGGCCGGTGCCAACGTGTTCCTCACCGGTGCGCCGGGCGCGGGCAAGACCTATACGCTCAACGAGTTCATCCACCATGCGCGCGCGCATGGCGCATCGGTCGCCGTCACGGCGAGCACCGGCATCGCCGCCACACATATCAACGGGCAGACGATCCACGCATGGAGCGGAGCGGGCGTGGCGACCGCGCTCACCGACCAGCTCATCAAACTCATCCGCAGCCGCCGGCGCACCAAACTCAACGCGGCGGACGTGCTCGTGATCGACGAGGTCTCGATGATGCATGCGTGGCTGTTCGACATGGTCGACCAGATCTGCCGCATCGTGCGGCGCGACAGCCAGCCGTTCGGTGGCCTGCAGGTGGTGTGTTCGGGCGATTTCTTCCAACTGCCGCCGGTCAGCGTCTCGTCGCGCAACCACGACGTGATCACCCCGAGCCCGGAATATCTGGCCTCGCGTGAGCGCTATGCGCGCGCGGGCCGCAATCCGGAGGGGTTCATCACCGAATCGTTCGCGTGGGGCGAGCTCGACCCGGTGATCTGCTATCTCGATGAACAGCACCGCCAGGACGACGGCCAGCTGCTGCGCGTCCTCACCGATATCCGCCAAGGCTGCGTGAGCCAACAGGACCGCGACGTGCTCGTCACACGCCTCGGCGCACAACCGCCGCAGGGCAAGCAGGCCGTGCACCTCTTTCCCAGCAACCAGCAGGCGGACCGTCTCAACAGCGACCGCCTGCAGCGCATCGACGCCGAGGAACACAGTTTTGAGGCGCAGACAGCCGGGCCGGCGAACCTCGTAGAGCGGCTCGAACGCAACATGCTCGCGCCGAAGCACCTTGTGCTCAAAGCCGGCGCCGAGGTGATGGCCGTGCGCAACGACCCCGACCACCAGTACGTCAACGGGTCGCTTGGTACCGTGCGCGGATTCGCCAACGAAAACAAGGGCGGCTGGCCCATCGTCGAATTCGAGAACGGCAACATCGTGACGATGAACCCGGCCTCGTGGCAGATGATGGACGGCGAGACCGTGCTCGCCGAAGTCGCGCAGGTGCCTCTGCGGTGCGCGTGGGCCATCACGATCCACAAATCGCAAGGCATGACGCTCGATTCGGCGGTCATGGACCTCAAGCGCACGTTCGCGCCCGGCATGGGCTACGTGGCGCTTTCGCGCGTGGAGCGGCTCGACGGCCTGTATCTGACCGGTGTGAACGAACGCATGTTCCTCATGAGCGACGACGCGATCCGGCTCGACGGCGACCTGCGCGCCAAGTCAGCCGCGGCGGTGCGGCAGCTGGAACGCGACGGCGCCGAATCGTTCGTGCAGCAGCAGCGCGCGCTCGAAGAGGACGAGTTCGTGCAGGACGAACTGTTCTAGCGCGGATTGTGCACGGCGCTGGAACGCGCGGCTACGCTCTGCGGAGTGCGGCCGCGCGCGCCAGTGCGGCGTCACTACAATGGGGTGCTGTACACCAGCGCGGGTATGCGCCCGCGCGCGCCAATGCCAGAAGAGGAGACACCATGAAGCACAGGAACGCATACATTATCTCGGGGATCGGCGCGCTTGTGCTGTTCGTAGCGTTCGTCATGTACAACTCGGCGCCGGTGCCGCTGTGGAACTGGATCAAACTCTCCGACCTGCTCACCATTGCGGGCGGACTCATGTTCATCGTGCCGTTCTACCAGCTTTCGGTACGTGTCAAGACGCGCGAGCACGCGCCGAACCCGTGGGTGTGGCAGGCGCTGCCGGTCGTGGGCATGGTGCTCATGATCATCGGCCTGCTCATTCCCAACGACTTCGGCTCGTTCGGCGCCGTGGCGCTGTGCGACGTGCTGTACTTCCTGGGCTGCGTGGGCATGCTCATGATCTTCGTCTACCCGCTGCACACCGTGAACGACGAGATGCTCGAGGAAGATGTGGAAAGCCGTACCGGCAACGGCAGGTGAGCCGCCCGAAGATGTCTGGGAATGCGCATAATTTGAGGGGTATGACTACTGCACTTCGAATGTCCACGTTGTTCCTGCGTACCCTGCGCGAAGACCCCGCAGACGCAGACGTCGATTCCGCAAAACTGCTCCAGCGCGCCGGCTACATCCGCAAGGCCGCGCCCGGCATCTGGACTTGGCTGCCGCTCGGCCTGTCCGTGCTCAACAAGATTGAAGAAATCATCCGCGAGGAGATCAATGGCATCGGCGCGCAGGAAGTGCATTTCCCGGCGCTGCTGCCGCGCGAGCCGTACGAGGCGACCCACCGCTGGGAGGAATACGGCGACAACATCTTCCGCTTGAAGGACCGCCATGAGTCCGACTATCTGCTGGCGCCCACGCACGAAGAGATGTTCACGCTGCTCGTGAAGGACATGTATTCGTCGTACAAGGACCTGCCCGTCACGCTGTACCAGATCCAGACGAAGTACCGCGACGAGTTCCGCCCGCGCGCCGGCCTGATCCGCGGCCGCGAGTTCATCATGAAGGACGCCTATTCGTTCACCGTAGACGAAGAGGGCATGCGCCAGGCGTACATGGACGAGCGCGGCGCGTATGAGCGCATCTTCCAACGCCTCGACCTGAAGTATGTGCCGGTGTTCGCCATGAGCGGCCCGATGGGCGGCTCGGCGTCCGAGGAGTTCCTCGCCCCGATGCCGATCGGCGAAGACACGTTCGCACTTGCGCCGAGCGGCAAGGCGTGGAATGTGGAGGCGCTGCACACACCCGAAGTGGAGCCGGTCGACGCCTCCGCCACGCCCGCCGCCACGAAGCGCGCCACGCCGAACGCACGCACGATCGACGAGATGGTGGCGTTCGCGAACGCCGAATACCCGCGTGAGGACGGCCGTGACTGGGCCGCCACGGACATCCTGAAGAACGTCGTGGTGGCGGTGAAGCACGCCGAAGACGACGAGCATGACGAACCGTGGCGTGAACTTGTGGTCGTGGGCATTCCGGGCGACCGCACAATCGACATGAAGCGGCTCGAGGCGCAGTTCGCGCCGGCCGAGCTCGAGGAGGCGACCGAAGAGGACTTCAAGGCGCACCCCGAACTCGTGCAGGGCTACATCGGGCCGATGGCGTTCGGCCCGCAGAACGACGGCGACGACGCGCTGCGCTACCTGATCGACGCGCATGTGGCCCGTGGGTCGGCATGGTTCACCGGCGCCGACGAAGTGGACGTGGACTACTACGACCTGGTGTATGGCCGTGACTTCGAGGCCGACGGCGTGGTGGAGGCCGTCGAGGTGCGTGACGGCGACATGAGCCCGGACGGCTCGGGCCCGCTCAGCTTCGAGCGCGGCGTGGAAATCGGCCAGGTGTTCCAGCTCGGCCTCAAGTACTCCGAGGCACTCGGCCTCAAGGTGCTCGACCAGAACGGCAAGACGGTGCCGGTATGGATGGGGTGCTACGGCATCGGCGTGAGCCGTGTGCTCGCATGCATCGCCGAGACGCACCACGACGACCGTGGCCTGGCATGGCCGGCGAACATCGCACCCGCCCAGGTGCACATCGTGGCCACCGGCAAGGACGCACAGGCGTTCGAAGCCGCCGAAACACTCGTGGCCGAACTCGAGGGCCGCGGCATCGAAGTCATCTTCGACGACCGCAAGAAGGTCTCGCCGGGCGTCAAGTTCAAGGACGCCGAGCTCATCGGCGTGCCGATCATCGCCGTCGCTGGCCGCGACACCGTCAACAACGGCACGATCGAAGTGCGTGACCGCAACGGCGAGAACAACCAGGCGGTGCCGGCGGAAGCCGCCACGCAGGTGATCGCCGACCGCCTTGAGGCCATGCTCAAGTAACGCCGGGCTACCCTAGGGCATTCAGCCAACAGAGTGTGGGCGGGATGTGGATGGAGCTGACTCCATCCACACCCCGCCTTTGTCATGGGGCGTCCGACCACAGGGGCTCGTTTGATTTACCCCGGGCCCGGGCGCTGGGCGACAGTGGATGCAGGCACCATGCACGGACGCATGGTTCTGCACGAAAGGATCCATCATGGCACTGCAACAGGCTCTCGTCACCATCACCGGCAATGTGGGCAACGACCCCACGCTCTATGGCAAAGACCCCGCCAAACCGGCGTGCGTCTTCAGAATGGGGTGCACGCGCCGATATCTCGACAAAACCGGCACATGGCAACAGCTGCCCACCACATGGATCGCCGTCAAAGCGTTCCGTTCGCTCGCGCTCAACATCATGGGCTCCATCCGCAAAGGCAATCCGGTCATCGTCTGTGGTGTGCTCGGCACCGAGGAATGGGCGGGCGAGGACGGCGAGATGCATTCGCGGCTCGTCCTCGAAGCGAGCAATGTGGGGCACGACCTCAATTACGTCACCACGATCTGCCGCAGGATGGTGAAGGAGTCCACGGGTGAGGGCAACGACGAACGCGCGCAGACACCTACGGCGCAGACCACGCCGCCGACGCCCTCAGATACAGAAGCGGCCGCACCGGTCGAATTGGTCGCTGCGGCCGCCATGCCACCAAGCCAGGGTGGGGGCACCCCGGAAACCGCACCGCCTGCGCAATCCACGGCAGGAGGTGCGTCGGCCCACCAACGGGAGGAATTCACCGATGAGAAGCCGTCGTTCTAAGGGCGTTCAGGCTGGATTACCAGATGTGTACGCGCTCTTCGGGCTTGAGCCACATGCGGTCTTCGGGTGTCACGCCGAAGGCCTTGTAGAACAGGTCCACATTGCGCGCGATGCCGTTGGTGCGGTTCTCGGCCGGGGAGTGCGGGTCGATCTGCAGGTACTGTTCGGCCAGTTCGTCGCGGTTCTTGGTGCGCCAGATGGCCGCATAGCCCAGGAAGAAGCGCTGCAGACCGGTGAAACCGTCGAGCACCGGGGCCTCGTCGAGCGCGGCCTCGATGCCGGCGGGCGATCCGTCGATCGGGCGTCCGGCCGCTTCGTCCAACGCGAAGGCGTAGGCCTTGAGCGCGATGTTGACGCCGCTCAGATCGCCGATGTTCTCACCGATCGTCAGCGCGCCGTTCACATGCGGAGCTTGCTCGGGGGAGTCCGAGTACTTTTCCTGCAGCTGCACCGGCACGAACTGGTCGTACTGTTCGATGAGCGTCTTCGTGAGCTCCTGGAACCGCTGCTTGTCTTCGGCGGTCCACCAGTCCTCGAGCTTGCCTTCGCCGTTGAACTGCGCGCCTTGGTCGTCGAAGCCATGGCCGATCTCGTGGCCGATCACCGAGCCGATGCCGCCGTAGTTGACGGCGTCCTCAGCCTCGGGGTTGAAGAACGGCGGCTGCAGGATCGCTGCGGGGAACACGATGATGTTGAGCGTCGGCTCGTAATACGCGTTCACTGTTTGCGGGTTCATGAGCCACTCGTCCTTGTCCACCGGCTTGCCGCACTTGGCCATCTGGTAGCCGAATTCGTACACGGCGGCGGCGCGCATGTTCTCGACGAGACCGGAGTCGGCGTGCACGTCGAGCGCCGTGTAGTCGCGCCAGTGGTTCGTGTAGCCGATCTTCGCCTCGAAGTGGTCGAGCTTGTCGAGTGCCTTGCGCTTCGTCTCGTCGCCGAGCCAGTCGCTGTTGAGGATCGAGACGTGGTAGGCCTCGATCAGATTGTGCACGAGCTCTTCCATGCGCGTCTTCGACGATTCGGGGAAGTGCTTGCGCACGTAGATGCGGCCCACATCCTCACCGCAGATGCCGTTGACGAGCGAGACGCCGCGCTTCCAACGCACGCGCTGCTCCTTGGTGCCCGAAAGCGTCTTGCCGTAGAACTCGAAATTCGCGGAATCGAAGTCGCGGCTCAGCATGCTCGCGCGGCCCACGATCGTGTGCACACGCGCCCACAGCTTCAGGTCGTCGAGCTGGGCGTCGCGCCAGAACTCGTTGAGACCGGTGAAGAACGAGGGCTCCATCACATTCACATGCGCGAGCGCGCCGAGCACATCCACCGCATAGGTGCCGGCCGTGGCGGACGCGTCGTAGGCGTGCTGCACGGCCTGCGCCCACGCCTCGATGACAAAGTCGGCGAGCATCGCCTTGAGCTCGGCGAATTCGGTGGGGTTGTTCGTCTTCTGCGAGTCGCGCGTAGACACGTTGTCCCAGTGGTGCGCGGCGATCGCCGTTTCCACGTCGAGCAGCCGCTGGGCCTGCTCGCGCGCCTCGTCGTCGGCGTGCGCGTAGCCGGCATTGGTGAGCTGGCGCGCCACCATGCGCACATAGGCGTCACGGATCGGCGCGTAATGGTCCTCGCGGTAATACGCCTCGTCGGGCAGACCGAGTCCGCCCTGGCTCATGTGCATGATGTTCACGTCGGGGTTGTTGAAGTCGCCGAAGACGTCGAACCCGAACAGGTCGGGGCCACCATACGGGCTCATCGCGCCGAGCACCTCGGTCAGCTCCTCTTTTGATTTGGCGGCGTCGATCGCGTTCAGATCGTCTCGGATCGGCTCCACGCCGGCCTTCTCCACAGCATCGGTATCGAGGAACGAGACATACAGCGCCTTCGATTTGGCGGCTTCGTCGCCGCTGGATTCGAGGATGTCGCGGATTTGCTGCTCGGCGTTTTCGGCGAGGCGGTCGAACGAGCCGAAGCGCGAACGGTCGTCGGGCAGGATATAGGTGTCGATCCACGGGCCGTTCACGTAGCGGAACAGATCGTCCGCCGGCCTGATCACCGAAGAGAAAGAAGAGGGGTCAATGCCCGAAGAGAGCGGGGCATGCGCAGTGGTTGTGCTAGTCATGGCTCCACACTATAGAGCTTTCCTGACATACCGCCGTTATGCCCAAGGCATGTGCGGTCATGGCAAAACCGGCTCCGCAAGGGCGGGAGGGCATAGCTCCGCGGAATTGTCAAAGAGGATACGCTGACCGTAAAAAATGCGGGAAAGGGGCAGTCTGTCCCAAAAATAAGCGAGACTGGAAGAAGGTTCGACTGGTCGCTGAAACATGCGGACAGCCGGGAATCCTCACCACGCGTGCATCCCAGTTGCGGCTGGCGTTGTGCGCACAACAGAAAAGGAAGGAAGGGAACATATCATGTCCGCTCCATACCAAGACCCAAACAACAGCTTGTGGGACAGCCCGTTCAAGCTTGTCCAGGAGGTGCTGCCCACCGGCGCCAAGAACGCCGTGCGCATCGCCTACGCCATCATCGGCATCGCGGCGCTCGTGCTGGGCATCTGCCTGCTGGTGTGGCCGGGCGCCACACTCAAGGTGGCCTGCATTGTGCTCGGCATCTACTTCCTGGTCTCCGGCATCGTGCGTATCGTGAGCTCGATCGTTGAGGTCGGCCTGCCGGGTGGCTGGCGTGTGCTTGGCATCCTCATCGGCATCATCCTCGTGGTGGGCGGCGTCGTCGTGCTCAAGAACGTCACCATCTCCACGGCCATGCTCGCGGTCATGTTCACCCTCATCGTGGGCATCGGCTGGATCATGGAAGGTGTGATGTCGCTCGTGGAATCCTGGCAGGTCCAGGGCTCCGGCTGGGCAATCGCCTATGGCATCATCTCGATCCTCGCCGGCTTTGTGCTGCTGTGCATGCCGATCGCATCCACCGTGTGGCTCATCATCTTCGGTGGCTGCGCCATGATCGTCATGGGCATCTTCGCGATCATCCGCGCGTTCACGTTCGGTCGTGTGTCGAAGAACGCCGCCAACTGATTGACGCGCAGACGCGTTCCGTATTGCAAAGGCCCGCCGGCTCAACCGCCGGCGGGCCTTTGCAATACGCGCGTCACGCGCCCGGTTGTAAGGCGCGGAGGATAGGCTGAAGGCGGTTGTGCACATAGGCATACACAAGTCATAAGTACAAAGGTGGCACATTTCATGATTGAACTGAAGACCAACACCGAGATCGAGGAGATGAAGCCGGCGGGCCGGTTCGTGGGCGGCATTCTGCGCGACCTGCAGGAGTTCACCAAGGTGGGCACCAACCTGCTGGAAATCGACGAATTCGTGCATCAGCGCATCGTGGACCGTCCGGGCGCGGAATCCTGCTACGTGGACTATGCGCCGGACTTCGGCACCGGCCCCTTCGCCCACTACATCTGCACGTCGGTGAACGACGCCGTGCTGCACGGCGTGCCGTACGACTACAACCTCAAAGACGGCGATCTGGTGAGCCTTGACCTGGCGATCAACGTGGACGGCTGGGTTGCCGACTCCGCTGTGAGCTTTGTCGTCGGCAAAGACAAGGACCCGGAGGACCTGCGCCTCATCAAGTGCACCGAAGAGGCTTTGGCCGCTGGCATCGCAGCCGCACAGCCGGGCAACCGCCTTGGTGACATCTCGCATGCCATCGGCGACGTGGCGCGCGCCTACGGCTACCCGATCAACCTCGAATTCGGCGGCCACGGCGTGGGCCGCATCATGCACGGCGACCCGCATGTGCCGAACGACGGCCGCGCGCACCATGGCTACAAGCTGCGTCCGGGCCTCGTGATCGCCATCGAACCGTGGTTCCTCAAGACGACCGACGAGATCTACCAGGACCCGAAGGACGGCTGGACCCTGCGCAGCGAGGACGGCTCCCGCGGCGCCCACAGCGAGCACACAATCGCGATCACCGAAGCGGGCCCGCAGATCCTCACCGTGCGTGACTGATTGCTGCATACCCTTCCGGCCGAACCCAATGCCCGTGCCCTTGGTGCACGGGCATTGGCATAGGTGCGCCAAGGGCTGAAACACGCCGTTTTGAGACGCCGATGGCTTGTGTAAACATTCGTGCCATATAGTGGTCGAAATCTGCACAACGGATGCACGGGCACCCGTGCGCCTGAAGGAGGTCTTTGCATGTCCAATGCGCGTCTGCATATTGAATCCAACGAATTCAAACTGCCTGTGGTCGAAGCGACCGAAGGCCCCGACGGCATTGTCATGTCTTCGCTGCGCAACAACAACTGGGTCTCGCTCGACCCGGGGTTCCTCACCACCGCGCAATGTGAATCGAAGATCACCTACATCGACGGCGAACACTCAGTGCTGCGCTTCCGCGGCTACCCGATCGAGCAGCTGTGCGCGCAATCCGACTTCCTGGAGGTCGCGTGGCTGCTGCGCTACGGCGAGCTGCCGAGCCGCGGCGAATACGAGGAGTTCATCAACGAAATCAACCACCGCACCATGGTGGGAGAGGATTTCCGCACGTTCATGGGCTCGTTCCCGCGCAACGCGCACCCGATGAGCGTCATGGCCTCGGCCATCAACGCGCTCGCCACGTTCCACCCGGAGACGTGCGATGTGAACGACCCGGACCAACTCAAAGAGGCCGCCACAATCATCATGGCGAAGGCGCGCACCATCGTGAGCTACATCCTGCGCCGGCGCCGCGATGAGCCGATGCTCTACCCGGACTATTCGCGCGGCTACGTGGACGATTTCCTGCGCATGTGCTTCGCCGTGCCGTACGAGCCCTTCGACTCCGACCCGCTGTACGTGCATGCGCTCGGCCGCCTGCTCATCATCCACGCGGATCATGAGCAGAACTGCTCCACGTCCGTCGTGCGCATTGCAGGCTCCGCGCACGCGAACCTCTATTCGTCGGTCGCGGCCGGCATCAACGCACTCTCCGGACCGCTGCACGGCGGCGCGAACGAGGCCGTGCTGCGCCAACTCAGCGCGATCCGAGACTCCGGGCTCAGCGTGCGCGCGTTCGTGGACCGCGCCAAAGACGCCGGCGAGCGCATCTCCGGCCTCGGCCACCGCGTGTACAAGTCGTATGATCCGCGCGCCGCGATCGCCAAGCAGTATCTGGGCAAGATCATGGAACGCAAAGACATGTTCAAGCTCACGCCCGAAGACGAGGCGCAGTTCAACATCGCGCTCGAGTTGGAGGACATCGCGCTGCATGACGACTACTTCGTGTCCCGCCACCTGTACCCAAACGTCGACTTCTACACAGGTCTGATCTACCGTGCGATCGGCTTCGAACCGGAGATGTTCACCACGTTGTTCGCACTGGGGCGCATCCCCGGCTGGATCGCGCAGTATTGCGAGATGCTCACCGACCCGATGACCAAGATCGGCCGCCCGCGCCAGGTGTACACCGGCGAGGTGCTGCGCGACTACGTACCGATGGATGAGCGCGAGGAGTGACATAGGGACGAGGATTGATGTGGGGGTATGTGTTGCGAATTGGCATTTTGGACAATGACCCATGTGCGCTTGAGCTGATCACCACCATCGTGAGGGAAGCTTGTGCGTCAGTACGGCTTCAGGTTGATGTCGCAGCCACGGTATTTCCCACTGCATTGTTGCGCATGTGTGCAGACCCTGATCTTCCCTTTGATGCTGTGCTGCTCGATATTTCATTGAACGGAACATCCGGAGTCGATTTGGCTGCGAGGCTGCGTTCTCGAGTACATGGAGCGCTTATCGTGGGAATGACCGCATATGAGACGAGCTTGTACAGGCACCATGTGGACGAAGGTATTTTTGACGCCCTTCTGGATAAAGCCACACTGCGGACTGAACTTCCTCGGCTATTGCCATCAATGGGAGCACCTGTACAGATTGGGAAATCCAAATCGCAGGATGTGGGATGCGACCTACGTTCCCGCCGTCTTTTACTGCTCACCAATAAGGAGCTGGAACTGCTCACGATGAGCGCTGACGGTTTGCCAACCCCTGTTATTGCGCGCAGATTGGGTATTCGTGAATCCACTGTTTTTTCATACCGGCGCAACATCAAACATAAATTGGCGCTTGATGACTGGTATGACGTGTTGGATGAGTTCCGTGGCCGGGGTTTTGACAATGGATGGACCAGCAGCGGTGGTGACGGGGGAACAGGGAATGAATGAAGCCGATGTTGTGCAACCTCATGAATTGACGCATACGGAATGCATGGTAGTCGTTGCAGTGGGTGTGCTTGTTGCCGGATATACGCTCTATATGACGAATTTCGGATATGGGGCAATGCTGTGTTCAGCAATCGCGGGAGTAATCGCATTATGCTGTGGCCTTATGATCCGGCTGCCATTTGTAGGTGCTCTTGTTACTCTCGCTGTTTTTGCGATTGGCTTCGTATTGCATATGCAGGTGCCTTTACCATCCGTGCTCATCGTGGTGGTTGCGGGTGTTTTGGCAGTCAAATCAAAGCCGTGGGTTGGTAGTGTGTGCATAGTAGCTGCATGTGTTATGGGACTGATGGATACGAACATGTATCTCTACGGTGTGGATAAGCCCAATCGCATTTCAATATGGCTTCTTTGCATGGTGATCTCAATCGGCGGAGGGATGGGCCTTTGGCTCCATGGACGGCAGCAACGGATTGGTGCTGCGGTGGCGGAGTCCAATCGTCGTCGGCGGATTGCGCGAACACTGCATGATCAGGTGGCGAATGACGTCAATGATGTGATCATGATGGTGGAATACCGTCTTATGCAGTCCGGCCCCGATCCGCAGCTTGAACGCATCCGCTCCACGTCTACTCACGCACTCGAGAGTATACGCCGTGTCATCGTGGAACTGGAAGACTGCGAGGTATCTGCCGATGCCAAACCACCATCGCGCAACAGGGACATTCACAACAGGGACATTCATAAGGAATCGGCATTATGTCGGAAGGCGCGTGAATATGACAATCGACTGCATGCTGCTGGATTCCATGGTGAGCTGTTGATTGAGGACGAGACGCAGGGCGGCGGGGGTAGCGAAGCAAATAGCGAGCTTATAGATGACCTCATGCATGAACTGTTTGGCAACATGATGAAGTATGCAGACAAGGAGAAGCCATATTTTATCCTTGTGTCTTCAACAGAATCGCAGATTGGCATAGGCGTGACCAATATGGTGCGTAATTGTGAGCTTGCACAATCAGGATTGGGCAGTGGCATGCGCGCGCTGAGGGAACGAATCCACAAAATCGGTGGCACCCTCGAAATGGGGTGGGATGGTCCCTACTGGAATGTACAGGCCAGTGTGCCAGTCATTTAATCCCTATGGGGAGAGAAATACTCCACATCGATGACCTGATGGCAATGTGCGCTGAGGTCATCGTCATGTGTGGCAATGATGACGCACGCACCTTTTTGGGCCAAATCGAACAGTAGATCGGTAACAATGCGTTTGTTCTCTGCATCGAGTGATGCAGTTGGCTCATCTGCAAACACGAAATCCGCTTGTTTCCACAGTGCCCGCGCCACGCCGACACGTTGCTTTTCTCCTCCTGATAAGGTGTCCACCGGTTGTAAGTACATGTCCTGAAGATGAAGATAGTCGAGAATGGCGGAGAGTCGACGTGGGATATGCCGCCGTGCACGTTTGGCGGCACGCGTGTCGAGCACAATGTTCGACAGTACCGTTTCATTCGGTATTATGCCGTAATCTTGAAAGACAAAGGCTGCATGGTCGTGCCAGAACCGGCACCGTTCCCTATCTCCCCAATGTTCGGCAGGGGTACCGTTCACAGTGAGGGTGCCACTGGTGGGGGAAAGCAGCATCCCCAAAAGATTGAGCAGTGTCGTCTTCCCGCACCCGGAACGCCCGCGAAGTGCTGTCACAGTGCTCCCTGCACAACTCAGGTGAACGTTTTGTAAGATGTCGTGATCATGGATGGCATAGGAAAGTGCATCGGCTGTGAGTGTTGGCATAGCGGTGATCCTTTCAGTCTGGGCAGTAGGAGGGCAATGGATGTCAATGACGGTGTATGGCTTCCCTGAAGCTGCTGCGAGCAGCATGTATAGTGATGAGCGTATTGAAGGCAGCGCCGACTGCCGCAAAGAGAAGAAAGAATAGGGTTTCTGAGCGTGTGGGGTCCACTATAGACCAATTGGGCAGCACGAAGGAGGCAAGGGCTGTTACGGCAATCAGTAGCAGTCCGCAGACAATGGTGCGTTTGCAGGTGAGGGCTGTGAATGTGTAGCCGGAAACATGCCGTACGAATAGTGCTCTCTGACGCTCAAGGCTCCAGGTTCGTGCCGCGAATGCAGCCACCAGAAGCGCCGCGATGATGGCTACAGTCATGGCGATTGCACATGTGGCAATCGTCTGACGAAGCCACAATGTGCGCGCGTAGACGGAATCAGCAATTGTGCTGGTGGAAGTGATGAGCGAATTGACACCATGGCGGCCGAATGCCTGATGAAGCACATCGGCATTTGCAAATACCAGATTTGCGGTAGACATAGCTGGAATCAGGAACCCTTCCAGATTCAAGGACGTGGAGATGTCATTTACTACAATGATCAAGGGATTTGTTGTGTGTGTGATTGTGCCGGTTTGTGCCCCATAGGAGAGTGAAGGAAAAGCCCGGGACGAATTCCAGCGGAATAGATGCTGCTCCATGGGGGAAGCGCCAGAAGTGAGCCAAAGATCGTTGTATGCATGAATCCCCTCAGAGAGCGATGATGGAATGTCACGGGAGTCGATGGATCGCAGCTCACTGCCATGCACATTGAACATCGAGAGAAATGCTGGATTACAGATAATCACATCGTCATACGGCGAAGTTGCTGCATGTACTTGCTCGATAGTTGGCTGTTCACCTTGTGATGGGGTGAAGAAGACACCAACGGGCATTGAGAGCGCCATGGCCTCATCGTCATCAAGCTCCTTGAACGAGGCGTGGATGCGAGATGCATTCTCTTCGGTGAAAGCGTCAGTTGTGGATGCGCTCACATCTGCCGACACAACTCGGGAAAGCGGCTTCCATGCCTCAAGATTAGCTATTGTGAGATCATACTGGGCAATGGCTCCCATCCCGATTGCAAAAGAAATCATAGCTAGTGCCACCGTTGAGGCGCACAAAATGCCATTGCCGCAGTGCATCTTGGCATAGGGAAGTGAGCGGGAGGCGATGTCTTTGATGTGTGGACGCATGATGAATACACACGTGATACAAGCAATTGCATAGGCGATGGTCATGAGGAGAGCGGACTGCAGGAACATCGGAATAAGCAAATTGATTCCATTCCAATGGTGAATGAAACCCAAAGCAACTATCATGAATATGCATGTCCCTGCAATAACGGGGAGAGCGGGGACAATGTTCATGAGCATATCGGCGCTTTGTGCCCGATAGGGTGTTATACCACCCATAACACGAATCATACGTGCGCGATATTGACGACATGCTTGCTCCCAAGAGAGCGCGATAAGCAGCATTGCAAGGGACAATAGCGCGTATGCGGCCCCAGAATTGGATTGCATCGAAGCAAAGGAGAGGGTGTCGGGGCGCCGTGACAGTTCCCCGACGCTCCCCCCTTCACTGACAAGCCATGAAGAGAACGCAGTCGCAGCTGGCATGTTGGAAAATGCATACGAGCCGTTGAGAGAGGCTGTTTCCAAAGCGGCATCGGAAAGCCAGATGCCATGACGTTTGGAGGAGAACCATGGGACAGGCGTACCCACCTCGGGTGTGGAATTTCCCCATGCAATGAGGTCCACAGTCTGCTGGTCGCTGCCGGTATGGGTGAGGATGATCCTCGCATCGGTATCGTGTGCCAGAGTGGCAAGCATCTTGATCGCATCATGCTTGGAAAGGCTGCTACCCGTGAAATCAGCCCACGTTTGTACCTGTGCGCCGGCGGGGAATATCGTTTCCTCATCTGCGATCTGCGTGGCACACATCCAGCCAATGCATGCGGTGATCGCCGCCAGTATTAGCAGAATCACACGCTTTTGCCGTACCATGGTCCCTCTCCTTACGCCTCCATGCTCTCCCTAGCGACTGCTGCCTCAGACGACGCGATAGTAGTAGTTCGCGGTCGAATAGAACCCATTCAATGTCGCGTAGGACCAGTAGCCAGCGCGTGTATTTGGTGAGACAGACTTCTTATTGCCGGAAGTTACCGTTGATGCATGGACTTTCGATGGATGAAAGTAGTTCGACCATGCTTTGATTAGGTTTCGTCCATATTGCCATGTGCCGCCTTCGGCAGGGAATCCCTCAGCTAATGGCTGGACCTGAGACCTGCTGCCTTCCGTGGCATGTTGCACTGATGAGTCAGATGTTACAGTATCGGCAAAAGCGGTAGCCGGAGACAAGACGATTGCAGCTACCAAAGCTGCTGTACATACTGCCGTGGTTCCTTTTTTCATCTTATTCACCTTCCATGTGAGGTAATTGATAATGCAATACCCACAGTAGGAAGAGAAATAAATCGACAGTGTTGTCATGCAGAAATCTGCATGATTATGGGAGATGAGAAGTAATGTGAGACGTATCGCGTTTATGCGTCAATGCGGATGATGGGTAGTGTTATTCCACCTCCATATATGTATTGCGTATCAGTTATTTGTGGTACGGCTCGTGCGCGTTGATCTTGAATCCGCGGTAGACCTGCTCGAGCAGAATCACGCGCATGAGCTGGTGGGGGAACGTCATCTTCGAAAAGCTCAGCAGCATGTCGGCGCGGGTGAGTACGCGCGGGTCGAGGCCAAGTGAGCCGCCGATCACGAACTGCACATGGCTCACGCCATGCAGGCCCCACTGTGCGATGTGCGCCGCGAGCTGTTCGCTTGTCAGTTGCTTGCCGTCGATGGCCAACGCGACCACGGTGGCGTTGTCGCGCAGGTGCTTGAGGATGCGGTCGCCCTCTTTCGCCTTGATCTGTTCATTCACCGCGTCCGAGGCGTGTTCCGGCGTCTTTTCGTCGGCCACCTCAATGATGCTGATTTTGGCGAAGCGGGTCAGCCGTTTGCTGTATTCGGCGATGGCGTCTTTGAGATACCGTTCCTTGATCTTGCCCACGCAGACGATGTCGATGTTCATAGGGGAGCCTCCCACGGGAAAGGCACGCTGCTAAGCGAGATGGATTTTACGAAATGGCGGAATTCCAACCTTCTCTCAAACCTATCTCGCTTAGCAGCGTGCCCCATCCTCAGTTCTTGTGCAACGCGTCGTTGAGTTCGATGCCGCTCTTGCGCGGGCGGGCCTGGATCGCGCCCGTGAGCGAGTTGCGGATGAACAGGATGTTGTTCTTGCCGCTCAGGTCGGCGCCCTTGACCACGTCAAGGTCCACGCCGGCCGCGGCCTTCTCCCGGTCGAACACCTCGATCTTGGTGCCCGCGGTCACATAGAGGCCGGCTTCCACCACGCAGTTGTCGCCAAGGGAGATGCCGATGCCCGCGTTGGCTCCCAGCAGCGAATGCTCGCCGATCGAGTTGCGCAGCTTGCCGCCGCCCGAAAGGGTGCCCATGATCGAGGCGCCGCCACCGACGTCGGAGCCGTCGCCGACGACCACGCCTTGCGACACACGGCCTTCGATCATGCACGTGCCCAGTGTGCCGGCGTTGAAGTTCACAAAGCCGGCGTGCATCACGGTGGTGCCTTCGCTCAGATAGGCGCCCAAGCGCACACGGTCGCCATCGCCGATGCGCACGCCGCTGGGCACCACATAGTCGAGCATGCGCGGGAACTTGTCGATCGCGAGCACGTTCACGTCGGCGCGCATGCCCGGCATACCGGATTCCGCGCCCGCCGCCATCACATCGAGGCGGCGCTGTGTGAAGTCCTCCACGGCGAACGGGCCGTAGTTGGTCCACACCACGTTGTTGAGCTTGGCGAAGATGCCGTCGAGGTTGAGGGTGTTGGGCTTGGCCAGGCGCATGCTCATCAGGTGCAGGCGCAGGTAGGCGTCGGCCGTGCTCTCAATCGGCTCATCCAGATTGGATTCGGTGAACACCGGCAGGCGACGCACCCCGCGCAGGTCCGGTCCTTCGTGCACGAGCGCGCCGAACCCGTGGTTCGGGCGGTCGGCTTCGGCGGGCGCCGCGCCCAGCTGCGCTTTCGGATACCATACATCCAATGTGTTGCCGGCGGCGTCGATGCTCGCCAGACCCCAGCCCCACGCCTTGCGCTGTTCGGCCATAGTGTCTCCTTCATGCTTATGTGCAGTGCCGCGGCCACTCCGCGCACTTCCAAGGCCCCACGATACAACGCGGCCGGTGCAACCATACCGAGCCGTCTTACCGCCGCGAGCATAGAACCGTTGGCTCGGGTAGCGGATGCAGTATACTCAGTGAGCTGTGAGCGCCAATAAGAACTTTCAAGACCAGCACCGTGAGAGGCACAGCCATGATGCCACGCGCATCGTGGCCATTGTGGTTGCCGTCGCACTGATGCTGAGCTTCGCCGCGCCGTTCGTATTCGCCGGTCTTTGACCACGCGGGCCACTGTGACGCCCCGCGCGCCAGTCGCCACATTCACCGTCGATCCGTGCCCTATCGGGGCCGTGAGACAGGCCGTAAGGCCCATCACCACAGCTGAACAACACGAACGAATCATCATAGAAGCGAGAACATCATGGCAGAATTCGATTACACCCAGGCCATCGCCGACGCGCGCGCGAAGTATGAATCCATCGCGCTCGCGCTCGACATCGACCGCATGAAGCAGCAGGAACAGGACCTCGAGGTGGAGGCGAGCGCCCCTGGCCTGTGGGACGACCCGGAGAACGCGCAAAAGATCACGTCCAAGCTCTCCGCCGTGCAGTCGCAGCTCAAGCGGCTCGCGAGCGCGCAGCAGCGCATCGAGGACGTGGAGACACTCGTGGAGCTCGGCCAGGAGGAAAACGACGCCGACACGCTGAGCGAAGCGCAGAACGAGGTTGAGGGCATTCAGAAGGACCTCGACGACATGGAGATCCAGACGCTCATGGACGGCGAGTACGACGAGCGTTCTGCCGTGGTGACGATCCGTTCTGGCGCGGGCGGCGTGGACGCGGCCGACTTCGCGCAGATGCTGCTGCGCATGTATCTGCGTTGGGCCGAACGCAACGGCTACAAGGCCAAGGTGATGGACACGTCGTACGCCGAGGAGGCGGGCATCAAATCCGCCACGTTCCAAGTGGACGCGCCATACGCGTACGGCCGGCTTTCGGTGGAGGGCGGCACGCACCGCTTGGTGCGCATCTCGCCGTTCGACAACCAGGGCCGCCGCCAGACGAGCTTCGCCGCGGTGGAAGTGGTGCCGCTCGTGGAGGCGACCGACCATATCGACGTGCCGGAAAGCGAAATCCGCGTGGATACCTACTGCGCGTCTGGCCCTGGTGGCCAGGGCGTGAACACCACGTATTCCGCGGTGCGCATCACGCACATCCCCACGGGCATTGTGGTGACGATGCAGGATGAGCGTTCGCAGATCCAGAACCGCGCCGCCGCGATGGCCGTGCTGCAGTCGCGCCTGCTGGTGCTGCGCCATGAGGAGGAAGCGAAGAAGAAGAAGGAGCTCGCTGGCGACATCAAGGCCAGCTGGGGAGACCAGATGCGCTCGTACGTGCTGCATCCGTACCAGATGGTCAAGGACCTGCGCACCGGCTATGAGACCTCACAGACCCAGGCCGTGTTCGATGGCGACATTGACGAGTTCATCCAGGAAGGCATCCGTTGGCGCCACGAACAGCGCCGCGAGGCCGCCGAGGAAGCCAACGAGTAACATTGGCCTCAGGAGCCTCGGACCACCCGCGAATGGAGATGCCATGGCGTTGATTTCGTTAGACCACGTAGACAAGATCTACCCCAATTCCACACGGCCTGCGCTCAAAGACATAGACCTGCATATTGACCGCGGCGATTTCGTGTTCCTCGTGGGTGCGTCCGGCTCGGGCAAGACCTCGCTGCTGCGCTTGCTGCTGCGCGAGGAGGAAGCGACCGCGGGCGAGATCCGCGTGGCCGGCTACGACCTGCGGCGCCTGCCCAACCGGCAGGTGCCGCAGTACCGGCGCTCGATCGGCATGATCTTCCAGGACTACAAGCTGCTGCCCAACAAAACCGTGTGGGAGAACGTGGCATTCGCGCTCGAAGTGATCGGCACGCCGCGTTCCGCCATCAAGTCGCTTGTGCCGAAGGTCCTCAAAACCGTGGGACTCACCGGCAAGGAGCACAACAAGCCGCAGGAGCTTTCGGGCGGCGAGCAGCAGCGCGTCACGATCGCGCGCGCCTACGTGAACCATCCGCAGATCCTGCTGGCCGACGAACCGACCGGCAACTTGGACCCGACCACGTCGCTCGGCATCATGGAGGTGCTCGACGCGATCAACCGCACCGGCACCACCATCGTGATGGCGACGCACAACGAGGAGATCGTCAACTCGATGCGCAAACGCGTGGTGGAGCTGCACAACGGCGACATCGTGCGCGACCAGGCGCAGGGCGTGTACGATTCCGCCGAGTATTTCCCCGATTCGCAGGTCGAGGCCAAGGCGCAGCAGGCGCGCGCCGAAGCGCACATCGCCCCCGCCGAGCCCATCACCGTGCTCAGCGAGGCCAAGGACCGCAAGGAACGGCTCGCCAACGCGCAGTCGGTTGTAGACACCGTGAACCAGCTGTTGGCCAGCGATGTGAGCGACGCCGGCATCGAACGGCTCGCCAAGAACATGCACACCGGCAAGACCGGCCGCTACGGCGAGGCGTTCACCCCGGTCGAAGAGACGCTCACATGGGGCAGTGGCCTCACGCTGGAGGAACTGGCCCAGCAAGAAGCCGACCAGAAGAAAGCGGAAGGAAAGGCGCCAGAGGCCGCCGAGCCGTCCGAGAAGTCCGCAGCTTCAGCGGATTCCGAAACCGCTCCAGCCGCGCCGCCGGCGCCGCCGGCACCTCCGCAGCCGAAGCATAAGGGCGCCCACGCGGCCCCACCGGCCCCGCCCCAACCGCCGAAGACCAACCCCACGCCTGACCACCAGGAGACGCAGCAATGAGATTCCGGTTCATACTCACCGAAACATGGACGAGCCTGCGGCGCAATGTGCCGATGCTGCTCTCGGTCATGCTCGTCACGTTCATCTCGTTCCTGTTCATCGGCGCCTCGCTGCTCACGCAGGCGCAGATCACCAAAGCGAAGGGCGATTGGTACGACAAAGTGGAAGTGGTGGTGTGGCTGTGCCCTGACGGCACGAGCCAATCCGCCAACTGCGCCACAGGCAAGGCTGCGACCACACAGCAGATCAACGACCTGCAGAAGGTGATCCAGGACGAGCTCGGCGACGACGTCTCCGACACACGCTTCCTCAGCCGTGAGGACTTCTACAAGGATTCGTTCACCAAGCAGTACCCGAACGGCGAATACCAAGGGCGTACACTCACCGCGGCCGACATGCAGGATTCGCTGTGGCTGCGGCTCAAGAACCCCGAGAAATACAAGGTGGTCTCCGAAGTGCTGTCGGGGCGTGACGGCGTGGAAGAGGTCGTGGACCAACGCCAGATCTTCGAGCCGGTGTTCGCCGTGCTCAACCGCGCGACCGCCGCCACGGCCATTCTGGCCGGTGTGATGGTCATCGTGGCGATCCTGCTCACCAGCACCACCATCCGCATGTCGGCGGCTTCACGCAGTGAGGAAACCGAGATCATGCGCCTGGTGGGCGCGTCGAACTGGACGATCCGCCTGCCGTTCGTATTGGAAGGCGTGGTGGCCGCGCTCGCCGGCTCGATCCTGTCATGTGTGTCGCTCGGCGTACTCGTCAAGGTGTTCATCACCGATTGGCTCGCCAAATCGGTCACTTGGATCCCGTACATCAACCAGACCACGGTCTGGATGATCACGCCAGTGCTGATTGTGGGCGCCGTGCTGCTGTCGGTGATCGCTTCGTCGGTCGCGCTGCGCCGTTATCTCAAGGCGTAACTCGCACGGCGCGCCATGCTGTACAGCAGCTGGTGCGTCGCGTATTTTGAAGATTATGTAAAAGCCTTGGCACGGCTGGCGCACACCCGGGTGTTGCGCGCGGATGGGTGTTAGGGTGTTGACTATCGCAAACGAAAGGGTATGGATGCTTCACGGTACCAAGAAATCCTCTGTGATCACCTCTGCTCTCTTGAGCATCGCGTGCGCGGCGTCGCTCGCCGTGGCGCCGCTCATGCCGGTGCAGGTCGCCCACGCGGACACATACAGCGACCTCGTCAACGCGCAGAACTCGCAGCAGGCGAGCGCCCAGCGCGAAAGCGAGCTGCGTTCCCAGCTCGCCGGTGTGAGCAGCGATCTGGCGGACACGATTGTGCAGCTCGACGATCTGACGAACAACAAGATCCCCGCCGCACAGCAGAAGGCGTCGCAGGCCAACGCCGCCGCCGCGGCCGCCAAGAGCGAGGCGGATGACGCCGCTGAGCGTCTCAAGGCCGCACAGAAAGACAAGTCGGACCTCGAGGCGAAGATCAAGCAGACCGGCGAGGACTACGACGACGCCCATGCCGCGGTGGCGCAGATGGCGCGTGAATCGATGCACGGTTCCGATACGTCCGATGTGATGAGCGTGATGACAGGGGCGACCGATACGAAGGAATTCATCCAGTCGATGCAGTCGCGTGACGCGCTGTCGCGCAACGAGGCGAACGCCGCATCCGACGCCGCCGATGACCTGAGCACCTCGATGAACCGTGGTGAGCGTCTCAAGGCGATCGAACAGAAGATCACCAAGCTCAAAGCCGACGCCGACACCAAGGCCGCGGCCGCCCAGAGCGCCGCCGAGTCCGCACAGCAGGAGCGCGATGCGCTCAACAAGCTGCGCGCCGAAGGCGAAAGCCAGCGCACGGCGCTGGAAGGACGCAAGAGCGAGCTTTCCGATGCCGCGGCACAGGAAGCCGCCCAGCAGGTGATCCTGCAATCCCAGCTTGATTCACTCAACGAACAGTGGGCCGCCGAGCAGGAGGCCGCCGCCCAGCAGGTGCAGCAGGTAACCCCGCAGGGTACCACGCGCCCGGCCGGAACGACGACGCCGGCGCAGCCGTCCACACCATCGCAGCCCGCGCAGCCGGTGACACCGTCGCAACCGGCGCAGCCATCCACGCCATCGCAGCCTTCACGCCCTGTCACGCCTTCCGGTGGATCGTCGGGCGGTCAGGGCACGTCGAACGGTGACTACGGCAACGCCTACGCCGCCGGCCAGTGCACATGGTGGGCGTACGAGCGCCGCAAGCAGATGGGTATCGGCACGCCGTCGTACTTGGGCAATGGCGGTGATTGGTGGCGCAATGCGCCGTCGTACGGCCTGCGTGTGGACCACACGCCGCAGGTGGGTGCCGCGCTTTCGTTCCTGCCCGGTCAGGAAGGCGCGTCTTCCCCGTGGGGCCATGTGGCCGTTGTGGAAAGCGTGGGCAGCAATTCCATCACGATTTCCGAATCGAATGTGGCCGGTCTCTATACCATCACGTACCGTACACTGTATAACCCCGGGAGGTTCTGGTACGTGCACTGAGGCTCGGTGCACGATTGTGTGAGGAGTAGACAGTGGCGAAGCAGAACAAACAGGACGACAGCATCCAACTGATCGCGCAGAACAAGCGCGCACGGCACGACTATGCCATCGAAGACACCTATGAGGCGGGTCTGGTCTTGACCGGAACCGAAGTCAAATCGTTGCGCGAAGGTCGCGCCTCGCTCGCCGAGTCGTTCATCGCGATCGACAAGCGAGGCGAGATCTGGCTCGAAGGCGCCAATGTCCCCGAATACCTCAACGGTACATGGAACAACCATGCGCCCAAGCGCAAGCGCAAGCTGCTGCTGCACGCCCACCAGATCGAAAAACTTGCGCGCCAGACGCAGGCGAAGGGCTATACCATCGTGCCGCTGAGCCTGTATTTCAAGGACGGGCGCGTCAAGGCGCAGATCGCGCTCGCTCGAGGCAAGAAGGAATTCGACAAGCGTCAGGCATTGCGCGAGGAACAGGACAAGCGCGAAGCCCAGCGCGTCATGCGTTACAAGAACATGCACGCGCGCGGCTGAGCCGACCGTCTGCCTATGCAAAAGACCCCGCCGATTGTGGCGGGGTCTTTTGCATGTTGGGGCCGGGCGTGCGTATGCGTGCGCCTACTTGGCGTTGAGCTGCTCCCACTGTGCGCGTGTCATCCTGTTCTCGTGGCCTGTGCGCACCTCATGCAGCAGCGGCACCGGTACATTCGGCGTGACGCTCACCGGCTCGAAGCCGAGCTTCTGCTGTACGCGCGCCGACTTGGTGTTGCCTTCGTAGTAGGCGCACCAAACCGCAGAGAGGCCCAGATCTTCAAACGCATGGCGCAGCAGTTCGCGCGCCGCTTCGGGGATGTATCCGTGGCCCCAGAACGGTTCGCCGATCCAGAACCCGAGTTCTGCCTGCGTCGTGTCGTCTTCGGGGAACAACGTCGAGCCGCCTGCGAGTGTGAGCGCAATCGCGCCAATGGCGGTGTCGGAATCGCTGGCGAGCGCGATGGCGTAATCCTCCGGCCCGTTGAACACATTGCGGATCACACCCAGGCTGTCTTCGACGTCTTTATGCGGCGGCCATCCCGCTGCCGGCCCGATGTTCGGATTCTTCGCGTACTCGTACAGTGTTTCGGCGTCTGATTCCCTCCAAGGCCGCAACACAAGCCGTTCGGTCTGCAATGTGGTCATGATTGCCCCTCCGCATGGTGTTCTATGGTCGGTTTCCCAATCGTACCGACAGGTCGTGCCGTCACCATCTGACTCTCATCCCTGCGTATCATCCTCAAGGCTGAGGGTGGCCTCGCGCAGGGGCAGATTCATTCTCCAGCCCGATATGCCGCGCCTTTCCAAACCCGTATCTTGTAATCATCAAGCAACACGGGAGCGCACCAAGCGCACAGATGAAAGGACAGAACAATGGGCTTCCTCAACATGATCTTCGGATTCGACCACACCACCACCGGCATTCCGGCCACGTCGATGAATTCGGCGGCCACCGTCTCCATCATGACCGAACTGGCCGAGCGCCAGGCGAAGTGAGCTACACTCGAACCACAACCAACCACAGCCACCGAAAGCGGAACACCATGCCGAACACCCCAACCATTCAGCGTGATACCTTGACGCCGGAGCTGTTCCTGCAGTTGTACCGCTCCGTTGGCTGGGAGGCACCCGGCATTGACCAGGTGCGCACCGCGCTCGCCAATACAGCCGCCACGTTCACCGCAATGCTCAACGATGAGCCCGTGGGCATGGTCCGGCTGATTGGCGACGGTGGCATGTCGTTCTACATCAAGGATTTTGCCGTGGTACCGTCCTCCCAGTCACAAGGCGTGGGGCATGCACTGCTCACCGAGCTGGAACGCTATGTGCGGCAGTCGATCGCCCCCGGCTGGGCGGTCAGCCTTGAACTCATCTCCTCGCAGGGCGCCATTGGATTCTACGAACGGCACGGGTTCGAGGCACGCCCCAACAAATGGGACGGCCCCGGCATGTTCAAGATGGTGCGCGCGTAGTACGCGTGCTGCGGGGTACACTTCTTTCATGGATTGTGCATCTAGCGCCGTGGGGCCAGCCGCCATCCGCGCCCGATTGGAGGCGCTCGCCGATCCGGCGTACAAGGCATTCAATGCAAAACTCATCCCGAACGTCGACCCAGACACGATGATCGGCATTCGTGTTCCCGCGCTGCGCGCGGTCGCGAAAGACCTGCGTGGCGGCGACAGGTCCATGGTGGACCGGTTTTTCGCAGACCTTCCCCACAAGTACTTCGAAGAGAACATGCTGCACGCAATCCTGCTTGGCAACGTATGCGGCTCGGTGGGGGAGGCAATCGATGCGCTGACGCGATTCCTGCCGTACGCGGACAACTGGGCTGTGACCGACACCATCCGCATCCGCGCATTGCGCCGTGCGGGTGCAGATGCGGATGCGCAGCTGATGCTCAACCAGCTGGAACACTGGATGCAAGCCGACGCCACCTATACCGTGCGGTATGCCGTGGTCGAGTTGATGACCGATTTCCTTGACTCCCGTTTCGATGCAGCGCATCTGCGCCTTGTCGGCGGTATATCTTCCAGTGAGTATTACGTGAACATGGCCCGGGCTTGGTATTTCGCGACGGCGCTCGCCAAGCAGTGGGAGAGTGCGTTGCCGGTGCTGCAGAAGCGCATCCTTGATCCGTGGACCCACAACAAAACCATCCAGAAGGCCTGCGAATCCTACCGGGTCAATCCGGAACACAAGGCGCTGCTGCATTCGTTGCATGTGTAATGGCGGAAAAGGGCACATTCAAGGCGGTGCCACCATGCATCTGCGCTGGGGAGGAGCATTTTCTTGGCAGCGTCCCGGTATAAGCCTTGAAAACACACCGATCTTACAGGCTTGATACTTGCCCCTGCCCAAGAAATTGCTCCTCCCCAGCGCAGATACAGTTGCCTGCCTGGAAAACGCATTGACAAGAAAGCGCCACAAACCCATCACGAGACCGACGAACACCAGTATGGCTGAACATAGAGGTCATTGATGTTCAGAATCAGGTGCCATCCTGAACATACGTTCCTTCCAAGTTCAACCAGCGACCCTATTTTGATGACGTTCGAAGTCACGTACTTATTAGTGTTTTGCTCAATTGGTATTGAAAGCGTGAGGGGCACACTTAACAGGAACGGTCAGAACACCTTGTAGTACTGCAGCAGTTCGTAAATGCCGAGCAGAATCAGGATCGCACCACCGAACGCACCGCCCTTGGCGCCGACCTTATGCCCGAGCTTGTGCCCAACGAACATTGCGGGAACGGTGATGGCCAACGACACGAGCGCCGCGGAAAGCGAAGCCCACCAGATATCCAGCCTATGGCCGAGGGCGAGCGAAACGCCCACCGCGAGCGCATCCAGGCTCATCGTCAGCGAAAGAACCGACATGGATTTGACATCCATTTTTGCCAGCAGGTCCTGCTGCTTGGCGTCGTCACCGCTCTTGCTGAACGCCTCGCGCACCATGTTGGCGCCGATGAGCATGAGCAACCCGTCGGCAATCCATTCGGTGACGGCGCTCGATCCTTTCGAGAACAGGCTCGCGCCATAGAATCCGATGATGAGCATAACACCTTGGAACACGGCGAAATACAGTCCAGTGATCCACGGGTCCACACGCCGCATGTGCTTGACCTGCACGCCTTTGATGGTGCCCACTGCGAGTTCGTCGAGCGAGACACTGGCGCCGATGAGCAAGTATTTCACGAATTCCACGGTCGCCTCCAAGCTGGCTTCGCTTACACACGTCAGCCTAGTGACTTCACGGTGTGAGGTGGCAATGTGCGCTCGCCGCGTATCGGCAGGTTGTGGACAGAGCGGTTCCATGCACCAAGACGCCCAGTGAACACAGAGGCGTTCCCCGTTAGAGTGTGAGAGGCGGAGCCCGTAGCTCCGCCGAAGAGATAAGGAGCCCCGATGACGCAGAGCATGGAAAGCCAGACGATGCTGCCCGCACAGCATGAGGATGTCGAAGACAAGCGCAAGACCTGTCCGGTCAGGGCATGGGCTGAGCAGCACAAGACGCTGCTCATCGTGTGCTTCGGTGTGCTGGGAGTGTTTCTGCTGATGATGCTCGGCAACCGCAAGACCGTGCTGAACATTGCGAACCAGCCATCGCAGGCAGGTGGCAATACGGCAAAAGTGATGGTTATCGACAACCATGGATTCTCGATGTTCCAGTGGATCACCATTGGCAACGGTTCGAACAACCACCCGACGAACAGCGGCAATACCACTTGCTGAGGTTTACATCAGGTCATCCCATTGCTCCATCGCGCGCTTCCAATGCCGAATCTTCGTGCGGAAGGTCGTGAACGGAGCCACTGTATTGATGTGGATCCATTTCCATACCGGCCATGATGACTGGGTCGAGGACGCCCATTGACGTTGTCCCGCCTCGAAGAGCTCCTGCTGTGAGAACGAGGTGACCATCCAGCAGATATGGTTGACCTGTTCATGGAAGGTGTCGATCATCTGTTGTGGAGCGACATCCTGCCAGGTTGTGTAGAAGTGCTCATACAGTTCACCCAACCGGTTCCATGCATATCCCTCGGCGGGCATGGCCGCCACATGTCCCTGCTCTTCAGCGTGTTCCCATTCAAGCAGCAGATTCATCCATCCCAGTTGGTAGGCGAGCATCTGGCGCGGGGTGCGGTCGTCCACGTCGGGCTGCAGTGTATCCCAATACTGATCAGGGATGTCCCCGAATTCGCTGATGAATTTGTTGCCTTGCCTGATGATTGCGTCTATGAGCTCTGTACCCGATTCATATGATGGCATGATGCTCCTTCCCGTATAGTGGCATGGCTATGAGCTTGTGCCTTGGCAGTCGGCGATGGATATTCCCCCTACCGTGGTCTGTTGAAGTGGCGGTCGACCATCTCGGAACCTCCTGTTCAATGCTGTTTGCGGGCACGGGTCGGTGTGCCCCTGTGGTCATTGAAGTATATATGCCTGATTGGCGAGGCCAAACTAATCTTGCGAGTCCCCTGATATTGTCTGGACATAGAGGGGAATAATAGACTGAAATTCTGTATAACTGAATGGCTATGCGTGGGGTCGGTGTGCATGCGTCGCGTGCCGGCGGCCAGAAGCCGTGAAATGACTAGGGGAGGTCACTCCTATATCTCTGTGAGGCGTTGCGTGAGCGCTTCCGACGATGCAAGCACATACAGGTCGCCGGAGAGCTCGTCGATGATCGACGGTGCAAGCGCATTCGTCAGCGCCCGACCATTCCCGTCGAATCGCTGGAACAGCGCGCGGTAGAGCGGTGAGTCATGCCGTATGCGCGTGACTGCGTATGCGCCGTCTTCGAGTGCCCATGCCACTTCGGTGTGTTCGTCGTCGTCCAATTTGTCTTTGTGCGGGTACAGTTGGCGTTCCATGAGTTCATACAGTACGTCAAGCAGTTCGATGTGCTCGGTGCCCGCGCCTTCATCAAGCGTGCGCGCGATGATCTGTGGGTCGATTTGCTCGATTGATTGCATGTAATCAGCGGGTAGATGCGGTCCTTGCGCGCGTGTGAACGATGCCATGCCCCACATCGTAGGGGAGGAGCCTGGCATCTGTGGCGCAGATCGTGTCGGCGCGGATATGCGTTGTATCCTGGATCCAGCTATTGCCTGCACAAGGGGGAACTATGACCGGTGGACCTGAAGAACCAAAACTG
>ERZ1643246.77-NODE-77-length-122516-cov-254.731204_pt1 | contig 122516 bp, 112 predicted proteins | sample MGYA00579265_ERZ1643246 | MGnify/ENA primary metagenome ERZ1643246 (study PRJEB29033, sample SAMEA4952261) | chicken gut metagenome | biome: Broiler Chicken; feature: Gastrointestinal Tract; material: Caecum | place: Ireland | collected 2018 | study: Broiler...
GATGGCAGCCGGAATTGTAGCACGCCCCGGAAAGTGTGGCTACAGTTGCGGCGTTTTGGCGGGAAAGGTTGCCCCTTACGGGGCGGCATGAGCGACAGAAAAAGGATGGCAGGCGGTGCGAATATGCACTGTCAGCCATCCTTGTCATCTGCGGAACAAAGGTATATCAAAGCCCCCGTCAGCCGCTGCTTACTATCGTATCAGAACCACCACGGCAGCTTCCCGCGCAGGCTGTCCATCGCCTCTCCTTCCACCTTCTTTGTCCGGCTCTCGCTGAGATGGAAATGGAGTGCCGCGCCGATTAGCGGGTGCTCGATTCCATCGGTAAAACCATAGCGGTACAGCAGATAGGTCTGCTCTCTGGCAGTCAGCTTGTCCAGCGCCGCATACAGTTCTATCAGCTGTTCTTTTTGGATATAGATTTGCTCCGGCGTTTGGGTGTGAGGGTCGGCTATGGCTTCGATCCGCAGCATCCGTTCATCATCGGATAGAACGTCATCCAGATATACTCTCTGGAAGCCGGGGCCGTCTTTCTTATCCATCATCCGTAGTTCAAATTGAGCTAGGGCGGCGCGGATGCAGTCTGTCATGGCATTGCGGATTGCCGGTGCCGCATAAGTCAGGAATTTCATGCCCCGTCCGGCATCAAATAAAGGGATCGCATTCAGCAAGCCGATACTTCCCTCTTGCACCAAATCATCTACATCAATTCCAATATCATTTTCATCCAGCCCCATGCTTCGGTATTGTTCCAGCGCTATTTTTCGGATGAATCCCAGATTACTTTCCAGCAAAATGTCGCGGGCAGTCGTATCCCCTGCCTGCGCCAGCTTGCACAGATGCTCATTGCTCAGGGTCGGCATTTTGTTTCTCCTGGGCGTGGTCTAAGGTGGATTGGAGAAATTCCGTCAACGCCTGACCAAACTTGTCCAACGCTTCCTTTTGCACACCGTCCATCCCTGCCGCGCTCTGGGTGACAGCGGCAGAAATCATTTCCGGCGTGATTGTCGGTGCCTGGACATCCTGGCCTTTTGTCAACTCGGAGAACATCTGCTGGGTGATGCCCTTGGTCAAGGTTTGTGCCGCCGTGAAATCATTACCAATCTCTTTCTTCACTTCCCGCAGCGCTGCCATGAACGTGTTCTGGATCATCGTCAGGTCGGCCTGATATACAGGGACTTTCTGCCTGTTGACAGCTCTGGCCGCCTGCACAGCGGCATCCGTTTTCACATTCCGGCGCAGCATGGCGCTGAGGGTGGTAAGCATCTGATTCTGCCCGGCGAAACCAGCGGCCAGTGTATCATCAAAATATTGTTCAATCATGTAGGTGACTTCTGCAAAGCGCGGACTTTCCAGCAGGCAGTTGACGATTTCCGCATTGGCTTTCCCGGTGTACAGATTCCGCGCAGCCTGTACCGACAAGCCCAGTTCTTCAATATCAAAATTTGTCCGGTCGGGTGTATTGACTTCCCCCAGCAGAAAATCTGTGGAGACTTCAAACACTTTTGCAATGCGGAGTAAATGTTCTGTGCTGATCTTATCGGTCTTGCCGCTCACAAACCGACTGATGGCGCTTTCGGTGCTGCCGATGCGGGTCGCCAGCTGTGCCTGGGTAATTTTATGTTCCTTCATAAGCTCCTGCATCCGCTGCCGGATATTGCCGGGCAGATAGGCTCCCTCCATGTGACACACACCTCTTTCCTGTAAACTCTCTGCTTTCATTATACCTTATAAAACCAGCGTGGGCAAATGCTTTCCGCTGGCTTCGCCGCTCTGAGGTCTTGCATTTTTGCAAGATTTCAGGGCGGCATTTTTTCGTTTCTTGCACTTTTAGCAGATTTTTCGGTCTATAGCCTTTTCCTCCGTATATTCAGGCAGACGGGCAGATACCGTCTAATAATTTTTAGGAGGGCATAGCTTATGAACCTGTTTGAAACTGTAAAATCCTCTATCACTGTGAAGCAGGCCGCCGAGTACTACGGCTGCAAGGTCAACCGGGGCAACATGATCTGCTGCCCCTTCCACGATGACCGGCATCCCAGCATGAAGCTGAACAGGGATTATTTCTATTGCTTTGGCTGCGGGGCTACCGGGGATGTGATTGATTTTGTGGCACGGCTGTTCGGCCTGAGCAGCTATGAGGCCGCAAAGAAGCTGGCCTATGACTTCGGCATCGACCCGGACAAGCCCCCGGCAGCTGTGGCGCTGAAAAAGCCCTATCCGCTGGCGCGGGCCTTCCGCAACGATGAGATGTACTGCCAGCGGGTGCTGTGCGATTATCTGCACCTGCTGGAACGCTGGAAGGTCGAGTACGCCCCACAGTTGCCGGAGGACAATCCAGACGATCGCTTTGTGGAGGCGTGTCATATGATCGAGTATGTAGATCATTTGTTGGACGTGCTCATGTTTGCGGAACTGGAGCAGCGCGTGAAGACGGTGGATATGCTCCTGAAGGACGGAACCATCGCCGCGCTGGAGCAGCGGCTGAAACGTCTGGAAAAGGAGGTGCAGCACCGTGGCGAAGAACAAGCAATCGCCTGAGGTGAACCAGCCCATCTGGTTTGACGGCAAGAGTATCAATGAAGCCCTGTTTTGTGATGATTTTCTCGGCAGACACAAAATCATCTACACAAACGGGGCTTTTTTCACGCCTGATGGCCGCGTGACCGATGAGCTGCCACTGCGTGGAGAAATTTTTGAGGAACTGAAATGCTGTGCGGTCAGCAATATCCCCCGCAAAATCAGCAATATCGTGGAGCTGATGAAGCTGGCGGCGCTGGTAGAGGATTTCCCGCCGGAGGCTGACCGCATTCATCTGGCAAACGGCACGTTGTTTCTGGATGGCTCCTTTACGGAGGAAAAACCGGACATCGTGCGTTGCCGCCTGCCGGTGGCCTATAATCCCGATGCGCCCACGCCGACCCGCTGGCTGGCTTTTCTGGATGGGCTGCTTTACCAGGAGGACATTCCCACTTTGCAAGAATATATCGGCTACTGCCTGATCCCCAGCAACAAGGGCCAGCGGATGATGGTCATTAAGGGCAACGGCGGCGAAGGCAAAAGCCAGATCGGCGCGGTGTTGTCCGCTCTGTTTGGCAGCAACATGAAAGATGGCAGCATCGGCAAAATTTCCGAGAACCGGTTCGCTCGCGCTGATCTGGAACACATTCTGCTGTGTATTGATGATGATATGCGGATGGAGGCGCTGCGGCAGACCAACTATGTAAAATCCATCGTCACCGCCCAGGGCAAGATGGATTTGGAGCGCAAGGGTAAGCAGAGCTATCAGGGATGGATGTGCGCCCGGCTGCTGGCGTTCAGCAACGGTGATTTGCAGGCACTCTTTGACCGGAGCGACGGCTTTTACCGGCGGCAGCTGGTGCTGACCACCAAAGAAAAACTTGCCGACCGTGTAGACGATCCCGACCTGGCTGAAAAGATGAAAGCGGAGATCGAGGGCATCTTTCTCTGGGCCTTTGCGGGATTACAGCGGCTGGTGGCGAACAACTTCAAGTTTACCGAGAGCCAGCGCACCAGAGAGAACCGAGAGGCCGTCAAGCGGGACAACAACAATGTGTTCGATTTTCTGGAATCCGAGGGCTATATCCGGCTGAAAGCGGATGCGTCCATCAGTTCAAAGGATTGCTACGACATTTACCGGATGTGGTGCGAGGAAAACAGTCTGACTGCACTCAAACGCCGCAGTTTCAGCGATGCGCTGGTGGCCGCCTGCGGCAAGTACAATCTGGAACACTGCAACACGATCACCAATTCGGCAGGACGCCGGGTTTGGGGCTTTATGGGCATTGAGGCAGTGGCAAGGCCGCATATAAACGAGTTTACGGACGCTTCACAGTGTACGTACGTACCGGAAGACTGGCGGGATTGATGCCTGCTCCGGTCGCCGGTACGTATGTACACAGCGATTAACTCTGTTACCTCATATATTGTAGAGGCGCTTCATTTGGATAAAGTAGTCGTGCCCATTTTGGGGACAACCAAAACGGACAGGAAACGCAGTGATTTTATAGGCATATTTTGAAGCAATTGTAAAACGGCGAAATATAGCTCTATGCTCCGCATACAGTTCGCCGGACAGCGGCTCGCGGGACCACGCACGCACTGCGCTGTCTCGCGCTAATACAGCCAGAACGGTGAAAAGCCCCACATTTCTGCGAAGCTGAATATTCCGCCGCCAGTCAACGATACGCGGGGGAGCATTTCTATCGCAAAACAGAAACTATAACAATTTTGTCATTTCATAAAGCCGGTACGCTGTCCAGCGCAGCCGGTTCTTTTTATGGGCAAGAAAATTTGGAGGATTATTATGAAATCAAGTATCCGAAACGAAATCAAGGCGCAGATCATCCGCGCCGGTTACACCATGCAAGAAGTTGTTGACCTTCTGCATGACGAATATGGCTGGAGCGACAGCGTATCCAATCTTTCAGGGAAATTGCAGCGGGGTTCGCTACGGTATCGGGAGGCCGTGGAGCTGGCCGATGTGTTGGGCTATGATCTGGTCTGGCAGAAACGGAGGAGTTGAGCATGGAAAAAGCACAGTACGCGATTATGCGATTTGCAAAGTACAAGGGGCCTGAAATCGGTAATATCGAGGCCCACAACGAGCGCACAAAGGAAAAGTACGCCAGCAATCCTGATGTGGACATCAGCCGAAGCAAGTACAACTTCCATCTGGTCAAACCGCCCGGCAAGTACCGGGCGGAATCGGAGCGGCAGATTGCCGCTGCCGGATGCCGTACCCGGAAAGACAGTATCCGTATGATCGAGACGCTGTTCACTGCCAGCCCGGAGTTCTTCAAGGGGAAAAAACGGGCGGAGATTCGGGAATTTTTCGAGGAAGCCCTGCACTTTCTGGAACAGCATCAATCCAAAGAGACAATCATATCTGCCGTGGTGCATATGGACGAGAAAACGCCCCATATGCACCTTTGCTTTGTCCCTCTGACTGAGGACGGCAGGCTCAGCGCCAAAGACATTATGGGTAACAAGAAGAAGCTGACCTGGTGGCAGGATGAGTTCTGGAAACACATGGTTAAGAAATTCCCGGATTTGGAGCGCGGCGAAAGCGCCAGCCTGACCGGGCGCGACCACATTCCGCCCCGCGTGTTCAAGGAGATGACCCGACTGACCAAACAGAAGGAAAAACTGGGGCAACTGCTCACTGGCATTACTCCATTTAATGCAAAAAGCCGGGCGGAGGAAATCTGCAAGATTCTGGATACCTATATTCCCAGCGTGGAGAAGATGGACACGCTGCTGCGGAAATATGGCGTGGCTTTCACGAAAACAGCATCCGAAAACAAAAAGCTGAAAACGAAAAATGCCGAGCTGGAAGAATCTCTTGCATCGGCGCAGAAAGTCAGCACCCTAAAGCAGATCGAAGACCTCAAGCTGCGGCGCGACTATGACAGTGCCGTGTCGATTTTGGAACAGATACCGGCAGAAGTTTTGAACATCTATGCGCAGAGCAGCCATAGAGGAAAGGAGCGGCCTATTGAGCAAAGTTTATGATGATCCGAAATATAATGCGGCGTTTGACCGCTGTGTTGATGTGATGTCGCGGCTGTTACAGAAGTATGGTCCGCAGCTATTGGGGCAGATGCAGGAGACTGAGAAGGATGGCCGTACACAGTCTGCGGTATCGGGAAAGCAACCCGTTCCTGTGTATCAGGAATTTGACAAAGCCGCTTGATATAAATTAGATTTACACGTTGCGTATTTGTTTGGCGTATGCTATAATAAATACGCAACGTGTATTTTTGCTTTATGGGGTAAATGAAATGGACTGCAAAACCAAAATAAAAGAACTGCGGGAAAGCACAGGCATGAACCGCAAGGAATTTTGTAAATATTTTCAGATTCCCTATCGGACTGTGACAGAGTGGGAACTGGATAACCGCCATGCGCCGGAATATGTGCTCCGTTTGTTGGAGTACTACATTCAGAATGAAGATCTGGCGAAGAAGAAAGTAACGGATGAATGTTCAGAGATGGAAGAAAGGGGCGACCCGTATGAAGAAAACTAAAACAAAATGCTATCTTTATACACGGGTATCTACTTCCATGCAGGTGGACGGATACAGTCTGGATGCTCAGCGTGATAAGCTGCGAAAATACGCTGAATACGAAGATATGGTAGTGGCTGGCGAATATTCTGACGAAGGCTTTTCCGGCAAGAATATTCAGGGCAGACACGAATTTCAGCGGATGCTGCAAGACATTCAGGACTGCAAAGATGGCGTGGAATATGTGCTGGTGTTCAAACTGTCTCGATTCGGAAGAAATGCTGCCGATGTACTGAATTCTTTGCAGCTGATGCAGGATTTCGGTGTCAATTTGATTTGTGTGGAAGATGGCATTGACAGTTCCAAGGATTCCGGCAAGCTGATGATTTCTGTCCTTTCTGCGGTGGCAGAGATAGAGCGTGAGAATATTCGGACACAGACGATGGCTGGACGGGAGCAGAAAGCCCGTGAAGGAAAATGGAACGGCGGCTTTGCCCCTTATGGATACCGTCTTGAAAAAGGTGAACTGCTGATCGCTGATGATGAAGTGGACGTGATCCGCACCATCTTTGACCGCTATATTCACACTAACGATGGTGTCAGCGGCGTGGCGAAATATCTGAACCGGCAGGGCTTTGTGAAAAAGCTGCGGCAGAACGGCACTATTCCCGGTTTTTCCGCCAGCTTTGTAAAAAGTATCATTGACAATCCGGTATATATGGGGAAAATCGCCTATGGCAGACGCCGGACAGAGAAGAAGATCGGTACCCGGAATGAGATGCACGTGGTTGAACAGTCGGAGTTTCCCGTGTACGAGGGAAAGCATGAGGCTATCATTTCTGAAGAAGATTGGAATCTCGCCCAGGAGAAACGCAAAGTCAATGCTTATCGGCGTGAGAAGGTCAACGATCCTACCCATGCGCATATTCTGTCCGGCATTCTGAAATGCCCTTGCTGCGGTAAAAGCCTGTACGGGAATATTGCAAAAGCCCACAGCAAGGACAAAAAGACCCGCTATTACTATTACTGCAAGAATACGGTGACGCCAACAGGCCACGAGTGTACTTTCCGGCTGAACATTGAGCAGACCGAGATGAACCGCATGGTAGCGTCAATTATCTCTGCTATGGTCAGTGACCCACGGTTTGCAGATGCAATCAAGGCGAAAATCGGTTCCGCTGTCGATACGAACGACTTAGAGAAGCAGCTGGAAGCATTACAAGCGCAGCTTCGGCAGACGTTAGGCACAAAGACCCGCCTGGAACGGCAGATGGATGGTTTGGATGTGAATGACCCGTATTATGACCGGAAAATTTCTGATTTGCAGCGCCGCTATGACGAGCAATATGGCGCAATAGATGAGATTGAAGTCCAGATTGACGATGTGCAAAGCCAGATACGGAGCATCCGGCAGGAGAAAATTTCGGGTGATAATATCTACCGCCTGTTGCTGGCATTCGATCAGGTCTATGAAGCAGCCGCCGAGGTGGAGCGGAAGGAGTTCATGCGGGCGTTTATTGAGCGGATTGAGTTATTCCCGGAAAAGCAGCCGGACGGCAACTGGATCAGGAAGATTATCTTCAATTTCCCTGTTCCTGTGAATGGGGCGGAAGTGAAAGAATTGCCCTTGGAAAATGAAACAATGGTCGAATGCGTCGTGTCTCTGACGAAAAAAGAGGGGACCCATGCTGCGCGTTCTTGATTCCTATGCGGAGATCCTGCGCACGTTTTGAAATCGGCCTCGACGCGGACATCCTGTTTTATCTCGGACTTTGCAGCGGCGCCGGCTGGGCGACGGAACTCGACGGGCGGCCGGCTGTACTGCTCGGCGCCGAAAAAATCGTCGAATTAAACTGGACAGGCAAAACGGCGATGTGCGGGCTTCTCTACCACGAGCTCGGGCATCTGTGGCATTCCCAGTGCCGGAAGGCGCCATCGTTTGAGAAGACCGCCCCCGCGCTGTGGCAGCTTTACACGGAAGGCATCGCGATGTTTTTCGAGCAGGAGCTTGCAGGCGGCCCCGATTTCTTTCATCAAGACCGGGACGGCTGGCTGTCATGGTGCCGGGAAAACGAAGGGGAGCTGTTTCGGGAGTTCTGGCGCCGGTGCAAGGCCAGGGAATCCGTACAGGACTTTTTCGGCGACTGGTGCAGCTATCGCGGCCATTCGGATATTGGATATTTTTTAGGCGCCGTCCTTGCACGAAATCTCTCCGCAGCATTCGGTGTGCGGCAATTGTGCGACTGCACGGAACAAGAGGTTATACGGGCGCTGCAGGGGGCGGCGGAAAGGAATTCCTGAGAATGGGGAAAAACACAAAGGAACAAGAAACTTGGATGCCCCTTTCGAAACTGCGAAAAGCGCCGCTTTCGTTTTCGGGCGGCTTTTATTCCCCGGAATTTGTAGAGCAACAGGGGTTAAAAAAGAAAGGCTGCATCGAATGCGGGGACCGGGATGCCGCCTTGTTTTGGGTTCCTGAATTTCTGGAAATCGCTCTGCGGGAAGACGGGGAAATTTGGTGCCGCCTGAACCCGGACACCCCCGGCCGCCGCAAAGAGGAAGAGGTATTTAAGACGTCTAAAGGGACGTTTCTCTCCCGCAACGACGGGGAATTTGGCGGTAAACTCCTTACGCCGAAGCGGAAGGCCGTCCGCGGGAATTTTGTAAAAGTCTTTGAATTTGGCGGCCGCATCTACGCGGTCGATTCGCTTACGCATTTTGTCACGGCCAATACCGCCATTTATATGTTTTCCGACACGCTCGAGCCGGTGTTGCTCTACGGCGAGGAGTGGCCGCATCCCTGCTCGCGCGATTCCGTCGCCTTCCGCGGCCTGCATATCCGTAAGGACACGGCGTTCCTGCTCGTTTCCGGCCGCCATCGGGAACACTGGTACGACGCTTCCAAAGACGCAGAAGACGTTTCCTATCTTTTTGAAATTGCGGACGGTTGGTTTCTGCTGAAAGAAACCCTTCCGTATTTCTTTCACTCCGGGAACGAACTCCTTATCTCCAACGGCCATCTTTATCTCGGTATGGACAAGGTTGTCGCTGATGTAGACCTCCAGACGAAAACGATCCGTGCTTATACGCTGCTTCCCGAAGAGGCCGAAGCGGAAAGCCGGCGGCTTTTTGAGAAATATGGATGGAAGTATTTTTAAAACCGGAAACACAAAGCGAGGGAAGCCCCGTCAAAAAGGCTTCCCTCGCTTTTTCTATACCCTTGCTCTATTTCATTCCGTGTGCCAATTGATATGCTTACGCCTGACGCTCCGAAATCAGCGCCTTGCCGGCTTCCTCCAGCGCGGTGATCAGCGCGTCGCTTTCGGCCTCGTCCTTGCCCTTTGCGGAGAGGTAAATCTTGATCTTCGGCTCCGTGCCGGACGGACGCACGATGACCTTGCAGCCATTCTCCAAGCGATACTCGAGCACGTTCGATTTCGGCAGGTCGATCGGGCTCTCGTTGCCGGCATCCGAGCGCACGCTCTTCTCATAATCGCTCCAGCCGACGACCGGGATTTCCGCAATCGACGCCGGCGCGTTTTCGCGCAGCGAATCCATGATCTTCTGCATCTTCATCATGCCGTCTTCGCCCTCAAAGCCGAAGTTTAACAGGCCGTTTTTATAGTAGCCGTACGTCTTGTACAGGTCTTCAATCGCGTCGTACAGGCTCATGCCCTTTTTCTTATACCAGCTGGCCATCTCGCAGATGAGCATCGTCGCGTCGACGGCGTCCTTGTCGCGCACGTAGCCGCCCGAAAGGTAGCCGTAGCTTTCCTCAAAGCCGAGCAGGAAGCGGTCCTCTTCGCCCTTTTCTTCGAGCATCGCAATCTGGTCGCCGATGTACTTAAAGCCCGTCAACACGCGGTGCATCTCGATGCCGTAGTGTTCGGCCACAGGGTCGACCATATCCGTGCTGACGATCGTCGTGACGGCCACGGGGTTTTTCGGCAAACGGCCCTGTTCGAGCTTCGCGCCGGCAATGAAGTTTAACAGCAGCACGCCGACCTCGTTGCCGCTCATGAGCCGGAACCCGTCGCCCGCGCGCACGGCGATGCCGCAGCGGTCGCAGTCGGGGTCCGTCGCGATCAGCAAATCCGCGCCGGTCTTTTCGCACAGCTCCAGGCCCTTTTGCAGCGCTTCTTTAATTTCCGGGTTCGGGAACGGGCACGTCGGGAAGTTGCCGTCCGGCCACTCCTGCTCGGGCACGACATCGACTTTCGCGACGCCTAAGCGCTCCATGATGCGCGTGCAGCAAACGCGGCCCGTGCCGTTTAACGGCGTGTAGACGACATGGAGATTATCGCACGGCTCGTCGAGAATGCGCTGCGCGTAGACGGCGTCCAAAAAGGCATCCTGGACCTCGTCGGGGATTGTCACAATCAGGCCCTCTTTGACGGCCTCGTCGTAGTCCATCTTGCGGATATCCGCAAAGAGGTCGGTGTGGTCGATCTCGCGCTGGACATCGTCGGCCATCTGCGCGGTGATCTGGCAGCCGTCGCTGCCATAAACCTTATAGCCGTTGTATTTTGCCGGGTTGTGGCTCGCGGTGACGTTGATGCCCGCATCCGTGTGGAGATACCGCACGGCAAAGGACAACGTCGGCGTCGGGGACAGCCACGGATACAGGTACGCCGTGATGCCGTTTGCCGCGAGCACGCAGGCGCTCTCCTTCGAAAAGACGTCAGACTTGATGCGGCTGTCGTACGCGATGGCAACGCTCGGACGGCGGCCGGTGACGTGGGCATTCAAATAATTCGCAAGGCCCTGCGTTGCCTGGCCGACCGTATAGATGTTCATGCGGTTCGTGCCGACACCCAAAACCCCGCGCAAGCCCGCGGTGCCAAAGGCCAGGCTGCGGTAAAAGCGGTCGTTGATCTCCTCTTCGTTTCCGGCAATTTCCTGCAGTTCCGCTGTGAGGTCGGGGTCCTCAAGCTTCTGGCTGCACCATCTCTGATATTCCGTCATATTGATGTCCTCCCATCATTCTCTGATCGTTTGGGCAGGAAAACGCTTCTGCCCCCACTGTAAAGAGTAGCATGGAAAAGGACAAAAGTCAATCACGAAAGCTTCACAATTTGTGTCACAATACCAGCTTTCGTGACATCGACAAAGCCATACGTCGCGCCGAAGCCGTGCAGGGAACCGGGGTTCAAAAGGTAGAGCCCGTCGTCGTATTCGCAAAGCGGCGTGTGCGTGTGGCCAAAGAGCAAAACATTTGCCTTATATTCCCGCGCGCGGCGCTCGGCCTCGTAAAGGCCGAACTTCACTTCCTCGGCCGCACCGTGCGTGCAGTAAAAGCGTTTGCCGGAAAATTCCTCTACGAGAAACGCTGGGAGCTTAGAGCCCCAATCGCAGTTGCCGCGCAGGCGCAAAAAACGCTTTTCCGGGAACGCCGCCTGGGCCCGCTCGGCCTCTTCGGCGCCATCCCCCAGATGGATGACGACCTCTGCGTGCGGCTGCGCCAGGATGGCGCGTTGCAGTGCGCCATAATCACCGTGTGTATCTGATACTACCAAAATCCGCATGAAATCCATCTCCTCTTTTCCGCGGAATATCCCAAAGGGAGTCTGCATAAGATGAAAACGCGAATCCAAAGGAGGGACCCGCCATGTCAAATCGGAAAGCAAATGGGCAAGAACCATGGAAGGCCAAAGCGCAGGACCTCTGGCAAAAGCTCTCGCCCGAAGACCGCGCCCGGGTAGAGGCGCTCTTGCAAAACGAAAGCGAAGTGCAAAAGATCCTCCGCACGCCGCAGGCCCAGGCGCTGTTCCAAAAACTCCAGCAGGAGCAGCGCGATGGATGACCTTTCGCAGACCTTACAGGGGCTTTTAAAAGACCCGAAAACGATGGCGCAGGTGCAGGGGCTTTTGCAGTCGCTGGGCGGCAGCGGGGAACCGCCGCAAAAGCCGGCCGCGCCGCCGCCCGCCCCTTCGGACGACACCAGCTTCCTGCCCACGCTCAGGCGGCTCGGGCCGCTGCTCTCCGCCGCACGGCAGGAAGACGACACCACGCGCTTTCTGCACGCGCTGCGCCCGCTGTTGGGGAAGGCGCGGCAAAAGAAGCTCGACGAGGCGCTCAAACTGCTCGGCCTTCTGCGCATGCTGCCGCTTTTAAGAAACGCAGGCCTCCTTGAAGGGCTTTGACGGCCGTATAAAAAGGGCCTGCGCGCCTGACGGAAAGGAGGGGATTGTTTTGCCGGATGCCGTCGAAGCCATGCGCCGCGACGCCGCACGCCGCGCCCAGGAAATGCACAAGCGCGCCCAGGTGCCGCCGCCGGGCTATTCGGGCAGCACCTTTTCCAGCGCGGCGCCCCCGCAGCCGGCCCAAGCGCCGCAGCCAAAGCCGCCGCAGCCGGCCCAGCCGCCCACATCTGCACCCGCGCCCGCGCCGCCTGCCGCAAAGCCTGCGCCCACACCCAGTACACAGAAGCAGAACGGGCCGGCGCCGTCTTTTTTCGAGACGCTGTTTGCGGACCGGGAGCGCAATCTGCTTTTGGGGCTTTTGCTGCTGCTTTTGGAGGAGCCCGATACGGAGCCCGGTACGCTGCTTGCCCTATTCTATCTGCTACTGTAAGGGGTCAGCGGACCTGGCCGCTGCCGAGGATCAAAAACTTGCTGCTCGTGAGCTGCTGCACGCCCATGGGACCGCGGGCGTGCAGTTTTTGCGTGCTGATGCCAATTTCGGCGCCGAGGCCGAGCATGCCGCCGTCCGTAAAGCGCGTGGAGGCATTGACGTACACGGCGGCGCTGTCGACACGCTGCAAAAAGAGCTGCGCGCGCGTATAATCCTGTGTGACGATGCACTCGCTGTGGCCGGTGCTGTAACGGGCAATGTGGGAAAGCGCCGCGTCGAAGCTTTCGACGACTTTGCACGCGAGGATATAGTCGCCGTATTCGGTCTCCCAGTCCTCCTCTGTCGCGGGGCGGACATCCTCGCCCAAAATGGCACGCGTGCGTTCACAGCCGCGCCATTCGACGCCGTGTTCATCGAGCCTCTTCTTGAGGACCGGCAGCGCCCGTTCGGCGACCGCCTCGTGGACCAAGACCGTTTCAACGGCGTTGCAGACGCTCGGGCGGCTGACCTTCGCATTGTATAAGATCTCGGCCGCCATAGGGAGGTCGGCGCTCTCGTCGACATATAAATGGCAATTCCCCGCACCCGTCTGGATGACCGGCACACGCGCGTTTTCGACGACCGATTGGATCAAGCCCTTCCCGCCGCGCGGGATCAGCACATCCAGCACCCCGGTCATCTGCATCATTTCCTCCGCGGAAGCGCGGCTCGTATCCATGCACAGCTGGACGCTCTCACGCGGCAGCCCCGCCGCCTCCACGGCGTCCTGCATCAGCGCGACGCACGCCGCATTCGAATGGATGGCCTCCTTGCCGCCGCGCAGCAGGACCGCGTTGCCAGCCTTCAGGCACAGCGCCGCCGCGTCCGACGTGACGTTCGGCCGCGCCTCAAAGATGATGCCGACAACGCCCAGCGGCACGCGCACACGGCGGACGAGAAGCCCATTCGGCCGCACACTGCCCTCGATCACTTCGCCGATCGGGTCTTTCTGCGCGGCGACTTCCCGAACGCCCTGGGCCATGCCGGCGATGCGCGCGGGCGTCAGGCGCAGCCGGTCGAGCAGCGAGGCGCGCATGCCGTTTTTTTCGGCGGCGCGCAGGTCTTCCGCATTCGCGGCAAGGAGTGCTTCCTGCCCGGCTTCGAGCGCAGCGGCGATGCGCAAAAGCGCCTCGTCTTTTTGGGCGCCTGCATTTGCGAGGACCGCGGCCGCCTTGCGGGCAGCCACTCCCATTTCCCTGAGTGTCATCTGGACCTCCCCTTCCGTGGCGGTTTTATTTTTTGATTTATAAACTTGATTTATAGATAAGATATTGGAAAAACACCGTTTCTGTGACAGCGCGGGCCGTTTGGAAATGGCCTTTCCGGTATGTTTTCACGTTTGCGCCGCAAAATAAGTGCCCTGGACCTCGCCATGGAGCAGCGACCAGACCGCTTCCGGGTCCTCGCCGCTCATTACGACGCACGGGATGCCGGCCTGCGTCACGCGCGCGGCCGCCTGCACCTTCGTCGCCATGCCGCCCGTGCCGCGCGCAGAGCCGGCCGGGCCCGCCAGCGCACAGATCTGGGGCGTCACCGCATCGACGCGCGCGATGCGTTTGGCGTCCGGGTATTCGCGCGGGTTTTTGTCGTACAGGCCGTCCGTGTCTGTCAAAATCACGAGCAAATCCGCTCCGACGAGCAGCGCGACAATCGCCGAAAGCGTATCGTTGTCGCCGAATTTCTTGCCGGCAAGCTCCTCGGTCGCAACGGAGTCGTTTTCGTTGACGACCGGCAAAATGCCCATCGAGAGCAGCGCGCCAAACGTATTCTCCGTATTCGCCTTCGTAACCGGGTTTTCCGTCACGTCGCGCGTCAAAAGCACCTGCGCGACCGTGCGGCCGTATTCCCCGCAGAACTTGTCGTACAAAAACATCAACTCACACTGGCCCACTGCGGCGATTGCCTGGCGCGCCGGTACATCGTCCGGATTTTTGGAAATGCCGAGTTTCCCGCGCCCGACGCCCATCGCGCCGCTCGACACGAGCACACATTCGAAGCCCGCATTCAAAAGGTCGCACAGCACCCTGCACAAGTGCTCGATGCGGTGCAGGTTCGGCCGGCCGCTCTCATAGGTCAGGCTGCTCGTGCCCACTTTCAAGACCACACGTTTTCCATGCTCCATTTTGCGAAATGCCCCCTTCCGTTTGCGCGTTTTCCGCGCGCTGTGCCGGCCCCTGCCCGGCGATGCCCCCATTATACCATACTTTTTCGCATTGTGCCGTCTATTTTCTGTTTGAAACGAAAGAAATTTGTACGGCAGGGCATACTAGGCATGTGCCAGACACAGGACGGGCAGACGAATCGGGCCGGCGGCTTTCCGTACAGGCGGAAAACCGGCCGGTGTTTTTCGCCGCCCGGCCGAAAAGGAGGAATTTTTATGTGGAATGTCTTGGACCGCATCGCGCTGCTGCTCATCATCATCGGCGGCATCAACTGGGGGCTTGTGGGGCTGTTCCAATTCGACCTCGTCGCCTGGATTTTCGGCGGCAGCACCGCGATTGGCGCGCGGGTTCTCTACGTGCTGATTGCAATTGGGGCGCTCTGGAGCCTGCGGGTCCTGTTCGCGCCGCGGCCGGCACCGGACGGCGCGCGCTACGAAACGTGACGCACCCGCCGCTTTCTGGAAAGCACGAAGGCCGCTTTTGCCGTACCGGCGGCGGGCCGATTGCTTTCTAAAACACAAAAAAGCGAAGGCAGCAGCCACTGCCTTCGCTTTTTCTATGAAGCGGACCTGCTTTACGCAAGCACGCCGAACTTCACGGCGTTGTAAACATTGATGGCGATGATCACGGCCATCAGCAGGATAAAGAGCTTGTTGACGCGGTCCTCCGAAAGGGTCTTGTTGATCTTGCTGCCCAAAAAGCCGCCGAGCACGCCGCCGACCACCATGAATACGAGGTACCAGATGTTCACCTCAGGGATCGAGGCCGTCGCAACGGTCTGCACGAGGCTTGTCACCTGGGAAAACAGGATGATGTACAGCGAATTCGCCGCGGCTTCCTTCGTCGACATGGAGAAGAAGAACGCAAGCACTACGAGGTTGATCGGCCCCCCGCCGATGCCGAGGAAGCTCGACATAATCCCAAGCAGAAGCCCAATCACGACGCACAGCACGAGGTTTTCGTATTCCTTCGTGCGGATGCGCTGTTTAAAGACCGTGTAAACGAGCGTACCGCCCGTCACGAGGATCAGGACGATCGCCTGCACCATGCCGACGAGGTTGTCGTTGCCGACCATTTCCTCAAGCGCGTGGAACATCCACTTGCCGAGGACGCCGCCGACCGCACCGCCAATCGCGAGCGGCGTGGAAATCTTCCAGCGCAGCTTGACCTGGCCCGCGCGCACATTCTTATAAACCGAAACCACCGACATGGCAAGCACGGTGCAGCCCGAAAGGAAGCTGATCGCCGAAACGCTCATCACCCCGGTCGCGTCGAGCACCGGCTTGATAATCACGCCGCCGCCGATGCCGCAGATCGAACCGACAATCGACGACAGAATGCTCACGAGAAAGAAAACGACCAAAACCATACCCCAATTTCCACCCTCTTCTTCTCCAAATCCAATCAAACATCATAACACTGGGGGTTTGCTTTGTTTTCATTATAGCAGTCCCGCAAAAGTGCGTCAATGTTAGGCGACGAACACGTTTGCGTAACAATGCCCGCTTTTGGAAAAAAGAAAAACCGCTTCCCAAATCGGGAAACGGTTTCTTTTAATCTTCCAGCGGGTCCAGTACGACGTGCCCTGCGCGCCGCGTCGCGTTTAAGTCGATTACGCGCTGGTTTTGGCTGCCGCGGAAACGCAGCGTCAGGTCGCGCTCCGCTTCGAGATACGGGCCGTCAATCAGATAATCCGCCAGCCGGAGAAGCTCGGCCACACCGGCTTCGCCGCGCGCGGCTTTCTCCAGAAGTTCCTCATACGTCCAACCGGAATAGACCGTCAAATCGTATTTCGTCTCGTTTTTAATGCGGGACGCGAGCGCTGCCAGCGCTTCGGCCTGGCAGAACGGTTCGCCGCCCGAAAACGTGACCCCGCGGCGCAGCGGGTCGCCGTCGTTGATTTCCGAAAACAGGTCGTCCACCGAAACTTCGGTTCCGCCTTGAAAGTCGTGCGTCTGCGGATTCTGGCAGCCCGGACAGCCGTGCGGGCAGCCCTGGACGAACACGGTATAGCGAAAACCCCGGCCGTCGACGATCGATTCCGGCTCCGTGCCGGCTAAGCGCAGCTTACTTTGTGAGGCCATGCTTGACGCGGTCATGCTCTTCTGCGCGCTTTGCGTTGTTCCAGCGGTCCATCGTGCCGACGAGGTAGCCCGTGATGCGGCGGATCCGCTCGAAGCCGACGCCTTCGCCCACCATGCCGTCTTTTACAACCGTCTTCTGTGTCATCGTAAAACAGCTCCTTTTTCTGAATTTCAAATGTTTAATTTAAAAGGTTTATGGGACCCGCCGTGCGGCGGGCATCTTTTCGGAAAAGCTCCTTGATAAAAGCGTGTAAAATCAATGGTTCTTTGATGCCAACGCACCCTTTACCGGCCGTCGCAGCCGCAGCCCGGATAGATCGGTATGCTCGGGTACTTCTTGCGCAGCTCATTGAGGCGCTCGAGCGAGACCGGCTCGCCCTCCCGGCGGCCGCAGCGCGGGCAGACGTTGTCGATCACGCCGTTATAGCCGCACACGGGGTCGCGGTCAACCGGGTGGTTGACGCTGCCGTAGCCGACGCCCGATTCCTTCATGCAGCGGATGACCGCCTCGAATGCGTCGAGGTTTTTGCACGTATCGCCGTCGAGCTCCACATAGGAGATATGCCCGGCGTTCGTCAGCGCGTGGTACGGCGCCTCGATTTGAATCTTCTTAAATGCGCTGATCGGGTAATAGACCGGCACATGGAAGGAATTCGTATAGTAGTCGCGGTCGGTGATGCCCGGAATCTTGCCGTACCGTTTCTGGTCGATGCGCACGAAGCGGCCGGAAAGGCCTTCGGCGGGGGTCGCGAGGAGCGTGAAGTTCAATTTCCGCTTTTCGCTCTCCTCGTCCATGCGTTTCCGCATATGGCCGATGATTTCGAGGCCCAGTTTCTGGCTTTCCTCGCTCTCGCCGTGGTGCTTGCCGGTCAGCGCGACAAGCGTTTCGGCCAACCCGATAAAGCCGACGGAAAGGGTGCCATGCTTTAAGACCTCCGCGACGCTCTCGTCGGGGCCGAGCTTGTCGGAATCGAGCCACACGCCCTGGCCCATCAAAAACGGGTAATTGTAAACCTTCTTGCTGCACTGGATCTTAAAGCGATGCAAAAGCTGCCGGATGCACAAATCGATGCGGTCGTCGAGGATGCGGTAGAACCTCTCAAGATCCCCCTTTGCCTCGATGCCGATGCGCGGCAGGTTGATGCTCGTAAACGACAGGTTCCCGCGCCCGCACGTCACTTCCTTCGACGGGTCGTGGACGTTGCCCATCACGCGCGTGCGGCAGCCCATGTAAGCGATTTCGGAGTCGTAGGAGCCGTCGTAATACTGCAAATTAAACGGCGCGTCGATGAAGCTGAAGTTCGGGAACAGGCGCTTCGCACTCGTCTTCATCGCGAGCTTAAACAGGTCATAGTTCGGATCGCCGGGGTTATAATTGACGCCTTCCTTGACCTTAAAGATCTGTACCGGGAAAATCGGCGTCTCGCCGTCGCCAAGGCCCGCATCCGTCGCCTCTAAGAGGTTGCGCATGACCATGCGGCCTTCCTGGCTCTGACACGTGCCATAGTTGATGCTCGAAAACGGCACCTGCGCGCCGGCACGCGAATTCATCGTATTGAGGTTATGGATCAAAGCCTCCATCGCCTGGTACGTCGCCTTATCCGTCTCATGCCAAGCGGTCTTTGCGGCAAACCGGTGCGCCTCGCGCGCCTCCGCCTCGCTGATCGGCGCAAAGCCGTTTTCGCGCTGGTGCGCCGGCAAAAAGGCCGCGAGCTCTTCCTCGACGGCGGCGGCGTTGCTCATCGAGATTTCCTCTTTGAGCGTGTCACACAAAAACTTCGCGAGGGCCTCGCCGTCTTCCATCGACATATGCAGCGCAATCGTGAAGTAGTGCGCAAGCCCCATGCGGTACATCTTGCGGTACGTCTTCTTGACGCCCGGCTCCATGCTGTAGTCGAAATTCGGGATGCTCTGGCCGCCGTGCATTTCGTTTTGGTTTGCCTGAATCGCAATGCACGCGAGCGCGGCATAGGAGCGGATGTCGTTGGGCTCGCGCAGCGTGCCGTGGCCCGTGCAGAAACCGTTGTGGAACAGCTTGAGCAGATCGATCTGGCAGCACGTTTCCGTGAGCATATAGAAATCTTCGTCGTGGATATGGATGTCCCCGCCGATGTGCGCCGCGGCAATGTCCTTCGGCAGCACGTAGTTGTTGCAGAAATACTTGCTGCCCTCGCTGCCGTACTTTAACATGGTGCCCATCGCGGTGTCGGCGTCGATGTTCGCGTTTTCACGCTTTAAGTCGACGTCGCGCGCGTCGCGGAACGTCAGTTCCTTATAGATATCCATCAGGTCGCCCTCGGCCTGGCGGATCTTCGCGTGTTCGGCGCGGTAGAGGATATAAGCCTTCGCGGTCTTCGCGTAATCCGCCGCGATCAGCGCCTCCTCCACGAGGTCCTGCACCTGCTCGACCGTCGGGATTTCCCCGTCCGGAAGCTTATGGATAATCTGATGCGTCAGCTCGTCGAGCGCGGAAGTGGAAATTTTTTCCCCCTTCGCCGCGTCGGACTGGTTGGCTTTATGGATGGCGCTGCGGATTTTTTCCGGGTCGAATGGGACCTCCTTTCCGTTACGCTTGCGGATCGTTGTGACCATCGTTCGGTTTCAGCCTCCTCATTGGCCACAGTCGATAGAAGCAAAGGCCTTTCTCCTTTGCTTCTATCGACTGTGGGATTCTTTCTTATCGCGTACTTCTTATTATACGCACTGCGCGCGAAAACGTCAATATCTATGCCGAAAAATTTTTAACACCACAATATATAGTGGATTTCGGAAAGATTCCTCCGCGCAGGCGCACATGTTTCCAACGGGTTTTCCACATCGCAAAATGCGCGGAAACCGGCTTTAGACGGCGCTTTGCGGATGGTTTTCCACACTTTCCACCGAGTTTTTCCCCAATGGTTTTGGCGCCTTGCAAAATCCTTCCTCCACAAGATATGGGCCCCGGCCATCCGGCAGCCCCCAAAAGCAGGGGAGAGGTGCGCTTCCACGCCGTTCTCAAACAATGCAAGGGTCCGCACCGGCAGACAAACGGCGAAAAAGCGGGCAAAACCCAAGATATAGGGGGCGCGTCGGGCGGGTTATTCACACTTTCCACTGAGTTTTCCACAGGCTTTGCGGAGAAAACCGGCCAAAAGCGCGCGCTTTTACCCGGTTTCCACCGTTTGCACGGGCTTTTCCCCAACTTCTCCGCAAGTTTGTGGATTTTCGTTTTTCCACAAGATATAGGGTCGGGTGTGAGAACCCCCTCCCTTAAAAGCGCATTTTGAAAATCTATTTTCCGCGCGGGCCCCCGGCCTTTCTTCACAAAAAATCGAGCGGAAAGACACAACGCCCTTCCGCTCGATTTTTATCGCTGCGCCTGCGCCGCCGAGTAGACACAGCCGCAATAATTTTGCCGGTATAACCCGTATTGATGCGACAATTCGATGCTGCGCTGATAGCCGCCGCGCTTTTTAAAGTCGGACGGCAGCCAAGAAACGCCGTATTCCCGTGCAAGCGCCTGGCCGATCTCGTTTAGCTTCTGCGCATTCTTATAGGGACTGATCGAAAGCGTCGTGCAGAAATAGTCGCAGCCTTCCGCCACGGCCGCCCTCGCCGCCTCTTCCAACCGCAGCCGGTAGCAGCGAAAACACCGTTCGCCGCCCTCGGGCAGCGTTTCTAACCCCCGCGCGAGCGCAAAAAAGCGTTCGGGCTCATACGGTCCTTCCAAAAAGCGCACGTCCGCCGCTTCAGGCAGTTCGCGCAAAAGGCGCCGCACCTCCTGCACGCGCTTTTCGTACTCCGCCTGCGGGGAAATGTTCGGATTATAGTAGTAAAGCACGATCTCGAAAAAGCGCGCCAGATATTCGAGCACGTAGCTGCTGCACGGCGCACAGCACGCATGCAGCAAGAGCTTCGGCTTTTTCTTTGCTTCGGCGCATGTTTTCAACAGTGCATCCAATTCCCGTTGATAATTTGGCCGCGGCTTCGTGCCGGGCGCCGGGTCGCGGCCGCTCATGCGTCCGTTTTCGGCTTGACGGCAATGCCGAGTTCGTCGAGCTGTTCCGGTTCCACGACGCTCGGCGCCCGGCTCATCAGGTCCGCGGACGATGCGACCTTCGGGAACGCGACGACGTCGCGCATGTCCTCGACGCCCAAAAGCACCATCACAAGGCGCTCAAGGCCCCATGCCATGCCGCCGTGCGGCGGGGCGCCGTATTTCAATGCATCGAGCAAAAAGCCGAAGCGCCGCTGTGCCTGTTCGGGCGAAATGCCGAGCGCTTCGAGCATGCGCTCCTGCAGCTGGGTGTCATGGATACGGATGCTGCCGCCGCCGGCCTCATAGCCGTTAATGACCATATCGTACGCGATCGAGCGCACGGAGCCGGGGTCGGATTCGAGGCGGTCGAGGTCCTCGGGGTTCGGCATCGTAAACGGATGATGCATCGCAACCCAGCGGTTCTCCTCCTCGCTGTACTCGAACATCGGGAAGTCCGTGACCCACAACAAACACGGCTTCGACGTGTCGATCAGATCGAACCGGCGCGCAATCTCCTTGCGCAGCGCGCCCAGGGACGCGAATACGACCGTGTCCTTTTCGCTCGCGACCAAAAACAGCACGTCGCCGGGCTCGGCGTTTAAGGTTTCGCGGATCGCCTTGACCTCTTCGGGGGCCAAGAATTTCTCGAAACTGCTCGTCTCCTTGTCGGCCAGGCGCGTCCAGGCAAGACCCTTCGCGCCGTACGTCTTGACCCATTCGCCGAGCTTGTCGATTTCCTTGCGCGAGAGCTTGTGCGCGAGGCCCTTCGCGTTGATGCCGCGCACGGAACCGCCGCCGGCTAACGCGCCGGAGAAGACCTTGAAGTTCGTGTTCTGCACGCAGCCGCTGACATCCTTTAACTCAAGGCCGAAGCGCAGATCGGGTTTATCGGAGCCGAAGCGGTCCATCGCCTCGCGCCACGTCAAACGCGGCAGCGGCAGCGGGATATCGATGCCGCAGACTTCCTTGTACGCGCGCTGGATGAAGCCCTCGCCGATTGCGATGACGTCCTCCTGCTCGACGAAGCTCATCTCAAAGTCGATCTGCGTAAATTCAGGCTGGCGGTCGGCGCGCAGGTCCTCGTCGCGGAAGCAGCGCGCGACCTGCATATAGCGGTCAAAGCCCGCGACCATCAGAAGCTGCTTATACAGCTGCGGCGACTGCGGGAGTGCAAAGAATTCGCCGGGGAACATGCGGCTGGGCACGAGGTAATCGCGCGCGCCCTCGGGCGTGGAGGCGACGAGGTCGGGCGTCTCGATCTCCAAAAAGCCGTTTTCATCGAAATAATCGCGCGCGCACTTCGCAATGCGGTGGCGTGCGGTCAGAATGCGCTGCATGTCCGGGCGGCGCAGGTCGAGGTAGCGGTACTTTAAGCGCGTCTCGGTCTTGACATTCGAATGTTCCTCAATGGCAAACGGCGGCGTCTCGCTTTTTGCGAGGATGCGCAGCTGCTGCACGGCGAGTTCGACGTCGCCGGTCGGAAGCTCCGGGTTTTTACTCGTGCGCTCGCGCAGAACGCCCGTCGCAGCGAGGACGAACTCCGCGCGGCACGAAAACGCTTTCTGGAACACTTCTTCGTCCGTCGATTCGTCGAACGCGAGCTGCAAAATGCCCGTGCGGTCGCGCAGGTCGATAAAGATCAGCTGTCCCAAATCGCGCTGGCGCTGGACCCAGCCGCAGACGGTCAATGTTTTTCCCGCATCGGAAAGGCGCGGCTCCCCGCAGTAGCAGGAGCGCTTGATGCCGGTCATAAATTCAGCCATGTTGATTTGCCTCCACTGAAAGTAGGTTTTTGATCGATTGAAAAAAGTTTTGATTTAAAAAATGCCTGGCATGTCCAATGGATTCCGAACTCTCGCAGGTCTTTTAGGAAAGCAGGCTGCTGTCAATCGCCGCAAACTGCTTTGCAAACGTCTCGTCGAGCACAATCTCGTGCTTTTCCCCGGTCTGCATATTTTTGATCTGCGCCTTGCCGGCGGCGAGCTCGTCGTCGCCGAGCACCATGCTGAAGCGCGCGCCGATCTTGTCGGCGTACTTCATCTGTGCCTTGACGCCGCGGCCGACCTCGTCAAACGTCGCCGCAACGCCGCTTTGCCGCATCGCGCCGGCGAGTGCGAACGCCTTTCTGCGCGCCGCCTCGCCGATGCTGCCGATGTACAGGTCGCACGGCCTTGCCGGCGGGAACGCGATGCCCTGCGCCTCCATCAAAAGCAGAAGCCGCTCGAGCCCCATGCCGAAGCCCAAAGCCGGCGTCGGCTGGCCGCCCATCTCGGCGACAAGGCCGTCGTACCGCCCGCCGCCGCAGACCGTGGCCTGGCTGCCGAGGTCTTCGGTCGTAAACTCAAACACCGTGCGCGTGTAGTAGTCGAGCCCGCGCACGATGCGGTCGTTGACCGTGTAGGCAATGCCCAAACTGTCAAGCGCCGCTTTGACGGCCTCAAAGTGCGCCTTGCAGTCGTCGTCCAGGTAATCGAGGATTGACGGCGCCCCTTCGCCGATTTCATGGCAGCGCGGCACTTTGCAGTCTAAAAGCCGCATCGGGTTTTTCTCAAGGCGTTCGCGGCAAGTGTCGCACAATTCATCGTGGTATTGCCCGAAATACTCCTTTAATGCCTGCGTATAAGCCGCGCGGCACGTCGGGCAGCCGATGGAATTGATCTCGAGCTTCAGGTTTTTCACGCCCAGGCGCTGGAAAATCGAGCTGGCAATCGAGATGACTTCCGCGTCGGCAAACGGGTCGGCCGCGCCGAACATTTCGACGCCGAACTGGTGGAATTCGCGCAGGCGGCCCTTCTGCATCTTTTCATAGCGGTAGCACGACGTTTCGTACCACAGCTTCTGCGGCATTGCCGCCGAAAACAGGCCATGCTCCAAAAACGCGCGCACGGCACCGGCCGTCCCCTCCGGCCGCAGCGTAATCGACCGCCCGCCTTTATCCTGGAATGTGTACATTTCCTTCTGCACGACGTCGGTCGTCTCGCCGACGCTGCGCTGGAACAATTCTGTATGTTCAAACACCGGCGTGCGCACTTCGGAAAATCCGTACAGTGCCGCCTCTTCGCGCAGGACCTTTTCGATGGCCTGCCACTTTTCGCTCTGCCCGGGCAGCACATCCTGTGTGCCTTTGGGCGCCTTCGTGATGAGTTCCATAATCGTAAGGGTTCCTTTCCTCATTTTTGCGTGATGGCTTTATTATAGCATATCCGGCCGCAATGCGGTAGGGGGCAGAAAAAGCCGGCAAAGGCCCGCCCCGGCAAAACGGCTTTTGAAAACGGGCCATTCTGCCGCAGGAAAAGGCCTGCCGGCTTTCTGATAAAATTTTGAAAATGATGGGAAACGCCGAAAAGACAGCGGCCCTGCGGATCACGCCTGCGAATTGACGATATTGCGCCAATCAAGGTCCCCGCGCTCAAGGCCGTGAATCAGCACCTCGGCCGTGGCGATATTCGTGGCAACGGGGATGTTGTGCATGTCGCACAGGCGCAGCATATTCATATCGTTGGGCTCGCTCGGCTTCGGGGAGAGCGGGTCGCGGAAGAATAACAGCAGATCCACCTCGTTGCAGGCAATGCGAGCGGAAATCTGCTGGTCGCCGCCCTGGCTGCCGCTTAAAAAGCGTTGGATGCGCAGGCCCGTGGCCTCGCTGACCATTTTGCCGGTGGTGCCTGTTGCGCACAGGCGGTGGCGGCTGAGTACGCCGCAGTAAGCGATGCAGAATTGAACCATCAATTCCTTTTTGGCGTCATGTGCAATCAAAGCAATATTCATGGTTTCGCGTCCTCTCTGCCCCAAACGGGACGATCTTTAACGATTCACAATCCATTTTGCGATCCAAATTTCTGTAAAGGCGGCAATTCGACCGTGCGTCCTTCCAGGCGCATGGCCAGACGGCCGAAGGCGAGGGCAGCCGGACAGTCCGGCGGCGGCAGTTCCTTGGCGGCAGCCGCCGCGAGCGTGCGGTCTTCGGGGATGACGGCAATCAGCTGCACGCCCGTCTCATCGATCACGGCGTCCAAATCGGGAAACGCCTTTGCGCGCGCAAACTGCACGGCCGAAAAGCGGTTGATGACGAGCCGCTGCTCGCGCACACCGCTGCAAAGCAGCGCATCGTGGGTGCGCCGCGCTGCCGAAACGCACACGCGGTCGGGGGTGACGACCACGAGCGCTCGGTCCGCGGCCGCCACGGCACTCTGAAAACCTTCCCCAAGCCCTGCCGGGGAATCGATCAGCACGTGGTCATAATAGCGCGAAAGCGCCGGCACAAGCTGACGCATGATATCGGGGCTAATGAGGTCCTCCTCATGCAGCGGCGCCGGCATCACAAAAAGCCTCGGCGCCTGCGGGCACGCATAGATCACCTTTTTCGGCGCCGCGGCACCGGCCACGACGTCCGACAGGTCAAACACACGCCGCTGGGAAAGCCCCAAAAGCATGTCCTGGCAGCCTAATCCCGCGTCGCAATCGAGCAGCAGCACCCGCCGGCCGGCCGCAGCCAGCACAAGCCCCAGATTGGCGGCCGTCGTGGATTTCCCGGCCCCGCCTTTTCCCGATGTAATGACTGTCACTGCTCCCATAGCCCTTACCTCATCCTTTATCCTAACACAACAATTCGTTTTCGTCAAAGATATTGTGACGTATTTTCGTAAATTTGTAGGATGGCACTAAAAATGCCGTGTATTTTTGTCTGTACAACCTGTCAAAACCCGGCGCGTACAGGTGAATGGATTTTTTATCCATTCCTTGCTGTACTCGAAGCGCTGCTGCTGCCGGCATCGAGGCCGAAGTAGGCGTCAAAAATGGCCTTGGCGACGCCCTGGCTGTACGTGCCCTGCACGCCGTGGTCGATGACGACGGCAACGGCGATTTCCGGGTTTTCATAGGGGCCGTAGGCGATAAACGTCGTATTTTCGCTGGAAGCGGAGCCGGTTTCGGCCGTACCGGTTTTCGCGGCAATGGCGACGGGATAATCCGAAAAGTTGGCGCGCGCCGTACCGGTCGTGCAGACGGCCCGCATGCCGGCCTGGACCGTGTCGAGATTTTCGGCAGACAGGAAGCTGTAGTCGGAATTGTCGACGATGACGGCGGGGTCGGTCGTCGAGAGCGTCTCGCTGCGGCTGTAGTCGGTCACGTGGTCGACAAGATGCACCTGCTTGCGCGTGCCCTCGTTTGCGATCGTCGCCGTATAGGCGGCGAGCTGCGCGGGCGTAAACAGGTTGTCGTGCTGGCCGATTGCGGCCTGAATCGTATCGACCGGCGTCCAGACGCCGCCGGTGGAGGCTTCCTTTTCGGCGGGGCTCGCGAGCGTGCCGGTCACTTCATCGATTTCCACACCGGTCTTTTCGCCTAAGCCGAGCTGCTGGCAGTACGCATTCATCTTGGCAATTGTTGTGTAAAAGCCCGTCTCAAAGAAGAAGATGTTGCAGGAACGGGCCAGCGCCGTTTCCACGCTGATCGTGCCGTGGTTGCCGGTGCAGCGCGGTGTATAGCCGCTGTTCGCAAAGCGCATATAGACGTGGTTGCACGTAAACGTCGTGTTCCTCGTAATCACGCCTTCCTGCAAAGCGGCCAGCGCGACGGCCGGCTTAAAGATGGAACCGGGCGTAAACGCACTGCCGAATGCGCGGTCCAAAAGCGGCGAATCTTCGTCGGTCAATAGGGCGCTGGTATAATCGCTGTCTGACCCGTAGCGCGACAGGTCATACGTCGGATAAGAAGCCGCGGCTAAAACGGAGAAATCGCGCGTGTCGAGCACGACGACGGCGCCGCCCTCGCACTCACTGTACTGCCGCTGTGCCGCCTGGACCTGTTCTGCCAGCGCATCGGCCGCGGCCTGCTGGAGCTTCGAATCGATCGTCAAAAAGACCGTATCGCCGTTTTCGGGTTCTTTCGTGACGGTTTCGCCGGTCACATCGCCGTCCGAGTCGATATCCAGGCGCTTTTCGCCCTCGCTGCCGCGCAGCGTGCTTTCGAGCGCGGCTTCGATGCCGGTTTTGCCGATCTCATCGTTCTGCGTATATCCCTGATCCTGCAGCGCGGCGTATTCCTCGGCGTTAATTGCCCCCATTGTGCCGATGATATGGGGCAGAAGCGTCGGATTTTCATACTGGCGCATCGTGGTGACGCGCGCCGTCACGCCGGGGAGGGCGTGGCTGTTCTCGCTGACAATCGCGACGGTATCCTGGCTGACGTCCTCGGCAAATGTGTAGACGGCGCTTGTCCGGTAATCGAAGCCCGCAAGGGTCATCGCGTAGCGCACGGAAACGATCTTGCGCAGCTGTTCCTTTGTATATTGCGCCGATTCGTCGCCGTTTTCGCCGTCCGTTTCAAAATAGCGGTCGATGAGGTTTTCCATACATGTCGCCGCGTCGGTGTACGTGTTGACCTTCAGGAAATCTTCTGATTTTAAGTAGGCAATGTCGTCGTCGCGCCCTTCCACAAAGACGTAATTGCCCGCCGCATCCAGCTGGATCGGCAGCGTGTCGAGCCACTGTTCCCCCTGCGCCTCGACGATTTCGGTCAGGCGCAGGATCGTCGCATTGAGCGTGTCCATGTCGGTATAAGCGCGCGCAAACTCGAGCGCATAGCCGGTCTTGTTGGTTGCAAGGCCAACCCCGTTGCGGTCCACGATCTCGCCGCGGTTGGTCGGCATTGTGACGGTGATATTCGTCGATTCGTCGGCCTGCTGCAGAAACGACGCGCCGTTTAGAAGCTGCCAATCGGCCAAGCGCAGGACAAACACGCCGCACAGCGCGACGACGAGGATCCCGCACACAACGGTGCGCGGGGTATGGCTTTTCGGTTTTTTATTGCGGCGGCGGAATTTCGCCGGAAATTTCATACGCACGGAAAGCGCCTCCTTTCCCGATTCCCTCGTTTCGGCAATGCGTTTTAGCACATGCAGAGGGAAATTCCAGGCCCCTTATTCCGAGGCCGGCTGGATATAAACGGCAAACAAGCGGTTGAGCGCATACAGCGGCACGCAGCAGGCCGCCGTATACAGAAACCGCGGCAGATAGTGGTGGAGCAGCGCATACAGCGGCGCTTCATATCCCAGGGCGGCATAGCCCAAAAGCCACTGCAGCACCACCACCGCGCCGGAAACCAGCGCGTTTAACAGAAACGCATTGAGCAGCGTTGTCTGGATCACATCCTGTGCCAGGTAACTGATTGTAAAGCACGCAATCGCGAGCACGATGGCGTGCGGGCCCAGGATGCCGTTGCCATAGCCCAAATCCAAAAACAGCCCGCACAAAATGCCAAATCCCATGGCCGCGAGCTGCGGCTCAAACAAGGCGATGCTGATGGCCACGGGCAAAAGCAAAAGCGGGCGGCCGTTGTGAATCTCCGGCAAAAGGTTTGGCGCCTGCTGCACGGCATACAATACGAAAATTTCGATCAAATACGTCAAGGACCGCAGAAGCCGGCTGTGTTTCATGCCCTCAGCCCCCGCTTTCCTGCGAGGAGGCGGCGTCCTGCAGGGCCGCTTCCTTGCCTTCAAAATCGGTGATGACCATCACGTTGCGCACCTCCGCGGGGTCCACGTAAGGGGCTACCTCGGCGTAAAGCGAAGCGTCCTCCGTGCTGTGGCCGACTTCCGTGACCGTGCCGACCAGAAGCCCGCCCGGGAACAGTCCGCCCAAGCCGCTGTCCACCGCGATGCCGCTCGTGATGATCTGGTCGCCGGCCTTGACCTGGGTATCCGCGTCCAGATAGCCCAAACGGATATGCCCTTCGTCCGAAAGCTCGAGCGTCGTAGAGAGGATGCCCGTCTCATTTGTGACCGTGTCACGGCCGCCAAACTGGGTGGCCGTATCAAAAATCGTCGTGACCACGCTCGTCGTCGCGTAGACCTGGCTGACCCAGCCGACAAGCCCCTCCTCCGTAATGACCGGGGCATCCTGCGTGACGCCGGCAACCGAGCCCTGATCGATCGTAAAACTGCCCGAAAGGCTCGTGGGATCGCGCTCAATGACGGCGGCAGAAAGCAGCTGATAGTCGGGATTTTCATTCTTTAACCCCAAAAACTTTCGGTACTGCTCGTTTTGCTGCAGGGCCGTGTAGTAGTTCGTCTGCTGCTGGTTCAATTGATTGACCTGGCTTTGCAGCGCATCGACTTCCCTTTGCAATTCCTCTTTCGATTTCGTAATGCTCTCGAGGCTCTCGGCCGTCTGGCCGGTCGCAAGCGACAGCACGCGCTGCATGGGCAGCACCGCTGTGGAGAGCAGGTCACCCAAAGCCCCCGGCCCGGCGACCCCGGTGTACAGCGACAAGCTGCACAACAGAAACAGCACGGCAAGCAGTGTGCGGAATTGCCGTGTCTGCGTAAATTTGTGCACAGGAGCCCCTCCTTTCCAAAAGGCCGTGTTTCCAAAGCACGCGTTACAAAAGGCAAAAAGCCCCGCGGGCTTTTATTCTTCGGGGGCTTTTCTCTTCTTTTCTTTAGACGGACGCGCGTGCAGGGACTTTTCAAGCTGCATCCCCGCGCCGTCAACGACGCAGTCGAGCGGGTTTTCCGCCACGCGCACGGGCATGCCCGTTTCCTGGTGGAGAAGCTGCGCGATGCCGCGCAGGAGCGCACCGCCGCCGGTCACCGTAATGCCGTGGTCGATGATATCGGCAGATAACTCCGGCGGTGTCTTTTCGAGCGTTGCGCGCACGGCCTCGACGATGATGTGCAGCGGGTCCGAAAGCGCCTCGCGCACCTCCTCGGCCGTAATCGTCACATTTTTGGCCAGGCCGTCGACCAAGCTGCGGCCTTTGATCTGCAAAGCGGCATTTGCCGTCTCCTCGGTCGGATAGGCGGAACCGATCTGGATCTTCACCTCTTCGGCCGTCTGCTCGCCAATTAACAGGTCGTACTTCTTCTTAATATATTGAATAATGGCTTCATCAAACTTATTGCCGGCCACACGCACGCTCTCATAGGCGACGATGTCGTCTAAGGAGATCACCGCGACCTCGCTCGTGCCGCCGCCGATATCGAGCACCATCGAACCGACCGGCTCGCTGACCGGCAGGCCCGCGCCCATTGCCGCAGCCATCGGCTCGTCGATCAGCTGGATGTGCCGCGCGCCGGCCTTTGCGGTCGCGTCCTCCACGGCCTCGCGCTCCACTTCCGTCACCCCCGACGGGATACAGATGATGATGTCCGGGTGGCTGAAGCGCCCGGGCTTTGCGGCTTCCTGGATAAAATGCTTTAACATGGTGGCCGTCACATCGAAATCGGCGATGACGCCGTCCTTCAAGGGGCTGACCGCCACGATGGAACCGGGGGTGCGGCCGATCATCTCCTTGGCCTTCGAGCCAACCTGCACAACGACGTCCGTGCGCACGTCCACCGCCACAACACTCGGCTCGCGCATGATGACCCCCTTCCCCTTCATATAGACAAGGGTATTGGCCGTACCGAGATCAATGCTGATTTCTTTCGCCATGAATGCTATCCCCTTTCGCCCTTTGCGGGTTATCTTTCATTATACCGTTTTGAAAACCAGTTCTCAACCTTCAAAACAAAAACATTATGTAAATTTCCGGCGGCATTTTCCGCCGCTTTTTATTTTATCTGCGGCACAGCCGCCAATAGAGCACAATCACGACAACGAACAGAATACACTGTAAAATATTTAACGACATCTGGATGCCGAACGTCAGCTGCAAGACGCTCACATCGAGTGTTGCCGGGCCAAAGCCGAACGCTGCCGACGCGCCGAGCCAAGAAAGCCACGACACCGCAAGCGCCGCGTCGCCGCCGAGCTTGCCGAGCACAACGGCCAGAATGAGAAATGCCGCGAGCAAAAGCCCGCGCAGGATTCCGTTTTTCATACCAAAAATACGCCCCCTTTACATGCGGCCCGTCGAGCCGAAACCCGCTTCCCCGCGCGCGGTGTCCGAGAGCGTTTCGGCAAACTGCGGCTGCGGAAAATGCACGGGTACGACGAGAAGCTGCGCGCAGCGCTCGCCGGGCATCAGCGTATAGGGCGCTTTGCCCAAATTGATGAGCCAGACCTGGATTTCCCCGCGGTAATCCGCGTCGATCACGCCGACGCTGTTCGCAAGGGTTATGCCGTATCGGACGCCTAGGCCGCTCCTGCCGCACAAAAGGCCCACGGTGCCCGCGGGCAGCTCGACGCGCAGGCCCGTCGGCACCATCGCAATCTCGCCGGGCAAAATCGTCAGCGGCGCGTCCAGGCACGCGCACAAATCAAGCCCTGCGGCCTGCGCGCTGCCGCGGCGCGGCAGGACGGCGCCCGGCCTGCATGTTTGAAAGGATATCTTCATAAAACACCTCGTAAGAAAAGCCCGCGCGTATGGGGAATGGACAGCGGCGTGTCCGAAAAAGCCGCGTCCAATACCGCTTCGCGCTGGGAAAACGTCTCGTCTGTAAAGCGCAGAACGCCGAAATCGACGTTTCTAAATGTCCGCAGCCCGCCCAAAAGCGACAGCGGCACACTGTTATAGACCTCGCTGCACGCTCCAAAGCACCGCACGGGGAATTTCGCGCCCTTGCGGTCTTTGAGCGCATACCACTTCTTTTCCGCCCGGCAATGCCGGCAGCCGTCCGGCGCGTTCGCGATCGGACAGTTGCGCGTGAGCATCATCGGCTGCCGGCCGTAAACCAAAAGCCCGCGCGGCAGCGTACCGCCCAAAGCGGCCATCTGCTTCCCTGTCAATTCGACGGAAAGCTCCGTATCGAGCAAGCCAAAGTCAGTATACCAGCGAAGGGCAGCGGAGTTTGTCACATTCAGGGAAAACCCGCCGTGCACCGAAAGGCCGAGCGCCCGTGCGAGCGCCGCGGCCTCGAGCGTGCCGGCCCACACATCGGAAAATCCCGCCTGCGCGGCGGCCCGCAGCGTCTGGGCCGCCCGGTCCTCCAGGCCGAACAATCCGCGCGGCAGCTCGAGCAGCACGCGCATGCCGCGGGTTCGGAGCGCCTCTAAGTTCGAAAGCGGCGCATCATACGGCACTTCGACCCATTCGCAGTCCGCCGCGCGGTCGGGCACGTCCGTGTCCGGGAAACGCGCGCGCAGGGCAAAGGGCCGGCCTTCGTGCGGGGTTTGGAGCGTTTTGAAAAGCGCGTCCTTTTTTTCTTCCAAAAACGGGACCGCCGGGCGCGCCTTACGCTGTTCGAGCAGAGCCGAAAGCGCCTCCCGCCGCAACGCGTTGAGCGCACCGGCCGGGAACGCCAGGCCGCCGTCGAGCTCGCAGACGCAGTCTTTTACAAAAAACGGCGTGCCGCCGGCCTTTTGCAGCTGGGAAATGCACCGCTGTTGCGTCAGCGGCGCGCGCAGCGCGGGCGCTGGCAGCGTCTGGCTTTGGCAGCGCACCACGCGGCCGTCTTCATCGCGCGCGGAAAGGACCGGCGGCACACCGGCCCGCATCGAAAAGTGCAGCGAAACCGGCACGCTCTGCCGCTCCGCCTTATACAGCGCGTGCAGCTTATGCAGCACGGGCGCGGGGGCCAGGTCTTCCTTGCGGCGCGTGCCGAACATCTCGCGGCCGCGTTCGCCGTCTAAATACCCGGACGTAAACCCCGTGCGCGAAAATACGGCGCGCAAATCCTCCAGCAGCGCACCGGGGATCTTTTCGCCGTCGAGGGCGAGCCGGCATGCATGGGTCGCCGCGGCAACGTATTCCGGGCGCTTTAGGCGGCCCTCAATCTTAAACGAACACACGCCGGCCTTTAAAAGCGCATCCGTCTGCAGAAGCGCCGATAAATCCTTTAGGCTCAGATCGTGCCCCGTGCCGCCGGGCGCCATAAACGGCAGCCGGCACGTCTGCGCGCACTGGCCGCGGTTGCCGCTTCTGCCGCCGAGCATTGCGCTGAAATAGCACTGCCCGGAAACGCTCATGCACAGCGCCCCATGGACAAATGCCTCGAGCTCCAAATCCGGGCACGCGTTGTGCACGGCCGCGATTTCCGGCAAGGACATTTCCCGCGCCAGCACGACGCGCGAAAAGCCCGCGTCCGCGGCCGCCTTCGCACCGGCCGCCCCGTGCAGGGAAAGCTGCGTGCTCGCGTGCAGGGGCAGGGAGGGGCACAGCCTTCTCAAAAGCCACAAAAGGCCCAGATCCTGCACGAGCACCGCATCGACCGGCAGCGTGCACGCATAGGCGATCAGATCGAGTGCTTCACCCAGCTCGCTGTCAAACAACAGCGTATTGACCGCCAGATGGACGCGCACGTTCCTTGCGTGGCAGTAGGCGACGGCGTCTTTTAATTCTGTTTTCGAAAAATTGTGCGCCCCCGCCCGCGCGGAAAACAGCGACGCCCCCAGATACACCGCGTCCGCGCCCGCACGCACGGCGGCTTCCAGCGCCTCGGGGCCGCCGGCCGGCGCTAAGACCTCACGACTCGTCCGCATCTTCAAAGAACTTCAAAAAGCCTTCCTGCTCGGGCGTGATCTCCTGCTCCGGGCGGGAAAAGCTGCCGGTCCGGCTGCGCTGCAGGGGCGCGTCCTGCAGCTCCTCCGACGGGATTTCCGGGTTTTCGCCGAGGCGCGCGCGCAGCGTCGCAATCTCCTTTTTGAGCCTGCCGATCTCGCTTGCGGCTTCCTGTGCCTCGCGGCGGGCACGGGTGCTGTCCTCTACGTATTCCTTAATCTGGCCCCGCAGATGCCCCACCTCGGTCGTCGCCTTGCGGCACTCGTCACAGTACGACAGCGCCGCCACGATACCGGCCACCGTGGCGGAGGCGTGTGAATTCTGCTTTTGCAGCCCCTCCATCCGCTCTTTGACTTCCTGCGCGATCGACTGCATGTACGCCTCGTCCTCTTCCGAAGAGACGACGCATTCCGTGCCGCAGATCGTCAGGTGTACGCTGTGCTTTCCCATCCTGAATCAAAGCCCCTTTCCTTAACAAACTCATCCGTCCGGATGCTTTCATGCATTCTATGGTTCGAAGGCCACCTCGGGCCGTCATTCCCCATTTAAAAACCTGCCGGCGGCCGTTTGCTGCCGGCCTCTTCATTATAAACGATTTGCGGCAAGGAAGAAAGCGTCTGCAGAAAAATTCACCGCGCGGCCCCATTTTCCGCCGCGGGAAAGACAGTTTTTACAGCGGACGGCCGTCCGGAGGCAGGGAAATCTATTGAAAAGCAAAAGAAAACGCCTAAACGCATTGAAAACAGGGGGCATTTGGCATATAATAAACATGATACGTCTGTACGCTGCCAGAATCACGAAACGGGTTTCGGCCAAAACACAGAAATGGAGGAAACGAAACGTATGGAATATAAGCAGTCCGTTCAGGAGATCAAGCGTCGAATCCTCTCGATGCTCGAGCACAACTTCGGCGTGGACCTCGACAACGCGACGAACGACCAGCTGTACAAATCCGTCGCCCTGATTGCGCGCGAAATGATGGCGCAGGGACGCTCGGAATTTCTGGGCGAAGCGGATCGCACGAACACCAAGCACATCTACTACCTGTGCATGGAGTTTCTGCTTGGCCGCAGCTTAAAGAACACGCTGTACAATTTAAATGTAGAGGATGACTTCCGCGAAGCTCTGCAGGAAATGGGCGTTAAGCTCGACGCTTTGTACGAGTCGGAACCGGATGCGGGCCTCGGCAACGGCGGCCTCGGCCGTCTGGCTGCGTGCTTCTTAGACGCGCTCGCCACGGAAGGGTACCCGGCCACAGGCTACTCGCTGCGGTATGAGTACGGCATTTTCCGCCAGAAACTCGTCGACGGCTGGCAGACCGAGCTGCCCGACTTCTGGCTGCCCGGCGGCCAGATCTGGCTGCGCGAAATCCCCGAAAAGGCGGTGGAAGTCCACTTCCGCGGCCACATCGAGGAGCGCTGGGACGGCGAATACCACTCCGTCGAACACAAGGATTACACGACGATTATCGCGATCCCGTGCGACATGTTCGTCGCCGGCAAGGACGGCAAGGGCGTTTCCTGCCTGCGCGTCTGGCGCAGCAAGGGCGCCGGCTTCGACATGAAGCAGTTTAACTCCGGCAACTATCTGAGCGCCATGGAACAGAGCGCCATGGCCGAATCCATCACGAAGGTGCTCTATCCGGAAGACAACCACATGGAAGGCAAGAGCCTGCGCTTAACGCAGCAGTATTTCCTTGTGTCCGCTTCCATCCAGGACATCATCCGGCAGCATCTGTTTAAGTATCCGTCGCTCGACAACCTCCCGGATCTCGTCGCGATCCACTTAAACGACACGCACCCGGTGCTCGCCATCCCCGAAATGATGCGCATCATGCTCGACGAGTGCGGCTATTCCTGGGACCAGGCGTGGGACATCACGACCCGCACGATTGCCTACACGAACCACACGGTCATGGCCGAGGCGCTCGAATGCTGGGGCGAGGATTTGTTCCGCATGCAGCTGCCGCGTATCTATCAGATCGTGCAGGAAATTAACCGCCGCTTCTGCCAGAGCATGCACGACATGGGCGTTGACGGCTACAAGGTCGGCCGCATGGCGCCCGTCAACGACGGTTACGTCAAGATGGCAAACCTCGCCGTCGCGAGCTGCCACAGCGTCAACGGCGTTTCCGCACTGCACACGGAAATCCTCAAGAACAGCGTGTTCCATGACTTCTACACCGAAATGCCGCAGAAGTTCTGCAACGTCACAAACGGCATCGCGCACCGCCGCTGGCTGTGCCAGGCAAACCCCGACCTCGCCGCGCTGTTAAACGAGACGATCGGCGACGGGTATGTGCTCGACGCTTCGAAGCTCAAGGCCTTTGAGGCCTACCGCGACGACGCATCGGTGCTCGAGCGCATGAAAAAGATTAAGCATAAGAATAAGGAGCGCCTGATCTCCTACGTCCAGAAGGCAAACGGCATCACGCTCGACCCCGATTCCATTTTCGACGTACAGGTCAAGCGCATGCATGAATATAAGCGCCAGCACTTGAACGCATTGAACATCCTCGCGACGTATCTGTGGCTCAAGGAAAACCCGAACGCGCCGTTTACGCCGCACACGTACCTGTTCGGCGCAAAGGCCGCACCGGGGTATTACTTCGCGAAGGAAATGATCCGCTTCATCTATGAACTCGGCGAAGTCATTAACCGCGACCCGGCCGTCAACAAGAAGTTAAAGGTCGTCTACGTTGAGGATTACCGCGTGACCCTCGCGGAGCTCATGATCCCGGCCGCCGACATCAGCGAGCAGATCAGCCTCGCCGGCACGGAAGCCTCCGGCACGAGCAACATGAAGTTCATGATCAACGGCGCCGTAACGCTCGGCACGCTCGACGGCGCGAATGTCGAAATCCACGATGTGGTCGGCGACGACAACATGGTGCTGTTCGGCATGACAACGCCGGAAGTGGAAAACCTCAAGGCCACGGGCTATCATCCCGACCAGATCTATCAGAACAACGCCACGGTTCGCAAGTCGATCGACTTCTTGCGCAACGGCTTAAACGGCGTCGATTTTGGCAATATCATCCGTTCACTGACGACGCAGGACCCGTACATGGTGCTGGCGGACTTCGACAGCTACCAGAAAGCGCAGAAGCGCGCGGTGGACCTGTATGGGGATCAGACGAACTGGCAGAAAATGTGCGTGACGAACATCGCGAACGCCGGCATCTTCTCGGCCGACCGCGCGATCCACGACTATGCCACAAAGATCTGGCACTGCAAGCCGGTGCCGAATCTCAGGGCCCCCGAATCCCAGAACGCCTGATCCGGCGGAAAGGATCGTTTCGCCGGCTGCCCTTTTTGTGTAGGAAACGCCAGAAAGAGAAGCAGCCATCCATTCTAAAAGATTCGGGCTGCCCGCATTTTGCGGGGGCCCGTTTCTATTTTGCAAAGGAGCAGCCATGTTTAATTCACGCAATCCCGCTTTTCGATACCCGACCGGCGCTGTAGCGGACTGCCTGCCGGTCCATTTCCGCATCGACATGCCCCGCGACCTGCGGTGCAGTGCGGCGCGGCTTTTGGTGCGCCACGACGAGGACGGCACCGTGGACCGCTACGACATGTTCTGGTGCGGCATGAACGGCGATAACCACGAGTGGTGGGAGTGCCACTACGCGGCGCAGAAGCCCGGGCTTTACTTTTACCACTTCGAGGTGGACACCTGGCGCGGCACGCTGCATTTGTGCCGCAGTTTTGGCAGCGAGGGGATTCTGCTCGAAAGTGCGCGCGATGATTGGCAGCTGACCGTTTACGACCGTGCGTTCCACACACCGGCCTGGCTTTTGGGCGGCGTGATGTACCAAATTTTCCCCGACCGCTTCTTTGCCTCGGGCACACCGAAAAAGGGCGTGCCGAAGGACCGCAAGCTGCACACAGCCTGGGAGGGCCAGCCCGACTGGGAGCCGGATGAACAGGGCCGCATCACGAACACCGACTATTTCGGCGGCGACCTGCGGGGCATCACGGAAAAGCTCGATTACCTGAAGACCCTGAGGGTCACGTGCATCTATCTCAACCCAATTTTTGAATCCCACTCGAACCACCGCTACGACACGGCCAATTACGAAAAGATCGACCCGCTGCTCGGCAATGAGGCGGATTTCAAGGCCCTTTGCGCCGAGGCCAAAAAGCGCGGCATCCGCGTGATGCTCGACGGCGTGTTCAGCCACACGGGCAGCGACAGCGTCTACTTTAACCGCGAGGGCCGCTATAAGACCCCCGGCGCTTACAACAGCAAGGAATCGCCGTATTATCCATGGTACACCTTCCACAACTGGCCGGATGAATACGACTGCTGGTGGAATTTCCTGACGCTTCCGAATGTGACGGAAACGGAGCCGACGTACAACGCGTACATCAATGGCCCGGACGGCATCGTGCGCCGCTGGCTCAAGGCCGGCGCGTCCGGCTGGCGTTTGGACGTCGCCGACGAGCTGCCCGACGCCTTCCTCGACAACCTGCGCGTTGCCGTGAAGACGCAGGACCCCGACGCGCTGGTCCTCGGCGAAGTGTGGGAGGACGCATCGACGAAGAGCGCGTATAATCACCGGCGGAAATACCTGCTCGGCGAGCAGCTCGACACCGTCATGAATTACCCGTTCCGCGACGCTATCCTCGGCTTTCTGACGGGTTCGGACGCGGCGCAGATGATGGAAATCGTCCTGAATATCCTCGAAAATTACCCGCCGCAGGTCATTCACCTTTTGATGAACCACATCGGCACGCACGACACGGAGCGCGCTTTGACGGTGCTCGCGGGCGAGCCGGTGGGCGGCCACGGGCGGCGGTGGCAGTCGCGCACGCATTTAAGCCGGGAGCGCCGGCGCGTCGGGCTGCAGCGGTTAAAGCTCGCGTCGCTTCTGCAGTTTACGCTGCCGGGCGTGCCGTGCATCTATTACGGCGACGAGGCCGGCATGGAGGGCTATAAGGACCCGTTTAACCGCGGGCCGTACCCGTGGGGGCAAGAGGACAAAGACCTCGTTTTGTGGTACGCGGAGTTAGGGCAGCTGCGGCGGGAGCTCTCGTGTTTAAAGCAGGGGCAGTTCTCGCCGCTGCAGGCGGACGGCCACTGCATGGCGTACGTGCGCGAGGACGCCGTGGACGCGCTGCTGGTCGCAGTGAACGCGGGCGACGAGCCGCGCACGCTGTACCTGCCGGAACAGTGGCGCACGGCCACGGCGCTGTTCGGCGAGGAGCCGGACCGCAACAGTGCCGTCACGCTGCCGGCGCGCGGCTGTGCGGTGCTGACCTATCAAAAGCATCCGTCGCCGGCCGGCCCCTACGCGCTCGGAAAGCCCGAGACGCCCGAGGAAGCGATCGAGTCCATCAAGGATAAAATTATCGAAAATATGGACCAAAAGCCCGAACTGAAAAAGGAGCTTCTGGATTTCCTGAAAAAAATCTGACCATCCGCGAAAAAAGTGCTTGACATTTTCCCGCAAACCGTGTATAATAAAGAAGCTGTCCAAGAAAGGGCAGCGTTCTTACGGATGCGCTCGTAGCTCAGCTGGATAGAGTGTTTGACTACGAATCAAAAGGTCCTGGGTTCGAATCCCCGCGGGCGCGCCAAGTGCTTTTTGCAAAATGAGGCGAGGCAGGAAACTGTCCCGCCTCATTTTCGTTTGTGAAAACCGCAGCGGCGGGAGGAGGCCTCTTTTCCTTTTTGGAAAGGGGGCCTCGTTTGTTCTGAAAAAAATTGCCTTCCCCCCCGTAAAGTGGAAAAGTGTGTTGACTTTTGTGTGAAAATCATGTATGCTAGAATTAAGAAATACAGTTCCTTTCCAATGCAGGCGAACCCTTGCCGGCATAGAACGAAAGTCCGCAACCCGCGCGGCATGCGCGTGCAATTCCATAAAAGGAAACGAGAAGACGGCAGGATGCGCTTCTTTTGATCTCTTCCAAATTCCTGTAAAGGAAAGGGGGTGATTCCATGAAAAAGAAATCCCGTGTTTTGGCATCGATCCTCGCGGCGGCTGCGGTGGTCGCCGCGGTGGCCGGCGTGCAGGTAGTCAATGCCGACTCCGAAAAGGTCTACGTCCCCTCGTCCTACGGGGAGACGGCGGTCTACAAGGTCGACGGGCCGCGCACATTCGGTGACATTCTCGGCATGGACGCGAGCGACATCGACCACATCTGCGTTTTGGCGTATGGCGACTACTTCACGATTTCCGATCCCGAACAGGTGGAGGATTTCGTGACGAAGCTCAGCGGTGTCGAGTTCCAGCATCTTTCGAGTGATCCGGGCATGTGCGGCGGCACGTATACGCTGCTGATTTTCCCAAAAGATGGCGCAGGCTACCTAACAGTCAGCGACGGCGGAAGCGGCAAGATTCTCAACGAGGATGGTGCTGCGTTCCCGGTCGAGGACGGCAACTATCAGATTGAGGAGGACACCATCCAGACCTGGTGGGATGTCAACGGCGCGTACTACAACGCTGCGCAGGCGGACAATGCGCTGACGAATTACGCGTATGACACCGGCTTTACGACCGCAGATTTCTACGCGGCCAAGTAACCTGACACACGGAAGCCCCAAAATTCATTTCCTGTAAAGCGCTGTCCTACTGTCGGACAGTTTCCATAGGCAGCCCCTTCGGGAAGCGCGGTATGCGCAAAACCCGAAGGGGCTGTTTTCGTTTGGTGGGATAGGACATTTTATATAATTTTAAGAATGGAATTTTTAAAAATCTATTGACAAACGCTTCCTGCGCGCGTATACTGAAGTTATCAAAATTGAAAGGGAAATAAGGAATCTTTCCGGTTGCCTTTCAAATATAGTTGAAACGGTTCCATGGAGAGGAGAATTGGTCCAATGCAGAAGGTAAGGTGTTCGAGAAGTCGTTCGTGTAAGGAATTCCGTAAAATGTTATCGAGAGAGGAGAAATACAATGAGGATTACAAAGAAACTCGGTGCCATTATATGTGCAGCTGCATTGGCAGTGTCCGTAGGAAGTGTGGCGGCTTATGCACAAACCATGGATTTTAATGTTAGAATGGGTATATTGCAAAGTGAAGGAATTAATTCTACCGGATATGCTACAAAAGATTATGATGGAGATAAATATTTTTATGTGACGCCCACCGGTGGATTGAATACTTCCTATGATGAGCCGCATGCGTATGCAGTGAATGACCGCTTACAGGAGTGCAATCGGGATACGAGTGTGAATCGGTTATTGGGATATCATGTACATAAGATTCCTTATTACTCACAAAGCGTACCGGTCGGCGGTCAGAAGATGAACCTCAAAATCAAGGAGTTCAAAGCCGGCATACACAATTACACGCTGACCGGAAGATGGACACCGTGATCACTTGTTGTAATCTGTAAATGATAGGGGGTGGCGGGCTTTCTCGCCACCTTTCTCTATGTTGGTTATCAGTTTGCATGAAATAGAGAGGGGAGAAAGGTATGAAGCACGTTCAGAAATTGTGCGCCTGTCTGGCGGTGTGCCTCGCCGCGGCGGTGCTCGGCGCCTGCAGGCCGACAGATACGGAGGAGCCCGCGGGCTCGGCGGTGGTGGTGTCGGCTGCGGATTCCTCCGGGTCGGTGCAAAAGCTCCAGCAGACATTTTCGAACGGCCTGACGATTGACGCCGCCGTCGAGGTTGCGCCCAACATCGATCAAACCGCCGCAAAGGTGGTTTCCGTCGACCCGAAACCGCTCGACATCGACACGGCAGCTTCCGTCCTGCTGCAAAGCAGGGAAATTACGGACCGCCAGACCGTCAACGTCGGAGCGACGGCCGGCGGGAACGAGACGCCGGCGCAGCAGTATTTTGCGGCGGACGGTTCCAGCCTGTATGTCGACCCGGCGACGGGTTCCCTTTCTTTTGAAACGCCGCTTTCGCAATCCCTCTCCTATGCGTACTGGGACAATGAAAACGACAGCAACTATAACCGCGATGCCTACCAGCAGGACAGCCTGCCCTTTATGACAAAGGAGCAGGCCATTGCAAACGTCCAGGAGGCTTTGCAGAAAATCGGCCTGCCGTCGCAGGGGCAGGTCGACGTCGTTGCGCTGGACCGGGAAACGCTGCAGAAAGAGGCGGTCGACCCGGCAGAATTTGAAACGAAACCGGATACGGCCCCCGAAAAGAAAGAGACTTGGACGGAAGACGACGAGTGCTACGTCCTCTATCTGCACCCGGAAATCGAGGGCATCCAGATGGACGCAAACGTCGCGCCGGACGTCGCGCAAAGGCCGGAAATGGTGGTGTATTACGGGAAAGACGGTATCGTTTCGCTCAACGGCGCCGCCTACCAGGAAACAGACGACCCCGTGAAAACCCAGCCCGTCGTTTCCGCGGAGACGGCCATGAAGGCGTTTTCCGACCAGTACAGTGCAGTCCCCGCACAAGACGGCATGGAGATCAACGTGTCCGCCATCCGTTTGGAATATCTGTTCCGGTCCGCAGGCGCGACCACGGATACAAAGGAACTGACGCCCTGCTGGAACATCACCGCCTCGATTACGACGAAAGACCACCATGCGGACGGGACGTTTTTCGTCCATGTAGATGCAATCACAGGCAAGCTGATTACGTAAAGGGGGCCTTGTGATGTTTTTGTACCTGCTCGGTACGGATTTTCGGCGGGCGGTCGTCCGTGCGCGCTTCTGGATTTTATCGGCTTGTGCGGCGCTGCTTTTGTACTGCAACACGCTGCAGAACGGCTATGCACAGAGTGTTTCCTTTGTAAGCGCGATGACAGACTCCTCCTTTCAGTTTACGACGCAAATCCTGTTGATTCTCGCGACGCTCGGGTATGCGGCGGCGTTTTGTGAGGATTGGAAAAATCGGAACATCCGCAACATTTTGGTTCGCAGCGGCATGGGGCGCTACGCCGTTTCTAAGGTCTTGACCTGCGCGGTTACAGGCATGTTGATTCTGTTTGTGGGTCAGCTGCTGTTTGCGGGGCTGGAACTGCTGATTTCCCCGTCCATTTATGGGGACGGCGGAACCGCGGGCTACCAAGGATTCGGCGGCTTCGACGCGCTCCTCTATGAAGGCCGCATGGCCGCGTGGGTTTTTCTGCGGGCTTTCCGCTTTTCCCTGGAGGGCGCCGGCTTTTCGGTGTTTGCACTGTGTGTCTCCACGCAGATGATCAATTCCTTCGTCATCCTGACAGTCCCGATTTTTGCGTATTTTCTGTTGGACTTTGTACGCTTGTATTCGCCTGCTCTGCCGTGGTATCTTTCCGTTTATTCCGTTTATGAAGACCAGAGCTTTTGTTTCCAAAGCATACCGGTCCATATGCTTTTGACCGTTTTGATCACTGCCCTGGCTTGCACGCTCTTCGGATACCTGTTTTACAGGGGTGTGAAAAGGAGGATGGAAAATGGATAACGGAAAAAACGTTTTGCGTGTCTGCAAAAACAGCTTTTTAAAGTGGAAGGGAAATCTCCGCGTGCTGATCGTGTTTTTGCTTTTGGCGGTTCTCTTATTCTATTCCACCGCGGGCGCCCGCAGGCTGGCGGTCGAGCAGAATTTGGCGGTCACGCCGTGGATTTTTCCGTTTTTGTTCGGCGTTCCGTTTAACCGGATTTTGTTTTTTCTGCCGTTGATCTTTTTGTTTTCGGATGCGCCGTTTTTTGACGAGCAGTTCCCCTATCTGTGCATGCGCAGCAGCCGCTCTGTCTGGGCCAAGGGCGAACTTCTTTACATCGCTGCATCTTCCTTGCTTTTCACACTCGCGTTGTACGTTTTCAGCGTCCTGTTCTTTATCCCGTATCTTGGCTTTTCGATGGATTGGGGCAAGATTTTGCGCATGCTCTCGATGGGTTCCGCCATGTCCATGGAATTCACGGAAACGTATGCAAGCGGCATCTTTATCAAGCCGGAGATTCTGACCTCTTACAGCCCCTTAGCGGCGACGCTGCTCTCCGTTTTGATCGTGTGGTGCCTGTGCATGTTCCTGGGCCTTGTGATGTTTGTGCTGAACCTGCGGTTTCCCAGGGGCGTCGGCGCGGCGGCGGCATCCCTTCTTGTCTGCTTTTCGTTTTTTGCGTCACAGTTTATGCACGGCACGAGGGCTGGAATGATCTTTTATTTTTCGCCGGTTTCATGGTCCAATTTGGCCGATATTCAAATGGGAACCGAGCTGCGTCCGCCGCTCGGCTATGTGATTGGCGCTTTGCTGGTTCTCATCGCGGTTCTCAGCCTATTGGCCGCTTTCCTAATCAAACACAAAGACATCGAAGTCCTACCGGAGGTGTGAGATGGCAGCAGCAATTGAAGTGAAAAACGTCGTCAAATCGTTTCAGGACACGACCGTGCTGCACGACGTGAGCGTCTGCTTTGCGCCGGGGCAAATCCACGGGCTCATCGGCCGCAACGGCTCCGGCAAAACCGTGCTCATGAAGTGCATCTGCGGCTTCATGCGCCCGACGTCCGGCGAAATCCTCGTCGAGGGCAAGCGCGTCGGCAAGGACGTCGATATCCCGCCGAACATGGGCGTCATCATCGAGGCGCCGGGCTTTCTGCCCGCGTACTCGGGCTTTAAAAACCTCTCTTTGCTCGCCGGCATCCGCCACAAAATCGGCAAGGCGGAGATTTTCGACACCTTGCGCCGCGTCGGCCTCGACCCGGAAAGCAAGAAACACGTCGGGAAGTACAGCCTCGGCATGCGCCAGCGCCTGGGCATTGCGCAGGCGATCATGGAAAACCCGGACATTCTGCTGCTCGACGAGCCGATGAACGGCCTCGACAACCGCGGCGTTGAGGACATCCGCAAGCTCCTGCTCGACCTCAAGGCCGAGGGCAAGACGATCGTGATCGCGAGCCACAGCATGGAGGACATCCATTTTTTGTGCGACACGGTCCACGAGATGGACGCGGGCGTCTTGACGCCGTGCGAGAAGCAGTAACATCGAAAAAAAACAGGCCCTTCGGCACAAACCGAAGGGCTTTTTGCATGGGTGGGGATTACGCGGCCCCGAGCAGCGGGAGCACGGTTTCTTTGAGCGCGTAATACGCGTCGACCTGCTGCTGGTCGAACGCATACAGCGGATACCCCTTCAAGGTGTCCAGCGTGCAGGGCATGCCGTCCTGCAGGGGGGCACTTTTGCCGTCCTCGACAAGATAGCAGCCCGCCGGGCTGTTCGTGACGGGATAATACTGCCGCTGTTCGAGGTCGTTTAATTCCCGCTGCGGGGAAAACGGGATTTTCTGGAGCAGGACGATGTATTCGCACCCTTCCTCCAGCGGCACCCACAGCTTCATGTACGCGGAGGCGTTGAGAAAGCGCGTTTGCTGGAAGGTGGAAACGGTTTCCGTGACGATGACCGTCTGTCCAAGAAGGGACGGGTCGCCTTTGTAGACTTCCTCCACCTCAACGGCCGAGTAAAAGGCATCGCTGCGCACGGTCCTTTCCCCATCGAAGCGGACCTTCGCGGCCAGATTGGCGCGGGAGACGAGGTCTTCGGGGGACGTGATGCCGTTCTGCTCGAAAATATCTTCGAACGTAGGGGAATTGTCGGCCGCGTATTCATAAGTGGAGAGCTCGCCCGCCACCGTGTCGGTGTAGGAAAACCGCACGATGACCGCTAAGACGAACGCGGCGCAGACGAGTACAGCCGGGATCAGATACCAGGTCCGTTTCATTGCGGCATCTCCCCTTTTTCCAGCCGGCCCTCGTACATTTCGAAAAAGTCGGAGCACATCTGCTGCAAATCCTCCTGGTTGTGGCTCGCGATCAGGATGGTCGCGCCGCGCTCGCGCTCCTCGCGGATGAGGTTCCAGACGAGCTGGACGCCCTTTTTGTCGAGCGCGTTCGTCGGCTCATCTAAAATAATCAGCTTCGGCTGCTCCATGACGGCCTGCGCGATCGCGAGACGCTGCTTCATGCCGAGCGAATATTTCTTATACGTCCGCGTGTCGTCGGGGTCTAATCCGACGCGCGTGAGGGTTTCGCGGATGTCGTTTTCGGTGATTTCATTGCGGATGGAGGCGAGCATTTTCAGGTTTTCAAAGCCGGTATAATACGGCCAGAACCCGACGTTTTCGATGATCAGCCCCATGCTCTGCGGGAACGAGCAGTCCTTGCCGAGCACCTGGCCAAAGACGGAAACGCTGCCCTCCGTCGGGTGGATCAGCCCCGCGACGGCGCGAAACAGCATGGATTTCCCGCAGCCGTTCGGCCCGTAAAACCCGTAGCATTTCCCGGTCTCCAATTCCAGATTCACATGGTCTAAGACCGTCCGGCCTTTTAAAATTTTTGTATAGTCCCGCATCGTGACAGCGTTCACTGCGAATCCCCCTTTCCAAAGGTGATGAGGTCCTTCCGCTTACAAATCCCGAGGAATACGGCGCAAAGGGCCGCCCACAACAGAAGCAGCCAAATGACCGAAAAGGCGGCCGTAAAGCCCGGAATCGGCCCGCCGGACAGGCCCGGCACGTCCGGGCTGTCTGCGTGCCAGAAATACATCTGGCTGCTCGTGGGCAGAAGCGGGACCCAGATTTCGGCGCCGGGTGCATGGTAACACACGGTCCCCAAAAGGATGCTGAGAAAATAAACGAGGAACAACAATAAAAACGAACGGCTCCTGCCAAGCCACAGGGAAACCGCGTTTTGCACAAAGAGCAGCACAAACAGCGGCGCCGTCTCGTAGAAGAGCAGCCGCCCATAAATCGGGAGCTCTTCCGCCGAAAAGCGCAGGCCGCGGCAAAGGCCGAGGATGCCGGCGAGCAGGAACGTCAGGAAAATGGACAGAAAAACCTGCAAAAACAGCGTCCCGGTCTTCCCGAAAAACCATCGCCGGATGCTGCGGCTGCGCGTGACGACGTAGACGAAGTTCGTCTCGCAGTCCGCGAGAAACGTCCCGGAAAAGAGATACAGCAAAATCAGGCACGGCGCAAACTGCGTAAACAGCAGGAACAGAACCATTTCCGGGGAGACGCCGCCGCCCAACACGCCCATGAAGCAGGCGGCAAGGTAGGCGCCCATCGTCGAGGTCTCGGCGTCGCTCGCAAAACTTCGGACAATCGGAATCAAAAACGGCACCACTGCCAGCAGGCACAGGCCGTATTGGTGAAATAGCTTTCGAAGGCGCATGGCGTTCACCCCTTTAACGTATCCAGACGGTCCGCGGCCAAATACAAGAAGACAAACAGCGCCGCGAGACAGCCGAGCATCGACAGGGTCCGCGGTACAATGGCTGGATAGAAATACGGGTAAGCAATCAGGTTTTCAAGGAAAATATAAACCTGAGCCTGTGAAGTAAAAAGAATCGATTGCACATAGTCGAACACAAGAATGCCGTAAACGATTACGAAGGCGGGCACCGTGTGCTTGAAGCAGAACGTCAGCAGGCAGAACAGCGCCGCCATCATAAACAGCGCGAAAAACTCCAAAACGCCGCTGAGCGCGAGTTCCGCGCCCTTCCACAAAAACAGATCAAATTTTCCGGCAATCAAAAACCGCAGCGCGAGAAAGACGTGCAGCACCAGCGTGTAGAGCAGCGCGTCGAGGCCGAGGGCCGTATACCACCACCGGCAAAAGGCGAGGTGGCTGCGGAAGCGGTAATGGACCGGCGTTTTGAGAAAGAACGTCAGGCTGTACAGGCAATAGACCAAGTAGAGCGGAACGACCAAAAACGTGATCGCCTTTTTTCCCATGTAATCGTTGTGAAAAAGTAAAACCTGATCCTCTTCTGAAAGGTCCCAGACGAAGGAATGGCCTTGGATCACAAACAAATACAACAGATACAGCGCCAGGATGCCGAGCAAAATCCACGTGCGCTTTTCCCGCAGCCGCGCCCGATAATACTGCCGCAGGATCATAGGCCGACATCCTTTCTGCGAAAGGCGCCGAACAGCAAAAGCGCGTCCGCCAACAGCAGCGCGCCCGCGACAATCGGATAGAGCGTAAAATTGCCGTTCGACACGGCAGCCATGCCGACGTTCCATTTGAAGTACAGCGCGCCCGTCACAAAGGTCAGCACGATCCACAAGATGCCGACGAGCGTCAGCGTCAGAAAGCGGCTTTTGACGAGGTACAGCGAGAGCGCGGCGGAAAGCGTGCCAAAAAGGCCGGCCAGCACGGCCGGCAGCAGGCAGAACAGGAAATTGTAGACGTACGGGTGGTTGAGCAGCAGCGCGGAGAGCGCCCCGCCGGCTGCATTGCCGTAATAATCCAGATACGTATCTTCAAACGGAAGATTCGAAATCATAAAGGGCACGTCAAACGGGCACGCGACCAGCAGCACCAGCTGCTCGAGCACAAACGGCAGGAACACGGTCAAAAACCCGCCGAGGAACGTCACCGTCACCACGCCGAAACAGTAGGTCCGGTAGCCGACGCGCGGGACGATCACCTGCATCGCGCCGCTCTTCCGGTCGTCAAACATGCGGTAGGCGTAGCTCAGCGAGGCGACAAACGGCAGGCACATCGAGCAGAACACCTCATTGATGAGCGCATTCAAGTAGGTATTCGGCAAATCGTCTCCGCCCCAGGAATATCCCATGCCGGCCGCTCCCCAATAGTAATAGGCCGGCTCAATGTACACAAGATCTTTGCGAAAAAAAGTGAAAAGGGAGAGCAGAAGCGGCACGAACAGCAGGGCCGCGGTGACAAGGAACGAAAAATAAAATTCCTTGCTGCGCAGCATGTCCAAAAAACCGCGCCGAATTTCTCTGCGATACAAAGTGAACACCCCTTTCTAAAAAAAGCGGGGAGGTTGCTACCCCCCCCCCACAAAAATAGCGTTTTCCGTTTTTCCTAAAATCAGAATAACATAAAATAAAAATTTGTACAAGATGCAAACTGACGAAATTTGGAATAATTTGTTGGTAAATCTGCCGAAAATCTCTCTAGAATTCCCACGCGGCATACAGGCAGGCTGCGCTTTTTCCTGCCGAAAGTGCCTTGATTTCCCCGTTTTCCGGCATAAAAAGGGAGGAGGAAGTCTCCTTCCTCCTCCGGCTGCCTGAAATTTGCACGCCCGCGAACAACCTCCGTTTACGCCTTTTCAAAGACGACGGAGAACGTCGCGTACTCCACGGTCAGCGTGTCCGCGGAAAGGGCCGCCTCGGAAGGCGAAGCGTCTTCCGACTCCGTAAACGTGACGGCATCGCCGTCCTGCGACCACGTGCCCTCCGAGTCCTTCCCGTTGATCGACGTTGTGACGGTGCCGTCGTCGCGGAAGGTCAGCGTCGTGTTGACCAGGTTCTGATAGAAATTGTCCTGGTCCGGCACGCTCTCCGTGGGCGGCGGCAGCGAAGAAAGGTCGTCCGCCGTATACGTTTCGCCGTCCTGGACGAGGCTTTGGAACGCCCACGTGCCGGCCGGCGTGGCCGTTTCCGCAGCCGAGACCGTCTGCGACGGCGCCTCCGAAGGCGGCTGTGACGCGGCCGGCTGCGTGCACCCTACAAGCGCCGCGGCAAGCAGCGCGCTGAACAAAAAGGCGATGGTACGTAGGCTTTTCCTCATGATTGATCCCTCCCATCTGAAAAATAAAAAGTACGGTATCGAAACGGTCCGAAAAACGCCAACGGATTGCAAACGATGTGACAAGGCGGTTTTCCGCTGTGCGCGGGAAACGGGTTTGTCGTTTTTTTTCTATTTTTATTATAGATTTTTTGTGTAAAATGTGCAATATATAAAACTTCTAAAGACCACACGCCGTTTTTAGGAAATCTTATGCAGGCTTCCTGAAAAATTTCCGGACACCTCGTGTGGCATCCCGCTGCAAGGGGAGGAAGGAGGATGGCAATCCCGGGGTGCGAAACCGTGCGGCCCGCAGATGGTTTGCAGGGCCTCGCTTTTATGCCCGTTTGTGGTATACTAGAATGGACAAAAAAGGGGGGGACGCGCGATGATCCTGATTGCCTGCATCGACGAAAACGGCGGGATTCTATGGAACCACCGGCGGCTCTGCCGCGACCGGCTGCTGACCGCCCGTATTTTGGAGAAAGCGCGCGGCCGCACGCTTTGGATGCGCCCCTACAGCGCGGCGCTGTTCCCGGAAGGGACGCCCATCCGCCTGGCGGCGTCGTGCGCCGAAGCGCCTGCGGGTGCGCTGTATTTTCTCGAGGACGACTGCCCAAAAGCGGCGGCCAAAAAGCTCGAGCGGCTCGTGCTGTACCGCTGGAACCGGCGGTATCCGTCGGATGTGCGGCTGACGCTGCCGATTGGCTCGTACACGCTGCTTCGCCGTGAGGAGTTTCCCGGCTTTTCCCACCCGATCCTGACAGAGGAGGTCTACAAACCTTGAAACAGAAAACCATCCGGGCCGTCCTGCTGGGCCTGTTTGCGGCAGCGGCCCTGACGTTTGCCGGCTGCACGGCGCCGGCCCCGGCGCCAAATCCCGCGTCCGCCGCCAGCGCCGCCGTCACACCGGAAAGTGCGGTTTCCGAAAGCGTCCCGGCCGATCCGTCCGGCGAAATCCCCGCTTACAGCGGGGAGCCATACACCGCAATAAACGGCAACGTGCCGGACTTTTCCGAAAGCGACCTTTCCTCGGCAAAAGCGTTCGAGTCGTACAGCCCGCTCGACAGCCTTGGCCGCTGCGGGCCGGCCTTTGCCTGCGTGGGGCCGGAAACGATGCCCACGGAAGAGCGCGGCGACATTTCGGACATTCAGCCTTCCGGCTGGCACTCCGTCTCGTATGACGGCGTGGAAGGCGGATACCTTTATAACCGCTGCCATTTGATCGGCTACCAGCTAACGGCGGAAAATGACAATGCGGAGAACCTGATTACCGGCACGCGGTACCTGAATATCGAAGGCATGCTGCCGTTTGAAAACCTCGTCGCGGACTATATCCATGAAACCGGCGGCCATGTGCTGTACCGCGTAACGCCGGTGTTTGCGGGCGGCAATCTCGTCGCTTCCGGCGTGCGGATGGAGGCCGAATCCGTGGAGGACCGCGGCGAAAGCGTCCTGTTTCACGTTTTCTGCTACAATGTCCAGCCCGGCATCCAGATTGACTATGCGACGGGCGATTCGGCAGAGATTGGCGCGCCGGCTTCCTCCGCTGCCGGCAGCGAAGCCGATGAAAATGAGGCGACCTACATTTTAAATACGAATTCCAAAAAATTTCACCGCCCGTCCTGCTCGCAAGTCGGCCGCATCCAGGAGAAAAATAAGGAGACTTATACGGGCACACGCGCCGAACTGCTCGCGCAGGGATATACACCCTGCGGCACCTGCGACCCGTAAAGCGCGCTTAGAAGCGGGGCGCCGGCTCAAGCGCGTCTTGTTCTAAGCGCGCAAGGGCGTTTTGCAGCGTTTGGGCCGAATGCCGCAGGGCCGCCTCCTCGGAAGCGTTCATCGCAATCGGCACGACGCCCTCTACGCCTTGGCGCCCGATGATGGCCGGCATGCTCAGCGCAACGCCTTCAATGCCGTGGACGCCGTGCTGCAGGCTTGTGACCGGCAGGATGGACTTCTCATCGCGCACGATTGCCTCGCAAATCCGCTTTACGGACATCGCGATGCCGTAATACGTTGCGTGCTTCTTTTCGATGATCGTATAGGCGCTGTTTTTGACATCCCGGGCGATTTTGTGCATCATTTCCGCGTGGTTAAAAAAGCCGCGCAGCTCGCAGAAGCGCGCCAGCGGGATACCGGAGACGTTTGCGCTGCTCCAAACGGCGATCTCGCTGTCGCCGTGTTCGCCGACGATAAACGCGTGGACGGAGCGGCTGTCGACGCCGAGGTGTTCGCCGAGCCGGTATTTTAACCGCGCCGTGTCCAAAACGGTGCCGGAGCCGAATACGCGGTTTTCGGGAAAGCCGCTGCGCTTAAAGGCCGCGTACGTCAGAAGGTCGACCGGATTGGAAACGACCAAAAGGATGCCGCCGCGGTTGTATTGAACAATCTGCGGGAGGATGGAGCGGTAAACCGCGGCATTCCGCTGTGCGAGGGAGAGACGGCTTTCGCCGGGTTTCTGACCGGCGCCGGCCGTGAGGATAAGGACCGCGGCATCCGATACGTCTTCGTAGTGCCCGGCATAAATTTGCACCGGCTTTGCGAACGGCAGGCCGTGGCTCAAATCCAGCGCTTCGCCCTCGGCGCGGTCCCGATCCTTGTCGAGCAGTACGATCTCGGAAAACAGGCCGCTTTCGGCGAGCGCGAACGCACTGGTCGCCCCGACGAACCCGCAGCCGATGATAGCGGCCTTTCTCGAATTGCATTCTACCATAGAAAATGCCCCTTTGCAGATATTGATCGTTTGGAATAGTGTCTGCGCTTTTCCAAAAATCATACCCGCAAAGGGGCTTTTTATTATCTATTACAAAAAGGCACCGGTACGGCTGCCGGGCGCATGGCGGATCTCTTCGGGGGTGCCGGCCGCAACGATCTCGCCGCCCGCATCGCCGCCGCCGGGACCCATATCGAGGATATAGTCCGCGCTGCGGATCACGTCAAGGTCGTGCTCGATCACAAGGACGGTCGCACCGTGTTCGAGGAGCATCTGGAACACGGAAAGCAGCACCCGCACGTCGAGCGGATGCAGGCCGATTGTCGGCTCGTCGAACACGAACAGGGAATCGGACTGGGACTTTCCCATCTCGCTCGCGAGCTTTAACCGCTGCGCTTCGCCGCCCGAAAGGCGCGGCGTCTCTTCGCCGAGCGTCAAATAGCCGAGCCCCAGGTCTTCGAGGACCTGCAGCCGCTGGCGCACGACCTTGAGGTCCGCGCATGCGGAAAGCGCGTCGTGGACATCCATGGCCATCAAATCGGGCAGAGAATACGTCTGGCCGTTTTTCGCTTCATAGCGCACGGCCGCGGCCTCCTTCGCATAGCGCGCGCCGCGGCACTGCGGGCAGGGAATATTGACATCAGGCAAAAACTGCACGTCCAAGCTGATTTCGCCGGTCCCGTCGCAGGTCGGGCACCGCAGGCGCCCGGTATTGTACGAGAAATCGCCGGCCTTATACCCCAACCGCTTTGCGTCCGCGGTCTTTGCGAACGTCTTGCGCAGCTCATCGTGGACATTCGCATACGTCGCGACGGTCGAGCGCACATTGATGCCGATTGGCGTCGCGTCGATGAGTTTGACCTGCCGGATGCCCGGCGCATCGAGGGCTTTGACATGCGGCGGCAGTGGTTTTCCGGCAATTTGGTCCTGTAAGGCCGGCACGAGGCTTTCGAGCACAAGCGTTGTTTTGCCGGAGCCGGACACGCCGGTCACAACGGTCAGGCGGCCTTTGGGGAATTGGGCGGAAAGCGGTTTGACCGTGTGGAGCTGCGAAGTCGAAAGGGCAATCGTCCCCTGCGAAAACAGCGTCTCCTGCTTGGCACGCGGCCGCATGGGGGCAGAATTCTCGCCAAACAGGAAGGGGCCGATCTTCGACGCCGGATTTTTCGAAAGCTCCCGCGGCGTGCCCTGTGCGATCACGCGGCCGCCGTCCGCGCCGGCGCCCGGGCCCATCTCGATCATCCAATCCGACTGCTCGAGGACCTGCGTGTCGTGGTCGACGAGCACGACCGAATTGCCGTCCGCGACAAGGTCCTGCATGACGCCGCACAGCCCGACGAGATTCGACGGATGCAGGCCGATCGACGGTTCATCGAGCACGTACAAAACCCCTGTCGTGCGGTTGCGCACGGCGCGCGCGAGCTGCATGCGCTGGCGCTCGCCGGTGGAGAGCGTCGAAGCCGCGCGGTCGAGCGAGAGGTAGCCGAGCCCCAGATCGAGCAGGCGCTTCGCAACGCCCGCGAACGCTTCGCAGATGCTTTCGGCCATCGGGCGCATCTCCTCGGGCAGCGAGGCCGGCACCCCCGCAACCCATTCGCAAAGCTCAGAGAGCGGCATCCGGCATACCTCGTCGAGCGAAAGGCCGCGCACTTTCGGCGCCCGCGCGGCTTCGGAAAGCCGGGAGCCGCCGCAGTCCGGGCACGGCGCCTGTTTTAAAAATTTTTCGACGCGCTTCATGCCTTTCTCGTCTTTGACCTTTGCCAGCGCATTTTCGACGGTATAGACCGCATTATAATACGTAAAATCGAGCTCGGTGGCCTGCTCGGTCTTTTTCGAATGATACAGAATGTGCTTCTTTTCCGCCGGGCCGTGGAATACAATCTCCTTCTCGCGGTCCGATAACTCGCGAAACGGCACATCCGTGCGCACGCCCATTTCGCGGCAGACATCGGTCATCAAAGACCACATCAGCGAATTCCATGGGGCGACGGCGCCCTCGTCGATCGTCAGGGAATCATCGGGCACCAAGGTCGAAAGGTCGACGGTGCGGACAATCCCGGTGCCGTCGCACGTGCGGCAGGCGCCCTGGCTGTTAAACGCAAGCTCTTCGGCGGACGGCGCGTAGAACGTCGCGCCGCACTGCGGGCACGTCAGCGCCTGGCCGGCGGCAACGGCCAGCGTCGGGGGCAAATAGTGGCCGTTCGGGCAGCGGTGGGAAGCGAGCCGCGAAAACAAAAGCCGGAGGCTATTGAGCAGTTCCGTGCCGGTGCCGAACGTGCTGCGCATCCCCGGCACGCCGGGGCGCTGGTGGAGGGCCAAGGCCGCCGGCACATACAGCACCTCATCGACCTGCGCCTTCGCGGCCTGCGTCATGCGCCGGCGCGTATAGGTTGAAAGCGCCTCCAGATACCGCCGCGAACCCTCGGCGTACAAAACGCCCAGCGCGAGCGAGGATTTTCCGGAGCCGGACAGCCCGGCGATGGCGACAATCTGATGGAGCGGCACATCCACATCCACATTTTTTAAGTTGTGCACGCGGGCACCGCGGATTTCAATGTGGTCAATCAACAGAAGTACCTCCTTCCGTTTCCGGCGAAACCGCCGCTTTCTTCAAATCGGGGGCCGTGAGCAGGCGGTAAATTTCCTGCCGGCGGCAGCCGGTCGCGGCCGCTGCCTCCCGCGCGGCGGCGGCGGTGCTTTTCCCTTCGGTGACGGCCGCACGCGCCAATAAAAGGGCATCCTCCAGCGTACCGGTTTCCTTTTTGGGCGGTTCGGCGCCGCCGATTACGAGCACAAACTCCCCGCGCGGCGGCGTATTCGTATAAAATTCGACGGCTTGCGACAGCGTCGTGCGGCGCACTTCTTCGTGGATTTTCGTCAGTTCCCGCACAATGGCGATTTCCCGGTCGCCGAATGCCGCGAGCATATCCTTGAGTGTGGAAAGGAGCTTGTGCGGCGCCTCATAAAAGACCATCGTCCGGCGTTCCGAGGCAACCTCCTGTAAATGCGCGCGGCGGTTTTTTTGATTGACGCTCAAAAAGCCTTCAAACGTAAACCGCCCCGTCGGCATGCCGGAAAGGGCCAGCGCCGTCGTCACCGCGCTCGGGCCCGGCACCGCCACGACCGGGATGCCCTGCACGTGCGCCTGCCGCACGAGGTCCTCGCCGGGGTCCGAAATGGCCGGCATACCGGCGTCGCTGACGAGCGCGCACGATTCGCCCGCGAGGATACGCGAAAGCACGACCTCGCCGCGGGCGCGCTTATTGTGTTCGAAATAGCTGAGCAAGGGCTTTTGAATGCCAAAATGCGTCAAAAGTTTGCGCGTCACGCGCGTATCTTCCGCCGCGATGAAATCAACGGTCCCCAGCACCTCCACCGCGCGCGGGGAAAGGTCCCCGAGATTGCCGATCGGCGTGCCGACGACATAAAGCGTTCCTGTCATTTGTGTCCCTCCGCATAAGCGCCATAAATTGCCCGCATCTCCGGGCTGCAGGTCCCGGGCGGGTCCTCCAAAAGGAGCACGGGCTCCACCGAAAGACCGCCCGGCTTGCCGCCGCGCCGGCATTCGAGTAAAAATAGCTTCGGCGGCTTTTCGAGCCTGTGCTGCACGAAGCGCAGGCGTTTGGGCGCTAAGCCCATTTCCTCACACACGGCGAGCACTTCCGGCAGCCGTTCCGGCCGCAGGCAGCACGAAAAGCGCCCGCCCCAGCGCAGCAGGCGCCTCGCCGCCGCGGCCATCTCCGAAAAGGTGCACGCGCATTCGTGGCGTGCCGCGGCTTTTTCCCCTTCCGGATTGGGAAAGCCCGTGCCGAGCGGCTTATACGGCGGATTGCACGCAACGCGGTCGAGCTCGAGCGGCACAGGCAGCGTTTTCGGCTTTTCAAACGGAATCGTCCGCACATCCAGCACGCACACGTGCAGATTGGAAAACCCGTTATAGCGGGCGCTGCGCGCGGCCTGGAAGGCAGCCTCTTCCTGCTTTTCAATCGCGTATACGTGCGCGGGCTTTCCCCTTGCGCACCACAAAAGCGAGACAATGCCGCAGCCGGTGCCGAGTTCCGCGCACCGCTCGCCCTTTGCCGGCATTGACCAGGCGGACAATAGGACGGAATCCGTGTTAAACGTATGGTGCGGGCTCACAATCACACCAAAGCCATCGCCGAGCGGCTCAAGCCGTTCCCCGTCTAAAAGCTGCAAGCGTCCGCCTCCTTTTCATGAAAAATTTCACAACAAAAAAACGGCGCGCCACAAAGGCACGCCGTTTCTTTCGAAAACGCATTAGGCCTCCGCCGGAGCGCCGACCGGGCAAACACCTGCGCAGGAACCGCAGGAAATGCAAGCGGATTCGTCGATCACATACTTGCCGTCGCCTTCCGTAATCGCGCCGACCGGGCACTCTGCTGCGCAAGCGCCGCAGGAAATGCATGCATCGCTAATCTGATATGCCATTGTGCACACCTCCATTTGATATCTTCCAACTCACATTGTAGCATAAATCCGCAAAAATGCAAGCCTGTTAGCCGTTGTTTTTTCGATCTTGCGGCTTTGCATGGGGACGCCGCGGATGATTCTGTCCCTGCTTCCCGCCGGAAGCGCCCTTTGCGCGCGGCGGATGGCCGGATTTTCCCTGCGGCCGGCGCGCGGCACCTTTGGGGCCGTTTTGGCCGCCGCGGGGCCGGTTCCCGCGCGGGCGCGCAGGCTTCTGCTGCGGCGGGGGCGCCGGCTGCGGGTCGCCGTCGGGGAAGAACGTCTGCAGATGGCCGCTTTCGTGCTTTGCGGGCGGCTCGGGCGGCGCATCCTTGTCGATGACGGTCGCCTGCGCGCGCGGCACCGTAATGGGCGCGGCGTCCTGGGAAGCATTGTCCAGACGGATCTTCACCGTGCCGGCAATTAAGCCCACTTCCACGACCGTGCCGCGGCCGGCCGGCGTGGAAACCGGCGTACCGATGGGCAGCGCATTTTTCTGCAGGTCCTGGTACGCCTCCTGTTCATATTTCAGGCAGCACATTAGCCTCCCGCATGTGCCGGAAATCTTCACCGGATTCAGCGAAAGCCCCTGTTCCTTCGCCATCTTGATTGAAACGGGCTGAAACCCATTTAAAAACTGGCTGCAGCAAAGCGGCCGCCCGCAGATTCCCAAACCCCCGAGCATTTTCGCCTCGTCGCGCACGCCGATCTGCCGCAGTTCGATGCGCGTGCGGAACACGCTCGCAAGGTCTTTGACGAGCTCGCGGAAATCGACGCGGCCGTCGGCCGTAAAATAAAACAGGATTTTCGAATTGTCAAACGTATACGCCGCATCGACGAGCTTCATTTCGAGCCCGTGCGCGGCGATTTTCTTCTGGCAGATTCCGAACGCTTCTTTCGCCTTGCGAACATTTTCGCGCTCGCGCTCGAGGTCCGCCTCCGTTGCCACACGGATGATCGCTTTTAAGGGCTGCTCGAGCTTTTCCTCGGCCACTTCATAGTTGCCGGCGGCAACCTCGCCGCACTCGACGCCGCGCGCCGTCTCGACGATCACGCGGTCGCCCACAGAAAGTCGTTCGCCTTTCGGGTCAAAAAAATAGATTTTTCCAAGGTTTTTAAACCGGACTCCAATCACTTCCGCCATAGGTCCCTCCTCTTTATTTTCCAATGGCATCCCGCAGCCCCGCACACAGCGCCGTAATCAAAAGCGGACCATTTGCGTTCTGGTCCACCGCGCGCCGCGCGCGTTCGGAGAGCTGCAAGGCACAAAATAAGCTTTTCCGGGTCAAGGTTTTGGCGGCCATCGCCGCGGCGCCCGTTTCGGGCAAAAGCGGTTTCCCGCCGCTGCGCAGGACCAATGCATCGCGCAAAAGCGCGCAGAAACGGTCGAGCGTCGCACGCTGGCGGGCGCGGTCGCGCAGAAGCGGCGCCGTCTCATACAAAAGCGCGCTCGGTTTCGGCGCGCACAGCGCAAAAAGCATCCGCGCCGCCAGGCCGCCGTCTTCGGGCAGGGCGGCCTGCTGCAAAGAAAGCCGCTGCACACGGCTTACGACCGTCGGCAGGAGCGCCGACGCGTTTTCGCTCGTCAGCAGAAACTGTACGGTCGCGGGCGGCTCCTCCAACAGCTTTAACAGCGCATTCTGCGCCTGGATGGACATCTGCTCGGCGCCGGCGAGTATAAACACGCGGCACGGCGCCTCATTGGGCCGCACGAATGCGTCCCGGCGCAGCGCGGCGATCTCCTCTTTATGAAACGACCGGCTGCCGCCGCTCCCGCCGGCAACCGCAATGTCCGGATGGCTGCCGGCGGCAGCTTTCCGGCAGGCGGGGCACTGGCCGCACGGCCGCACGGCCGGGTCCTCGCACACGAGCGCCTGCGCAACGGTTTTCGAAAGCAGGAGCGTCTGCGCAGGCGGCCCCTCAAACAGCAGCGCATGCGGCAGGCGGCCCTCCGAAAACGCGTTTTCAAGCGTCTGCCGCACGGATTCCGGCAGCGCGCCCTCGCTTTCTACCGCATCCAATCGCAGTTTCATAAACGCCTCAGAGCTTTTCGAACCGGTCGACGTCTACCACGAATACCGTCGCCCCGCCGACGCTGACCTCAATCGGATAAGGGTTCAAAATGCCGTTGCCGTTATTGGGATTTGGCATTTTCTGAATGCGGCGGCGGCTTTGGCGGCGCAGAATATCGAGGACCTCTTCAACCCGATCCTCCTCCGTGCCGATTAAAAACGTCGTGTTGCCGGCTTTCAAAAAGCCGCCGGTCGTCGCGAGCTTCGTCACCTGGAAGCCGGCCTGTGTCAGGGAATTGTTAACGAGTGGTGCGTCTTCTGTGCTCAAAATTGCAAATACCAGTTTCATTGTTGCACGCTCCTTGTGTGCCGATTCTCCAAATTCTGCTGTATATGCACCGCAGGTTTGGCAAGGATTTTTTTCATTATAGCACAGGCAGCGCAAAAATGCCACTGTGTTCATAAAACGCGGCGGCATCCCGCGTAATCTCTTCGCCGGGCATCACGGGCGGCACGCCGGGCGGGCACGGGCACACGACCCGCGCGGCAATGCGGCCGACGGCCTTCTGCAGCGGTACCAGGCGGCTTTCCTGCAGCAGCGCTTCCCGCAGCGGCACGCGCTGCGGCGGAATCGGCGGCAGTGCGGGCGGGGGAGAGAGCGGGGCCCGTCCCGCCGGCAGCGCGGAAATCGCCTCTTCCAGGCGCGCGTAGTCGCGGGCGGTGTTCCACGGCGTACACAAACATACAACGCACGCCTGGTCGGCCATCTCCGGCTCGACGCCGTGCGCGCGGAAACAGGCGGCCGCTTCCTCCCCCGAAAGGCCAACAGCGGCCGTTTCGAGCGTCAAACGCGCGGGGTCATCCGAAAGGTTCGGGATGCCGCGCGCAGCGGCACACGCCGCCGCGTGGGCAACGTGCGCGGGCACGCGGCGGTAGGCATCCGGATGCGCAGAAAACCATGCGCGGGCATAGTCGAGGCTTGCCATAATCAGATACGACGGGCTCGTCGAGCCGAACAGCGCCATCGCCTCCTTGGCGGCGCCGGCAAAACGCGCGTCGCCAATCTGCAAAAACGCGCCGCCGGTTAAGACGTTGAGCGTCTTATGCGCGCTGTCGGCCGTCATGGACGCGCCCAGGTGCAGCGGGTGCAGGTCCTCTTCCAGAAATGCGAGGTGCGTGCCGTGCGCGTTGTCGACCAAAAGCGGGATGCCACGCGCCCGGCACAGCGCGGCCAGCGCGGGAATATCGAGCAGGCGGCCGTAATAGTCGGGGCTTGTCACATAACATGCATCAAAGGTGCGCGTGGAATCCGAAAGCATGGCCTCCAAATCCCACGGCATCGCCCAAACGGGTGTAAGCCCCAAAAGCGCCATCGTCTGCACGGCCGAACGGTGGGCGTTGCGCCCGCACAGGACGGTTTGCCCGGCACGCGGGCACGCCAAGCGCAGCATGGCCTGGATGCATAACGAGCACCCGCCGGCCGAAAACAGCGTGCGGGCACTGCGAAAGAGCCGCGCGGCCGCTTTCTCCGCCGCGTCAATCGGGCCGCAAGCCTCAAATAAGCTGTCGGTGTCCGGCAGCTCCGTAAAGTCCAGATGCAAAAGGTCTTCGGGCAGCGCGCGCAAATCCCCTTTGTGACCCGGCGTATGAAACGGCGCGCGGCCTTTTTCCCAATGGCGTTTCAGCGCCGTATAAAGCGGTGTTTCCATAAACGCATGCCCCTTTTCAAGAAAAAGGGCCGCTTTCCGAAAAAAGCAGCCCGCTTCTGTTGTCTAAAAAATACCGTTACCAGTTCGTGTCGTAGCCGGTGTCGTAACCGTAATCATCGCCATAACCGTAATCCCCTGTATCATAACCGGAATCATCGGTCCCGTAGTCGTCGTAGCCATCGCCGTAATCGGTGCCAGCCGGCTGCTCGGAGCGGCCGAGTTCTTCGATCTGCTCGGTCACGTCGCTCGTCGTCTCGGGGCGGTCCGATTCATAGATAAAGTCGAGAACTTTTTCGCGCGTCTGCACAAGGTCATTGATCTGTACAATGGAAGCCGCAGCACCATTGATCGAGACCGTCGGCGTCGTATAATCGCCTTCGGCGGGCACCTGGTAGCTTTCGGTCGGATACTGCAAAATCGTCATGGCCTGCAGAAGCATCGAAACAACCTCGTCGGCGCTCATGTTCGTGATGACGTTCGGCAGAACCTCTTCGGCGATGCGCGAGATCGTGCCGAGATCGGAAGACTTAAACTTATCGATAATCGCCTGCACAACGAGGCGCTGGCGCTCCGCGCGGCCGACATCGCCGATATTGCCGTTGATATTGGGGATATTATCCTGGCGGATGCGGCTGTAATAATGCGCCTGGGCGCCGTTTAAGTGCTGGGTTGTGACCGAGGATGTCTGTGTATCTTCCAAGTACGAATCATCGACGGAAATGTCGATCTGCCGCGCTTCTTTGGCGGTCAAGTCGACGTCGACACCGCCGAGCGCATCGATGACCTCGTTAAACGCCGAATCCTTGACGACGATGTAGCGGTCGATATACATGCCAAAATGCAGCTGGATTGTCTGCATGCACAGCTGGGCACCCGCGTCTACGCTCTTTAAGTCGCCGGGCTGGGCACCGTCGTCTTCGACCGAGTAGTACGCGCCAAAACGGTACGCGGCGTTGAGTTTCTGGGAGGTATGACCGGGAATGGCGACGTAGGTGTCGCGCATAAACGAAGTCATCTTGATTTTCTGGTGGCGGTTGTCGAGGCTTATGAGCATCATGCTGTCCGAGCGGCCGATCGGGTCATCCTCCTGGTAGTCGTCGACACCAATCAAAAGGAGATTCGTAATCGCCTCATCCTTTAATAAGCCGTTGACCTGATTGGCGCCGTTCGTTGTAAAGGTCGTGCCGGAGTCGACGGTGCTCGCATTGATGGCCTGGGAAACGATCGGTGTGAGATTTCCCGTAAACGTGAAGTTCTGCACCAAACCGTCAACGTAAAAACAGCCCATGCCCGCGACGAGGAACAAAAGACTGAACACGAGCAGCAGCACGTTTCTGACAATGTATTTTTTTGCGAGTTTTTTGCGGTTGCGCACAAAATCAGTCCTTTGTGAAAAATTGGTATAAAAAAGCCAACGCCGGCCGGCGCAGGCTCCATTTCGGGGGATTTCGTCGAATCGATAGACACAGTATAGTATACGAGAAGCACCGCACAATAAAATTCTTTAAAAGAATTAAAAGCAGATCGCATGTAACATTTTTTTGAATTTGGCAGAAAAAGCGCGCCCGTCAGCCCTGTTCGTCGAGGGTCAGGCTGTAGCTTGGGAGAAATTCCTTGAGAAAGCATTCCACTTCAGGAAGATGCATTTCTTGCAGTGCGCGGCGCGTCGATTCCTCGGCCTTCAAAAACTCGCGGTTCCCCATCGCGCGCTCCTCCACGCATTTGATCAAAGCGCTCAATTTATCGGCCGCTTTGACGAGCGTGCGCAGTTCTTCACCGTCCCCGCCGCCGGAAAGCAGCGGGTCGTAGACGTCTTGCAAATCTTCGGGGAGTAAGGCCAACAGCTTTTCGCGCGCCTCGGCCTCCACACGGCCGTAGGCTTCGCGCAGGGCAGGGCCGGCATACTTGACGGGGGTGGGCAGGTCACCGGTCAAAATTTCCGTGCAGTCGTGAAAAAGCGCAAGCGCTGCCGCGCGGTCGGGGTCGACGTTCCCGCCGAAACGGCGGTTTCGCAGCACACACAGCGCATGGGCCAGAACGGCCGTCTCAAAGCTGTGCTCACACAGGTTCTCCTCGCGCGTGTTGCGCATGAGGCCCCAGCGGCGGATATACTTCATGCGCGAGAGTTTTGCAAAAAAATGATACATAAAAGCCCTCCTTGTCGCTTTTGCGCGCGTATTCAGAGTCATTGTACGCCCGCTGCCAAAAAGATGCAACGCTTTTTCCGTTTTGGCTTGCCCAGGAACGCGAATGTGTTATAATAAGAGCATATTTGCCGGCACGCCGGAAGGAATAGGAGGCAGTGATTTGACTCGGTTGCAGCTTTCCAGAGTGCGCAGGTACACCGCTGTGCGCGCACTCCTGTTTGGTCTCGTTACAGCGGCTGTCCTGTTTATCCCGTTCATGATTTACGACCGCGGCTATTTTCTGTTTTATGGGGATTATAATGTCCAGCAGGTCCCGTTTTATCAGATGTGCCACGACGCGATCCGGTCGGGCAACTGGCGATGGAGCTGGACGACGGATTTGGGTGCGAATTTCATCGGCTCGTACACGTTTTACCTATTGGGCAGCCCGTTTTTCTGGCTGACGATCCCGTTCCCGAGCGCCGTCGTGCCGTATCTGATGGGGCCTTTGTACATCTTAAAGTTCGGCTGCGCGTGCGCGACGGGCACGATCTACTTAAAACGCTACTGCCGCTCGTCGGAGCTCGCGATTTTAGGCGGATTCCTGTACGCTTTTTCGGGCTTTTCCATTTATAATATCTTCTTTAACCATTTTCACGAGGCGATTGTATGCTTCCCGCTGCTGCTCTGGGCGATGGACGAATACATGTACAAGCGCCGGCGCGGCGTGTTTGCACTGTTTGTGTTCGTGTGCTGCACGGTCAACTACTACTTCTTCGTCGGGCAGGTCGTATTTTTAATCCTGTACTGGCTCGTGCGCTGGGGCATGCGGGATCAGCGGTTCCGCTCGATTTCCGGGCGTGACTTTGGCCTTTTGTGGCTGGAGGCCGTGCTCGGGGTTTTGTGTTCGAGCATTCTGCTCTTCCCGACACTCTTTGCGATTCTGCAGAATAACCGTATCGATAACCCCGCAAACGGGTGGGGGGCGCTATTATATGACTCGAACCAGCGCTACCTGCACATCCTGTCGTGCCTATTCTTCCCGCCGGACCTGCCCGCGCGCGCAAATTTCACGCCGGACAGCAACAGCCAGTGGGCGTCTTTGGGCGCATGGCTGCCGCTTTTCAGCATGTCGGGCGTGATCGCAACGCTGCAGGCGCGGCGCAAGACGTGGTGGAAGACGCTTTTCTGCATCCTTTTGTTTATGGCGTTCGTGCCGGTGTTAAACAGCGCGTTCCAGCTGTTTAACGCAAGCTACTACGCGCGCTGGTATTACATGCTGACCCTCGTGATGTCTTTGTGCACCGTGACGGCCCTGCAGCGCGAAGACGCCGACTGGCCCCGCGCAGTCAAGTGGACGCTCGGCATTACGCTCGCGATCGGGCTTACGATTGGGCTGATGCCGACGATTACGACGGACACAAACGGTGGGAAAACGACGACGTTCGGCCTCGAAAAATACCCGACGCGCTTTTGGGCATACGTTGCGATTGCGGTTTTGAGCCTATTCTTGCTGACGATCCTGTTCGGCTTCTATCAGCACCGCCGGCGCTTTTACCGCATGGCCGCATGCGGGGCCGCGCTGATTGCGGTGGTATCGGGCTGGTTCTTCATCACAACCGGCAAAACGCAGGGGGACGATACCCACAACGAGCTAATCCCCTACGCGCTAAACGGCGGCAAGGATATTTCCCTGCCGTCGGACGGCACACAGTTTGTGCGCATCGACATTTTCGATGGCATGGACAACCTCGCGATGTACTGGCAGCGCCCATCGATCCAGGCGTTCCACAGCATCGTGCCGGGGTCCATTATGGAATTCTACCCGACCGTCGGCGTGCAGCGCGACGTTGGCAGCCGGCCAGAAACGGATGTCTACGCGATCCGCAGCCTTTTAAGCTGCCGGTGGCTGTTTGACCCGGAAAACCGCGGCGAGACGTTTGCGGATTCCTCGACGGGCCAGACGCGCATGCCGGGCTGGACGTATTATGCGACGCAAAACGGCAGCCGCATTTACGAAAACGAATATTTTATCCCGATGGGTTTCGGATATGAAAGCTACATCACGCGCTCGGAATACGACGCGCTGCCCGAGGCAAACCGAAGCCTGGCGCTTTTGAAAAGCCTCGTCGTCGAGGACGCGGACGCCGGGAAAGTCGCGGACCTTCTGCCGCACAACGACGGCATCCAGACGGCCGATTTCTCGACGCAGGCGTATTATGAAGACTGCGAAGCCCGCGCCGCGACGGCATGTGACACGTTTGAGACCGACACCGAGGGCTTTTCGGCGACCGTCAACTCCACTGAATCGCGCTGGATCTTCTTCAGCGTCCCGTGGGAGGGCGGCTGGTCGGCGACGGTCAACGGCGAGGACGCGGAGATCTTAAAGGTCAACGTCGGCTTTATGGCCGTCAAAGTCCCGGCCGGCGAAGCGGACATCCGCTTTACGTACAACACACCGGGCTTTTCGGCCGGCATCGCAGCGACATGTGTGGGGTTTGCGGCATTGGGCGGCTACGTATGGGTCTCGAAAAAGCGCCGCCAGCCCCCGCGCACGGGCAAACCGGCTGCGGCGGACGTGTAAATGCCTTTACAAATGCTGGATTTCGCCTTACAATGAAACAAACGCACCGGCAAAGCCGTATGAAAACTGCCGGGAACGTTTCAGGAAAAACGAGAAGATCGACGCTGAAATCATAAAATGGAGGGAGCCTTTTATGGCAAACGCAGCGACTGTGTACTTGGTCATTCCGTGTTACAATGAGGAAGCCGTCCTGCCGGAAACGGTCAAGGAGCTGACGGCAGAGTTAAAGGGCATGATGGACAAGGGCCTTGCGACAGGCGAAAGCCGCATGCTTTTCGTCGATGACGGCAGCAAGGACCGCACGTGGACTCTCATTGAGGGGTTCCACGCGGAAAACCCGCTCGTGACGGGCTTAAAGCTCGCGCACAACCGCGGCCACCAGAACGCGCTGCTTGCGGGGCTGATGACGGCGAAGGAGCTGTGCGACTGCGCGATCAGTTTGGATGCCGACCTGCAGGATGACATCCACGTGCTGCCGCAGTTCGTCCAGAAATTCTTAGAGGGCTGCGACGTCGTCTACGGCGTGCGCAACCGCCGCGACACGGACACGTGGTTCAAGCGCACGACGGCGGAAGGCTTTTATAAAGTCATGCAGCATTTAGGTGTCGAGACCGTTTATAACCACGCGGATTACCGGCTTTTAAGCCGCCGCGCGCTCGACGCGTTGTCGGAATACAAAGAGGTCAACCTCTTTTTGCGCGGCATTGTGCCGCTGATCGGCTACCGCAGCGACTACGTCTACTACGACCGCCACGAGCGCTTTGCGGGCGAGTCGAAGTACCCGCTCAAAAAGATGCTTTCGTTTGCGGTCGACGGCATCACGTCGTTTTCGGTAAAGCCTTTGCGCATCATCGCGAACCTCGGCATCGTCGTGTCGATTGTGAGCGTGATCGGGCTTTTGTACGCCTTGATCTCGCACTTTACGGGGAACACGGTGTCGGGCTGGACGGCGATTGTGTGCTCGATTTGGCTTCTGGGCGGCATCCAGATGCTGTGCCTCGGGGTTGTCGGCGAGTACATCGGGAAGATTTACAGCGAAGTGAAGGGGAGGCCCCGGTACCGCATCGAAAAGCACCTAAAATAAAAAAGTGGGATTCCAAAGGGGTACGCCCCTTTGGCCTGTCTTTGCTTCTTTCTGCAGGAGCAGAAAGAAGGAACTTTAAGAAAAGAAGCGCAAGTAATAAAAATGCCTACCCTGCGTGCTAGACAGGGTAGGCGGGGCTGAAAAGCCCTCTCTACAATTTCTAGGCAACCACTGATGTGGGCGGTTGGCCTCTCTTTATTTTCATTATAACAAACTGGCGGCGCGATTGCAAGCGCCGTTTTTTATGCTTCTACAAACACGTACTTCTGCAGGCGCGAAAATGCTTCGACGACGCGGTCGTACGGCAGCGCTAAGTTCATGCGGATCGCCCACGGGTGGCCGAACATGCGGCCGTCCTGCCACGCGACGCCGCAGTCCCAGCCGGCCTTTTCGATCTGCTCGATCGATTTCCCGTGCGCCTTGCAGTAGCCCTCGCAGTCTAAAAACAGCATATACGTGCCCTCCGGCTTTGCGACGTCGACGCCCGGGAACCGTTCGGCGATAAAAGCGCACGCGAAATTGACGTTTTTCGAGAGCACCTCGCACAGCTCGTCCACCCACTGTTCGCCGGAAGGCTTATACGCGCCGATTAAGGCGTGCATCGACAAGACGTTCATGCCGTTATAATGCGATTTCTCGCTCTTCGCGACGATGCGGTCGCGCAGGTAGGAATTGTAAATGATGTGGTAGCTGCCGATTAAGCCCGCGAGGTTAAACGTCTTGCTCGGCGCATAAAACGCGGCCGTGCGGTTTTTCGCGTCCTCGCTGACGGACTGCGTCGGGATGTGCCGGTGGCCGTTTAAGAGAATATCCGACCAGATTTCATCGGAAATCACGACGCAGTCGTTTTGACGGTACACCTCCATCGCGCGCTCGATCTCCCAGCGCTCCCACACGCGGCCGCACGGGTTGTGCGGGCTGCAGAAGATGGCGACGTGGATGTGGTGTTCTTTGAGTTTTTTATCCATGTCCTCAAAATCCATGCGCCAAACGCCGTGCTCGTCGCGGAAAAGCGGGCTGTGGACGATTTCAAAGCCGTTGTTTTTAAGGCTGCCCGTAAAGCCGATGTACGTCGGGCTGTGCACGAGCACGGGGTCGCCCGGCGCGGCAAAGGCCGTCAGCGCCGAAACGACGCCGCCCAATACGCCGTTTTCATAGCCGATATGCGCACGGGTCAATTCCTCGACACCGTGCCGGTCTTTCTGCCAGCGGATAATCGAGTCAAAATATGCGTCCGACGGCGAAAAATAGCCGAACGCCGGATGTTTCGCGCGCGCAATGATGGCTTCCTGGATATCGGGCAGCGTCGGAAAATTCATGTCCGCCACCCACATGGGGATCACATCAAACCCCTCTTTCGGTTTGTCCGGTGCGAAACCGGTGCCAAGGCCGTCGACGGCAATCGCATCCATGCCGTGGCGCTCCAAATGCGAGGTAAAATCGTACTGCATACGTTTTGCTCCTTTTTTAAAACAACTTCTATGATCTTATTGTATAGCGAATCGCGGAAATCCGCAACCGGGCGCCCGCTTTGCTGGACAAACCGAGGCGAAGGTAGTATAATTTAGGATGCGCTGCAGCATTCTCAAAGGAAAAAGGGGCGCTGCGGCCGCAAAGTTTCGAAAAGTTTAGAATTGAAGAATGCGGAGTGTGTTAAGCAATATGAAGAAACGGAAAGCATGGCTCGCAGGGCTTTTGGCCTGCGCGGTAGCCGCCTCGTCGCTGGCCGGCTGCACGATCGGCCGCGATACATCGTGGGTGGCAAAAACCGAAACGACGACAGTCCCGACGGGCGCGTACATCTATGAACTGTACCAGGCCTACAGCGAGGCCCGCGGACAGGCCGACAACGACGACATGAAGAAAGCCAAGATTGACGATACGGACGCGTTTACGTGGATTGAAAATCGCGCCAAGCAGTCGATTACGGAGCTTGTGATTCTCGAAGAAGACATGCAGGAAAAGGGCCTCTCGTTTACAAGCGAGGAGCAGGACGAAATCAAGCAGGCTGCCGACAACGCATGGATTCAGCAGTACCGCTCCGTTTTCGACGGCATGGACATTGAGGAAAGCTCGTTTGAGCTCGCCTATGCGCAGCGGCAGTACATGATCATGAAGGTATTCTCGTCGATCTACGACAACGGCGGCGAAAAGGCCGTGTCGGAAGACGATATGCGCGCGTACTTTGAGGAACACTACGCGGATTTTGATTACACGAGCGTGAGCTTGACGACGACCGACGAAGACGGCAATTCGACCGAAATGAACGACGAACAGAAAGCCGAGGTCAAGTCGGAGCTCGACGGGTATTTGAGCCAGATTCAGGCCGGCACAACCACCGTCAAGGACGCGAGCGCCGCCTACGCCGCTGCCCACGATGTGACGGACAATTACCAGGAAGCGACGCAGGATCTCGACAGCGCGATGGCGACGTATTACCTGCCCAGCGACCTGATCAGCGCCGTCAAGGAGATGCAGAACGGCGAGACGCGTTTGCTCGAGATTTCCGGCACCTACTACGTGCTGGTGACGAAAAACGACATCACGCAGAAGACGGACGAATACCTCTCCGACCAGGACAACCGCACGTCGCTTCTGTATGAGCAGTACGGCGATGAATTTACGCAGTCGCTCGAAGACGAAGCCGCCTCGTATGAAGGCATCGAATGGAACGACGCGTCGCTGTCGCGCTTCACGCCGGAATTATTCTATACGGAACCGGTCAGCTCGCAGCCCGCATCGAGCAGCACGGCAAGCGAGACCTCCTCGGCCGCCGAAAGCACGGCGAGCGAGACTTCCTCGGCCGCCGAAAGCACGGCAAGCGAGACCTCCTCGGCCGCCGAAAGCACGGCAAGCGAAACCTCTTCGGCCGCCGAAAGCACGGCAAGCGAGACCTCCTCGGCCGCCGAAAGCGCGGCAAGTGAGACCTCCTCGGCCGCTTAAAGAAAGAATCCATAAAACGCCCCCGGTTTTCGAAAGCCGGGGGCGTTTTGTATACTGAACATTTTGCGGGCTGCATTCAAAACAGCACGAGCACATCGCCCTGGAATGCACAGCTGCCCTCAAAATTTTTGGATTTTCCGGTTTTGGTGTCGCAAACCGTATAGAACAGGTAGACCTCCTCGCCGTCGCCGAGTTCGTCGCGCAAAAGCAGGAAGCGGTCATCAAAGCACGTCTCAAATTGACCGTAGATCGTGTCGTACGTAAAGTCCGCGGTGGAGTTCAAAATCCCCTGTACATGCATTTTGCGCTGGTCGAACGCCGTCAGCTTATAGGCGCGGCCCTCGCGGTCGATCACAAAGCGCGCGTCCTTTTCGCCGGGGGCCAGGTTTAGGCGGGCCGCCTCGCGCTTTAATCCCGTGTGCTTATTGACGGCCAGGATGCGCTGGTCATCGTAGGGGAAATACAGCGCGCGGAAATACAGCGCGTTCTCGTCCTGCGCGGCAAAGCGCACGAGGCCCTCCGTGCTCGCCTGCAGGACCTTCTGCATGGGCGCTGCTTTGGCGGCGCCGGATTTGACCGAATCGATGAACCCCTGCAGCGGGCACGTCCAAATGTAATCCGTCACAGGGCCCGAAAGCCAGCGCCGGTCGCGGTAAGCCTTGCGCTTCTCCTCTTCGGTGCCGCGCGGCTGCAAAACCAAAAGCTGCGGCTCGCCGCCGCCCGTATACGGCAAAAGCCCGGCCCCGCCGCACACGCGCGGGTCCTGCACAGACCAGCATTGGCCCGTCTCAACGCTGCAAAGGCATGCGGCGCGCGTAAAGCCCGTCTGGCGCTTGTATTCGCGGAACAGCGTTGCGTCGCGCGGGTTTTCCGTCGAATACAGCACAACGTGGTTCGCGTCGAGCGCACAGCAGTCGGCATAGCTACCCGCAAAGCGCACCTGCGCAACTTTCTGGTTCTGGCCGTCGGATTTATCCAGGCGCAAAAGCCACGCTTCGCTGCCGCCGTCCTCCATCACCATTAAAATCTCATCGGCAAACGGGAAATAGTGCATGACAAATCCCGGTTTTTCCACGAAATAATCGGAAAGCGTGCGCTCGCGCCGCGTGCTGCGGTCGTAATCAAATAAAAATAGGTGGCGCTCCCCTTCTATCATCTTTTCTTCCGCATAATAGATGTGCGTGCCAGCGATCTCGATGAGCACGTCGTTTTTGCTTGTAAAGTTGCTGCGCAGATCGACGATCTTCACGAAAACGCCCTCCTTACTTTTTGACGCTGCTTTCTATTATATCATATCTTTCTGCGGTTGGGTAGGCATGTATGGCCGGTGAGTTTTTACACTCATTTCACATTTTCCCCCTTCCACTCCCCGGAAAAAGTTGTATACTATAAGATAAGAAATTGAAAATCCTGCACAGGGACAGATGGGAGGGATCGACATGATCGTCACGCAGGAAGGCGGCGTTGTGAAGCTCGATATTCACGGCGAAACGGCGCAGAGTGCGTATAAGCAGATCACAAAATGGCTTTCCCACGCGCCGAAAAACGTCAAAGAGGTGCGCGTTATCCACGGTTACCACGGCGGGACGGTACTGCAGGAAATGGTCCGCCGCGACCTAAAGCATCCGCGGATTGCGGCAAAACTGGTCGCGCTCAACCCCGGGGAAACCCGCCTGCTGCTCAAGGAAGGAGGCTAAAGCTTGGCGTTCGTATCATTTGAAGAGGTCCGTAAGGACTATAAAATGGGCGACACGGTCATTCATGCGGCCGACGGCGTCAATTTTACGATTGAAAAAGGCGAATTTGTGATCATCGTGGGCCCGAGCGGTGCCGGCAAAACGACGGTTTTAAACTTATTGGGCGGCATGGACACGTGTACATCGGGACACATCGTCGTGGACGGGCGGGAAGTAAGCCGCTGCAACTCGCGGCAGCTGACCGAATACCGCCGCTACGACGTCGGGTTTGTGTTTCAGTTTTATAACCTCGTACAGAATCTGACGGCGCTCGAAAACGTCGAACTCGCCGCGCAGATCTGCCACCATCCGCTCGACGCGCGGCAGGTTCTCGAGGAGGTCGGGCTTTCCCACCGCATGGACAATTTCCCGGCGCAGCTTTCCGGCGGCGAGCAGCAGCGCGTCGCGATTGCGCGGGCACTGGCCAAAAACCCGAAGCTTTTATTGTGCGACGAACCGACCGGCGCGCTCGACTACCGCACGGGCAAGCAGGTGCTGCTCCTATTGCAGCAGACGTGCCGCAGCACCGGGCGGACCGTCGTAGTCATCACGCACAACCAGGCCTTTGCCGCGATGGCCGACCGCGTGATCCATATTCATTCCGGGAAAGTCACGAAGATGGAACAAAACGCGCATCCCATCTCCGCAGAAAGGATCGAGTGGTAACGTGAAAGCGTATCAAAAAGCGCTTTGGCGCACGATTGGCCGCTCCAAAGGGCGGTTTTTGGCGATCTTCGCGATCGTCGCGCTCGGCGCCGGCTTTTTCGCGGGGCTCGCCCAAACGGCGCCGCAGATGCGCGCGGCAGTGGACCAATACTTAGACGAGAACCGCTTTCTGGACATCCAGATTTCCTCGACGCTCGGCTTTTCGGACAATGACGTCGACGCGGTCAAGGCGCTTTCCGGCGTTGCGGACGCGGAGGGCGCCTATACCTCCGACATTCTGTGCCGCATTGCGGACAAAGACTTTGCGATGCGGGTCCATGCGCTGCCGGAAGAAGGCGACTTAAACCAGATTCTCGTCAAAGAAGGGCGTCTGCCCGAAAAGGCGGACGAATGCGTGCTGGACGAACAGGCGATGACACTCGGCGACAAGGGCTACGCTTTGGGGGATACGGTTAAGGTCAAATCGGGCGGCGACGGGCTCAAGGAAAAGTCCTTTACGGTTGTGGGGTTTGTGGAAAGCCCGCTGTACCTCGCATTCACGCTGGGCACGACGACGCTCGGCACGGGGCAGCTCGACGCCTTCCTGTACGTACTGCCCGAAGCGTTCGATTCGGAAGCTTACACGGCCCTGTACGTGGCGGTGCAGGGCGCTTCTTCGCTCGACACGTTTACGGATGCCTACGACGACACGGTGCAGCCCGTTGTCGATGAACTCGAATCGCTGGCCGAAAAGCGCGCGCCAGAGCGCCGCGAGGAGGTCATCGGCGACGCGCAGAAAGAATTAGACGACGGCCGCGCCGAATACGAAGCCGAAAAGGCCGATGCCGAGCAGCAGCTTGCCGATGCAAAACAGCAGCTCGACGACGCACGGCAGGAGATTGCCGACAACGAGTCAAAGCTCGCGGATGCGCAGGCCGAGCTCGATTCCGGCAAGCAGGAATTGGCGGACGCAAAGGCACAGTACGAACAGGGCCTTTCCGAATATGAAAGCCAAAAAGCCTCCACCGACGCGCAGCTTGCCGCCAACAAGCGGCAATTGGATGCTGCCCGCCAGCAGCTGGAAGACGCAAAAGCGCAGTACCAGCAAGGCTATGACGCGCTGCAAAACCAGAAAAAGGAGCTCTCCGACGCGAAAGCACAGCTCGATACCCAGTCACAGCAGCTGTCCAGCCAAGACGCCACGCTTACGGAAGCGGAAACGGCACTTGCCGCGCAGGCGGACGCCGTCGAGCAGGCCCGCCAGGCGCTTCTCCTTTTGCAGCAGCAGGGCTTGGGCGACAGCGACGACGCAAAGGCGCTCGAAAGCCAGATTTCCGCATATGACACGCAGAAATCGCAGCTCGAATCCGCGCGCACACAGTTAGAAGATGCGAAGGCGCAGTTAGAAGCGGCTTATGACACACTTGCTGCCCAGGAGGCGGCCGCAAAGCCGCAGCTCGACGCGGCGGAGGCGCAGTTAGCGGACGCGAAGGCGCAGATTGACCAAAATGAAAAGACGCTTTCCTCCGGCGAAGCCGCCTATCAGAGCGGGTATGCCCAGGCACAACGGGAATTTGCCGAGGCAAAGGCGCAGCTTGACAACGCCAAAGCAGAGATTTCCTCCGGCGAAGCGGAACTCGAAAGCGGCCAGAAAGAACTAGACGACGGCCGCGCACAGCTCGAAGATGCCAAAAAGCAGCTTTCCGACGGTGAGGCCGAATATGAAACCCAGAAGGCCGACGCCGAACGGCAGTTTGCCGATGCCGAGCAGGAACTTTCCGACGCGCAGGCCGAGATTGACGACGTAGAAAATGCCGAATGGTACGTGCTCGACCGCCACAAGAACGTCGGTTTCGCGAGCTTTGAAAGCGACGCGGACCGCATGGCATCGCTGTCGACCGTGTTCCCCGTGCTGTTTTTCCTCGTGGCGGCACTCGTTGCGCTGACGACGATGACCCGCATGGTTGAGGAAGAGCGCGGGGAAATCGGCGCCTACAAAGCATTGGGCTATTCGAACGGCGCCATCATCGCGAAATATCTCTTATATGGCCTGTTTGCGAGCCTTTCGGGCAGTGTCTGCGGCATTGTGGCCGGGTGTTTGACGCTGCCGTCCATCTGCTGGAACGCATACCGGATCATGTACCACGCGCCGGCCATTTCACCGAATCTGTCGCCGTTTTATTTGTGCGTGCTTTCGGCGGTGGTGTGCGTGGCCATTACGCTGGGGGCGACGTACGGCGCATGCCGTGCGACGCTGTGCGAATCCCCGGCAGCGCTTCTGTTGCCGAAGACGCCGCAGGCCGGCAAGCGCATCCTGCTTGAGCGCATCAAGCCCCTGTGGCGGCACATGAACTTTACGCAGAAAGTGACGGCACGCAACCTGTTCCGCTACAAAAAGCGGCTGTTCATGACAATCGTCGGCATTGCGGGGTGCACCGCGCTGCTGCTTTTGGGATTTGGCATCCGCGACAGCATCACGCACCTCGTCACGAACCAGTATGAGGACATCTTCCAATACAACATGACGGCACAGCTCGGTGAAGCGGAAACCGCCCTCTCGGACGGCACGCGTGCCATTCTCAACGACAAATCGCGCGTAGAGGAATGGATGCTCGCCTCGCTGCACAGTGCGGACATTGAAAACGAGAACGGCGACACGATGAACGGCTATGTCATGCTGCCCGAAAACGTGGAGACGCTGCCGGATCTCATTACGCTGCGCGACCGGCGCACGCACGACCCCGTTTCGTTCGGGAAAGACAGCGTCGTGCTCACCGAAAAGCTCGCGCGGGAACTCGGCATCTCCGTTGGCGAAAAGGTAGTGCTGCAAAACGACGCGGGCAAACGCGTATCGTTTACGGTGACGGGGATCACGGAAAACTACGTCTACCACTACGCCTACATCGATCCCGCGCTTTACGAACAGGTGACGGGCGACGACGTTTCCTACAACGAGGTGTGCGGGCGCACGGCGGACGGTGCCGACGAACAGGCGCTTTCCGACGCGCTGCAGGCGCAGACGGACATCACGACGGTCAGCTATACGGACACGGCGGCCGCATCGTTTGAGGAGACCATCCAGGCGCTCAACGCGATCATCCTCGTGATCATCTTCTTTGCGGGAGCCTTGTCGTTTATCGTGCTGTATAACCTGACGAACATCAACATCACCGAGCGGCAGCGGGAGCTCGCGACGCTGCGCGTTTTGGGCTTCCATCACCGCGAAGCGGCCGGATATATCTACCGCGAGACGGCCATTTTGACCGGCATCGGCTGCGCGATCGGCCTGGTGGCGGGCATCTTCCTGCACCAGTTTACCATCACGACCGTTGAGGTGGACGCGTGCATGTTTGGCCGCACGATTGCGCCCTTGTCGTATATCTGGAGCATCCTCTTGACCGGTGCCTTCACGGCCATCATCGACCTCGTGATGGCGCCGAAGTTCCAGAAAATCGATATGGTAGAAAGCCTGAAATCGGTCGATTAATAAAAAGCAGCGGGATTCCAAAGGGGTATGCCCCTTTGACCCGTCTTTGCTTCTTTCTGCAGGATCAGAAAGAAGGACTTTAAAGAAAAGCCACACCGAAAGGTGTGGCTTTTCCAATGCAGAATTCGATAAAAAACGGAAAAAGGCGTACCCGAAGGTGCGCCTTTTCTTTACACATAAAAATTCTTTGCCGCTCTTTCCTGCGCAGAAACTAAAATCACAATTTCTTTTGCGCCAGAAGCCGTGCCGCGCGCAGAATCAAAATCTGCGTCTTTGCGTCCTTAATTTCGTTGCGGTCCACCATTTCCAGTGCTTTCGCAAACGGCACGCGCTCGACCTCTAAAAATTCGCCGGGGTCGAGATGGTTTTCGCCCTCGCCGCTGACGCGGCACGCGTATAAGTGCAGCCGTTCGTTCGTGTAGCCGGGGGAGGGGTACAGCTCGCCGAGCGAAATGTATTCCGACGACCATGTGCCGGTCTCCTCCTTCTGTTCGCGCTTGCACGCGGAGAGCGGATCTTCGCCCGGGTGGTCCATCTTGCCGGCCGGCGCCTCCAAAAGCACTTCGCGGTACGGGTAACGGTACTGGCGCACGAGCAGGATCTCGTCGTCCTGCGTCAGCGCCGCGACGCTCACGCCGCCGGGATGGTCCACACACTCGCGCGTGCTCTCGCGCCCATCTTCGAGCTCCACGCGGTCGACGTGCATCTGCAAGACACGGCCGTGGTAAAGATAATCCTGCGAAAGGGTTTTCTCCTGTAATTTCATCGGGGGCCTCCTTTATTCGGTCTGGTCATACGTAAAATCCGGGTCATACGCATAAAGCTGTTCGTACAGCGCCTTTGCCCGGCTGCGGTAAAATTCCATCTTCTGCGTAGCCGCAGAGAGCGCGCCGGATGTGCCGGTTTGTGCGCTCGCGGAAAGGTCCTGCAAAAACGCGGCCGCTTCATCCTCCCAGGTCTGCTGCGCCTGTTCGACGGCCGGGTCATTCCCGCTCGCCGCAAAGAGCTTTTTGTAGGCGTCGATCATGGCCGACTGCCACTGCACGGCGTACGTGTTCGCAAGGCTGATCATTTCCTGCATCGAGTCGGCCTCTTCACTGTCTTTCTCATAGGCGGCGTCGAGCGGGTTTTCCGCCCACTTCTGATCAAACGCGGTCTCCGGCGAGGACGCCTGCGAGGCAGGCCCCGGTGTAATCGCGCCGCCCTCGTTCGTTTCCGCCTGGCTTGCGGGCGCCGGCGGCGTTTGCGACGACACGGCGGTTTCGGTTTGGCTCTCCGCGGCGCTCGCAGCCAAAGAAGGCCCAGATGCCGCAGAAGCGCTCGATCCGAGGGAAGAAACCGTGGAAGACGCGCTTTCTTCCCCGCACGCGGCGATCCCGCCGCACAAAATCGCGGCGCATATGGTCAGAATGAGAAATCTTTTGCATTTCACGGCGTGTCCTCCTGTTTTCGCGCATCGGGCTCGTCTGCGGGCGCTTCCTCTTCGGGAACCATGTCCTGATTTCCGGCCGTTTCGCCGTCGTCCGCTTTCTCTTCTTCATGTTCCGTGCGCGCAAGCGTAATCACCTGATCGCCCTTGCCAAGACGCATGACGAGAACGCCCTTGCTCGGTCGCGCACAGATGCGGATTGAATCGGCCGGGATGCGGATTAAAATGCCGTCGCGCGAAATCAGAATGATGTCGTCGGTCAAATCGACCACCTTGATGGCCGCGACGCAGCCGTACTGGTCGACGTGGTAGTTTAAAAGCCCTTTCCCGCCGCGCGACTGCATGCGGTAATCCTCAATCGGCGAGAGGCGCCCATAGCCCGTCTCGCTGACGGTGAGGACCCGGCCGCCGTCGCGCAGGATACTCATACCGATGACGTAGTCGCTCTCCTTGAGCGTGATGGCCTTGACGCCCCGCGCCGTGCGGCCCATCGGGCGGACATCCTGCTCCGCAAAGCGGATGGCCATGCCGAGATGCGTTGCGACCAAAAGCTCGTCGCTGCCGCTGGTTAACCGCACCCAGCACAGCTCGTCGCCGTCGTTTAAGTCAATCGCAATAATGCCGCCCTTGCGCGCGGTGTGGAACTGTTCGAGCGCCGTACGCTTAATCAGGCCGTTGCGCGTCACCATGCACAGGTATTTCTGCGTGTTCGACTCGCGCATGCGGATCATCGACGTCACGCGCTCCTCCTGCGTGATTGGCAGCAGGTTTGCAATGTTCATGCCCTTGCTCGTGCGGCTGCCCTCGGGGATTTCATAGCATTTTAAGCGGTAGACGCGGCCGCGGTTCGTAAAGAACAAGACGTAGTCGTGGCTGCCGCACACAAACATCTCGCTTGTGACATCCTCCTCGCGCCGGGTCATCGCGCTGATGCCGCGGCCGCCACGGTTCTGCGTGTGATACGTATCGGCCGAAAGGCGCTTGACATAGCCGAAATTCGTCAGCGTGAGCACGCACTCCTCTTTCGGGATCAAATCTTCGATATCGACCTCGCCCGTGACCGCCGCGATTTCCGTGCGGCGCGGGTCGGAAAACTTGCGCTTAATTTCCTGCGCCTCGTCCTTGATAATCGCGTAGATGCGCGATTCATGCGCGAGAATATCGCGCAGGTCGGCGACGCGCGCCTCGATCTCCGCGAGCTCGCGCTCGAGTTTTTCGCGCTCCAAGCCCGTCAAAGCGCCCAAAGGCATTTGGACGATTGCCTGCGTCTGCACGTCGTCCAAACCAAAGCGTTCGGTCAGACGCTGCCGCGCGGTCGGCCGGTCGGGGCTGTGGCGGATGATCGAGATGACCTCGTCGATATGGTCGACGGCAACCTTCAAACCCTCCAAGATGTGTGCGCGCGCCAAGGCCTTTTCTAAGTCATACTTCGTGCGCCGCACGACGACTTCTTTCTGGAAATCGACATATTCCTTCAAGATGCCTTTGAGCGTCAGAAGCTTCGGCTCGCCGTTTGAGAGCGGCTTCCCGTCGCGCTCGCCGTGTGCGCCGACGATGGCGAGCAAATGGACGCTGAACGTCGTCTGCATCTGCGTGTAGGCGTAAAGCTGGTTTAAGACGATCTGGGGCGATGCGTCGCGCTTGACCGTAATCAGCACGTGCATGCCGTTGCGGTCGGAGTGGTCCTCGATGTTCGAGATGCCCTCCAGCCGCTTATCCTTGACGAGTTCAGCGATATTCTGGATTAACCGCGCCTTATTGACCTGGTACGGCAATTCCGTGACGACGATGCTGTAGCGCCCGTTTTTTTCCTCGACAATCTCCGCACGCGCGCGCACGGTGATGCGCCCCAAACCCGTCGCGTACGCGGCGCGGATGCCGGCGCGGCCCATGATGATGCCGCCGGTCGGGAAGTCCGGGCCTTTGATATACTGCATCAAACCCTCGAGCGAAATGTCGGGGTCGTCGATATACGCGCACATGCCGTCGATGACTTCGCCCATATTGTGCGGCGGGATGTTCGTCGCCATGCCGACGGCGATGCCCGTCGAGCCGTTGACGAGCAGGTTCGGAAAATGGCTGGGCAAAACGCTCGGTTCCTTGCGGCTGTCGTCAAAGTTCGGGCCGAAATCGACGGTATCCTTGTCGATGTCCTTGAGCATCTCGACGCTCAATTTGCTCATGCGCGCTTCCGTATAACGGTAAGCGGCCGGCGGGTCGCCGTCGACGGAACCAAAGTTGCCGTGGCCGTCGACGAGCATATAGCGCATCGAGAAATCCTGCGCCAGGCGCACGAGTGCGTCGTAGACGGAGGCGTCGCCGTGCGGATGGTAGCGGCCAAGGACGTTGCCGACCGTGGTCGCGCACTTTTTATACGGCTTATCCGGCGTGATGCCGTCCTCGTACATGGCGTAGAGGATCCGGCGGTGTACAGGCTTTAACCCGTCGCGCACATCCGGCAGCGCGCGCGACACGATGACCGACATGGAATACTCCATGAAGGATTTCTGTACTTCCTTTTCCAGACTAACGTCCAGAATCTTTTGAACTTCGTCGTTTTGAAATGCATCCATGAACGGGCAATCCTCCTGTCTCATCTGCGAGGCCCCAAACCCCTGCCCGCCGCCCACAGCGCGGCAAAGGCCCAAAGACCCTTTCCTATATCATTTCCCGGGCAATTTTCAAACGGAACAGCCGTCCTGCCGTCTTTTTAAGCGGCGGCTTTCTGCTGCTTATAAAAGTGCAGGATTTTCTGCCACTGTTCCTTTTGAAAGACACGCGCGGGCACAAAGCGCGTTTCCGTCGCGCTCAAATACAACAACAGCGTCGTTTCCGTCAACACGCAGCCGCACAATTTCCCCCATGGGAGCCTGCCGCGGTAACGCTGCGTTTCCAGCCGGACGCCTGCCTCCGAAAAGGAGACGGTGCAGGCCAAAGGCGGATGGGCGTCAAATTCGGCCGCGGCGCTGCGATTCAAAAAATACAGGCCGATGTTCTGCAGCACGCGCGGCATGGAGCCGGCGCTGCGAAAAAAGCGTGCGCGGCAGAAATCGAGATAGTCTTCCTTCGTCGGCAAAAACGTTGCACAAAGCGTATCACACACGAAAAAGGCCCTTCTTTCCTTTCACTCTATGTCGCCCGAAGCGCCCAGACGCCAGTACCGCGTGGGGAAGACGCGCTTTAAAAACGCGCGCACATCCGCTTCCTCGCCGTCGTGCAGCTGAGCCTTATCCAAAATGAGAAGCCCGCGCTCCGAACCGCCGCACAGCACAAACAGGTCGCGGCCCTCCAGGCACTGCGTAAAATCGGTATAATACTGGCACATCCATTCCTTTTCGCTTTCGGACTCGACGCGGTCCTCGTAAAACGTATGGGTGAATTTCTCATGCAGCAGCGGCGCGCCCAGAAACAGCATGCGCCCCTTTTGCAGCATGGCGGCCGGATGCATGCGCCAAAAGTAAAACGACGCGCCCATCGCCCCCATGGCGAGCGCCGCGAGCAGAAACCAGTCGCCCGACATGCGCGCAACCGCCGGGATGCTCGCGATCAGCACAAGCGCCACGGCCCAGCAAAGCACCATGCGCACCGAACGCGAATGCAGAAGCGACAGATGCCCTTCCCACATGGCGAACGCTGCCGCGTAGAGTTCCGCGTTGAGCTGCTGGGTGAAAACAAACAGCGGCGCGTTCATGCTTTTTCCCGCCGGCGCGTGCCCGCGCATAAGACGGCCTCCACATCCGGCAGCATGCCGGGTTCCACACTGCGCAGCGGCAGGATCAAAAGCGGGCTTTTCTCTATGTAACGGATGCCGCGGTACAATAAAAGCAGCCCATGCGCGCGCTCGAGCGTGCACGTGCCGTCGAGCGGCAGCGTATACACCGCACCGCTGTGCGAAACCTCGAGCTCCTCGGGATAGATCTTCAGCGTATAGGGGTCCGTTTCCGTGCGCACGTTTGCAAGATGGGAAAGCCACGCATACGGCGCCCCCGTCGCACAGAATCCCACTAAGCACAGCACGCCGAGCACCACAAGCGCAGCGGCCCCGCTCACCGACGCGGCCCAAAAGGCGCACACAGCCAATCCCACCAGCACCACGCGCAGCACCCACAAAAGCGCACGCTTCCGTTTCGGCAATTTTTGCGTCAAAAGCCCCAAATACCATTCGCGCGGCCGCAGCGTATAGGTGAGCTTAATCGCGGTGTGGTCTTCTTCAAACTCTTCGGCGTCCTCATCGGGCACCATTTCCGCTTCACTGCCGTCCCACTGGATCTCCTCTTCGGGATCCTTTTCTTTTTCTTCCTCCGTACTCGGAGGTTTGATCTGTTCGTCCCTTTCTAAATACATCGTGTTCCTCCTAAAAACCCATCAAAGCCTCAGACATCGATATTGTCCGTATACTTCGCGTTTTCCTGGATATACTGGCGGCGCGGCTCCACGCGGTCGCCCATGAGCACCGTAAAGACCGCGTCGGCCGTCGTGGCGTCCTCCATATTGACGCGCTTCATGATGCGCGTTTCCGGATTCATCGTCGTCTCCCAAAGCTGCTGAGCGTCCATCTCGCCCAAGCCCTTGTAGCGCTGGATATCGGTCTGGCCGAGCTCTTTCATGAGCTCGTCGCGCTGCGCATCCGAATAGGCGTAATAGTGCTGCTTATTTTTTGTCAGCCGGTAAAGCGGCGGCTGCGCGAGGAAGATGTGGCCCTCCTCAATCAACGGCCGCATAAAGCGGAAGAAAAACGTCAAAAGCAAGATGCGGATGTGGCTGCCGTCGACATCGGCATCGGCCATAATGATGATCTTATGGTAGCGCAGCTTCGAGAGGTCGAAATCCTCCCCGATGCCGGTGCCCAGCGCCATGACGATCGGCATGAGCTTTTCATTGCCGTACACTTTATCCAAGCGCGCCTTTTCGACATTTAACATCTTGCCCCAAAGCGGCAGGATTGCCTGGTACTTCGGGTTGCGGCCGCCCTTGGCGGAGCCGCCTGCGGAGTCGCCCTCGACGATGTACAGTTCCGTCTCGGCGGGGTTGCGGCTGCGGCAGTCGGCGAGTTTGCCGGGCAGGCTCGCGGTTTCGAGGGCCGATTTCCGGCGCACGAGCTCGCGGGCTTTGCGGGCGGCTTCACGCGCGCGGGAGGCGGCGAGGGCCTTGTCGAAGATGGCCTTCGCGGCTGCCGGGTGCTCCTCCAAATACGTGGCGAGCTTGTCGCCGACGACGCTGTTGACGAGCGTCCCGATCTCCGTATTGCCGAGCTTTGCCTTCGTCTGGCTTTCAAACTGTGCGTCCTTGACCTTGACGCTGACGATTGCCGTCAGGCCCTCGCGGACGTCCTCGCCGCTTAGGTTCTGGTCGTTGTCCTTTAAGATGTTGTGCGCACGCGCATAGGCGTTCATCACACGGGTCAAAGCGCGCTTAAAGCCCTCGACATGCGTGCCGCCGTCGGTCGTGTGGACGTCGTTGGCAAACGAGAGCAGAAGCTCATTGTACGAATCCGTATACTGCATCGCGATCTCCGCCGTCGCGTTGCCGTCCTCGGCCGCGGCGGAGAAATGGATGATATCCGGATGGACCGGCTGCTTCTCCTTATTGATAAACTCGACAAAGCTCGAGATGCCGCCCTCGTAGCAGAACTGGTTGGAGATCTCCCCTTCCGGGTCGCGCCGGTCGGTCAAAACGATGTTGACCCCTGCATTCAAAAACGCCTGCTCGCGCAGATGCTTCTGCAGCACCTCGTACTGGTACTCGGTCGTGTCGCGGAAAATCTCGGGGTCCGCCAAAAAGCGGACGTTCGTACCGGTCGCACCCGCTTCGGCATCGCCGATGATTTTTAAGTCCGTGACGGCCTTGCCGCGCTCAAAGCGCTGAAAATAGACCTTCCCCTCGTGGATAACCTTGACTTCCAGCCACGTCGATAAGGCGTTTACGACCGACGCGCCCACACCGTGCAGGCCCGACGAGACCTTGTAGCCGCCGCCGCCGAATTTGCCGCCCGCGTGCAGCACGGTATAGACGACCGTCACGGCGGGCAGACCCGTCTTGTGCTCAACGCCGACCGGAATGCCGCGGCCGTTGTCGGTGACGTTGATGACGTTGCCGGGCTCTATGACGACGTCGATGCGGTCGCAGAACCCCGCAAGCGCCTCGTCGACGGCGTTGTCGACAATCTCATACACGAGGTGATGCAGCCCGCGCACACCGGTCGAGCCGATATACATGCCCGGGCGCTTGCGGACCGCTTCGAGCCCTTCGAGCACCTGGATTTGGTTTTCATCATAGGTTTCGCTTGCCTGTGTCACTTCTTTGATATCCAAAATTTCGGTTCCTCCCAAACGTTGACTCCGAACAAAACATAGCGTGCCCCGTTTTCCCGCGGGCGGCGCTTGTGAAAACGGCCCGCTCAGGGCGCCGGCCTAGATGGCGCCTGCCCGACGCGGCGCAGCGGACTGCGGTAAGCGCCGTAAGTGCCCTCCGGTTCGGCCGCTTCCGGCTTTTCGTAAAAGACCGGCACCTGCAAGGACGCAAGCTCCGAAAGCGCCTGCTCCAACCGCGCAGCGTCGTCGAGCGGCGGCGGCATAGAAGCCACTTCCAGACGCTTTGTCGGCTCCTGCACAGCAGGGGCCGTCTGCGGGGGCCGCTGCGCGGGCAGCGGCATCTGCCGCGTAGGCGCCTGGGCCACCGGCCTTCGCGGCGAAGGGGCTTTCTGGGGGACCGGCCGCCTGTGCAGCACGGGCTCCGCAAGCTCTACGAAAAAGGGCGCGGCGATATAGAACACGACAAACGGCGCAAAGGTGCCCACAAGGACAAGGACATTGACCGTCTCGAGCAGATACGCGCCCCCGACGACAAAGCCCACGGCGATCAGAATGCATGCCGCCGCCAGCGCGTAAAGGCGCTTGGAAAGCTTGACGTTGGAAATACCGCCGCACTGCCGGCAGCGGTACTCGCCCTCCCGGCGCAGCGAAAAAGCCGCCGGATAATGCAGCTTCCGCCCGCAATAGGGGCACTGGGGCAGATGTGGTTTCGTCATTTTGAACCCTCCCGTCGATTGGAAACGCGCAGCCCCGCCAAAAAGCCCGTGCGCTTTTTCAGCGTGGCGGAGCTGATCTGCGTGATGTACACGCGCTCCCCGTCCCGATCCGCGGCGACGACGAAGCTTTTCGGCATCTCCAGGGAGACATTCACGACGCGCCCGGCCTTCTCGCTTTGGGCAAGATACGCCCGTGTGGCGGAAGAGAGCGTCGAGGTCTCCAGGTCGAAAATGCCGACGATTTTGGCGCTTTGAACGACAACGTCCTGGCCGAGGTGTACATACATACAGGCAAACGCTCCTTTACGGCGTACCGGAAAATGGCTGCACGCGGCCGCCGGCGACGGAAAAGAGTTTCCCGCCGCGCAGCCTGAGCGCCTGGCCCGGTTCGCAGCAGGTGATAAACACCTGGTAATCGAGTAAATGATTTAAAAGATATTCCTGCCGCCCGGCATCGAGCTCGCTTAACACGTCGTCGAGCAAGACGATCGGCTTTTCGCCGGTGCGCGCCTCGAGCACGGCAGCTTCGGCGAGTTTTAGGGCCAGCACGATGCTGCGCTTCTGCCCCTGCGACGCAAACGTGCGCGCAGGCTCGCCGTCTAAAAGAATGGAAAAATCGTCACGGTGGGGGCCGCTGCTCGTAAAGCCAAACTGAATGTCCTGGCGGCGCCCCTGCCGCAGCGCCTCACGCAGGTCGGGCGCACTCTCCGTATAGGAAAGGGAAAGCACCTCGCGCCCGCGCGATAACCCTCTATAGCGCTGCCCGGCAAATTCCCGCAAAAGCTCGAGGTATGCCTTGCGCTGGGAAACCACTTTGGCGCCGTCCTGCACGAGCTTTTCATCCCAAATGGGCAGCGTGTCGACGAGCTCCACATGGCGCGGGATATCTTTCAAAAGCGCGTTGCGCTGGGAAAGCGTATGCTGATAGCGGTTTAACAGCTTCGCATAACCGGGCCTTAACTGGCATAAGGCGCTGTCCAAAAATGCGCGGCGCCCGGCCGGCCCCTCGCGCACCAGCGCAATGTGCTCGGGCGAAAAGATGACCCCGCACACGCGCCCGACGAGCTGGCCGGGGGATTTGAGCGCAATGCCGTTATACGACGCCGTGCGCCGGCCGCCGGAAAGCACGATCTCGGCGTTTTGGGGACGGTCGTCGCGGAAAAAGGAAAGCGTGAGCTTTGCCTGCTCCTTTCCCCGGCAGACGAGCTCCTTATCGCGCACGCCGCGAAAGCTGCGCCCGCCCGTAAACAGCCACAAAGCCTCCAAGAGGTTTGTCTTGCCCTGCGCGTTTTCGCCGCAGATCACATTGACGCCCTCGTCCGGCACAAAGGTATCCGGCAAGAGGTTGCGGTAGTCTTTGTGGGTCAGCGACAAAACCTTCATGCCTGCGCCACCACGAACGTGCGGCCCGCGCACACCACTTCGTCGCCGGGGACGAGCTTTTTGCCGCGCTGGGTGCAGGTCGCGCCGTTGACCGTAACATGGCCGCTTTGCACGAGCACCTTGGCCTGCCCGCCGGTATCCGTTGCGCCCGCGAATTTCAGCAGCGCGTCCAAGCGGATAAACGGCGTATCGATTTTTACAAATTCTTTCTCCATACTATTGTAACCCTTTTCTCGAAAGATTGCACGCAAAATCCGTCGTTATACCTCGTCCATCTCGTTTTTCAGGCGCACAGGCAGCACGAGGAACAGGTAGCTTTCTCCCTCCAATGGCAGCACCTTCATCGGCGCAAGCGGGCCGTTTAACTGGAGCTTGACCTCATCGCCCTCCGTGTTGCGCAGCGCATCGAGCAGGTACTTATTGTTAAAGCCAATCTCGACGGTGCTGCCCGTGAGCTTTTCGGGGAAGCTGTCGCTCGCGCGGCCGATCGGCGTATAGCACGAGAGGCGGACTTCATTGTCCTCAAAAATGCAGCGCACGGGGCTCTTCAAGCGTTCCGTAATCAAAAGCGACACGCGCTCGACGCTGTCGATGAAGTCCTGCGTCTTTAAATGGACCTCGGTCGTGCTCGTCTGCGGGATGGCGGCGCGGTAGTCGAGGAATTCCCCCTCCAAAAGCCGGGAAATGACCGTATAGTTTTGGATGGAAAACAGGATATGCCGGCTGCCGACGCACAGCGTACACGGTTCGTCATCTTCCGGCAAAAGCTTGCTGACCTCCTGGAGGGTCTTGCCCGGCACGACGAAGGAAAGGTCCTCTTCGTCACTTTGGACATCCTCCTCGCGCAGCGCCAAACGGTAGCCGTCCACGCTGACTAAACGGATTTTGTGGCCGCCGATTTCAAACAGCGTACCTGTGTGGATTGGTTTCGCGTCCGAGTCGGACACGGCAAAGATGGTCTGCCGGATCATGCTCTTTAAAACCTTGTGCGGAAGTTTTACGCCCTTGTCGGAATTGACAGTCGGCAGTTCCGGGTACTCTTCCGCCGGAATGCCGACGATGGAAAAGCGGCTCTGCCCGCATTGGATGACGGTCATGTGCTTTGCGTCCGACTCGATCGAGACGATCCGGTCCGGCAGGCGCCGCACAATGTCGCAGAACAGTTTTGCGGATAAGACGATCTCGCCGGGCTCTTCGACGGCAGCCTCGATTTCCGTCGTCATCCCCAGCGCCAGATCATACCCGCACAGAAAGAGCGCCGCACCGTTTGCCTTTAAAAGGATACCCTCGAGCGCAGGGATGGAACTTTTATTGGATACAGCCCGCTGTACATTTAATACAGCCTCGGCGAGGGCTTGCCGGTCGCACGTAAATTTCATGGATGTGTGCCTCCAATTACAAAGAGTATAATAGAGAAGAGATAAATTTAGAAACAGCAGTAGGGCACCCGCAAAAGTGGAAAAGTCCGAATTCCTGCGGATTGCCGCGGAAAACCCGCGAAAAGTTTTTCACACGCGTGTGTGGAACGTTTTGAAAACTTTTTTCTCCCACACGCACTTTTCACACGCTGTTGAAAACTCGGTGGGGAAAGTTGAAAAGAAGTTTAGAACGGAAGATGCATTTATGCAGGATTTTTCTGCATAAATATTCACTCATATGCATTCCTATACGGGCGTATGCAAAAAGCGGCGAAAAGGCGCGGGCGTTTCAAAAAAATAAAAAGGAACGGAATCAGCGGTCCCGGATGTTTTTGATAATGTCCTCGACGGTTGCGCGGACCTTCGGGTTTTTTGCGAGGTTTTTCTCAACCTGCTGCATCGCATAGACGACGGTGGAGTGGTCGCGGCCGCCAAACTCCTCGCCGATCGCGGTCATCGGCATCTGGGTAATTTCACGGACGATATACATGGCCACCTGGCGCGCGCTGCTGATGTTGGCGCTGCGCTTACTGGAGCGGATGTCCTCCGGCGAGACGAGGTACGTGCGTGCGACTTCCTCGATGATCTTTTCGACCGTGACGGGGACGGGCTGGTCGTTGTTGATGATGTCGCTGATGGCGGCCTGGGCCGTGTTGATGTTTAATGGGTCATTATTTAAAAGGTGATACGCCTTCATTTTCTTGACGGCGCCCTCCAATTGCCGGATGTTATTCTTCAGTTTGTTCGCGATATATTCGGTCACGGCCTCGTCGAGCTGGATATCTAAGATTTCGGCCTTGCGCTTGATGATGGCGATGCGCGTCTCAAAGTCCGGCGGCTGGATGTCGGCGGTCAGGCCCCATTCGAAGCGGGTCAGAAGGCGCTCTTCCAGGGTCTTGATGTCCTTTGGCGGGCGGTCGCTGGTCAGGACGATCTGTTTTTTGGCCTCATAGAGCGTATTAAAGGTATGGAAGAACTCCTCCTGGGTCGAATCCTTGCCGGCGATGAACTGGATATCGTCGACGAGCAGCACGTCCGCGTTGCGGTAGCGGTTGTGGAATTCGATCGTCGTGCCGTTGCGGATGGCCGTGATCAGCTCGTTTGTGAATTCGTCGCCTTTGATGTAGACGATGTTCATCTGCGGGCTGTTTTTCTTGATTTCATTGAAAATCGCGTAGAGCAGGTGCGTTTTGCCAAGTCCCGAATTGCCGTAAATAAACAGCGGATTGTAAAGCTGGGCAGGTTTCGTCGCGACGGCGAGGCTGGCCGCGTGCGCAAACTTGTTGCTGGGGCCGACGATAAACGTTTCGAACGTGTACTCGTAGTCGTCGCCGCTTTTCTTTTTGACGGGCTGGGCGGGTGCGTCGGCGGTGTGCAGCTCGATTTTGAGGTCAGACGTGCCGAAAATCTGGGCGAACGCCTCCTGCAGCGTGTTTAGGTAGTAGTGGATGATCGTTTTCCGGTGAAAATCGTTCGGGACCTCCAGCACGACGGTGCCGCTGGAGAAATCCAGGTCTACGGGCTTGATGCGCGCGATCCAGGTGTTATAGGCAACCTCTGTGATCTTGCCGCGGCAGTAATCGCAGACGAGGTCCCATGCTTCAGTGAAGGAATCCATGCAGTTTCAACGCTCCTCGGTAAAACGAACGCATGCGGGCGGCGGGATGCCTGGCGGGCTGCGTTCGAAGCATTACATTTAAATATATACTATAGTACCATAAAACCCGGCGCTTTGCAATCGGAGAAGGGCCTTTAAAGGGAGAAGGACGGTGGAAAAGTCAAAAATTTTTTGGTTTATGGGGGTGCCTTTCCGGTTTATGCCTTGACAGGCGTGTGCGTTTTACGATATAATGCTAACTTGCAAAGGTTTTCTTTTGAGTCGGACCCGAAAGGAGGGTGTGGATCAATGCTTAGAACGTACCAGCCGAAGAAGCTCCACCGCAAGAAGGAGCATGGCTTCCGTAAGAGAATGGCCACGAGAAATGGCCGCAAGGTGCTGGCCCGCCGCCGTGCGAAGGGCCGTGCGCGCCTGACCTATTGATTGCATGTTTCACGGCAACCGCAAAGGGCCACCTCAGCGTGGCCTTTCTTTGTATGTAACGGAGCTGACGCGATTTGCAGTATGTTTCCATCCATGAAAACCGGGACTTCCGGCGCATTTACGCGCGCGGGAAGAGTTTTGTCAGCCCGGTCGTCATCTGCTATGTGACGAAAAACCGCTTGGGGACCGTGCGCGCCGGCATCACGACGAGCAAGCGCATCGGCAACGCGGTCAAGCGCAGCCGTGCGCGCCGCGTGATCCGCGCGGCTTTTGTTTCTTTGCTGCCGCGGGTGCAGGGCGGCCATGATTTTATCTTTGTGGCGCGCACGAAGACGCCGTTTGTCAAGAGTACGGCCGTTGCCCGCGCGATGGAGAAACAGCTCAAGAAAGCGGGGGTGCTCAAATGAAGCGGCCGGTCCAGTCGCTGCTTTTGGCATGTATCCGCGCCTACCACCGCATGCCCCTGCCGACGCACAGCTTGTGCAAGTATTACCCGACTTGCTCGTACTATGCGGAAGAGGCCATCGAACGCTTTGGAGCGGGGAAAGGGCTTTTGCTCGCTTTGTGGCGCTTTTTGAGGTGCAATCCGTTTTCGAAGGGCGGCTTTGACCCGGTCCCCGAAAAAAAGCCGCGAAACGGTGAAAAAAAGTAAAAAGCCGCTTTTTTGGGCGCGCTTTTTCTTTTTATTTAGGGTATGCGCGCGTTTGCGCATACCCGAAGACGTTTTTCAAAATCCATTTTTCAGGAGCAAGAGCCTATGTATCAGATTTTTAATGCGCTCGGCTGGCTTGTCGGCTATATCCTTTATTTCTTCTATTTTCTGGTGCGTAATTACGGCGTCGCGATCATTTTGTTCACGGTGATCCTTAACCTTGCGATGTTCCCGACGTATGTCAAGCAGCAGAAATCGATGGCCGGCAACACGCGAATGCAGAAGAAGATGCGCGAGCTGCAGAAGATTTACAAGGACGACAAGCGCAAGCTGCAGGAAGAGCAGGCAAAGCTCATGCAGGAGGAAGGCAACAATGCGTTCGGCTGCAATGCCGGGTGCGTGATGTCCATTTTGCCTTTGATTATCTTTATGGGCCTGTTCTACGCGCTGTCGAGCCCGCTGACCAACATGCTGCACCTGGACGCGGCGAGCGTGAGCAACGCGGTGAACTTCATCAACACCGTGCCCGGCGACGTGTTCGCAAGCTCGTCGGGCGGCTACGCGAGCACGTACCGGCAGATCGATTTGATTAAGAGCTTTGCCGAGACGCAGCCGTATCTTTCGCAGTTTTTCAGTGCCGGCGACCTCGCAAAGCTGCAGCAGTTCAGCACGAGCTTTTCCTTTTTAGGCCTCGATCTTTTGCAGACGCCGGCCGTGTCGGGCCACTTCTGGCAGACGCTGTTCACGACGCCGCTGTTTATTTTGCCGCTTTTGAGCTTGGCGCTGCAGATCTTCACGCAGTTTTACTCGATGCGCTCGCAGCGCAAGACGGGCCAGCAGGCGATGAACCAGCAGGGCTGCATGATGGTGTTCATGATTATCATGGCCGTGTGGATGTTCTACATCACATGCATCGTGCCGGCGGCTATGGGTATTTACTACGTCTTAAACGGCGTGATGGGGTTTGTGCGTATTTGGGCGATGCAGAAGTTCTATTCGCCCGCACAGGTCACGGCCAGAAGCGAAGGCGAACATTATCTGCGCATTGCCGGGGAAGAGGCGGCCGTCAAAGAGCTGCCGATTGCTGTGCAGCAGGAGCTTGAACGCAAGATCCGCAACTGGAACCAGACTTCCCCGAACGGCGACGCTGCGCGTAAGAAGAAGAGCCAGAAGGCTGCCGGTACTTCCCCTGCATCGGGCAGCGCAAAGGCCGCAAAGAGTAATAAACGTTCTTCGGGCAAAGATAACTACCTCGGGAAAAAACGGTAAGCCTTCTTGATTTCCGCCGCCGGATGCGGTACAATAAATAGAATACAGAAAATGGTCTGCCGCTTTTGGCGGGCAGGGAAAAAAGAGCATTTCTAGGCTGAAAACGAAGGAGGAAGGCAGCTTTGAAAAAAGAAGCGATTGGGATCGGCGAGACTGTCGAAAAGGCACAGCAGGCCGCCTGCGAAGAATTGGGGGTCCCGGTGGAAGAGGCACAGTTTGAAGTGCTGGAACTGCCGGTGAAAAAGACCCTGGGCATTTTCGGCGGAAGCCCGGCGAAAGTGCGCGCTTTTGTGCTGCCCTCCCCTGCGGAAAATGCGGCGGAATACCTGAAAAAGGTTCTGTCGGCGTTCGGGCTGCCGGACGCCGAGGTGACGGTGCGTGAGCAGACGGAAGAAGAGGGCGGCGGCGCGATGCTCGTCGTGTCGGGCGAGAACATCGGCATTGCGATCGGTCACCGCGGCGAGACGCTCGACGCGCTGCAGTACCTGGCGGGGCTCGTTGCAAACCACCAGGGCGGGTCGTATTACCGCATTACGCTCGACATTGGCAGCTACCGCGAAAAGCGCCGCGAGACGCTCGAAGCGTTGGGCAAAAAGCTCGCGGAAAAGGCCGTCAAGAGCGGCCGCAACTGCTCGCTCGAGCCGATGAACCCGTATGAGCGGCGGATTATCCACACCGCCGTGCAGGAGGTAGAGGGGGCAAAGAGCTGGAGCGAGGGCAAGGACCGCGGCCGTCATGTGGTGATCGGCCCCATCGACGGCGAACGCCCGCAGCCCCGCCCGCGCCGCGGCGCAAAACCCGCTGCGAAGGGGCGCCGCCCGCAAAAAGGCAGAAAGCCCCGTCCGTCCGGCAATTCCCGCCCGCCGCGCGGCAAATCGCCCCAGAACCGTCCGCGCCGCCCGGCCCCGGCGCCGGTACCGGAAACGTACGACAGCCAGCCGCGCCGCAGCCGCGTGACCGACCTGCCGCTTTACGGAAAGGCCGAACCGAAAGAATGAATGGATGCGCGCTTCTTGTTTTGATAAGGAGCGCGCTTTTTGTTGGAGGAATTTTTGCATGGATACGATTGCCGCAATCAGCACACCGCTTTCCCCCGGCGCGCTGGGGGTTGTGCGCCTGTCGGGGGAGGAAGCGCCGGAAATTGCCGGGCGCGTGTTCGCCGCAAAAAGCGGGAAGCGTTTGGCGGACGTGCCGGGCTACACGTGTTTATTTGGCGAGGTTTACGACCGGGACGGTACCTTTGACACATGCGTTGCGACACGGTTTCGCGCGCCGAAAAGCTACACGGGCGAGGACGTTGTCGAGCTTTCCTGCCATGGCGGCCCGGCCGTTTTGAGGCGGCTGCTCGCCGCGTGCTACGCTGCCGGTGCGCGGGCGGCCAAGCCCGGCGAATTTACGCGCCGCGCGTTTTTAAACGGCAAGATGGACTTAACGCAGGCGGAGTCCGTGATGGAAATGGTTTCGGCCGAGGGTGCCTCCGCCCTGCAGGCCGCGCATGCGGGCATGGAAGGGAAGGTCTCCGCGCGCATCACGAAACTGCGCGATAAACTTTTGGCGCTCGACGCGCACCTCGCCGCGTGGGCGGATTTCCCCGACGAGGGCATCGAGGAGGTCGAGGGGAAGGACCTCTTCGAAAATCTCAGGGAACTCGAAGGGGAGCTTTCGGCGCTGCTTTCGGAATTTGATGCGGGCCAGCTTTTGCGCGGCGGCGTGCGCACGGTACTGGCCGGCCGGCCGAACGTGGGAAAGAGCACGCTGATGAATTTGCTTTCGGGGTACGAGAAGAGCATCGTCACGTCGTATCCGGGCACGACGCGCGACGTCGTCGAGGAGCGTGTGTTTCTGGGAGATGTGCCGCTTTTGCTCGCGGATACGGCGGGCCTGCGCGATGCGGACGACCCGGTCGAGCAGCTCGGCGTCGCGCGCACGCGGCAGAAGCTTTCCGGTGCGCAGCTGATCTTGGCCGTGTTCGACGCGTCGCAGCCGCTGACGGAAGAGGACGAGGAACTCGTCGGTTTAATCGGGGGCACGCCGTGCGTCGCCGTGTTAAATAAGAATGATTTGCCTTCTTTGTTTCCAACTGACTTTTTAGAGAAACATTTCAAGAGCATTGTGACCTTGAGCGCAAAGTCGGGCGAGGGCTTCCAAGATCTGCAGAAGGCCGTCAAGGAAGTGCTGCATTTGGAAAAGCTCGACCCGAACGCGGGCGTGCTGTTTACGCAGCGGCAGCGCGCGGCCGTCGAACGGGCAAAGGTGCATGTACACGCCGCGGCCGAAGCGCTTGCGGGCGGTATGACGCTCGACGGCGTCACAATTGATGTGGAATCGGCGCTGTCGGCCTTTTATGAGCTGACCGGGGAAAAGGCGAGCGAGGCCGTGATCGATACGGTGTTTGAGACGTTCTGCGTCGGAAAGTGAGGGAGCAAGCGATGAAATACGAATACGACGCGGGCCAATTTGACGTCGCCGTAATCGGTGCGGGCCACGCGGGCATCGAGGCGGGATTGGCGAGTGCGCGGCTCGGCTGCCGGACGCTCGTGTTTACAATTAACCTCGACGCCGTCGGCAACTGCCCGTGCAACCCGAGCATTGGCGGAACGGCAAAGGGCCACCTTGTGCGTGAGATCGACGCGCTTGGCGGTGAGATGGGCCGCGCGGCCGACGCGTGCTTTCTGCAGAGCCGCATGCTCAACCGCGGCAAGGGCCCGGCCGTCCACTCGCTGCGCTGCCAGATCGACCGGCGCGCATACAGCGAATGGATGAAGCATAGACTGGAATTGCAGGAAAACCTGTACTTAAAGCAGGCCGAAGTCGTCGACCTGCGCCGCGACGACGAACGGTGGCAGGTCGTCACGCGCATGGGCGCCGTGTACACGGTGGAAGCCGTCATCCTGGCGACGGGCACATTTTTGGGCGGGCGCATTTACGTCGGCGAGGTCAGCTTCGAGAGCGGGCCGGACGGGTTATTCCCGGCGGCATTTTTGAGCGAGCCGCTGCGGAAACTCGGCCTGCGCCTGCGCCGCTTTAAGACCGGCACGCCCGCGCGCGTATTGCGCAGCAGCATCGATTTTTCGAATCTCGAAGTCCAGCACGGCGACGACCCGGTTGTCCCGTTTTCGTATGATACCTTGACGCCCGGTGAGAACACCGAGGTCTGCTACGTCTCCTGGACAACGCCGGAGACAAAGCGCGTGATTCTTCAAAACATCGGCCGCAGCCCGTTGTATGCCGGGCGGATTGAGGGCGTCGGCCCGCGCTACTGCCCGAGCATTGAGGATAAGATCATGCGCTTTCCCGATAAGGAGCGCCACCAGCTGTTTATTGAGCCGTGCGGCGCACACACGGAGGAGATGTACCTGCAGGGGATGAGCTCGAGTCTGCCCGAAGAGGTGCAGCTGCAGTTCTATCACACGATTCCGGGCCTCGAGCATGTGCAGATTCTGCGCTGCGCGTACGCGATTGAATACGACTGCGTGGACCCGCTGCAGATGGACGCGACGCTCGGTTTTCACGACTTGCCGGGCCTTTACGGTGCGGGGCAGTTCAACGGCTCCTCGGGCTATGAGGAGGCCGCCGCGCAGGGCTTGATTGCTGGCATCAACGCGGCGCTGCAGGTGCAGAAAAAGCCGCCGTTCGTGCTCGACCGCGCAAGCTCCTATATCGGGACGCTCATCGATGACCTCGTCACGAAGGGCGTGACGGACCCCTACCGCATGATGACGAGCCGCAGTGAGTACCGCCTCGTGCTGCGGCAGGACAACGCCGACGAACGCTTGACGCCGTATGGGCGGGAATTGGGGCTCATCTCCGACGACCGCTGGGCGCGGTTTACGCAGAAGGAGGCGCAGAAACAGGCGGAGTTAAAGCGCGCCGAAAAGACCGTGCTGCCGCCGAGCGATGCGCTCAATGAGATTCTTGTTTCACGTGAAACAACGCCCATCCACACGGGCGTGCGGCTGTCGGAGCTTTTAAAGCGTCCGCAGCTTTCCTATGAGGCGTTAAAGCCTGTCGACCCGACGCGGCCCGATTATCCGGACAGCGTGTTCGAGACGGTGGAGATCGAATTGAAATATGCGGGCTATATCGCGCGGCAGAAAGCCGACATCCGCGAGATGCGCCGCTTAGAGGAGAAAGCGCTGCCGCAGGATCTCGATTATCGGGAAATTACCGGGCTGCGCGCGGAAGCACAGGAGAAATTAAATCTTACAAAACCCGCGAACATCGGCCAGGCCAGCCGCATTTCCGGCGTGAGCCCGGCGGATATCACGGTGCTTTTAATCCGTTTGGCAAAGGAGGACCCAAAGACGTGAACGAAGACATCGCACCGCTTTTGCAGCGGGAAGCCGAAGCGTGCGGGCTGACGCTTTCGGCGGAGCAGTGCGCGGCCTTTTCCCAATACCGCGCGCTCGTGCTCGACTGGAACGAAAAGGTCAATTTGACGGCCATCACCGAGCCGGAAGCGTTTGTCTGCCGCCACTTTCTCGACAGCCTTTGGCCGATGCGGTGGTTGTCCCTTGCGGGCAAAGCCTGCATCGACGTCGGGACGGGTGCAGGCTTTCCGGGGCTCGCGTTAAAGCTCGCGTGCGAGGAGATGCAGCTGACGCTGCTTGACAGCCTGCAAAAGCGGCTGCGCGTGCTCGACGCAATGTGTGGGGCACTCGGCGTACAGGCACATCTGGTCCACGCGCGCGCCGAAGAGGGCGGCCATGCCGAGGCATTGCGGGAGTCGTTTGATTATGCGTTTGCGCGGGCCGTTGCGCCGCTGCGCGTGCTGTGCGAATACTGTCTGCCGTTTGTGCGTGTGGGCGGGTCGTTCTGCGCGTGGAAGGGTCCGCAGATGGAGGAAGAATGGACGCAGGCGAAGCGCGCCCTCTCTCTGCTCGGCGGCGAACTCGTGCGGCGGGAAGAGTATGCGCTGCCCGACGGAAGCGGGCGGACGTTTCTCGAGTTCCGCAAGGTGCGTCCGACACCGCAGAAATATCCGCGGCCGAGTGCGAAACTCAAAAAAGCACCGCTTTGAATTTTTGTTTTCCTTTTTTTATTTCAATCAAAAGGCGCCAAAGCCAGAGGGAATGTGGTTCCCTGGCTTTGGCGTCTTCTTTTTTTGTTTTGGGGCTTTATCTGCCCCGGAGCTTTTTTCTGCAGACTGCACTTTTTTACCCCCTTTACGTTTTCTTAAAAATTCTACTTTTCCCTTCGACGCGCTTACCCCTTCGGGGCACTTCGCAGGCCGCGCGGGGGCCCCTCCTTTTCTGCTCCTGCAGAAAAGGAGGCAAAAGAGCAGGCTCAAGGGGGCCCTTCGCCCCCTTGAGAATCCCCTCGCCTGCGGTCGCGCTAGAGTGCCTTCGGCACAACCGCGCGAGGGGAGGGCGGAACTCCTCGCCGCTTACGCGGCTGGAGCTTCCGCGCTAGACTTGCTTAGGCGTTGCCGTTTTGTTAGACTTTTGGCTTTATCGCATGCGTTGCTTTGCTGCGCGCATGATCGACAAAAGAAATTTGCCTTTTCACTTTTTGCCCGTAAACCAGGCGCGCATGCGCCTGAACCCCAAAATTCCAGCGCGGAAACTCCAGCTCCGAAGGAGCGAGGAGTTCCGCCGTTCCCTCGCGCGAATTGCGTGCGAAGCACGCGCCAGCGCGACCGCCAGGGAGAATCCCAAAGGGGGCGCAGCCCTCTTTGGCCAGTCTTTGCCTACTTTCTGCTGGTCAGAAAGTAGAGGCCCCCGCGCGGCCCGCGAAGTGCCCCGAAGGGGTAAGCGCGTCGAAGGGAAAAATCAAAAGTTTAATAGGCGTAAAGGGGATCAATAAAGTTTCCCCGAGAAAAGCCCCGGGGCAGCAAACCCCAAAAAGAACATTGAGCGCATCGAGAGAAAAATCCCATTTTGTCGAAGCGTGGAGAGAAGAAAATAAAAAATTTCCCCCATCACCCTTTGACAAATTTGTACACGCCGGTGTGGTATGCTTAGAGACAAGCAGGGGGTGCGTGTCATGTTAGGACAACATATCATCAAACTGGACATCGATTCGATCCGCCCAAACCCCGCACAGCCGAGGCGTTCGTTTTCGCAGATGGAACTGCAGGAACTCGCGGAAAGCATTCGCGTCAATGGTCTGTTGCAGCCGATGGTCGTGCGCCGTGTCGCGGGCGGGTATGAGCTCGTCGCGGGGGAGCGGCGGCTGCGCGCATGCCGCATGGCAGGGCTGCGCGTGGTGCCGGTCATCGTTTCCAACTGCTCGGAGGAGGAAAGCGCCATCTTTGCGCTGACCGAAAATCTGCAGCGGCAGGACTTGAATATGTTTGAAGAGGCCGAGGGCATCCGCCGGCTGATGAACCAGTGGCACATCACCCAGGAGGAATGCGCCGCGCGGCTCGGCAAGAGCCAGTCCGCGCTCGCCAACAAACTGCGGCTTTTGAAGCTGCCGGGCGCTTTGCGGGAGCAGATTCTTGAAAACCATTTGACCGAGCGCCACGCGCGGGCCCTGCTGCGTTTGCCGAATCTTCATACGCAGACGCGCGCGCTCGAATCCATCCTGCGCGACGGGCTCAATGTCCAGCAGACAGACGCACTCGTTGAGAAAATGCTCGGGGAGAAGACGCCGCGCCGCAGGACCCGCCCGGTCATCAAGGATGTGCGCATCTTCGGCAATACGATCAACCACGCAATCCAAACGCTGAAAAAGACCGGCATCGACGCACAGACGTTTCGCTCGGAGACGGAGGAATACCTCGAATGGGTTGTCCGTATTCCCAAAGCGGAGGCGCAGGGACGAAAGCCTGCTTAAATGTTGATTACAAGATCCCATTTCCTTATCATTTTCCACAATCTTTTTCAAAAGGAGGTCCGCGGCCTACTGCGGGCCTTTTTTTGTCGGCTGCGTGAAATGTTTCACGTGAAACATCGCAAAGCCCTTTTCTCTGCCTCTGCTTCGTGCTATAATAGAACCACGAACGCAAGAAGGAGGCGTGATATGGGCAAAATCATTGCGGTTTCCAACCAAAAAGGCGGGGTCGGCAAGACGACGACGGCCGTCAACCTCGCGGCCGGCCTCGGCAAAGTGGGCAAAAAGACGCTGCTTGTCGACATTGACCCGCAGGGGAACGCCTCCAGCGGCGTAGGCGTCGACCGGCGCGCGCTGAAGTCGTCCATCTACGATGTACTGATGCAGGGCGCCCATCCCGACGAGGCCATTTTACATACGCAGTTTGCCAATCTCGACCTGCTGCCGAGCTCGATGGACTTGGCTGGTGCGGAAGTCGAACTCTCCGAAAAGCCGCACCGCGAAAGCGTGCTGAAGACGGCGCTTTTGCAGGTGGCGGAGCGGTATGCGTATATTCTAATCGACTGTCCGCCGTCGTTGGGATTCATCACAACGAACGCGCTCACGGCGGCCGACAGTGTCTTGATTCCGATTCAGTGCGAATATTACGCGCTCGAGGGGTTGAGCCAGCTGATGAACAGCGTCCGGCGCGTCAAGCGCCAATATAACGGCGCCTTGCAGATCGAAGGGGTCTTGCTGACGATGTACGACGGGCGCTTGAATCTGACGCAGCAGGTGACCGAGGAGGTCAAGCGGTATTTCCCGAAAAAGGTCTACCGCGCTGTGATTCCGCGCACGGTGCGTTTAAGTGAAGCACCAAGTTTTGGAAAACCAATCCAATATTTTGACGCTTCCGGCAAGGGCGCAAAGGCGTATACGGAATTGACGGACGAATTTTTGGAAAACCAGACATAAAAGGAGGAAGGCCATCCATGGCTGCAAAGCAGAGAGGGCTCGGAAAAGGGTTAGACCTGATCTTTGCGGAAAACGACACGGAAGCGGGCAACGCGGCCATCGAGCTGAAGGTCAGCGACCTCGAGCCGAACCGCAGCCAGCCGCGCCGGAAATTTGACGAGGCGTCCCTGGCGGAGCTTGCGGATTCCATCGCGAAGCACGGCGTTTTGCAGCCGCTCCTTGTGCGGCCACTGTTTGGCGGCGGCTACCAGATCGTCGCGGGCGAGCGCCGCTGGCGTGCCGCGCGCATGGCCGGCGTGCAGACGGTGCCCGCGATGGTGCGCGACTTAAACGACCAGCAGGTCACGGAACTGGCGCTGATTGAGAATTTGCAGCGCGAGGACTTAAACCCGATGGAAGAGGCGCAGGGTTTTGACACGCTTCTGCGCGAGCACGGCATGACGCAGGAGGAGATTTCCGAAAGCGTCGGCAAGTCGCGGCCGGCCATCGCGAACGCCTTGCGGCTTTTGCATCTGCCGGATGAGGTGCGCGCGCTGCTTGAAGACGGCTCCCTTTCGGCCGGGCAGGGGCGGGCGCTGCTTGCCTTCCCAAAGGAAATGCAGGTGCCCATGGCAAAGCGCACGGTGCACGACGGCCTGACGGTGCGGCAGCTCGAAAAGCTCGCGCGGCAGGCAAATGCCCAGCCGCAGGTGTCGCTGAAAAAGGACAACCCGTTTTTTGAGGAAGCCGCACTTTCGCTGCACGAGCAGCTCGGCCGGCGCGTCAAGGTGACGGGCACAAAGAAAAAGGGCACGCTGCAGATTGAATTCCACGGCGAAGAGGACTTAAAGGCCCTTTTGAAGTTCTTTGAATAAATGATTTGAAAAAGATTGAGGACAAAAAGGAGAGAGCATAACCATGCTGGACATCAAACTGATCCGTGAAAATCCGGACTACGTGAAAGCGGCCATCCATAAGCGCGAGATGGATCTCGACCATGTCATTGACGAGATCCTGGACGTCGACCAGAAGCGCCGCGAGGCAACCGGCGCCGTCGAGGCGAAAAAGGCGCAGCAAAACGCCGCAAGCAAGGAAATTCCGAAGATCAAGAAGGCCGGCGGCGATGCAAGCGAAGTGCTCGCGCGCATGAAAACATTGTCCGAGGAGATTAAGGAAGCGGACGCAGCGCTTTCGGAGCTCAACGAAAAGCAGCAGACCTTGATGGCCTCCCTGCCGAACCTGCCGGATGAGGACGTGCAGCCCGGCGGCAAGGAGCAGAATATCCCCGACCATGTATGGGGCGAAAAGCCGCAGTTTGATTTTGAGCCGAAGGACCATGTTACGCTGTGCGAGTCGCTGGGGATGATCGATTACCCGCGCGGCGCGAAGCTCGGCGGCAACGGCGCGTGGGTGTACCGCGGCTGGGGCGCGCGCATGGAGTGGGCGCTGCTCAATTTCTTTATCAATGAACACTTAAACGACGGCTACGAGCTGATCCTGCCGCCGCATATGTTAAACTACGAGTGTGGCTATGTGGCCGGGCAGTTCCCGAAATTCTCCGATGAGGTGTATTGGATTCAGAACCCGACGAGCTCTGACCGCAAGTTTTTGCTGCCGACGGCGGAGACGGCGCTCGTGAACCTGCACCGCGACGAGATTCTTTCGGCCGATGAGCTGCCGAAGAAATATATCGCCTACACGCCGTGCTACCGCCGGGAGGCCGGTTCGTACCGCAGCGAGGAGCGCGGCATGATTCGCGGCCACCAGTTCAATAAAGTGGAGATGGTCCAGTACACGAAGCCGGAGGACAGCGACCGCGCGTTCCAGGAGCTCGTCGGCAAGGCAGAGCGCCTCGTGCAGGAGTTGGGCCTTCATTACCGGTTAAGCCGTCTGGCGGCCGGCGACTGCTCCGCAAGCATGGCTCGCACGTATGACATCGAGGTTTGGATCCCGTCGATGGGCATCTATAAGGAAGTTTCGTCCGCGTCGAATGCGCGCGCGTACCAGGCACGCCGCGGCAACATCAAATACCGCGATGAAAACCGCAAGCTGCAGTTCGTGCATACGCTCAACGCGTCGGGCCTTGCGACGAGCCGCGTGATGCCGGCAATTGTAGAGCAGTATCAGAATGCCGACGGTTCCGTCACGGTGCCGGAGGTTCTGCGCCCGTACATGGGCGGGGTCGATGTGATTCGCCCGCAGAAGTAAGTGCTTTTTAAAATTGCATTTTGCCGCTGACCTTCGCTGGAAAGCGGCATTTTTGCTATCTTTGTAAGGGGAAATTCCCCCTTACAAAGCCCCCATTTGTGTTGCAGGCTTGCCGCTCAATTTTAGAGCGGACCGCTCCCGGGGCATTTTTCTGCGAATTGCGCTTTTTTACCCTCTTTACGCCTATGAAACTTATGATTTCTTCCTTCGACGCGCTCAGGCCGCGCGGGGGCCCCTACTTTCTGGCCAGCAGAAAGTAGGCAAAGACTGGCCAAAGAGGGCTGCGCCCCCTTTGGGATTCCCCCTCTGCGGTCGCGCTGGCGCGGCCTTCGGCCGCAATTCGCGCGAGGGGAGGGCGGAACTCCTCGCCGCTTACGCGGCTGGAGCTTCCGCGCTGGACTTTTGGGTTTCAGGCGCGTGCGCGCCTGGTTTACGGACAACAAGCTAAAAATTTAACTTCTCTTGCTTATTATACGCGCAGCGAAGCAGCGCATGGGATAAGCCGAAAGTCAAACGAAAACGAAAAAGTCAAACCAGCGCTTGCCGATCATGCGCGAACGCGCATGGGACGGCCTAAAAGTCAGCACAATCAGGCAATGCCTAAGCAAGTCTAGCGCGGAAGCTCCAGCCGCGAAGCGGCGAGGAGTTCCGCTGTCCCCTCGCGCGGTTGTGCCGAAGGCACTCTAGCGCGACCGCAGAGGGGTTTTCAAAGGGGATGCAATCCCCTTTGGCCTGCTCTTTTGCCTCCTTTTCTGCAGGAGCAGAAAAGGAGGGGCCCCCGCGCGGCCTGCGAAGTGCCCCGAAGGGGTAAGCGCGTCGAAGGAACGAATTATAAGTTTCATAGGCGTAAAGAGGGTAACAAAAGCGCAATTCGCAAGAAAAAGCCCCAAGGCGCCAAGCCTTAAAAAGCACACCGCGTGTGCCGAAGGAACAAGAAAAAATTTTAAAAGAAATTGCAGGAAAACAAAAAAACGCTGAAATAATTAAAAAGAGGGGATAGGGGACCCTTCCCCAAATGAAAATGAAAGGAACCACATTGCGTATGGAGAACATTACCGGCGCTTTCTTCCAGCGGAAAGTCCGCGTGGAAAGCTATCAAATCGGCGCAGCGGGCCATGTCCGGCTTTCTGCCCTTTTGCGCATGGAACAGGAAACCGGCGACGAGCATATGGACGCGCTCGGGCTTTCCTATGAGCGCCTTTATCAAGAGGGCCTGGCGATCCTTTTGACCGCAAACCGTGTCCAGATCCACCGCTTCCCGGTCCGCAACGAGGAACTCACCGTTACAACGACGCCGCACGGCACCGCCGGCGTGCAGATGTACCGCAACTTTTCGTTCGAAAGCGGCGGCGAAACCCTCGCCACCATCCGCCAGGTGACCGTTTGCGCGGACCCGAAAACCCATAAGCCACTGCGTCCCGATGCGCTGTACCGCTACGGCGCCTTTGAACCCATGACCACGCCGCGCGAGGACCGCGTGCCGCGTCTGCGCCCGCCGGAGGACCTGCCTTTCCTCGGCGAGCGGCCCATCCGCTACTCCGACCTCGATATGAACCAGCATTTGACGAATACGATCTACGGCGACATTGTCGAGGATTTCCTGCCGGAATCGTTCCGTGCGTACCGCTTTGCGGAGATCCATTACCTTTCGGAGAGCTTTTTGGGCGAGACGCTTCAGATACACGGGAAAGTTCTCGACGGCGGGCGGTTCCTTTTAACGGGCCAAAACCCGCGCGGCACCGGCTTTTCGGCGGTCATTGCCATTTAAAGAAATGCATTGCGTGCAAGGCTTTTCCTATGCTATAATGAAAGGAATAGAAAGCGGCGCTTTCTGCGTGTCGTATGCGGAAAAGCGCGAAACAGAGAACGGGAAGATCCCAGAGGAGGAGCCACCATGGCGTTTTATTTCAACGAACCCTGCCATACCTTCAACGAGTATTTGCTGATTCCAGGGTATTCTTCGTCGGAATGCATTCCGGATAACGTCAGCTTGAAAACCCCGCTGACGAAGTTCAAGAAGGGCGAAAAGCCTGCCATTTCGCTGAATATCCCGATGACGTCGGCAATCATGCAGTCGGTGTCGAACGACACGCTGGCGGTCGCTTTGGCGAAAGAGGGCGGCCTTTCGTTTATCTATGGTTCGCAGACGATCGAGCAGGAAGCCGCGATGATCGCGCGCGTCAAGGCGTACAAGGCCGGTTTTGTGCCGAGCGACTCGAACATCCAGCCGGATAAAACGCTGCAGGATATTTTGGACCTCAAGAAGAAGACGGGCCATTCGACGGTGGCGGTTACGGACGACGGCACGGCCAACGGCAAGCTCTTGGGCGTCGTCACGAGCCGCGACTACCGCGTCAGCCGCATGGCGGTGGAGACGCCGGTGTATTCGTTCATGACGCCGATCGACAAGGTCGTCTCGGCCCCGAAGGGCGCGACGCTGTCGGAGTGCAACGATATCATCTGGGAAAATAAATTGAATTCGCTGCCGGTCGTCGACGAGGAAGGGCGCCTGTGCTATTTCGTGTTCCGCAAGGACTATTCCGAGCATAAGGAAAATACCGACGAGCTGCTCGATTCGCAGAAGCGCTACATGGTCGGCGCCGGCATCAACACGCGCGACTATGAGCAGCGTGTGCCGGCCCTGCTGGAAGCCGGCGCGGACGTGCTGTGCATCGACTCCTCCGAGGGGTATTCCGAGTGGCAGCTGCGCACGCTGAAATGGGTGCGCGAAAACTACGGCGACAGCGTCAAAATCGGCGCGGGCAACGTCGTCAACGGCGACGGATTCCGGTTCTTGGCTGACGCGGGTGCGGACTTCGTGAAGATCGGCATCGGCGGCGGCTCGATCTGCATCACGCGCGAGACGAAGGGCATTGGCCGCGGCCAGGCGACGGCCGTCATCGAGGTTGCAAAGGAACGCGACAAATATTTCGAAGAGACGGGCATTTATGTGCCGATCTGCTCGGACGGCGGCATCGTATACGACCACCATTTGACCTTAGCGCTCGCAATGGGCGCGGATTTCGTGATGCTCGGCCGGTACTTCTCGCGCTTTGACGAGTCGCCGACGAACCGTGTGAGCATCAACGGCCAGTACATGAAGGAGTATTGGGGTGAAGGCAGCAACCGCGCGCGCAACTGGCAGCGCTACGACCTCGGCGGCGAGCAGAAGCTCGCGTTCGAGGAGGGCGTCGATTCCTACGTGCCGTATGCGGGCTCTCTGCGCGACAACGTGCGCACGACGCTGTATAAGGTCAAGTCGACGATGTGCAACTGCGGCGCGCTGACGATTCCCGAGCTGCAGCAGAAGGCCGTTTTGACCCTGGTCTCGTCGGTCAGCCTCATCGAAGGCGGCGCACACGATGTGCTCTTGAAGGACAATACGAATAAGAAGTAAATTTCTTCGTACATAAAAAAGGGGACGGCGTTTTTGCTGTCCCCTTTTTGGATATTTGGAGCTTGCCGCTTATGGCCGTCTGCGGCGGAACAGGGCGCGAAAAATCCAACGGCACAATGGGCCGGCCACAAAAATTTGCAGCGGGTACGCCATGATGAAATTGAACGCAACGGTTTCGAGCCATACAACCGGCAACTGGGGATTTAGGCTGTTCGATTCCAACGTGCCGACAAGGCTCATAAACGGCACCATCAGGCACACAGTAAACGTCTGGATGCATAGGATCACAAAAATCTGCCGGTCCGTATGGGGATTTGCCACGTGAAATGCAAGCCACGGCGCCGCATGGCCCGCCACAAAAAATGCAAATAAAAATCCAACGAGCCATTCCAGCGGAAACGTGTGCGCCGCCTTGCCGAACGCCGCATACGTAAGCCCGCCCGTGTGCAGTGCCGTGTTATAGACACCCATCCAATAAATCATGACGCCCGACGTTAAAAGCGTGAAAAAGAAACTCTCCAATTTGGTCTTTGGCATGTTTTTAAGGCTCCTTTTTAAAGTATTTTATAAATTATTTTTCGGTACGCAAAACATCCCGAAAACAAAAAAATGCCGCCCTACCGTCCGACTGTGGTAAGGCGACATTTTACGTCTTTTTTATTCTAGCAGATTTCTTTTAACGCCGCAAGCGGACAGCTCTCCAAAAAAGGGGGCGTGTACGCGGGAAGAGGTTGTGAAGTTTTGAAAAAATACATGAGGTGTGATAGAATGTAGAATGCAAAAAAGGAGGCCGTTTTTATGAACGAAACAATCAAGCAGTTGATGGAACGGAAATCCGTGCGCGCATACGAAAACCGCCCGATCCCCGAGGCGGAAAAGCGCATGATTTTAGAGGCCGCCTGCGCCGCGCCGACGGCCGGCAACCAGCAGATGTATCAGATTCTCGACATCACCGACCAGAAACTCAAGGATACGCTCGCCGAAACGTGCGACCACCAGCCATTTATCGCAAAAGCGCCGATGATCCTGCTTTTTTGCGCCGACTGCCAGAAATGGTACGACGCATTTGAGAGCGGCGGCTGTAATCCCCGGCGTCCGCGTGAGGGCGATCTGCTGCTCGCGTTTTCCGACGCAAACATCGCCGCGCAGAACGCCGTGACGGCCGCGTGGAGTCTCGGCATCGGCTCGTGCTATATCGGCGATATTTTAGAGCAGTGCGAAACCCACCGCAAACTTTTGCATCTGCCCGATTACGTCCTGCCGGCCGCGATGGTCGTGTTCGGTTACCCGGCGGCGGGGCAGATGGAGCGCCAAAAATCCCGCCGGCAGCCGCTTTCGGCCGTTGTGCACGAAAATACGTACCACCGCTTGGACGCCGGGGAACTTCGGGACGCGCTCGGCTACAAGGCCGGGCCGCGGCCGTATGCAGAATGGCTCCAACGCTTTTGCGACATTAAGTTTAACGCCGCGTTTTCCAGGGAAATGGCCCGCTCCGTCGCGGTTTATTTAGAGCCGTTTCGCGCGGACGAACAGGCATAAAAAAGCGCGTCCCGCGTTTTGTGGGGCGCCCTTTTTCTTTATTTTTCGGTGGATTGTCCGCATAGGAATTCTAAAATCCGCCGCAGAAGGTCCACCGCGCCGACTTCATACCCCGCAGAGGCGTACGCCGCCCGGCCGTCCCTGCCGCACGCGACGAGCAGCGGGAAGCGTTCGGGTTCGAGTCCTAAATGCCGCGCGGTACATGCGGCCGTATAAGCCCAGCCGGCGGTTTCCACAGAGATGCCGTCCCATGCCGCGAGGACGGCGGCGAGTGTCGGCTGCTTGAGGGCCGTCTTTCCGCGCACGAAAACCCGTACCGTGACCGGCAGTGCCCGCAGCGCGGGCAGCGCCGCGAGGCATTCCCGCAGCACGTGTTCGGTGGGCTCGGCGCCCTCTTCGAGCCAGCACAGCAGCGCCGGCTTCCCGGGCGGCGGGACAAGTTCCGGCAGCGGCAGGGCGCGCGAAAACAAAAGATCCTTTAAATGCACTTGCGGCAATTCGAGGGGGAGGGAATCGGTTTCCCCTTCCCGCACGTCGAATAGGCACCGCTTTGCGAGCTGGCCGCCGCCCGGCAGGCGCGCGGAGAGCAGCACGCGGTAGCGGCCGGCGGGCAGTTCGGTTTCGAACACATTTTCCTGCCAATCGTCCGAAAGCATGCGTTCGCGCCACGCGGCGCCGTCCCAATACGACAACGACCAGTTTTGCCGGAAGGAAAGCCGCGCGTCCGGCGCCTTTTGGAACCGCACACGGCCGGTTTGTTCGGGGGAAAGGGGCCGGAAGCCCTCCCCGTCCCAGACCATGACGGCGCCGTCGAGCGCGCGCAGGTACGCCGGCGTGCCCTGTTTGCGCAGGGACGCGACCTTTCCGAGAGTTCCCGGCAGCGGGCGGCTCCAGTCGGACAGCGGTTCATTTTCGATGCGCGGGCACAAAAGCGCGCGTTCGAATACGGCTTTCGGGAATTTCCCCTGCCACGGCCGCGCGCGGCGCAAGTGAAAGTCGAGCACGGAAAGCGGCACATCCCGCAGGTCTTTCTCGGAAAGCGTGCCCAGCAGCGCCGCACGCAGCGGGTCCGGGCTCTCCTCGAGAAACGTGCACAGCGTGTCAAAATTCCCGCGGGCTTTTTGCAATAGCGCCGCGCACGCCGGATGGGCGGCGGCGCGCCGGGCGTCGAACATGCCCGCAATGCGCCGCTTGCGGATTGCGTCGCCGTGTGCGAGCATGGCTTCGCGCGCCTGGCGCTGCGCAGGGGAGAGGGGGGCGGCGGTTTCCCGCCCCTGCGGCGCATCAAAGGAAAATGGATGCCAGCCCGGTTTTGGCGTGGGGGTATGCAGCACAGCGGTGGATTCCGTTTCGCCGTGGAAGAACGCTTCCTTGTCCCCGGCCGTCAGGTGAAGGTCGCCAAGGCCGAGCTCGACGGTGACGCGGCCGTCATCCCCGGCGGGCAGTGCGGCAATCGGGCAGAAGCGCGCCTCGTTGAAGACTTCGAGCGTGATGGTTTCCCGCGGCGCGGCGAAGAAGGTGCAGCGCTTCGTCTTTGCGTAGCGGGCGGTCTGGTTGTGCAGGCGCGCCTGACCGTCCAAACCGAGCGCTTCCCCGTGCAGGGCTTCGTCTTCAGCGGGGCCGAATGTGCGGCTGTGGACGAGTATCGCGCGCGAGGCGGCCGTCTGGAACCAGCCGCGGTCGAGGGTACATTCCGGCTCGCACGCGCCGAGAAAGTGCCACTGCCCTTCGCACAGGGCCTCGACCCATGCGTGGTTGTCGTCGCAGTGCGACCAGCGCGGCACATACACCTGCCGGGCGGCGAGCCCGACGCTGCGCAGCGCGGCGACCAGGAACGCGGATTCCTCGCCGCAGCGGCCGCTGCCGCAGGAAAACACGGTGATCGGTGCGGCCGTGCGCGCGTCCTGCGGCTCGTAGCTCGCGTGTTCGTGGCACCAGCGGTTGACTTCGAGTACGGCCTCCGTTTCGCTTTTGCCGCGCACACGGTCCCACAAAAGCGAAAAGAAGCGTTTCCGGTGCGGCAGAAGGGCTTCGTCGTTGACGCGCGGGCAGACGACGTATTGGAAATAGGCCTCTTCGGGCAGCGCGCGGCACCACGGAACATGTTCGCGCAGCCACCGGGCGTGAGCGGCGCAGGTTTCGAAAAAGGTTGCGGGGTACTGCGCCCAATCTTCGGGCAGCGCCGCTTTGAGATACGCAAGTTCGGCTGTTTGATTCATAGGCCAAAGGCCTCCTTTTCCTGACAGTGTCTTTATGATACCATCGTTTCCGCAGAGGCGCTACTCTTTTTTGGGCCCGGCGCGGCCTGCGAAAGGATCGAAAAAGAAAGATCCAATGGATACGAAAGGCCAAAAATCAGAAAAAGGCAGCAGATTTTGCCGGTTTGCGCAAGAGAAAATGAAAAAAATCCGTTCGACCCCCTTGACAAACAGAAAAGGACAAGGTATAATGAATAACGCTCCACATGTTGGTGCAGTCATTTGGCGGCATAGCTCAGTTGGCTAGAGCATTCGGTTCATACCCGAAGTGTCATAGGTTCGAATCCTATTGCCGCTACCAAAATGAGAATGCGGGACCCATACGTTTGGGTCCCGTCTTATGGCCCGGTCGTCAAGCGGTTAAGACACCGCCCTTTCACGGCGGGTTCATGGGTTCGAATCCCATCCGGGTCACCATTTATATTTTTTCATTCTTGTTTTTGTGGACGCGTAGCTCAGCTGGTTAGAGCGCTCGCCTCACACGCGAGAGGTCAAGGGTTCGAGTCCCCTCGTGTCCACCAAACAAACATCTCTGTGTTGGAAAACCGCTCTCGCAGCGGTTTTTCGTCTATCTAGGGCATCCTCATTTGCCAGGGTTTTCAGATTTACCGGAAGGACGGTTCCCCTTATGAAAAAAGTATGGATTTTAGCGGCGGCCGCAATGCTGCTGGTAGCGGCGGCGGGCTGCGGCAACGATGTACAAACGGACGGCCAGGGCAATGTGGTTTCCGCTGTGAGCAGCAGCACCACCAGCGAGGTGCAGACGGAAAGCACGCAGCCTTCCGGCGACGCTACGAGTTATGACAACACGCTTGAAGGCCTTGCAAGCTACATGAAAGACCTCGGCTATATCGAAAAGGACTATACCGCACCCTCGACGCTGGGGCTGACCGCGAGCAATTCGAATATCATGCAGGCGCAGATCATCGGTGCCGTTTCCGGCAAGCGCTATACGGGCAGCTATGACGGTTCGGACAACGTGACGATTGAGCTGTATGAATACGATCCCGCAAACCTCGACGAGACGGGTGAGAAGGTTCTCCAGCAGATCAAGGAGAAGGGCACCTTTACGGTCTTTGACACGGATGTCGAGGCGTATTTGAGCAGCAATTCGAAGTATGTGATGGTGTATAAAGACACCGAGCTTTCGACGAACACAAATAAAGAGAGCGAGAAATACCTCGACCACGACGCGCGCCGCAAGGAAGCTGTCGAGAAATTCCAGGCGTTTCACGCGTAAAAGGGTATACGAATTTCAGCATGGAAAGGCGCTCCTGCGGGGGCGCCTTTTTTGCTTTTGGATGCCGTTTTCGGGGAGAGGCCGCTTCTGCGTCTTTTTGAAAGGCGGCGTATTTTAAAGGGCAAATCTGTCTTTTTGCATGTCTTTTGTGATAGAATTTGTGATATAATTAAGAAAAGGAAAGGCTTTTCCTATATAGTCCGGGCCGTGCCGCTTGGCCGGCGGCCGACGACTCTCCTTTTCCGGACTTGCACAGCCGACTGTCTTGAGGAGGGCAAGCAGCAATGAGTTATAAGGACGAATGGCTTTTAATTGAGGCAAACGATGATATGGATGAGATGTATCATCGGGAGCCGAAAGAAGAATTTTTGTTTTATCGGGCCGTGGCCAACGGCGATGTGGAGACGGTGCGCCGCAACTGTGAACAGGCACGGTTCGTCGACCGCGAGGGCGTAGGGGTCCTTTCCCGCGACCCGGTCACCAATATCAAGTACCATTTTGTGGTCACTACGGCCATGATTACGCGGATGTGCCGGCAGTACGGTATGGAATTGGAGCAGGCGTTCCGATTGAGCGATTTCTATATCCGGCAGCTTGACGATATCCATACGGAGGCGGGCGTCTGCCGGCTGCACGATGAAATGGTGATGGATTACACGGAGAAGATGCGCAAATATCAGCGCAATAACACGAACTCCAAACATATCAACGCCTGCAAGGAGTACATTTATTCCCATCTCAAAGAGCGCATCACAATTGAGGATTTGGCGGAGGCGCTCGGCGTCTCGGCCAGTTACCTGTCCCGCCTGTTCAAAAAGGAAACCGGGGTCTCCGTCAGCGCTTATATCCGGGACCGGAAGATCGACATGGCGAAGAATCTCTTGCGCTTCAGCAATTATTCGATGATCGACATCGCTAACCGCCTCGCTTTTTCGTCGCAGAGCCACTTTATCCAGCAGTTTAAGGACTCTGTGGGCATGACGCCGAAAAAATACCGGGACAAATACTACCAGGTGGAGTGGAATATTGAAACAGACGACGGGGAAGCCGCCAAGGACGGCGGGACCGAAGGCACCGGTACGGAAAAAACATAAAAGGCCTTAGAATCGTAAAAAAGACTGCGGGGGCATCGCTTACAAAAAGCGGTGCCCCCGCAGTTTTTTCGGAAGGTAAATCTATTTTGCAAAAATTCTTATAAACGAAGCAGGATCTCGTTATCTTTCTGTAGCATGCTGGCCGGAATATAATTTTCCGGCAGGGTTTTGCCGTTGAGCGTGAGGCTTTCACAGCCGCTCTCCCGCTGGTGCGGGTTTTCGACGCGGATATGCAGCCGGCAGCCGCGGAAGTCTTTTTCAATGGAGAAAGATTTCCACGATTTGGGGATTGCGGGGGCCAGGCGCAGGCCGTCTAAGTCCGGACGCAGGCCCAGGATGCCCTCTACGCAGCCCACCATGACGGTGGAAGCTGTGCCGGTCAGCCAGTGCACCTGGGAGCGGCCAAAGTGGCGGCTTGCGGGGCCTTCCGTAAACTGGCCGTAGCAGTAGGGCTCTAAGCGCCGCACCTCGGCGCGGTCATTTTGCGCGGCGGGGGCGTTTTCCGTGAAATACAGAAACGCGCGCTCGCCGCTGCCCCGCAGCGCCTCGGCCAGAATCAGCCAGCCCTGCGTCTGCGAGAAAACGCCGGCGTTTTCCTTCGTGCCGGGGTTATAAATGACGGCCAGCGCCCCGTCAAACGCGTGGGTATGGTAAGGGGGATCCATCAATACCGCGCCATAGGCGGTGTTCAGACGGGTGTACACCTGGTCCATGATGACAGACGCCTGTGCCGGGTCGGCCAGGCCGCTGATGACCGCCCAGCTCTGCGGATTCAGCCACAGGTTTGCTTCTGGATCGCCGGCGGCGCCAATGCGCTCACCCTGCTCGGTAAAGCCGCGGATGTACCGGTCGCCGTCCCAGCACAGGCGGTGGATTTTCTCCCTGTATTCGTCTAAAAGGCGGTCCAGCCAGGCAGTGTCCTGTGTATGGCCGCGCTTTTCCGAGAACCGGCGCAAAATGGAGAGCGCGTAGTAGAACTGCATCGCCACGAAGCTCGATTCGCCGTTTGCGCCCAGCCGCAGGCAGTCGTTCCAATCGGCGTATAGCCCGGCAGGCAGGCCGTGGGGGCCCAGATGCTGCAGCGAGAATTGAATCGCCCGCTTTAAATGGTCGTAAACGGTGGCGCTGCCCTTGTTGGCAAACGGGATGACTTCCTCTAAGAAGGCAATGTTGCCGGTTTCGGCAATGTATTTATAGATGGTGGGGAACAGCCACAGCGCGTCGTCTGCGCGGTAGGCGGGATGGCCGGTTTCCTGTACGTAGGAAAGATCGTCCGGCGTATCCTCGTGGCCGGGATTGTGTGTGAATTTGACGAGCGGCAGGCCGCCGCCATTGTCCACCTGGGCGGACAGCATGAAGCGAATCTTCTCGCAGGCCATTTCCGGCTCCAGGTGCAAAATGCCCTGGATGTCCTGCACCGTGTCGCGGTAGCCGTAGCCGTTGCGCAGGCCGCAGTAAATCAGGGAAGCCGCGCGCGACCACACAAAGGTGATAAAGCAGTTGTAGGCGTTCCACGTGTTGACCATCGTGTCAAAAGCCGGGTCCGGGGTGTGCACCTGTAAATGGTCGAAACGCGCGTACCACATCCGTTTGAGCGCGTCTACCTCCTGCTGGACCTGCGCCGCGGGGTCGGTGTAATGGGCCAGGATTTGCGCCGCCTCGTCCGAAGGCTTCATGCCCAGTACGAACAGCACCGTGCGGCTTTCGCCGGGGGCGAGCGATACGGTGCAGGACAGGGCGCCGCACGCGTTTTCATTATAGCTGTTTACATTGCCGAGGTCGCCGGCCGCGACGCCGGTGGGGTTGCCGTAGCCGTGATAGCGGCCGAGGAATGCCTCCCGGTCGCCGCAGTAGCTCGCCACCGGCGCGCCGGCCAAGCCGAAGAACCGCTCGGTGACCCGCTTGTCGTCCACCTGTTCATCGGCGCTGAGCGCGTCGAGATTGCCGTGGATCTGCTGCATCAGGCGGTTTTCGGCAAAGACCGTTCGCCCGATGAACAGGGAGTACTGCAGATTGACCTGGTCCTGTTCATAGTTGCTGTGGTTCGTAAATTCGGCGTAGCCGGTTAAGGTCAGGCTGCGGGGACGGCTGTCCGTGTTCGTCACTTTCAGCGCCCACACCTCATAAGCGCAGCCGTCCGGCACGTAGTAGGTCGCTTCGGAGGCGATGCCGGCGTACGATGCCAGCATGCGGGTGTAGCCCATGCCGTGGCAGCATTTGCTTTTGTAAAGCTGCAGATCCTTTCCGACCGGCTGCCAGGAAGCGGACCAGTAATCCCCGCTTTCATTGTCGCGCAGGTACAGATACCGGCCGGGCTGGTCGAATTGATTGAAAACGTACCGCAGGATGCGGCCATTCGCACCCGAACGGGCAAAGCTGTAGCCGCCCGCGTTGTTTGAGAGAATGGCCCCGTATTCCGGGGAGCCCAAATAGTTTACCCAGGGGGCGGGGGTGTCCGGGCGGTCGATTACGTATTCCCGGGCAGCGTCGTCAAAATAACCGTACTTCATATTGATGTTCTCCTATCTTGATGCAGACCCTGTGGGTCATCGCTGTAAAGAATTTATTTTGTAAGCAAGGTCACCACAAGGGTGTGCAGAGTGCCGGCGGGCAGCGCCTGCAGCGCTTTGCGGGGAATTTTTGCGCAGGCGCCGCCGGAAAGGGGCTGTGCCGCGCCGTCTAACAGGACACGGCCCACGCGGTAGCTGCCGTATGCGAGTTTGTCCGGATTTTCATAGGAAATCTGCAGCTTGCGGCCGGCAAACGTGACCGAAAGCCCGGCCGTGCCCCCGGCGTCAAACTGTGCGGCCAAAAGTTTCGGCGCGAGCACAAGGTCGCCCTCTTCGCCGCGGACGCCGAAAACCTGCGTGATCATCGTCAGCATATACCAGCTGGCGGCACCCGTCAAGTAATGGTACATGCCGCGGCCGTCGGCGCGGAAATATTCCGGGATGCCGGGGTAGATGCAGCTGCGGTCAAAGTCTAATGCCGTATCGGCCAAAGCGCTTAGCGCTTTCCAGCCCTCCCGCGCGAATCCGCGGCGGTAAAGGGCGTTGGCATACATGACGGCCATGTGGCTGAACACAGCGCCGTTTTCCTTTTCGCCATAGGCGAAACCGAACATCCGGCCTAAGTCAAATTTGAGTTCCCGGAAATCGGTGTTCAGCCGGTAGCCGCCGATCTCTTCGCGGTAAAGGTAGTGATCGGCGCTCGCGGTGATGCGCGGGATCTGCGCGTCGGTGGCCACCTGCCCCATGATCGCGAACACCTGCCCGGTGAGCATCATGCGCACGCCGGTGGGGAAGAAGCCCTCCACCGCACGGCCGTGGTTGTCGTAGTAGCTGTTGTACCAGCCTTCGCCGTTTTGGGCGTCGATCCATTCGTGCCGGCGCAGCCAGGAAGCCAGCCAGTCGGCCCGGCGTTCGAGGTTTTCCGCGAGCTCCTCCAGCGGCACAGCGGCTTTCCGGCCGCAAAGCTCGTGCTGGACACTGTGCGCGTACTGGGAAAGCAGAGCCCGTTTTGCGCTGGCATCGTCGTAAAGGTCCGTTTCGGTGTTGAGCAGCGGGAGCAGCTCCTCGAAGACCTCGGCGGTCTTTGCGCCGGTGCGGCGGGCGAATGTGCGGATGAGGCTGGCCAGTTCCCGCAAATTTCCCGCATAGGCGCAGGTAAAGGCCACGCTTTCGCCGTGCTCGGCGGCCATGTCGAGCGCGTCGTTCCAGTCGGCACCCCGCAGGCGGTAGAGGTTATGGGCGCCCACCTCGTAAAATGCGGCGAGCTGCTCGACGAGCAGATGCTCCAAAACGGTGCCGGTATAGATGCTGCCGTCCGCCGTGCGCTGCCAGGTGCCCTGTTCGGGCCGGTACGCTTCATCAATCGCGGTGCCGCGCAGGGCTTGGGCGTCCTTAAAATAGGGCGCCTGCCGGTTTAGAATTTCCACGTCGCCGGTTTGGTCGATATAGAGTTTCGTGGTCATCTGCGGCCAGAGCGCGTGGTCCATCCATACGCGGGCAATGCCGTTGCGGTCGGCGATGAAGCTGCCGTCGCCGTCCCCGATGATCGTGGCGTTGGTGCCGTCTATGCGGACGCCGCCGAAGTTTTTCTCGATCATTTGGCCGACATCGTCCGGCTCCATCAATAAAAGGGATAAGCAGTCCTGCCACAGGTCCCGCCAGCCGCGGCCGCCGCGGCCGTAGTCGTGGTGCGGCAAGAAGGAGCAGCCGAACAGCCGCCGCAGAAACGGCTGCAGGCAGACCCACTTCATCAGACGGTCAAAGGCTTCCCTGCCGGTGTGAAACGATACATTCACCTTTTCTCGCCAGGCGCTGCGGTTTTCCTCCAGTGCGGCTTTCACACGCGCCGGGGTGCCGTAGCGCGCAAAAACCTGCTCAATCTCTGCCGGGTCGTCTGTCACGCCGAGCATTACAATGTATTGGGCCGTTTCCCCCGGGGCCAGCGTGCGCGCCGGGAAGCGGAACGCGCCCATCGCCTCACGCCCGGCAGCGGTGGCGCCGGCCGGTACGCCGGGCAGGTTTTCGATCACGGCGCGCGGCTGCAGGTAGGTGCCGCCTTCCCCCAAAAAGGACTCCACGGTGGGATAAAACGCCTCCGGCTGCTGCTCGTCCGGGCCGAACCCCATGACATAATAAAGGGTGCGGTTGGGCCGGTGACCGCGCTCGTCAAAGGACATCGTCGGCTTGAGCACGACGCCGTGCGCGGTGGTGCGGATGCGGTGCAGCATCGAGGTCACGTTGCGATGGTCGCGGAGATTGTCGGCGCTGCGCCCGTACAGCGGGATGGCCGCAAAGGGGACGATCTGAAGAGGCTGGCTGCCGGTGTTCTGCACCGTTGTGGCCATCAGCTCCACGTTGTCCCGCAGCGGGCAGAACAGGGTGGTGCGGGCGGCAACCCCGAGCCGCTGGGAAGTGCGTTCCAGCGTGTGCCACAAGAAGCCGGCCGTGACCCGGCTATGCTCCTGCGCAGAGGTAAAGCGCTCCGATTCCTGGCGCGCGGAGCTGCCGGTGCAGGACCAGGCTTCCCCATTACAGCGCAGCCAGAAATTGCGCGTGCTGCGGTTGTTGTGCAGGTTTTCGGCACTGACCGGCTCGAGCAGAAACGTCTCCTGGTTTACTTTGGCGTCGCCGCCCAGGTTCGGGGTCACCGCGCTTTTCAGGCCGGTCTCGGAGGCCAGCGGAAAGTACAGATAGCTTTTGTTTTCCGGATTTTCCATGGAAAAGGTGCCGTCTGCGTCTAAAAAGTTCAAGTGCGCCAACACAGCCACTCCCTTCGATTTTTGCGTTTGTCTCATTATACGGAATCCCCGCCGGTGCAAAAATCAAAACGCTGCGCAAAAATGTAAGAATCATGACCCGTTTTACGAATTTTCTAAAATGCGGTCAAGAATTTGATATTTTTTGCCGATTGCTAATAGATTGCCAACCGGGCCGGCCGTTATAATAAGTGCACAATCCGGCAGGGCACAAGTGCACTGTCTTCGTTTATAAAACCCGGGGCGCGTCCGCATGCAGGTTTGGCAGATGGGCACGCTTCACAGAACAAGGAGGAAAAAATATGAAAAAACGATTGATCGCCGGACTATTGGCAGCCGCTTCTCTCACGGCGCTGTTTGCGGGATGCAATGGCAACAGTGAGGGCGCTGCAGGTGGCAGCGGGGATACCGCCGCGGAAGGCAAGGTCATCAACATCTACAGCTGGAACGACGAATTCCGCACGCGCCTGGAGGATGTCTATCCGGAAGTGGAGAGCACCTCGGACGATGGCACCGTTACCTATTTAAAGGACGGCACCGAAATTCACTGGGTCATCAACCCGAACCAGGACGGCGTCTATCAGCAGAAGCTCGACGAGGCGCTGCGCAACCAGGCTTCCGCCTCTGCGGACGATAAAATCGACATTTTCCTGTCTGAAACCGACTATGTGTATAAGTACACGGACGCCGAGGCCGACGTCGCGATGCCGCTGACGGATCTGGGCATCGACCCCGACACGGACCTTGCGGACCAGTATCCGTTTACGAAGACGACGGCTTCCGACCAGAACGGCGTGCAGCGCGGCGCTACGTGGCAGTGCTGCCCGGGCCTTTTGGTTTACCGCCGCGACATTGCGAAGGACGTGTTTGGCACCGACGACCCGACTGCCGTGGGCGAAAAAGTTAAGGACTGGGATACGCTCAAGCAGACCGCGGAGGAGTTAAAGGCCAAGGGCTACTTTACGTTTGCCTCTTACGCGGATACGTTCCGCCTGTACGGCAACAACATCAGCCAGCCCTGGGTTGCCGACGGCGAGACGACCGTCAAAGTCGACCCGCTGATCATGGACTGGGTTGAATCCTCGAAGGAATGGCTCGATGCGGGTTATCTCGACAAGACTGTCAAGGGCCAGTTTAACGACGACTGGAATAAGGCAATGGGTTCGAACTCGAAGGTGTTCGCGTTCCTGCTGCCGCCGTGGGGCATCGACTTTACGCTCGCGCCGAACTGGGACGGCGAAGACGGCACATGGGCCGTTACGAATCCGCCGATGACCTACAACTGGGGCGGCTCTTACATTCACGCCTGCGAGGGCACCGACAACCCGCAGCACGTCAAGGATATCATCCTCTCCCTGACTTCCGACAAAGATAATCTGATTAAGATTTCGAAGGATTATCAGGACTTCACAAACACCGTCAGCGGCATGGAGGAAGCTGCCAGCGACGACAGCTTTGCCTCTTCGTTCCTCGGCGGGCAGAACGCCTACGCGTACTATGCACCGGTGGCAGAAGACATCCAGATTGCACCGCTGTCCGCGTACGACCAGGGCTGCGTCGAATTGATTCAAAATTCGTTTAGCGATTACTTCCAGGGCAATGTGGATTTTGACCGCGCCAAGGAAAACTTCGAGACCGCCATCATAGAGCGGTATCCTGAGATTACGGACGTCCAGTGGCCGGAATAAGCAGGAAAACTTTTTCCGCCGCCTGAAACGGCAGGCTGTCACGCCGGGGCTCCCCGGCGCGGCGGCTTTTGGAAAGGAACGGTGACTTATGCGACAAAAGTCGAAACACATCCGATACGCAAAATGGGGCTACCTCTTTATTCTCCCCTTCTTTGTGGCGTTCTTTATCTTTTCATTCATTCCGCTGGTGGATACGGTCCGGTACAGCTTTTTTGAGTATTACCAGTCCGGCATCAAGGAGATCGGCCCGAACTTTGTCGGGATGGCAAATTACCAGAGCCTTTTGGACTCCGACATGCTGAAATACGCCGGCAATACGCTGATTCTGTGGCTGATTGGCTTCATTCCCCAGATTTTGATCGCACTGCTGCTGGCCAACTGGTTTACCGACATCCAGATGAAGATCCGCGGCAAGCAGTTTTTTAAAGTTGTCATCTATCTGCCGAACCTGATTATGGCTTCCGCGTTCGCGATGCTGTTCTTCGCGCTGTTTTCTACAAACGGCCCGATGAACTCCATTCTCGAATCCCTGGGCCTGACGTCGGAACCGATCGACTTTATGGGCACGACGTTTGGCACGCGGGCACTGATCGGTTTGATGAACTTTTTGATGTGGTTTGGCAACACCACCATCATGCTGCAGGCCGCCATCATGGGCATCAGCCCCGACATCTTTGAGGCGGCCGAACTCGACGGCTGCGGCAGCGTCCGCCGGTTTTTCTCGATCACCTTGCCGCTGATCCGGCCGATTTTGACCTATACGCTGATTACCTCGATTATCGGCGGCCTGCAGATGTTCGATGTGCCGCAGATTTTGACGAACGGCCAGGGCAATCCGGACCGCACGTCCATGACGCTGATCATGTTCTTAAACAGCCACCTGCAGAGCCGCAACTACGGCATGGCCGGTGCGTTGTCGGTCTATCTGTTCATCGTCAGCGGCATCCTCTGCTTCCTGGTTTACCGGATTACGAACGGCCAGAGGGATACCGGCGTGAAAACCGAACGTAAGCATCGGAAGGGAGGCGCGAAAGCATGAAGCATAAACGGGGTAAAACCGGCGAAACCGTGCTGGCGTATGTGGTGCTGATTGTGCTGGCTATTTTGTGCCTATTCTTCTTCTACATCTTGATTATCAACGCGACCCATTCACACGCGGAGCTGCAGCGGGGCTTTTCCTGGCTGCCGGGCAGCTCGTTTTTGGACAACCTGAAGTCGGTGGCGACGGACGGCAACTTCCCGATGTTCCGTGGCATTTTGAACAGCCTGATCGTCGCCGGCTGCTCGGCGGCGCTGAGCACCTATTTTTCGGCGCTGACGGCGTACGGTTTGTATGCCTATGATTTTAAGCTGAAAAAAGTGGCCTTTACGTTTATCATGGCGATTCTGGTCATGCCCACGCAGGTCACGACGATGGGCTTTGTCAGGTTAATCACGAACATGGGGATGTACGACACGCTGCTGCCCTTAATTCTGCCGTCGATTGCGGCGCCGTCCATCTTCTATTTCATGTACAGCTACCTCGAATCCTCGCTGCCGCTGTCGCTCGTAGAGGCAGCCCGCATCGACGGCTGCGGCGAATTCATGACGTTTAACCGCATCGTGCTGCCGATCATGAAACCGGCCGTGGCGGTGCAGGCCATCTTCTCGTTTGTGGGTTCCTGGAATAACTACTTCGTCCCGGCGTTGGTCATCCAGTCCAAGGACAAAATGACCGTGCCGATCCTGATTGCTACATTGCGCGGCGCCGATTACATGAATTTCGATATGGGCAAGATTTACATGATGATTACGGTGGCGATTGTCCCGATTATCATTGTTTATCTGATTTTGTCGAAGTTTATCATTGCCGGCATTACGCTCGGCGGCGTAAAAGAATAAAAACAAGGGGATACAAAGCCGCCATAGAAAGCCGCTATGGCGGCTTTGCTTTGCCCGAAGGCCGTATTTTGAAAGGAGTTTTTTCATGCCGCATCCATTTTCACACAGTGGGACGCGCAGCGAAGCGCTCTCTCAGCGGGAAAAGACGAACGCAGCCCTGGCCCGGGAGGCCGCAGGACGGGGCATCGTGCTGCTGAAAAACAGCGGGGTGCTGCCGCTGGCGCCCGGCACGCCCATTGCCCTTTTGGGAAGCGGGGCCAGCCGGACGGTCAAGGGCGGCACCGGATCGGGCGACGTCAACAGCCGGGAGAACCGTTCCATTTATGAAGGGCTCAAAAAGGCCGGCGCCGTCTTGACGAGCGAGGACTGGATTGCGGATTACGAGGCCCGCTACACCCGCGCCCGCCTGGAATGGCGCGACCGGGTTCTCACAGCGGCCGAGCGGGTCGAAAATCCGTTTGACGCCTATGCGGCCAACCCGTTTTGTATGCCGCACGGCCGGCCCATCACCGGCGGGGACCTGAAAGGGGCCAAAGCGGTCCTCTATGTCCTCAGCCGCATTTCCGGCGAGGGCAGGGACCGGCGGCTCGAAAAGGGCGATTACGATTTGAGTGACCGGGAATGGGCGGACCTGCGGACTTTAGACGAAAGCGGCCTGCCGGTGATTCTGCTGGTCAATGCCGGCGGCCCGGTGGAACTGACGGACCTTTTAGAAAAGATGCGGCACTTAGCGGCCGTATTGCAGCTGTCCCAGCTGGGGCAGCAGGGCGGTCTGGCCGCTGCGGATGTCCTGTTCGGGACCGTGGTGCCGGAAGGGAAGCTGACCGCCACATGGCCGCGCCGCTACGACGATCTGCCCTGTGCGCGCCAATTTGGTTCTCTCAATGGCGACGTCAGCCAAGATACCTACCGCGAGGGCATCTATGTGGGGTATCGGTATTTTGATACGTTCGGGGTCCGGCCGCTGTTTGCGTTCGGCTATGGGTTGTCGTACACCTCGTTTGACCTGCAAATGCGGGCGCTGCGCGCGGAGGGAGCGGGCATTTGCGTGGATGTGCAGGTGACCAACACGGGCAGCCGTTTTTCCGGCCGCGAGGTTGTACAGGTGTATCTCAGCTGCCCGCAGAATGGGCAGCCCCGCGAACGGCGGCGGTTAGCCGGATTTTCCAAGACGCGCCTGCTGCACCCCGGTGAGGGGCAGACGGTGGCCATACACATCCCGCAAAAGCAGCTGGCCTCTTTCCGGCCGGAACAGAACGCGTGGGTGGTGGACCAGGGCCTTTACGGCGTCTGGATAGGGAACAGCAGCGACAGGGTGTCCCTGTGCGGTTTGCTGCAGATAGAGCAGGCGGCCGTCCTCGAGCGCACACACCCGATCTGCCCGGTGGAGGAGCCCTTCGAGGAGCTGGGGCAGGCCCCGGGTGCCGCCGAATGGGAAGAACATCTGCGCCAGGCACAGGCAAAGCTGCCCGTTTGCCGGTTTGTGCCGGCAGCACCGGCAGCGCCCGCGCCGCAGAAGCCCCCGCGGGCGGAAGGACCCGTGGAAGCGCTGGTGCCGCTCCTTTTTGGCAACGTTACACAGGGGGCCAGTACGCTGGGGTCATCCGGCACCCGGGTCCCCGGGTCGGCGGGCGAGACCAGCCGGGCGCTGGAGAAAACCCGCGGCGTGCCGGGCCTGGTGATGGCCGACGGCCCGGCCGGTTTGCGTCTGCGCCAGCACTATGAGGTGGACCGGAAGACCGGGCGTGTGTACGGCACCGGGGTGCTCGGATCGCTCGAAAACGGCTTTCTCGAATCGCCCGCGCCACATGCGGATGCGGATACCTATTATCAGTTCTGCACGGCATTTCCAGTTGGCACCGCCCTGGCGCAGACGTGGGATACAGAACTGCTGACGCGCATCGGCCGCGCCGTCAGCCGGGAAATGGAGGAATTTCACGTCGATCTCTGGCTTGCGCCCGGTATGAACCTGCAGCGCAACCCGCTGTGCGGGAGAAATTTTGAATATTTCTCGGAGGATCCGCTCCTTTCGGGCATTCTGGCGGCCGCGATTACGCGGGGCGTGCAGGCGTCCGGCCGCTGCGGCGTTACGCTCAAGCATTTCGCCTGCAACAACCAGGAAGACAACCGCATGGCCGTGGATGCGCGCGTATCCGAGCGCGCGCTGCGGGAACTGTATCTGCGCGGCTTTGAGATCGCCGTCAAGGCCGCCGCGCCCGCCGCGCTGATGACCGCGTACAATTGCGTAAACGGCGTCCATGCCTCGAACAGCCGGGACCTGTGTACGGTGCTGCTGCGGCAGGAGTGGGGGTTTGACGGGCTTGTGCTGTCCGATTGGAACACCACCGTCCCCCTCGACGGCAGCGTCCCCTGGAAATGCGCGTGGGCCGGCAACGACGTCATCATGCCTGGCAATCCAAACGACGAGGCGAATATACGGCAGGCGCTGGCGGATGGCCGCCTTTCCGAGGAAGCGGTCCGGCTTTCGGCAGGGCGTGTCCTTGCATTGGTGCAGAAATTGCGCGGATAAGCGCTTTGCGTTTTTGATGATTTCTTGTTTTATATCGACCGGGCGCCGCGGCATCCCTCTTTTCTTTTTTCCTTCATATCATTTCGTGCAATCTGTTTGAAGCCGCGGAAAGTCCGGCTTTGACCGCCTTTGCGGTCCTGCTGTGAGGAAGGGCCGCAAAGGCGGCCTTTTTGCGCGTGCGGATTTTCCACCGAAAAAGGCCAAAGCGGTGGAAAAATCCACAAACAAAAGGGCCGTCCCCTACGGGACGGCCTTTTTTATGCGTTTCATCTTACAGCTCGATGACTTCCGGGTCGGCGGTAAAGGAATAGATGGTAGCCGTGCCGTGCGTAAAGTAAAACACGGTCATCAGGTTGTCATCCACCGTGTACATGCTGCGCAGGGCGGCGGTGTTGTCATCCATCATGGCGACGCGGGCTTCGCGGCGGGTGTCCTCTTTGACTTCGCCTTCCACACGAATCCAGGTGCCCTTGTACATCCCGCAGATTTCCACCCTGCCGTTTTGCTTCATCTGCCGGTAGACCTTTTTCTGGTTGTTCGTGACGATGTACAGCTTGCCCTCAAACTCGCACACCGCGCCGAAGGGGCGCACATGGGGCTGGCCGTCCTCGTCGGTGGCGAGGAAGAAGGTGCCGCAGGACTTCAGATATTCCGTTGCTTTGTTCATGGGAAAAACTCCTTTCTAAAAATGCAGGTTGTATTTTTTCTGTTTACGCGTATAATCATATCATGCAGGATCAAAAAAACAAGTACGATATTTATGGAGACCGGTATCAGAAAGGAACGTATAGATGGAGAAAAAGAACTTATTCGGGAAGTGCCCCCATGTCACCGCGCAAAAGGTTTTGACGGGCAAGTGGTCGATGTATATCCTCTATTTGCTGTCGAAAGGGCCGGTGCGGTTCAATGCGCTGCAGCGGCAGATGCCGGAGGAGATGACGCATACGACACTGTCCCGGCAGTTAAAGACTTTGGAGGAGGAAGGGCTGATTGTCCGGAAAGAATATCAGCAGATCCCGCCGAAAGTGGAGTACAGCTTAAGTGAAATCGGGGAAAAGTTCAAGCCCGTGCTGTCCGTGTTGGAAACGTGGGGGAATGCGTATATTCAGTATTTACGGGAAAAGCAGGCGGAAAGTTTTGCCGGGCGCATTTGAGCACGTTCCCGCAAACGGCGCAGGCTTTCCACCGGAAAGCGCCGAGGCGGTGGAAAAATTCGCGCAGCGGGAGGCTTTCTTGGAAAAGCGCGCCGCGCCTTTTTGTGAAAAAGCGGGGTAGCGCAGCGGTCGACCGCGCAAAAGCCCCGATTTCCTTGACATCGCACCGGCCGCGCCTTACGATGAGGGCACAGAGCAAACCCAAAACGAAAGGTGCGATTGACATGACAGAATCTTTACAAAAGTCGGACTTCGCCGCGTACATCCAGCAGAAACGCAAAGCGGCGGGCCTGACGCAGGAGGAGCTGGCGCGGCAGCTGTATGTAACAAAATCGACGGTGTCCAAATGGGAGCGCGGGGTATCACTTAGATAAAGATACCACATCAATCCCACGCTGACTTTTGCTCAACCGATACAGCCGGAGGGCTGGATAACAAGAAAAGGCGGTATGCGCCCCGTGGAGGGGTAGCGTACCGCCTTTTCTTGTGGGGGTTTCCAAAGGGGGCAACGCCCCCATTTGGCACACGACTTTGCGAAGCAAAGTGTAGTGTGTTATACGCTCTGTCGGCGTTGCCGTGAAAATGCCGTTGCCGCCGGGGAGGGCAAGGGCATTTGAAGCGGCAGGAAAACAGGGCTGTGCTTGTGTGGCGTGGAGCCGCAAGCGCAGGTCTGTTTTCATCAGCAGACTGGGCGTATATGAAAGCCCCCGTCCCTCGTCCTACGCTCCGACTTGTGGACAAAGTGTCCCGAAGTTGTGGCCACACTCCCGAAAAAGTAGCAGGACAGCGGGCAACCGTCAAGGCTGAAATGAACGGGTTTACACCCGGCCTTGACCGCCGCCCGCCGTCCCGCTGAATGGGTGGACAAGGTGGCCAATCCCTCAAAGTGCTTGGCCTCTCTCTTTCTGATTTTGGAGCATTTTCTCTAAAAATTGAAATGGGCGGGAAGCCATTTTAGGGCTTTCCCGCCTTGATTGCCCATCTGCAAAGACAGGCGGGACTGTCAACGGCGGCGCATGAAATGCGCCGTTCATCTTGGCCGTTGACTGGCTTTGCTATTTCTCTGATAAATGAAATTTCGATTTTTAGAAATC